>Ga0315556_1001831_pt1 | contig 12524 bp, 11 predicted proteins | sample SalMarSW160310MG_FD_202112 | JGI IMG/M metagenome (GOLD analysis project Ga0315556, IMG submission 202112) | Salt marsh sediment microbial communities from the Plum Island Ecosystem LTER, Massachusetts, United States - Salt Marsh Sediment SW1603-10 ...
CAGGGCGAGCGCAGCTAGGGTAGAGGCGGCGACCGCGAGGGTCTGTCCCTGGGTAAGCCCGGCAAGGGCCGCCTGGAGGCCGACGACGAGCCCGCCGAAGATGACGAGGAGCAGCCCGGTCACGACGAGATAGGCGATGGTCCGGCTGAGGATGCGGTCGATGTCGTACAGGTGGTAGCGGCGGATCGCGATCCCGATCGCGACCGGGATCGTGGGATAGGCAACCACGGCTGCCACCCACATCCACGTGCCGACCGGATCGACCAGGAGGATCATCGCGAAGGCGAAGATCACCGAGCCCAGGGTCGCGGCCAGGGCCGCCAGCAGCCACTTGTGCTGGGCGCGCTCCGATCCGCGGGCTCGCCGGAATCGGACGATGAGGGTCCCAATGGAGACCGCGAGGGCCGTCAGCACAGCGACGTAGACCACGACCTGGAGAACCGCCCAACCGGGCCAGTCCGGGAAGATGGCGAGCGGCAGGCCGACCGCCGCCGTCGTCCCGTCGACGAACGTGATCGTGACGCTTGGGGCGAACGCGAACACGACGGCGAACGCGATCGGTGTCGCGACGGCGATGCGGCTGGCGATCCCAAGCCATTCCGCCGGGAAGCGGCCGGCCGGGAACAGCGCCGCGAGCGCGACGAAGGCCCCGAAGAACAGGCTGCTGCACCAGGAGTTGAGCCAGGCGAACAGCGTGACCACCGGCTCGGCGTTGCCGTCGACGACCTGCGACGCCGAGCCCGGCAGGCTGCTCCCAACCCACGGGAACAGGATCGCGGCTCCGACCAGGAGCCAGGCGACGATCTCCCGGGGCCGCCGCCAGAGCAGGAACAGGCCGACGGCGGAGAACGAGATGACGATCAACCACCCCGACCAGTCCTGGTTGAACCAGACCGAGAGGCCGCCGGTCAGGGTCGCAACGGCCAGATGCGGGATCGCGCGTATCGGCCGGCTCCGCAGGAGCGTCATGCGTCCCCCTCCCTGCGTGATCGGATCCAGACAGCGGCACCGTTTGGGCTGAGCGACCGCACGACCGCCGCGACCGCGCCGTCGCTGATCTGGGTCAGATCGGTGACGCCCCGGAGGTGCTCGGCGAAGCTGCCGACCGTGCGCTCGGCATCGTAGCGACTCCGATTGAACCGGCGATCGACAGCCGTCTGAACCCGGCGGCGAAGGGGCTGGAACAGGGCGGCCGCGACCAGCGTGGAGGCTGCCACGGCGAGCGAGTTGCTCGCGGTCACGGGTGCCAGCGCCGCCTGCAGGCCCACGATCAGGCCGGCGAACACGGCCGCCAGGATCGAAGTGATCACGACCCATGCGATCGTCCGGCTGACGATCCGGTCGATGTCCCACAGGCGGTAGCGGAGGATCGCGATCCCGATCGCCGTCGGCAGCAGCACCAGCGTGGCGAGGCCGACCTCCCAGGCGATGTCCGACACCGGCCCGTTGTTGGGGATCGAGATGACGAAGGCCACCACGGCGATGCCGGCCACGAGGCCGAACCACTTGAGCTGCTGGCGCTCGACCGTGTCTGCCCGCCGATAGCGAACGAATACGCTGATCACCGCACCGCCGAACACGAATGGCGTGGCAAGGTTGGACAGGGTCGAGACCACCGCCAGCGCGTCCTCCGCGCCGGGAATCCCGACCGGGTTCTCGATCCACGGGGTGCTCGATAACGGACCCGGCGTGAAGCCGGACGCGATCGTCCCCGCGACGCCCAGCAGGCCGATCAGGCCCAGCGCCCGCCACCGAGGCCCCAGGAACCGCCCGCTTGGGAACAGCATCGGGACGTAGACCAGGAGCATCCCGATCGCGGGCAGGAGCGTCCAGCTCGACAGCCAGGCGAGTGGTACCACCAGGGGCAGTCCGGCCGCCAGGTCGTGGTCGTAGTTCACGTACGTCCCGCCGAAGATGCCGACCGCGGCAGCGAGCCCGGACAGCTCCAGCAGCCAGCCGACCGGGTTGGCCACGCGAGCCGCCACGAACGTGCCGACCAACGTGAGCGACAGCACGATCGCCGGGAGGATGAAGATGAACAGCAATCCGGTCGGCCCGTATTGATCGAGCGTCGCGATCCCCATCGGGACCCCCACGGCGACGAACGCGAGCGCGACCACCGCGACCGCGAGGATGATCGCCAGCCGCAGCCGTGAGTGGCGTCCAGCCGAGCTCATCGGCGCGTCCAGACGGCTGGTCACCGGGCACTCTCCCGGATCCAGACCGTGCTGAACGCCGGCTGCACCGTCTGCTCGACGGACGTGACGAGCAGGCCGACCACGGCGCCGGCATCGACCTGGTCGCGGATCCGGTTGGTGAGTTCGCCCTCGATCCGTTCGGCATCCACTCGTGCGCGATTGAAGCGGCGATCCACGGCCCACTGGATCCGGCGGCGTGCCGGCTGGAACAGGGCCGCCACCGCGAGCGTCGATCCGGCGACCGCCAGCCCGTTGCTCTCCGTGAACGGCGCCAGCAGACCCTGCAGTGTGACCACCAGGAGGGCGAACATCGCCGCGAGCAGACCCGACACGAGCAGGTATCCGATCGTCCGACTGACGATCCGGTCGATCTCGTACAGCCGGTAGCGGAGGATCGCGATCGTCGCCGCGACGGGGAGCAGCGGTGACACGGTGATCGCGAGCGCGGTGCTCAACTGCAGCCACGGGAGGATCTCGAGCGTTGATGCCACGAGCAGCGCGATCTCGACGACACCGGCCGCCGCGAACCACTTGAGCTGCGCTCGCTCGACGCCCGTGGAACGCCGGAAGCGGATGACGAGCCCGGCAACCGAGCAGGCACTCGACGCGAGCAGCAACAGCAGCCCGACATTCGTGAGCGCACCGAGGAACCCGAGCACGGCAGTCGCGACCGGATCCCCGGCCACCACGTCGGACGGGCCGGGCCCGGAACCCAGCAGGGCGACGCCCCGGCTGGGCCAGGCGATGATCGCGATCGGAAAGGCCAGGAGGACGACGGCCAGGCCCGCCGCCCACAGGACGGGTCGCCAGCGAGGCGACGGTGGCCGCCCGTCGGGGAACAGGAGCACCGTCGCCGTCATGAGCAGGGCGAACCCCGGCGCCCACACCCAGCTGGCGATCCAGGACATGACATCGGCGGCCGGCAGCGAACCGGGCACGGTCTGAAGACCGACGATCGCGTACTGCGAGGCGAACGTGTCGAGCGCCTGCGACAGGCCGACACCCAGGAAGATCCAGCCCATCGGGTTGGCCGGCCGCTTCGAGGCTACCAGCCAGCCGACGACCGGAAACGTGGCCCCCAGCACGAACCCGCCGGCCGAGGTGGTTCCGAGCTGCGCCAGCTCTTCAGTTGGCGCCGGCAGGAGGAGCAGCAGGAACCCGATGTCGAGCAGCACCGCGCTTGCAGCCATGACGTGCGCCGCGAGCACGCGACGGATCATGATCATCGACGGCTGCCGCCGCTCCGGAGCCACACGCCGACACCTGCGGGCCGGAGGGTCTCACGCGTGGTCTCCACGAGACGACCCTGGACGGCATCGAGGTCGACATCCTCCCGGAGCCGGTTTCCGAACGCCTCGCGTGCCCGCTCTGCGTCGACACGCGAGCGGTTGAAGCGTCGGTCAACTGCGAGCTGTACCCGCCGCCGAAGGGGCTGGAACAGGGCGAAGGCCACCAGCGTCGAGCCCGCCACGGCGAGCGTGCTGCCCTCGGTGGCGGGGGCAAGCAGCGCCTGCAGGCCAACGATCAGCGCGGCGAACACGGCCCCCAGGATCAGGGTCAGCAACAGCCACGCGATCGTGCGGCTGATGATCCGGTCGATCTCGTACAGCCGGTAGCGGAGGATCGCGATCCCGATCGCGAGCGGGATCAGCCCCAGCGAGAAGACCAGGATGCCGAACCCGAACGTCCCGAACTCGTCGGGCACGGTGATGATCACCAGCAGCCCCAGCGCCGCGAGCACCATGGACGCGCCGAACCAGCGCAGCTGCTGGCGTTCGATCACATCCCCGCGCCGGTACCGCTGGACGACGGCCAGCAGCGCGACGATCGTGGCGATGGGGGTTGCGATGTCCAGGCACCGTGCGAGCACGTCCTGCAGCAGCCCGTCGGGCACGCCGAACGGGTTGACCACCGTTGAGCCGTCCAACAGCGGTCCCGGCCGGATCATGTCGCGCATCGTCGCCGCGACCGCGATCACGACGAACAAGGCCGCGACCGGCCGCCACGACCGCGTGGGTGGCTTGCCGTCGGGGAACAGGAGCGGCAGGAACAGCAGGGCCGCGACGAGCACCGTGGTGGTGATCCAGGTGTCGAACCAGCCCACCAGGACCGCGCCCGGCAGGTTGGCCGATACGCCGGCCAGCCCGAGGTAGAACGTCGAGATCATCGCCAGCCCGATCCCGATCCCGATCAGCCACAGCAGCCAGCCGATGGCGTTGCCGGGCCGGCGTGTGGCCAGCAGCGCGCCGACGCCGCCACTGGTCGCGATCACCCACGCGAGGTTGGGCACCAGCAGGTCGGACAGCAGCACCCCGCCGGCCCAGGCGCCAGCGATAAGCAGCACCAGGACCACGGCGGGGACCGCCCAGATGCCGGCCACGAGCGCTCGGGGCATCGTCATCGCGCGGCCCCGCCCTGTCGGGTCCAGACCGCCACCGAGCGCGGCTGCATCGAGCGCGCGACGACTGCCGCCAGGTGCTCGTTGAGGGCATCGAGTGCCGCGTCGTCGCGCAGCCCGGCGGCGAACCCGTCGAGGACGCGCTGGGCATCCACGTGCGTCCGATTGAACCGGCGGTCGACCGCCGTCTGGACGCGCCGGCGCAATGGCTGGAACAGGGTGATGGCAACCAGGGTTGCCGCGGCCACCGCGACCGTGCTCTGCCCGGTCACCGGGCTCAGCAGCTGCTGCAGGCCAACCACGGTGACCGCGAACAGGGCGGCGAGCACGGCGCTGACGATCAGGTAGCTGATGGTGCGGCTGACGATCCGGTCGATGTCCCATAGCCGGTAGCGGAGCACCGCGATGCCGGCCGAGATCGGGATGCCCAGGATGCCCGCCGTGACCACGATCTCGGTGAGCTTGGCACCGCCCGGTGGCAGGGCGCCGAGCTTGCCGAGCGGGATGAGCCAGAACACGAGACCGCAGACCGCGACGCTGAACGCCAGCCACTTGAGCTGCTGACGGCTCTCCCCGGTCGCCCGGCGGAACCGAAGCACCAGGGCACTGGCGCCGATGAAGATGGCGACGATGAGCGGCAGGTAGGCGAGCCAACGGAGCTCGGGCCGGATCCCGATGTCGACGGCGAACGGGTTGGACACGTAGGCGGCGTTGTCGAGCGGCCCCGGCAGCCCGGCCGCACCCAGGGTGGCGACGGCGACGATCGCGACGTCGAGCCAGACGATCGGTCGCCAGCGCCGGCTGAGCAGCCTGCCGTTGGGGAACTCCAGTGGGAGAAACACCGTCACCAGCGCGATCGCCGGGATCCAGATCCAGCCCGCGACCCAGGCGGCGACCTCGCCTCCCGCATGGGCGCCCGGCTCGGCGATGAGGCTCAGCGTCGCGTACTGATCGCAGGCGCTCTCGACGGCCGACAGCGTGGCGGCGGTCAGGAACAGCCATCCGATCGGATTGCCCGGCACGCGCACCACCACCACCGCCCCGATCGCCACGCAGGTGGCGGCGATCGCGATCGGGAACCCGCGAACCGACCAAGTGCCCGGGACCTCGACCGACCAGGTCATCGCGAGCAGGCCGACGGCGACCACGCAAAGCACGGCTGTGACCACGATGCTGGCCGTGACGATCCACCTGGGTCGGAGCACGCGCGTCACCGCGGCCATCACGAAGCGCCCGTCCCGGGGCCGAGCCACAGCGCGACCACCGAGGGTTCGATCACCCGCTCAACCGTCGCCACCGTGCGTCCGGACACCGCGTCCAGATCGACCTCCTCGCGCAGCCCGACGCCGAACGCCTCGAGCGCCCGCTCTGCATCAACCCGGCTGCGGTTGAAGCGCCTGTCCACGGTGGCCTGCACCCGCCGATGCAGGGACTGGAAGACCGCAGCAGCCACCAGCGTGGATCCAGCGACCACGAGCGTGCTCCCGCTCGTGATCGGCGCCAGCAGCGCCTGAAGGCCAACGATCACCAACGCGAACACCGCAGCCACCAGCCCCGTCGTGACCGCCCAGCTGATGGTGCGGCTGACGATCCGGTCGATGTCGTACAGCCGGAAGCGCAACACGGCGATCCCGATCGAGAGGGGCAGCCCAGCGAAGGCGAGGATCGCCGGTATGTAGGCGACCCCACCGACGACGCCCGATGCCAACAGCCCGCCGATCATCGCCACGATCAGCGCGCCGACGGATGCCGAGACCCAGCGGACCTGCTGCTGCTCAACCCCGGACGATCGTTGGGCGCGAAGGATGAGCGAGGCGGCCGCGAGGACGAGGATCCCGATGGCGATGAAGAACAGCAGCTCGATGGGCACGACGTCCCAGGCCGGTGCGTCGGGTGCGATCGCAAGCGGGTTCGGGACCATGGCGCCGTCGGGATAGCCGGGCATGTTGACGTTGATGATCGGCGCAAACGCCACCACGGCCGCCATCGCCAGGTCGATGCCGATCGCGATCCGCAGGGCGACGCCCCAACGGCCCTGCGGCAACCGGCCTGAGGGGAAGATCGCCATCAGGATCGCGAACAGCGTGAACGTCACCAGCCCACTGGCGCCGAGCAAGAATGCTTCGACCATCTGGAGCTGGGAGAGGGTGCCGTCGGTGAACTGGGCGGGAGTGACGTCCATCTCGCCGGACAGGAGTGCCTGACCCCAGCCCAATCCCAGAAGGATCCATCCGATTGGGTTGCCGGGTCGCCGGATCGACAGCAGGACGCCAACGCTCGCGTACGAGGCCAGCCACAGCAGCCCGTAGCCGCTCGGGATCGCAAACGGCAGGGGGGCGAGTGCCAGCAGGATGACGACGATGCGGGCGGGGATCGGCAGCGGCCGTACGACGTCGATCTCGTTCACCGTGTCGCCCCACCCTGGCGAGTCCACAGCCCGACCACGCGCGGCTGCACGGATTGCGTCGCGACGCCCACCAGGTGACTGGAGACGGCGTCGAGATCGACCTCATCGCGCAGCTGCACCCCGAAGGCCTCGAGCGCGTGCTGGGCATCGACCCTGCCACGATTGAAGCGGCGATCCACGGCAGTCTGAACGCGCCGGTGGATCGGGCCGAACAGGGTCGCGGCCAGGAGCGTGGAGGCCGCGACGGCCAGGGTGCTCTCGCGCGTGACGGGCGCCAGCACGGCCTGGAGTCCGATGATGAGCAGCCCGAAGAGCGCGGCCACCAGCCCCGTGGTCATCGCCCAGCCGATGGTGCGGCTGATGATCCGGTCGATCTCGTACAGCCGGTAGCGGAGGATCGCGATCCCGATCGAGATGGGAATCAGCGGGTAGGTGAGAACGGCCGGGATCCACATCCAGGTGCCCGCCGGGTCGACCAACAGGATCATCGCGAAGGCGAAGACGAACGTCCCCAGTGTGGCGGCCAGGGCCGCCAGCAGCCACTTGTACTGCTCACGCTCCACGCCGCGGGACCGCCGAAACCTGACGACGAGGGTCCCGATCGCTGCCGCCAGCGCGGCGAGCACCGCCACGAAGACCCCGGTCTGGATCACCGGCCAGTCAGGCCAGTCAGGAGCGATGGCGAGCGGCAGGCGCACGTGACCGCCACTCCGTTGTCGAAGGTGACGGTGGCGGTCGGCGCGAAGGCGAGGGCGATCGCGAACAGGATCGGGATCGCGACCGCAACCCGTCCCACCACGCCGACCCGGCCGGACGGGAAGCGCCCCGCCGGGAACAGGACGGTCAGCGCAACGAGCGTCCCGAACCACAGGCTGCCGCCCCACGACTTCACCCACGCAAGGAACGTGACACCGGCGTCGGCGTGACCATCGATGACCTCGGATGATGATCCCGGGAGCGTCGTGCCCAAGGTCTCGAAGGCCAGAGCGAACCCGACCAGCAGCCACCCGACGATCTCCCGCGGGCGCCGCCAGGCGAGGAACAACCCAACCGCGCCGTACGATCCGATGATCCAGGCCCCGCCGATGTCCTGGCCCGACCAGATAGCGATCCCGGTGCTCAGCAGCCCGATCGCCAGGTATGCGACGGCGCGCAGCGGCTCTCGCTTCATCCCTCCGCCCCCGTCCGTACCCAGACCCCGACGTCCGGAATGAACAGGCCGAACACCACTGCCACCAGGGTCACCCCAACCCAAACGACGCGCCCGAGCGTCGAGACTGGGCGGCTGTCCTTAGCTTCAGGAGCCTGAGTTCCGGCCGTCTGCGGCGCGGTGATCGGGCTGGAGGAGGCGGTCACGGGGGCAGCGTGAGGACGCATCGTCCCGAGAACGTTACGAGATTGCGTACTGGCGCGGTACGGTTGCGACGCTATGACCACCAGAGCACGGTCGAACGCCGCACCGCACGCCCCGACTCTGTCGATCCGGGTCCTTGGTCCGCTCGAGGTGGTCGCCGATGGGCGGCCGGTCATGGTTGATACCCGCAAGGCACTCGCGATCCTTGTCCTGCTCGCGGTCGAGGCACGGCCGTTCGCCCGCGATGAGCTGGCCGCGATGCTGTGGCCGGAATCCGATGACGAGTCCGCCCGAGGGGCGCTCCGTCGCACGCTGTCCGTGCTCCGCACCGCCCTGGGCGGTCGCTGGCTGACCGCTGATCGAAGCACGGTTGTCCTCACCGGCAGCCCGGACGTGGATCTCCGGTTGCTCGAGGATGCGGCCGACTCCGGCGATCTGGCCCGGCTGGAGGCGGCCTCCCGCTCCACCCGCGGACCGTTCCTGGCCGGCTTCGCCCTTCGCGACAGCCCAGAGTTCGATGACTGGCGGGCCACACGCGCTGTTGCCGCGGAGCGCGCCGTGGCTGCCGTGCTCGAGCAGCTGGCGGCGCTGGCCGAGGCGCATGGCGATCTTGCCGCCGCGGTGATCACCGTTCGGCGCCAGGTGGAGCTCGATCCGCTCGACGAGCCAGCCCAACGACGGCTGATCGAGCTCCTTGCACGGTCCGGAGATCGGTCCGGCGCTATCCGCCAATACCGATCGCTGGTCTCCCTCCTGGAGCGAGAGCTGGGCGTCGCCCCGCTCTCGGAGACCACCGAGCTGTACGAGGCGATCAGGGACGGCCGGGTCCAAGATGCGGCACTCGCGGCACTCGCGGCACTCCCCGCGCCCCGGGCATCCGGTGCTGTCAGGCAACAGGCCGCGGGCGGCCCTGTGCGAGCCGTGCCAACGCCAGTCGATAGGCCCTTCGGTAGCCCCTCGGTGTCGCAGGCCATGCGACTCCCGATGGTTGGCCGGGACCAGGCGCTCGAGGCGGCGTTGGCGGCGTATCGCAGTTCCCGCCCCGACGGCCGAATCGTTCTGATCGCCGGCGAAGCTGGGATCGGCAAGAGCCGGCTTACCGAGGAGGCGGTCGCGGTCGCGACCGCTGACGGCGCGCAGACGCTGACGGCGCGCGCCTTCCCCACCGAGGACAGCATCCCCTACGCGCCCGTTGTGGAGCTCCTCCGGGCCGGTCTTCGCCGTCCTGATGCGGCGGCGAGGCTGGCTGAGCTGGACGCCTCGACGCTGTCCGAGCTGGCGCGTCTCGTTCCCCTGCCCGCCCACGTCGCCGAGGCGGTTCGAGGTGCGGCATCGCCCCCGGGTGAGCTGCCCGCGGCACGCGCCCGGCTGCTCGACGCGATCGCGACGACGCTCTCAATCCTCGTCGCCGGGACGGTTCCCGGGTTCTGTGCCATCGAGGATGTCCAGTGGCTGGACGAGGCGTCGGCCGAGGCGCTGGCCTACCTGGCGCGGCGCCTCGATGGGCGGTCGCTGGCCCTGGTGGTGACCTACCGCCCCGAGGACCTCGACGATCGCAGCGCGGCAGCCGTCGCGGCGCTCGGCGATCTGCCGGGGGCGGTATCGATCACCCTGCGGCGCCTCGGGCGCGAGGATGTCGCCCGGTTGGTGGAGGCGGCCACCGTGCCGGGAACGACGCCGCTGGATGCCGACCGGCTGAGCGAGGAGTCGGAAGGGCTGCCGCTGTACGTTGTGGAGGCGATGGCGGCCGGTCCCGAGGCGCTGGGCGAGGGGCCGCCACGTGGGGTTCGAGCGCTCCTTCGGGAGCGCCTGGCAAGCGTCGGTGGGGCAGCGACCCAGATCCTGTCCGCCGCCGCCGTCATCGGACGCTCGTTCGGCGTCCCCATGGTGCGGATGGCCAGCGGCCGTTCAGAGGACGAGACGGTCACCGCGCTCGAGGAGCTGGTCCAGCGTGGGATCGTGCGCGAGGTCCAGGGCGGGCGTGGCGATGGGTTCGACTTCGCGCATGCCAGGTTGCGCGAGGCGGCATACGAGCGAACGAGCCTCGCCCGCCGCCGCTTGCTCCACCGACGCGTTGCCGACGGTCTGCGCGAGGAGCCGGCGGGTCGTGACGACCCCGGTCGGCTGGCCATGATCGCCGGTCACCTGCGGGCCGCCGGTCTCGACACCGAGGCCGCCGATGCGTACCGGCGAGCCGGAGAGCTGGCGCGTACGCTGTACGCAAATGAGGATGCGCTCGTCGACCTCGAGACGGCCCTCGCCCTGGGCCACCCCGACGTCGCGGCACTGCAAGTCGAGATCGGCGAGCTGCTCATGATCCGCGGCGACTACGCGGGCGCCGTCACCGCGCTCGAGGCCGCGGCCGGGCTGGCCTCGGATGCCGACCTTCCGAACGTGGAGCTCCGCCTGGGCCGCGTCCATGCGAGACGTGGCGACATGCGCACCGCGGCCAGCCATCTCGACGCGGCAATCGACGGCATGGAGGCCCGCGCCGATGCGGCCTCCCGGCCGCTGTTGTCACGGACTCTCGCGGAGCGCGCCGTGGTGGCGGTCCGTGAGGGCGACAATGAGACCGCGACCGCCGCGGCGGATCGTGCTTTGGCGATGGCCGAGGCAGCTGCCGATGACCAGGCGCGAGGCGCCGCCTACCGCGTGCTCGGGCTGCTCGCCCGGGAGCAGGGGGACCTGCCGGCCGCTCGATCCGCGTTGCGCGACAGCCTCGTCCTGTCCGTCTCCGGACCGGCGGGCGGCGACGATGCCGCGGCCATCGCCGCACGCAACGCGCTGGCCCTGGTTGAGGCGGCGGCGGGAGACCGATCGTCGGCGATCGTGCTCCTTGAGGATGCCCTCGGCGCCTGTCGGCGGACCGGTGACCGGCATCTCGAGGCTGCGGTCGAGAACAACCTCGCCGACCAGCTGCATGCGGTCGATCGGCCCGACGAGGCCATGGAGCATCTCAAGCGTGCGGTTGCGCTGTTCGCGGATGTCGGTGGTGCGCCCGGCGAGCTCGAGCCGGAGATCTGGAAGCTGGTCGCCTGGTAGCTCGCTCCTGCCCGGCGCCGATCAGCCGATGGCGCCCCGGTCGAACCAGATCCGCTCCCCGAGGAACAGCTTCGTGGCGGGGTCCCAGGGGAACAGGATCAGGACATCAAGGCTGACCGGTAGACCCGATGCCGGCGCTCCGGCCCACGGCCCGAGGTTGGTGCCGGTGAGCCGCGCCGCCTCGAACACCCCCTGCGGCCCGATCACGATGTCGGTCAACGCGAACCGGTTGTCCGGGAACGCGGCGAACAGCTCGGTGTAGAACGCGCGAGCGCCGGCATGACCGTCCCAGCGCTGGCCGGTGGGCACGATCTCGTAGACGCATTCGGGCGCGAGAGTCGCGACCAGGCCATCGATGTCGCGCGCGTCCTCGGCGATCGAGTGGCGCACCCACAGGCGTTTGATCGCGCGCAGCTCTGCCGGGTCGAAGCCTCGGCCGAGCCGGGCACGTACGGCCTGCGAGACGTTGGGCTCGGTCACCACCCGATTGTGCGCCGTCGACATGCCGATCGCGCGGTCACGACGCTGAGGTCGCGCCCTCGTCGCTCGGCAGGTCCTCGTCCTCGGCGAGCAGCCGGTACACCTGGCGTCGCGCGTCGGTGAGGATCCGGACTGACTCCTGGCGTGCCTGCGCGGAGCCGACCCGGTCCACCTGCTGGACGGCCTGCGCCAGCTGCATCGCGAGCTTCCGGAGGTCGGCATCGCCATCGCGGTCGAAGTCGCCCCAGTCCGGCGGCTCCGGGGCGTCGGCGGCCGCCTCGCGGCCGGCTTCGGTCAGCGTGTAGGTGCGGCGGCCGTCAACCTCCTCGCCCGTGACGAGGCCTTCGTCCGAGAGCTGCTGGAGGGTCGGGTAGACGGATCCTGCGCTCGGGCGCCAGCGACCACCGCTCTGTGCCTCGAGGAGCTGGATGATCTCGTACCCGTGCATCGGCTTGCGGGTGAGCAGGGCAAGGATCAGCGGTCGGATCTCGCCGCGGCGGATCGACCGGCCGCGGCCGCGGCCCTGACCGAACTCGCGCCAGCCGAATGGCATGGCATGGGGACCTGGATCCCGATGATGGGCTCGCGACCAAGGCCTCATTGCCCGGTGGTGTGTTCGGGACTCGCGTCGCGGATGGATGTCGT
>Ga0315556_1001832_pt1 | contig 12522 bp, 11 predicted proteins | sample SalMarSW160310MG_FD_202112 | JGI IMG/M metagenome (GOLD analysis project Ga0315556, IMG submission 202112) | Salt marsh sediment microbial communities from the Plum Island Ecosystem LTER, Massachusetts, United States - Salt Marsh Sediment SW1603-10 ...
GTGTCTGGTTGGCCGAGGATTCTTTGACCTGTGTCGCCCGCGGCGCCGGCAGAATCCTCGAGGACCTTGAAAACAACCGGCGCTTCCTGGTCGGCCTGGAACGCACGTCTGTCTGAGCGCCTTATCCGGCTTCAGCGGACTTCGCCCGCCTGAGGCCAACCTGCTATGTCTCGATCGTCCTCTCAAGCCCTTTTCGCACTGATCCTAATCATGATCGCGGCTGGATTCCTCGTCCTCAACATGGGCGGCTTCCTCTCGCCTGTCGAAAGCCTTGTGCTGCGGCCCATCGGCGGTGCGCAATCCTGGCTGGCAGTACGCTACTATGCTGTGCGCGATCTGCTGGCATCTCCGGCCGACGTGGCCACCCTGCGAGGCCAGGTTCGCGAGCTTCAATCAGAAAATGCTCAACTCCAACAGGAGATCATCGGCCTGCAAGAACAGGTCGCCCAAGCCGAAGTGCTGTCGGCATTGGTCCAATACGCGCGATCCCAGCCGGACAGCCGCTATCTGGCGGCAAGCGTCATCAGCCGCGACGTCAGCCCCTTCCTGCGTTCCGTATGGATCGGGGCCGGGTCGGACGACGGTGTCGCCAAGGGGATGCCGGTGGTGACCGATCGGGGGCTGGTTGGCCGTGTGGTCGAAGTCTTCGCCAGCGTGTCGCGGGTCCAGCTCATCACCGACCCCAGCAGCGTGGTCAATGTTCGCCTGCAGACATCTCGCGCCGACGGGGCGCTCCAGCCTCAACTTAATGGTGAGATCTGGGTAGGCATGATCAGCCAGGATGCCGAGGTCAGCCCAGGGGAAATCGTGCTCACCTCCGGCCTGGGCGGCAACTATCCCCCGGACATCCCCGTCGGCACGCTCACCTCGGTCCGTCGCCGAGATTACGAGCTATTTCAGCAGGCCGTGCTCCAGCCGAGCGTCGATTTCCAACAGCTCGAGTTGGTGCTGGTGATCACCAACTTCCAGCCGCTACCATTCAATCAATCCATCGGTCCGTGACGCGCATCCATGGCCTACATTGTCGGTGTTCCCTTGCTTGTGCTCCTGGCAGTCATTCAAGCCACGGTTCTGTCGAATGTTCGTTTGCTGGACGGCGCTCCGGATCTGATTCTGCTGGCTGTCGTCGCCTGGGCACTGACTGGCCATGCCCGCCAGGCGATGGCTGGCGCATTGTTCGGCGGCCTGTTGATCGACTTGCTCTCCGGACTGCCTTTGGGTGCCACGGCCATTATCATGATCACGGTGGTCTATCTGGTTTCTCTGACCGCGGGTCGATTCTGGGAGGCTAACCTGCTCATGCCGCTGACAACTGTCTTGTGGAGTTCTCTGCTCTTCCATGGCTTGTCGCTGGCGGTCTTGTTGGCCCTGGGCAGACCGCTCGAACTGAGCTTTGCGCTCGGCCGCGTCGTCCTGCCCAGCACTTTTCTCAATCTGATCCTGGCCCTGCCAGCAACCCAGGCGGCATCGAGCCTGGCCGAAACGTTCTATCCTCCTGAGGTACAGATCTGATGCGCGGTGGTATCGATACCAATCCCGTTCCAGCCTATCGAGTATGGCTGACGTATGCGGCCATTGGCGGCCTGCTGATCGTGTTCATCTTTCGCCTGTATCAGCTCCAGATACTGCAAGGCCCCGACTTTGTGACTGCCGCAACCGACAATCGTCTGGAAACCGTCAACATTCCCGCACCGCGCGGCGTGATCTACGACCGCAACGGTTCGCTGTTGGTCCGCAACATCCCCTCGTTCAATGTGGCCATCACGCCGGCCCTGCTCCCCGACAGCCAGGCGGAAATTCAGGCCATCTACCGCAAACTGTCCGCCCTCACCGGTGTCCCCGTCGACCAGCCGGGCGAGAAGGCCGCCAAATGCGTCGCCGGACGCGGCATCCAGCAGTTGGTAGATGAAGGCGCTTCCATCGCCCCCTACGACGCCTGGCCAATCGCTTGCAACGTGGACCAATCCATCGCCCGCATTGTCGAAGAAGACAGCGCCGATATGCCCGGCGTATCGGTGGAAACATTGCCCGTGCGAGACTACACCACCGGATCCTTGACCTCAGCCATCATCGGGTACCTGGGCCCAATCTACGATATAGTCGCCGATAGATTCAAGAGCCTTGGCTTTGACCCCAATCGAGACAAGATCGGCTACTCGGGCATCGAACTTGAGTATCAGAACGTATTGGCCGGCCGCAACGGGGTCAAAGAAGTCGAAGTCGACGTCGCCGGCCAGGTGATCCGCGAAGTCGGCACGGTCACCCAACCGCTTCCCGGCAACAGCCTCAAATTGACCATCGACACACGGCTGCAAGCCGCTGCCGAATCTGCCCTGCAGAGCCGCATCGACTTCATGAACCGCTATTCTGGTCAAGAGCGCGTGCCGCTGGGGGTGGTGATCGTGATGAACCCGCAGACGGGCGAAATCCTGGCCATGGCCAGCCTGCCGACCTACGAGAACAACCGCATGGCCCGCTTCATCCCGGTTGACTACTATGAGCAGCTGGCAGCCAATACTCGCGGCAATCCCCTGGTGGATCACGCTATCGCATCCGAGTTCCCGCCCGGGTCCACGTTCAAGTTGGTCACCTCCGTCGGCGTCTTGAATGAGCACGTCATCGATCCCAACCGCACGATCTTCGACCCGGGCAAGATCACCATCCAGAACCAATACTTCCCCAACGACCCCGGGAAGGCCAAGGATTTCGTCTGTTGGAAGGCGGATGGACACGGAGAAGTCGATTTCGTCCACGGCCTTGCCTGGTCATGCAACGTCTATTTCTACAAGGTGGGCGGCGGCTACCAAAATGAGGTGCCCAACAACGGCCTGGGAATCGAGCGCCTCGGCTGGTATGCGCGCGAGCTCGGTTATGCTGGGCAGCTGGGCATAGACCTGCCCAATGAGGAGAACGGTTTGATCCCGGACCGTGAATACAAGCGGATCCATTTGGGAGAGAGCTGGTCAACAGGAGACACCTACAACACGGTCGTCGGGCAGGGATTCGTGGGCGCCACCCCGCTCCAAGTCCTGACTTCTGCCTCGACCATCGCCAACGGCGGCAAGGTGATGTGGCCGCACATCGTGTCCGATATCCTGGACGGCGAGGGCAACACGGTCCAACACTTCGACCCCTGCGTCCTGTGGAACATCACCGACGGGGTCACCACCCCTTTGGATGAGATCGGCGCCAACTGCCCCAACGTCCCCGACATCGTACGAACCTCACGCGAGCAGTGGGGCACCCCCGACGCCCACAACGTCGACCCGAGTGTGATCAAGCTCGTCCAACAAGGCATGCACGATGTCGTTTCGCTCCCGCCGGGCCCCAAGGATCAACCCGGCACAGCCTACAACTATGGGCAGTTGGACAACATTTCATCGGCCGGAAAGACCGGCACAGGTGAATTCTGTGACAGCGTGGCCGATGCCCAGGGTCTGTGCCAACCGGGAGCCTGGCCAACCCATGGTTGGTACGTCTCGTACGCACCGTATGACAACCCGGAGATCGTGGCCGTCGGGTTTCTGTACAACGGTGGCGAGGGCGCCGTCTCAGCCGCCCCGATGGTTGCCCAGGTAATGAATGCCTACTTTCGGTTGAAGGCCATCGACGTCGCTTCAACTCTGCCCCAATAAACATGTTTGTGAAGAGTTTCACAATCTGTGGACACCTTGCAGCCCCCAATGAGGGCTGTTCGCCTCGCCCTAACCCCCATGCTATAATCGGCCGGCGATGACCTATGAGCGATAGCCTGGCGATCAAAGGCGTTGGCGACGCCCTGCTGATCAGCGTTCCGGAAGAAGATGGGCCGGACGCTCTCGAAACGTTGATGCAGAGGATCGACGAACGGGTCGAGTTCTTTCGCGGGGCGCATTTGGCGATCGACTTCGCCGGCAGAGACTTGCATGCCTCCGATCTCGGCCACCTGCGAGATGCCCTTTCCGAGCGCTTGATCAGCCTGCAGACTGTCCTGTCAACTTCGGATGCGACGCTCAAGGCAGCCAATGACCTGGGCCTGGAAACGACCCTGCGGCGAGAGAAATCGGTCGACATCGAAGATCAACCGCTGGTGACCGAGTTGGACGGTGAACAGGCAGCCTTCGTCCAGCGGACCATGCGCTCTGGCAACAGCATCCAGCATCCGGGGCATGTGGTTGTCTTGGGAGATGTCAACCCGGGCGCCGAGATCACAGCCGGAGGCAACGTGATTGTTTGGGGTCGTCTGCGAGGCGTGGTTCACGCCGGGGCGGCCGGCGACGAGAGCGCCGTCGTGTGCGCCCTCGACCTGGCGCCTGCCCAGCTGCGCATCGCAGGACAGATCGCACTGTCGCCTGAGCGAAAGGGCGACCCCAAGCCAGAAGTCGCCCGCATTCGCGACGGCCAGTTGGTGGCCGAGCCTTGGGCGTTGAGCCGGACCTTCTAGGGCTGAAGCCCCGCAACTATGGAGAACCAAGCCTATGACGGCTAAGATCGCAACCATCACGTCGGGCAAGGGTGGCGTGGGAAAGACCACCGCCACGGCCAATATCGGCGTGGCCCTGGCCTCGATGGGCAAACGCGTGGTCTGTATCGACGCCGACATCGGCTTGCGCAACCTCGATGTGGTGATGGGCCTGGAGAACCGCATCGTCTACGATCTGGTGGATGTCGTCGAAGGGCGCTGCAAGCTGCGGCAGGCGCTGATCAAGGACAAGCGCTTGAGCGATCTTTACCTGATCCCCGCCGCGCAGACTCGGGACAAGACCGCCGTTTCCCCACAAGACATGATCAAGCTCACCGACGATCTACGGTCGGAGTTCGACTGGGTGATCGTCGACTCACCTGCCGGCATCGAGCGCGGCTTTCGCAACGCCATTGCGCCGGCGGACGTGGTGCTTGTGGTGACCAACCCAGAGGTCTCTTCCGTGCGCGATGCGGACCGGATCATCGGCTTGATCGAGGCCGAGGAGAAGGGGCCCGGCAAGCTGATCGTCAACCGCATCAAGCCGGAGATGGTCAAACGCGGGGACATGCTCGACACGCCGGATATCCTTGATGTCTTGGCCATCGAACTCCTGGGCATTATCCCCGAAGACGAGCACGTGATCGTGGCCTCCAACCAGGGGCTGCCGGTGGCCATGGATCCCAAGAGCCGGGCGGGGAGAGCCTTCATGAGCACCGCACGCCGGCTGGACGGCGAGGACGTGCCCTTTGAGTCTTTGGAGGGAGCAGATGGCTTCTTCGGCCGGCTGTCTCGGCTGGTGAAGCCGGGAGGCGAAGGATGAGCTTCTTTAACCGTCTCCTGGGCGAGAATCGCAAAAGCGCCAAATCCGCCAAAGAGCGTCTGCAGTTGGTGTTGGTCCACGACCGGGCAGATCTTTCCCCCGGGAACCTTGAAGCACTCAAGGACGAAGTCATCGACGTGATATCCCGCTACGTGGACATCGATCGGCGGGCGGTGTCCATCTCGTTGACCAAGGACCGCAACGAGCAGCGACTGGTGGCCGATATACCCCTTGCCAATGCACGGCGGCGGCGGGGTTCGGCGGGGTAGCACGTTGGCCACCCAAACCCGACATTGGCGACACTTCGACATCTGGTTGCTCGCCTCGGTGGCGGTCATGACCATCGCCGGGGTGGCTATGATTCGGTCAGCTATCGGCGGGAACGCCAACCTGGCGGAGTTGGTCCCACGCCAGGCCATCTATGCCCTGCTGGGCTTCGTGGTCTTGTTCGCGTCGGCCGCCATTGATTACCGGCTGTGGTCCGCACTGGCCCGACCGCTCTACATCCTCACCGTCGGTCTGCTGCTCCTGATCGATTTGGCCGGCGTCGTGGGTTTCGGCTCGGCCCGTTGGTTCAACGCCGGAATCGTCCAGATTCAACCCTCCGAGCTGGCCAAGACCGTGATGATCATCGTACTGGCCGATTTCTTCGCCCGCAATGAGGCGGACATCCACCAACCCCGCACCATCGTGCGCAGCCTGATCCTGCTGGGTGTGCCTATGCTGCTCATCTTCCGTCAGCCTGATTTGAGCACCTCGATCGTGGTGGGCGTCATTTGGCTGGCGCTGGTGTGGGCCGCCGGGGCGAGAATAAAGCACCTGCTCGTCTTGGGCGGGATCGGCGTTGCCGGGCTGGCGGCCGCGATTCCGTTTCTTCAGTCCTATCAGATCGCCCGGGTCGTCACGTTCCTTTTCCCTAACCCCGAGGCCAGCTACGGGGCGACCTACAATGTGAACCAGTCGTTGATCGCCATTGGCTCAGGCGGTTGGTTCGGCGAGGGCTACGGGCAGGGAACGCAGGTGCAGCTACGCTTTCTCAAGGTGCGCCAAACCGACTTCATCTTCTCGGTGATTTCCGAGGAATTCGGCTTCATCGGGGCACTGGCCGTCATGCTGTTGTTGATGTTCGTCGTCTACCGCTGCCTGAGGGCCGCCCGCATCGCCCGGGACACTTTCGGGGCGCTGATCTGCTACGGCGTGGCGATCTTGCTGCTCTTCCAGGGCTCGTTCAATATCGGCATGAACATGAACTTGTTCCCCGTTTCCGGCTTGACCCTGCCTTTCATCAGTTACGGCGGGTCGTCACTGCTCTCCAGCCTTCTCGGAATCGGCCTGGTGGAAAGCGTGATTCTGCGCCACAAGCAAATCGAACTCTGACAACGCCCATCTGACGAGGAGTCAAGATGCCTGATCAACAGCCGGCGCGCGTCCGTATTGCGCCTTCACCCACCGGCCGCTTTCACATCGGCAACGCTCGCACCGCCCTGTATGATTTTCTGCTGGCGCGTCAAACAGGCGGGCAGTTCATCCTTCGCATTGAAGACACCGACCGGAAGCGTTTCGACCCTGAGGCCGAAGCTGAGATCAAGGACAGCCTGCGCTGGCTCGGGCTGGATTGGGACGAAGGACCCGATATCGGGGGACCGTTCGGCCCCTACCGTCAGTCGGAGCGCGTCGACATCTATCACCAGCACGCCCAGCAGCTGATCGAAAGCGGCCATGCTTACTACTGCTTTTGTTCCCCGGAGCGCCTGGCAGAAGTGCGCAAACAGCAGCAGAAGCGCAAGCAACCACCCCACTATGACGGCCTGTGCCGCCAGCTCAACCCCGACGAAGCAGCAGCTAGGGCGGCAGATGAACCGCACGTCATTCGATTCAAGACTCCTCGCGAAGGCACCACCACGGCCGTGGATATCCTGCGCGACCCAATCACGGTTGAAAACAGCACCATCGATGACTACGTCCTGGTCAAGTCGGATGGCCTGCCCGTGTATCACCTGGCCGCCATGGTGGATGACCATCTTATGGGCATCACCCACGTCATGCGCGGTTCTGAATGGCTCGGCACCTTCCCATTACATGTGCTGATCTACGAGGCCTTCGGTTGGGAACAGCCCAATTGGGTGCACTTGTCAGTATTCCTCAACCCGAGCGGCAAGGGCAAGCTGAGCAAGCGCCACGGCCAGCAGGGCGCCAATGCCATCTTTGTGACCGATTTGCGAGAGATGGGCTACCTGCCTGAGGCCGTCAACAACTGGATGGCCCTCATGGGCTGGTCCTTCGATGACCACACCGAGTTCTTCCCCATGGAAAAGCTGATCGGTGACTTCTCGCTCGAGAAACTCAAAGCCAATCCTGCTGCCGTCAACTACGGCAAGTTGGACCATTTCAATGGGCTTTACATCCGCGACTTGTCCATTGAAGATTTGGCCGCCCGGATCGCACCGTTCTTCGAATCAGCCGGCATCCAAGCAGATTTGGCGACGCTTACCCAGATTTCGCCCATTATCCAGGAGCGGATCCGGACTTTAGAGGAAGCAGTCGACATGGCCGGGTTCTTCTTTGAAGCGGAAATCGAGCCGGATCCCGCGTCTCTCGTCGCCAAGGGCCTGACGCCCGCACAGGCGGCGGGTGCCGCCCAGAGCGCTTTGGATGTCATTCAGGCGACAGCATTCGAGGCTGAGACGCTTGAGGCCGCCCTGAGGGCCTTGGCCGACGATTTGGGCATTTCGGCCGGGCAATTGTTCACGATCCTGCGCGAAGGCGTCACCGGCCAGCGCGTCAGCCCGCCGCTCTTGGAGACGATGGAAATCGTCGGGCGAACCAAGGTGATTGAACGACTCCAGCACGCCATTGTTCTGCTGCAATCACAATCAGGGTGAGGGTTGATTCACCCTAAGGCCATCGCCCTCTCGGCAGGCGGTACAGAAGATATGGGGGACCGGTGGGGCCCCGGCCGGGGCCATAGATCGCGTGCGCCCCTCCGAGTCTTATCTCTGAAGACCGCGAATGTAGTTGACCAGATGCCAGCGATCTTCCTCTGCAAAGTACAGGTGGGATGACATCCCCGTCCCCTTCACACCATTGGAGATAATGTAGAAGAGTTCTCCATCGGTCAGGGCAACCACTTGAGGGTCCCGGTAGTCCAAGGGAGCCGGGTCGTATGCAGGCGCCTTCGGGCCATCCCCTCGTCCTTCTTCGCCATGGCACTCGGAACAGGAACTTTCGAATACTTCCTTGCCCCGCTGCAAGCTCATCTCGTCTGCCTGGACCGGATTGACGACCTGAGCCGCATCCTCCGGGACTTTAAAATCCCTCGGGCCACGCTCCATCTGCGGCGTGGCTGAAGCCGGAATGCCTGCGCCCTCGTCTGAGTCCTGAGCATCCGATGGCCCAAGCCCACCGGCGCAAGCGGCCACCAGAATTCCCGACAGAAGCGCACCAAACACAACGGATGGCTGTACCCGAATCCTCATCAGGACCCCTCCTTCCGGGTGAGCCTCGCCCCTTTTGATTTGAACGTTGGTCAGGATGTGGGGACACCAAGCCACTGAAGACGTAGAATCACTCTAGCATTCCTGCAAATCCCAGTCAAATCTCGTGCCGTCTCCGCCGCGGAATACATTAAGGTTCCAATGGCTGAAGATCTTCGCTGACCTGAGTCAGGATGCCGCATGTCACAGCGCCAAATTGCCAGACTTAAAGCTAAGGAAATTAGTGGCCCATCCAGGGTGATCTGACGATGACCACTTGTAACATACCGACTTGGTGTTGGGCGTGTCAGCCAGGTTGGACGCTCCTAAGGGGCCTATGGTACAATGTCCGACGCCTTTGGGGGTTCGTCTAGCGGTAGGACAGCGGACTCTGAATCCGTTAGCCGAGGTTCGAATCCTCGACCCCCAGCCTAGAACCCCGAGTGGGGACACAAGGCCCGGCCTCAGGAAGCGCCTGAGCCGGGTTTTTGCTCTTAATATGGACACGTTGGGTGCGAATCTTCGCGCGGAGAGTCGGCCTCTTACCTGACCAGAAGGGAGTCAACCGTCTCCGGGAGGCCTCGGCACCTGCGCCCCGCTCCGCGTGTTGCGAGCGTAGACCGTGGTCAACACGGCCGTCCCGCGCATGACTTTGTAGACGGCATGGAAGTCCTGGGACGGCCATGGGGGGAGCCCGTGGGTCCAGGAACAATCGACGACGTAGTCAGCCTCGTCGAAGCTCACCCGATTGTCGATCAGGCGCAAATCCGGCCTGGCATAGGGCACGACCTGAACCACCTGGGGCGGCAGCATGACGGTAGCCCCAGGAGCCGCAACACGGTCCACGTATTCGATCCCTTCACGCAGCGAGATACAGGCACGATCAAGCTCATAAAAACCGTCAGCCTTGCTCACGCCGCCGGCGAAGCTGTTGATGTAGATGTACTCGTACGGATGCAGCCAGATGATCCCCCACACCCCCGGCAAAATAGCTGCCACCAGCAGAACCGCCATGATCCACGTGCGACGCAGCCGCTCAGCCAGGGCCTCGAGCACCAGGCCGGCCATCAGGAAGAAGGGTGGCAAGATGAAAAGCAGATGGGTGATGTTCCCGTATATCGTCATCTTGAAGACTACCAGGGCGAACAGGGGGACACCGGCCCATATCCCAAGCAAAACGATCAGCCACCATTTGGGGTCCCGGCGAATGAGCTTCCAGGCCGCGATTCCCAACCCAACCACGCCCAGCACGACGGCTGGCTCCGTCAATTGGATGCCGGCCAGATTCGGGAAGTAGAACCATGGATACTTTGACGAACGCAGCCAGCGTCCCCGATAGTAGGTCTGGTGCGGCGGGAAATTGGCCGCCAGGGTCAGACTTTCCCAGAATCGGGCGGCGGGCGCCGGCCACAGGAATGGCCACGTCGCCAGCGCCACGACCAGCGCAATCGCCCAGTAGGCGGCCAGGGGCCATACTGTCCGGCCTCCGCCCCGATACACCACAACCAGCGTGACCAAGCCCCCCGCAAAAACGCCCAACTGCCGTACGCAGATCGTCAAACCCAAGAGGACGCCCGATGCGAACAGACTCCAACGCCAGCTGGGCCGCCGGACGTCAGTCAACCAGGCACGCCAGATGCTTCTGGGCGTGGGAAGCATCACGCTCATCGCCAACGCACCGGCTGCCAATGAAGCGAGGGGCACACCCAGCCGGACGAAGCGCCAGCCGGCCCGGAACTTGTCGATGTAGATGGGAAGCGGCGTTTTGTAGGCGTCGGTGGCCACCGCGTTGAATGCTGCCTGGACAGGGAGAGGTGCCTGGCCTCGGTATGCCAGTCCGATCAGGTACTCTCCGAGGTGACGGAGTACTCCGCCGAGGACAAGATCGAGGACGACCAGAGCCACCAGGCCCGCAGCAGCAGCCAGCACAGTCCTCAAACGTGGCGGCAACGACAAGGTCTCGCGCCAAAGGCTCCCCGGAGTGGGCACCTTGCTTCGGCCTGCGTCAGCCGATGGGTTGGCTCTTTCATCCGCCCAAGATTCGGCGGCAGCCAACCCGGTGGCAAGCGTGGCCAAGAACAGTCCCAAGAACGGGGTGTCCTTCTGGTTGATGAAGGCCTGCCCGAAGAGAAGGGGCTGGCTGGCAAAGAGCAACGTGGCCATCCAGCTGACCCGCTTGGACAACAATCTAAGGCCGATGAAGTAGAAACTCGCCACGGCCAGAAGGAACATCAAGTAGTTGGTAAGATGGCGGCCGTCGGCCAATGTCCAGGCAGGTGCCAGGGCATGGATGACCTTGGAGGTGGTCACAAAGAACATGAAATACGCCGGACCGTGCTCGTCCAAACTCCCCAGGTCGAAATAAGAAGCTGACCCACCATAGGCAGCCAGGGCGGCGTTCCCGACGCCGACATTGCGTCCTTCGTCGAAGGACATGCCGTACTCATCCCCCCAGAACACGCCCAGAATCAGGCCAAACGCCAGCAGGAGGATAAGGGGACGGTGCCCGGTTGCGATGCTGTGCCAGAGTCGTTGTCGTTTCGATGCGTTCATGGGCTGTCGTGTTGTCTCGGCTGAAATCGATCCTACGAGTGGCCTCGGTTATGATTCCTTCGTGTTCAATGCCGACGTTGTGCAAGCTTTCGGATCGACCCCAAAGGGCCACAGCCCAGGATTGTAGCACGAGGGAGCTGCCCTCAAACGCGCTTGCCAGCCGCCATTCGAACGCCGTGCCAGAAGGCTCGGCACGGCATCCGATTCTTTCGAAAGCGTGCGGACAACATGCCCTTCCGCGACCATTTTTCCAGCCATGCCGCCCAGTATGCCGAGTTTCGGCCGGGCTATCCTGACGCCCTGTTCGATTACCTGACCTCGTTGACCCCACGCCAGGCTCTGGCGTGGGACTGCGGCACCGGAAACGGTCAGGCTGCCCTGGCGCTCGCCCAACGTTTTGAAAGAGTCATTGCTACGGATGCCAGCCAGGCGCAGATCGCACATGCCGTGGAACACCCGCACATCGAGTACCGCATTGAAGGTGCAGAGTCGACGTCGCTGGTTGACGCATCGGTCGATCTAACAACTGTCAGCACCGCTGTGCATTGGTTCGATTTTGACCGCTTCTATGATGAGGTCCGTCGAGTCTCGCGCCCGCGAGCCATCCTGGCGGTTTGGACCTATCGGGTCCCTTCCATCAACCCTTCCGTCGACAGCGTTCTCAACGCCTACGCCGATGAAACCCTGGCGCCATACTGGTCCGACCGCCTGCAATACGTCAAATATCACTACCGTACGCTGCCCTTCCCCTTCAAAGAGCACCAGCCGCCGCCTTTCACGATGCACACAGACTGGAACCTGCACCAACTCGTCGGCATGTTGCGCAGTTGGTCCGGCACCGCCATCTACACGGATGCCAACGGCGTTGACCCGGTGGATCAGCTTCTCCCCGAGTTGGCCTCGGCCTGGGGCAGCCCACAAACAGTCCACAGTATGACCTGGTCGATCTACATGCGAGTCGGCGTGGTGTCGAAAGCAAACTGACACCAAGCGCGGTTGGGTTTGTGAATTCCTTCACAAACCGATGGCTGTCACCCGCCTGCCTTTGCGTCGGGCACCTGCCTCGACCCTCGCGATGGTATAATCGCCAGCGTGCCCGTTTCCCAATGGAAAGACGCTCTCAGCCGAACCCGACGGGTCGCTCTGGCCAGATTGGGGAGCCTCCTCGGGACGTCAGACCTCGACGACTCCTTCTGGGAGATCCTTGAGGCCAGCCTGATCCAGGCGGACGC
>Ga0315556_1001835_pt1 | contig 12518 bp, 11 predicted proteins | sample SalMarSW160310MG_FD_202112 | JGI IMG/M metagenome (GOLD analysis project Ga0315556, IMG submission 202112) | Salt marsh sediment microbial communities from the Plum Island Ecosystem LTER, Massachusetts, United States - Salt Marsh Sediment SW1603-10 ...
ACCAGCCTCGCACCACGGCGTGGACGCCTCTATCGGGAGGTGACACTTCCTACCGCCAAACCTGGAAGCCCTTAAGCCTCTTTAACCTTTACCGTTTGGTTATCGCGGGTTTATTCAGCCTGGTCGCCGTCATCGGGATCGAGTTGCCGCCATTGGGCGCGGAAGATCACCGGCTATTCATGCTGACCAGCATCGGATATCTGCTGTTCGGCCTGCTCAGCGCACTCGCCATCCGCTGGCGCACCCCACGATTTCAGCTACAGCTATATAGCCAACTCCCCGCCGACATCATTTGCATCACCTTGTTAATGTATGCCAGCGGCGGCGTGCGCAGCGGCCTGGGGACTTTGTTGATTGCCGCCCTGGCCGGTGGCGGCATGTTGATGAGCGGCCAGATGGCGATTCTCTATGCCGCCATTACCGCCATAGCGGTCCTGGGCGAAGAATTCTACATTTGGAACAGCCACATCGCCGCCGGACCCAATTTTACCCATGCCGGCATCTTAGGCGCCACCTTCTTCGCCACGGCGATCCTGGCCTACCTCCTGGCGAAACGCGCTCGCGAGAGCGAAGCACTTGCCGCCCAACGCGGCGTCGATCTCGCCAATATGCAGCAACTCACCGAATACGTGATTCAGCGCATGCAAACCGGGATTATCGTCATCGACCTGCAGCAAAGAGTACGGTTAATCAATGAATCGGCATGGCACCTGTTGGGTGCAATCGCCAATCCATACCAGTACCGGCTGGTCGACCTTTCACCGCCTTTGGCCGCTTATCTGGTGCTGTGGCAAGAAAATCCCGATCGCGAGACACAAGCGTTTCATCCCACTCCCGCCAGCCCGGAAATCCTGCCGCGCTTTGCCAAGCTGGGCCAGGCCGGGATTTTGATCTTTCTGGAGAATACCGCTGCCACCGCGCAACAGGCTCAACAAATGAAACTTGCCTCACTAGGACGACTCACGGCCAGCATCGCCCACGAGATACGCAATCCCCTCGCCGCCATCAGTCACGCGGGACAGTTATTGGCGGAATCTCCACAAATATCTTCGGGAGACGTTCGTCTCACGGAAATCATCAAGCAACACTCTCAGCGCATGAATGCCATCGTCGAAAACATTCTGCAACTCAGTCGCCGCCAGCGCTCCCGGCCGGAAGAATTCGAACTTTCATCCTGGCTACAGGACTTCATCGCGAGTTTTTGCAGTACTGAAGGGGTCGAAAGCCGCTACATCGTCATAGAGATTAATCCGCCCGACACCGTGGTGCGTATCGATCCGTCGCAACTTAACCAAGTCTTGTGGAATCTTTGCCACAATGGTATTCGCTACAGTCAGGCGAACACCGGCGAACCACGATTAAAGCTGCGCGGCGGCATCAGCGAAGACTCCCCCAACCCGTTTCTTGATGTGATCGACTCCGGGCGCGGCGTGCCCCCGGAGGCGGTAGACCATCTTTTCGAACCTTTTTTCACTACCGAGCCCAAGGGCACCGGGCTCGGCTTGTACATCTCACGCGAGCTATGCGAATCTAATCAAGCACGCCTGAATTACATCCCGGTAGCGAGTGGAGGCAGTTGTTTTCGTATAATCTTCGCCGACCCCAGAAGGAAACAGCTAACATGAACAGGTTGCGACCTACAGCCTTGGTGATCGATGACGAACCGGACATCCGGGAATTACTCGAACTGACTCTCGACCGTATGGATGTAAACACAATTACCGCGGAAAATCTCACCCAGGCGCGCACACTGTTGGCGGGGCAGCGCTTTGACCTGTGCCTAACGGATATGCGTTTGCCCGACGGCAACGGTATTGACCTGGTAGACCATATTCAAAAGAATTATCCCGACACCCCGGTCGCCGTCATCACCGCCCATGGCAATATGGAGGCCGCGATCAGCGCGCTGAAGACCGGCGCCTTCGATTTCGTCTCGAAACCGGTCGACCTGCAGGTGCTGAGAAACCTGGTCAGCACCGCCCTCAAGCTGTCCAACACCCAGGCAAAATCCACCCGCCAAACCTATACGGGCCTGCTGGGCGGATCGGAAGTGATCAAACACATCCAGGACACTATCGCCAAGTTGGCCCGCAGCCAGGCGCCGGTCTACATAAGCGGCGAGTCGGGAGTCGGCAAAGAACTGGTGGCCCGTTTGATCCATGACAGTGGGCCGCGCGCGGACAAACCCTTCATTCCCGTCAATTGCGGCGCCATCCCCGGTGAGCTCATGGAAAGCGAATTCTTCGGCCATAAAAAGGGTAGTTTCACCGGCGCCGTAACCGACAAGGACGGCCTGTTTCAAGCCGCCAGCGGCGGCACCTTGTTTCTAGACGAGGTCGCGGACCTGCCCTTGCATATGCAAGTCAAATTGCTGCGCGTAATACAAGAAAAGTCCGTACGCCCCATCGGCGCTCAAAAAGAGACGCCTATCGATGTACGTATTTTAAGTGCCACGCATAAAGATCTGGCCGCGCTGGTAGATGGCGGCGAATTTCGCCAGGATCTTTTTTACAGGATCAATGTCATCGAGCTGCATGTACCCAGCCTACGCGAACGCAGCGATGACATTCCGGTACTCGCGAATCACATATTAGAGCGACTCGCGGAACAGAACGGCATAGCGACGCCGGCATTGAGCAAGGTCGCCATGACTGCATTGCAGGACTATCAATTTCCCGGCAATGTGCGGGAACTGGAAAATATTCTGGAACGGGCCATTACGCTGTGCGAAGGCAATCTTATCCAAAAAATGGATCTGCGTTTATCCAGCGGCATGGCCGCACCGGTCACTGCCACGGACACCGGCAAGGTAGCGTTGGAACCCTATCTCGACACCATCGAGAAGGAAACCATCATCAAGGCTCTGGAACAAACGCGCTACAATAAAACCGCTGCCGCCAAACTCCTGGGTATCACCTTCCGGGCCCTGCGCTATCGCCTCAAAAAGCTGGGATTGGACTAATCCTACCAACTCCCTCAACCGCCGCTCACGCCCTCGGAAGCAGGGTCAAGGGCGCGTCTTAGCCGCCCATTTTACCGTGCAAGCGTCACATTCAATGGACTATTCTGGTCACAATATGACGCATTACGTCACTCTTGTTTCTTACTACGGCTGATTTCGCAACGCCGCAACACCCGGCAAATCCTGTTTTGTCCTTGCACATTCATCTCGACGACTTCACAATTGTGACGCAGTTCACATTATCGAGTTGTTTTCCGCCGTTTTCAGGCATGCTCCTCATTTTGGCATAGTTTCTGCTTTTAATTGGGCAAGGCAATGGCGGCCCATGGCAAGCCCGGCGCCAACAAAGTTTTAACCCAACATCAGTCAACACATGGAGACACCTACATGAAAGCAACACAAAAAGGTTTTACGCTGATCGAATTGATGATCGTGGTCGCGATCATCGGTATCCTGGCCGCCATCGCGATCCCGGCGTACCAGGATTACACTATCCGCGCCAAGGTCACGGAAGGTTTGTCCTTGGCCGATTCCGCCAAGAATGTTGTCGCGGACAACGGGATGAATGCGGTAGCCTTCGACAAGGGTTGGACAGTACCTACAACGAAGATTGTGGCCGGTGTCGTTGTTGATGCCACAGATGGCCACATAACGACCACCTACACCGCCGAAGCGCAGAGCATCGTGGTTACGATGACTCCCTATGATGGCGACTATAGCGCCGGTGGTACCCAGCTTGTATCGGGAACTGTTCCAACCAATCCGCTGACATGGAAGTGCACGGTTGATCTGGCGACCAATGACAAGTACGTCCCCGCGAACTGCCGCATATAAGCAGTTGACGGCAACCAAAACGGGCGCTACGGCGCCCGTTTTTTTATACGCTCATAATCTTCGCTTAATAAATATATCTTCTTTGAGCGAAATGCGGACCACATCTCGACTTGCTCGGCATGGATAGTTGAAAATAACCACTTTCCAGCCAATAGACACGCTAAACCATTCCCCGTAAGCAACCGATATAGCTTAGGCGAAAGAAATGCAGGCCAAGGACATGACAAACACCGCCCTCGCAATGGAACACTCGCCACGCTTCAGCGGCTTGGCTCGGAAATTGATAAACAGCGGCCTGCTCGTGGAAGCACAGGTCCGCCAAGCCCTAGATGAAGCGGACAAGAAAAAAATCTCCTTTGTCGCTCAGTTGGTGGAAAGCAAAACCCTGGATGCATACATCATCGCCGAGACCGGCGCCTATGAATTTGGCGTTCCACTATTCGATATCAACACCATCGACACGGACGCCCTGGCCATCAGGTTAGTGGATGAAAGATTGGTGCACAAACATCAATCCTTACCGCTACTTAAGCGAGGCAATCACCTCTACGTAGGGATTGCCGACCCCACCAACCTTCAGGCCCTGGATGAAATAAAATTCCAAACCGGCCTTCATGCCCAGCCGATCGTGGTGGAACAAAACCACCTAAGTAAAATGATCGATCTTGCCCTGCATGCCGATGCCAACAGCGCCATGGCCGACCTGAGCGACAGCTCGCTGGACGACTTGGAGATTACGGGCGGGGACGACGACGCCGGCCAAGATGTCAGCGAAGCGGAGGTGGACGATACCCCGGTGGTACGCTTCATAAATAAGGTCATGCTCGACGCCATTAACAAAGGCGCTTCCGATATTCATTTCGAGCCTTATGAGAAAAAGTACCGGGTTCGCTTTCGCCAAGACGGTATACTGCGTGAAGTGGCATCACCTCCTACAAGCTTGGCCAATAAATTGTCAGCGCGTCTCAAGGTCATGGCGCGTATGGACATATCTGAGCGCCGCGTCCCCCAGGACGGTCGCATCAAGATGACCCTGTCCAAGAACCGCGCCATCGATTTCCGCGTCAATACCTGCCCGACCTTGTATGGCGAAAAAATCGTGCTGCGTATTCTCGATCCCACCAGCGCGCAATTGGGTGTCGATGCCTTAGGCTTCGAGGAAGACCAAAAACAACAACTGCTCAAGGTTGTTCATCAACCCTATGGCATGGTGCTGGTTACCGGACCCACCGGCAGCGGCAAAACCGTCACCCTTTATACTTGCCTCAATATCCTCAACAGTGAGGATCGCAATATTTCTACGGCGGAAGATCCTTCAGAAATAAACCTGCCCGGGGTCAATCAGGTCAATGTCAACACCAAGGTGGGACTGACCTTCGCCTCGGCGCTGCGCGCCTTTCTCCGCCAGGACCCGGACGTCATCATGGTGGGTGAGATCCGTGACCTGGAGACCGCCGAGATCGCCATCAAGGCGGCCCAAACCGGCCATATGGTATTTTCCACCCTGCATACCAACGATGCGCCCCAAACTCTCAACCGGCTTGCCAATATGGGCGTACCGCCGTTTAATATAGCAACGGCGGTATCGCTGATCGTGGCACAGCGCCTCGCACGGCGCTTGTGCCCCCACTGCAAGCAAGCCGCTTATGTTCCACCTGAAGCCCTGGTAGCGGAAGGATTTCCCGAAGACGAGGTAGGTGATATTACGGTTTATAAGGCAATGGGTTGCGAAAAATGCAATGACGGCTACAAAGGGCGGGTGGGCATTTATCAAGTCATGCCGATAACTGAAACCATGGCCAGACTCATTATGGAAAACTGTGATGCCCTAATGTTGGCGGACCAGGCCAAAAAGGAAGGGGTCGCCGATTTACGGGAATCGGGCTTGCGCAAGGTCAAGGCAGGACTCACCAGCCTTGAAGAACTCAATCGTGTCATTACGGTGTGATCATGGCAGAAAAAGCGCTCAATCAACAGATATACATATGGGAAGGGACCGATAAGAAAGGCTCCCGAACCAAGGGTGAAACCAAGGGGGTCAGCCTTACCATGGTCAAGGCGGAATTACGCCGCCAGGGTATCAACCCCAGCAAGGTCAAGAAAAAACCCAAGGCACTGTTCGGATCAAAGACCAAAAAAATTATCCCGAAAGACATTGCCGTCTTCAGCCGGCAGATGGCCACCATGATGAGTTCCGGTGTACCGCTGGTGCAATCCTTCGAGATCATCGGCCGTGGCCATGACAACCCGTCCATGCAGACCCTGATCATGACCATCAAGTCCGATGTCGAGGGTGGCAGTTCGCTTTCCGAAGCCCTGGCCAAGCACCCTCGTTATTTCGATGAACTTTATTGCAACCTGGTGCGCGCCGGCGAGCAGGCCGGTATTCTGGAAACACTTTTACACAAGATCGCCATATACAAGGAAAAAGTGGAAGCGATCAAGGGTAAGATCAAAAAGGCGTTGTTCTATCCTACAGCCGTGATCGTTGCCGCATTTATCGTTACCACCATCCTGCTGTACTTTGTCGTGCCCCAATTCCAAGCGCTGTTCCAGGGCTTCGGCGCCGATCTCCCGGCCCTGACCCAAATGGTCATCGATATGTCGAAATTCACCCAGACATATTGGTGGGCCATGCTCCTGACCATAGGCGGCGCTATCTTCGCCTTCATAGAGAGTAAAAAGCGTTTTCCCAAGTTTAATCATTTCCTTGACAGATTAGCGCTGCAATTTCCAATTTTCGGCGCGATTATCAACAAGGCGGCTATCGCCCGTTATGCTCGCACCCTCGCCACCATGTTCGCCGCCGGTGTGCCGCTGGTGGAGGCCATGACCACCGTTGCCGGTGCCGCCGGCAATATCGTCTACAGCAACGCCATCCTGCGCATGCGCGACGATGTGGCGACCGGCATCACCCTGCAGATGGCGATGCGCCAAACTGGCCTGTTTCCCAATATGGTGGTGCAAATGGTCGCCATCGGTGAAGAGGCAGGCTCCTTGGATGCCATGCTGTCCAAGGTGGCGGACTTTTATGAGGAAGAGGTGGATAATGCTGTAGACGGTCTGAGCAGCCTCATGGAACCCATGATTATGGGCGTGCTCGGCGTTCTCATCGGCGGACTGGTGATCGCCATGTATCTTCCCATCTTCAAGATGGGCCAGGTCGTATAATTTCCGACGCAATCTTGTCATGGCCAAGGAAGCGCTCATTTTCCGTGGATCATGCCTCATGGTCGCGATAGGAAACCCGTGACCGAATATTCCGGCTATCTTAGCGACAACCTCTGGGCATTTACCATAGCATCGGCAGTATTGGGGCTGCTGGTAGGCAGCTTTCTGAATGTCGTCGCCTACCGGCTTCCTGTCATGATGGAACGGGCCTGGCGCACCCAGTGCCAGGAACTGACAGCCTCCGCTGAACTTCCTGCCTCGGCTGCTACGCAGCCAGAGACCTTCAACCTGATGACCCCCCGCTCCCGCTGCCCCCATTGCGGGCATGCGATCTCCGCCTGGGAGAATATCCCCGTCATCAGTTATCTGTGGCTGCGCGGCCGTTGCGCAGCTTGCGGCAAATCGATCTCATTGCGTTATCCGCTGGTCGAACTGTCTACCGCCTTGTTGTCCGGCATCACTGCCTGGCACTTCGGCTTCGGCTGGGCGGCCGCTGCGGCTCTCGCCTTAACCTGGGCATTGATTGCACTGACCCTGATCGATTACGACCACCAGCTCTTACCCGACGACATCACCTTGCCATTCTTATGGATAGGCCTGTTACTGAGTCTCTACGGACTGTTCACCAACACCACTTCCAGCATCGTCGGCGCCGTTGCGGGCTATCTCAGCCTGTGGTCGGTCTATATCCTGTTTAAGTGGGCCACCGGTAAAGAAGGCATGGGCTACGGCGACTTCAAGCTGCTGGCGATGCTGGGCGCCTGGATGGGATGGCAGGCCTTGCCGGTAATTATCCTACTATCCTCGGTAGTAGGAGCGGGGGTGGGTATCACCCTCATCGTAGTCAGAGGCCGTGACAGGAGCATCCCCATCCCCTTCGGCCCCTATCTGGCGGCGGCGGGCTGGTTGACCTTACTGTGGGGGGATGACATCACCCACCGTTATTTTGCCCTCCTGGGATTGCCGAGCTAAGCGATCCCGGCGGCTTGCACAGCCGTCACCGGCTCCGTAACCTAAAGCCCATGTTAATCATTGGACTCACGGGCGGTATCGGCAGCGGCAAATCCACCGTAGCCGACTATTTTGCGCAGCACGGCATCCCGGTGATCGATGCCGACCAACTTGCCAGGGAACTGGTTGTCCCCGGCAGCCCCGCCCTGAATGAAATCATCAATCTATTCGGCCCCAATATTCTCCTGCCTGACGGCAGCCTCGATCGACATCAGCTGCGGCGACGGGTCTTCGCCGACCCGGCCCAGAAACGCCGCTTGGAGGCCATCCTCCACCCCCGCGTATACACCGAGCTGGGCTACCGCACCCAGGCGCTGCGCACCCCATACTGTATCTGGGTCGTCCCCTTGCTCCTGGAAACAGGGGGAACCGCCTTGGTCGACCGGGTGCTGGTGGTAGACGCACCGGAATCACTGCAGCGGCAGCGGGTATTAAGGCGTGCGGGCATGGATGAGACCACCCTCGAGGCCATCCTCAGCAGTCAGGTAAACCGCGCCGAGCGGCTAAGCGCCGCAGACGATATCGTTGTAAACAACTCCGATCTCAACCAGCTACAACAGCGGGTCACCGCCCTTCACCATCGCTACCTGGCTTTGGCCGGCGCGCTACCACCCCCGCCAATTAATGATTAAATCCCTTACGCCATCCGGCTCAATGCCGTAAACTAGCCGGATTGACGCTGTAGAACACCCGCAATATCAAAGGGGAAGCGCATACGTGGTTTCATGGACTTGTAGGGCAGGCAGTCGCCCGATTCATCAGCACCAACCAACTTAAAGACGCCTTGTGCCAAACGTAATTTACGAACAACCGCTCAATGAAAGAGTACGCACATTCCTGCGGTTGGAATTCCTATTCAACGAGTTTTTCTCGCGCCTCGAAGGCCACACGCAGTGGGACAGCCGCAACGCCCTGGCCAGCCTGCTCGACATCCTGAATATCTTTAACCGCACCGACCTCAAGACCGAGGTCATGAAGGAACTCGAACGGCAAATGAGCACGCTGTCGGCCCTGGAGCACGCCCCGGGAGTAGACCGGACGCGCTTGAGTCAACTTCTCGACGATTTCGATTCCCTGGCGGATCGCATGCATGCCTTACACGGCCAGGTCGGCCAAGAGCTAAGGCAGAATGAATTCTTGAACAGCATCAAACAGCGTATCAGCATCCCCGGCGGCACCTGTGATTTCGATCTCCCCGGTTATCATTTCTGGTTACAGAGACCGGCGGAAAACCGTATCGCGGACCTGCGCCGTTGGATCAAGGTCTTTGAACCCGTCCGTCTCTCCGTACTGCTCCTGTTACGCCTGGTCCGGGAAAGTGCGCACTCATCCCAGGAACTGGCACACGAAGGGTTCTTCCAGAAGATGCTGGATCCCAATGCCCCTTGCCAACTGGTACGGGTCACGGTGCCCGCGGAAGCCTCCTACTTTGCGGAGGTCAGCGGCGGCCGCCATCGTTTTACTCTCAGGTTTTTGGAATATCTCACCGACGGCCATGCAGTACAAACCAGTCAGGACGTGCCGTTCAAACTCACCTGCTGCATGATATGAGCACCTTTGTTGACTGTCCCACCTGCGGTGCCAAGGTGGAATGGAACGAACTCCAGCTGTGGCGCCCTTTTTGCAGCGAGCGTTGCCGACTCATCGACCTCGGCAAGTGGGCGGGCGAAGAACATCGCATCCTCGGTGAAGAAATACCATTCAGCGAAGACAGCCCCGGCGACCATCAACACTGAAGTCCGCGCCCCATAGGGCTGAAATGGATGCAATCCCCTGACAGCCATGGTCCCAAGCCGTGGCGATGTCAGCCAAACCCATACCGCCCAGCGCGTACACCGGCACCGTGGCTCGTTCGGTAAGTTGTTGCAAGCCCTGCCATCCCAGCGGCCGTGCCCCGGGATGCGTCGCAGTGGCCAATACCGGCGCAAGCACTATGAAATCCACACCAATGCGACAGGCGTGCTCAATTTCCTCGGCCGAATGGCAGGAGGCTGCCACCCATTGTTCACACCCCAAAGGACGCTCCTTGAGTGCCATCAGAGCGGCACTGGTAAGGTGCACGCCGGCAGCACCAAGTTCCTCTGCAAGCATGGGCGGGGCATTCAACAGTAACCGTGCCCCGGTTGCCAGGCACAGCGCTATAACCTGCCTCGCCAGTTTGGCATAAGCCGCTGGCTCCAGCGTCTTGGCGCGTAACTGTACCAAGCCAATCCCTTCTGCCAACAAGGCCTCGAGCCTGCCAAGAAATTTCACGGGATCATCAGGCTCCGGGGTCAGCAAATAGATGCTAGGCAAACGTGCCGCCGTCACGATAGGACGGTTGGCCGCCGGAAAATCACGATCAGGCAGCTCCTGCGGGGAGACCCACTCGATCGGCTGACCCTCCCGGCCATGAGGCTCACTGTCGAACGCGCTTACCCGCCATACGTCCAGCAACACCGATTTATCCGGATATTCATGACATACCTTAATCAACGGTCGGGCATCCTGTACAACGATGCCCAATTCTTCATGCAGCTCGCGAGCCAGGGCCGCGCGCGCGTCTTCGCCATGCTCCACCTTGCCGCCCGGGAATTCCCATAAGCCGCCTTGATGCCGATCCAAGGACCGTTTCGCCAGCAATACCTGCTGGGAACTATTCACTATCACCGCCACAACCACATGCTGCACGTCAGTCTTGCTCCCTCACATCCATTTTCACCAATACGTATAAGATCGAAATTCCGCCCAGCATTTACACTGCGTGCGCATCTCTATGACGATTGCTATCGGCAGCTTGGGCAGAATAGCTTTCAATCATTACCCCGCGAGGACACAGATGCTGCACATCAGCGTTTTGGCAGCTGCCATGATTTTTGTCAATCACATGCCAGCTGGAGGCCCGGGGGTTCCGAGATCACCCGCCCCTCTAAGGATTGCTTCATAGCGAACTTTTATGGCTGCCGCTCGTATCCTAGGACAAGGATCAATTAGGGAAGGTCTGATTGGTTCTTTATGACGTCATTCCGGCGCATACCCTAAAGGGCATAAAAGCCGGAAGCCAGTAACCCGCTGAATTCAAGGCGCTGGATTCCGTCTCTCCGCCACGCCCGGAATAACGAATTAATCAGAGACTCTCCTAGATTGAACACCAGAATTACAAGCACCGGCCTAGCTGCGATTTAGCGGGGTTTCGTTCTGGTGCCGCTAGTCACAATGCTGCAAGCTGCAGCAGCTGTTCGGCCGTGAGCTGAAAAGCCCGGGCAAATCCCCCCACATAGCGGGCCTCTTGAGGATGCAGCCTCATCAGCACGAAATCCTCGAATCCGAACAATTGTTCCGCATCGGGTAATTTCGCGAGATAACATTCACGGGAAGCAAGATAATCCGGCGTCCCACGCGGAATCACCGAAACGGAACCCTGAATAGTGATTCGTGCCAGCAACTGCGGATCTCCCCGCCCGGTATCCGGCTCGCTGATAGCCAATGCCAGCACAGGGCGTTGCAGTAAATTCCGGGTATGCGCGGCAAGACGACTTATATGCAGGAGAAAGCCGTTGAATCCCGGCTCCGTGACGTAGGCGACAAACGCTGCAGCAGGGCCGCCATCCTCGCGCAGGCTGGCCAAGGCCGCCCAGCGCTGCGCCAAGAGCAATTGCCGTACCTGCGTAAGTACATCATAATTCACGGCGATGACATCTCGCTGCCGAAAAAGAGGCACAACTTGAGGATAGGGAAAACAACGCTCGTTACGCGTAGTAATCGACTGATCGTGACTGGCCCCCGCCGCCGCTCGCACCGGGCGCTGCCGCATTATCAAGATAGGCATTGATCGCACGCTGCACCGCTTGGGCGGTAGGTGTCGCATCCGGTGAGTTCGCTGCGCTGTTGGCGAAACGGCCGCGCTGGAGTAACTGATCTAAGGCATCGCCCGCGGAATTGCTGCGATTTCTGAGCACCTCCCCTTCGACCACCCGCTCGGTGGGCAAAACAGACGGGCGTGAACGAGTTGCCGCCGTCTTGTCGGCCTCAGTCTGTTTCCTGTAGACAGAGGGCTGGCGGAGAAAGCGATAATGATCTTGTGTTAGCCTTGCTGCCTGCATAGCCTGCACAATCCCTTGGAGCGGGTTCCTTGCTTATCAGTATACTAGCGGCTGGCTTATATTTTACCTTAAGCCGCGCTTAATGCTGATTAATAGCAATTAAAACCGGAAGTTAATTCCCACATAGCCACCCGAATCCACCGTCTGATCATGGCTGCTTTGCACACTCACCTTGATGCGCCGGTAGCCAACATAGGCGACGGCATCTTGAAATATCTCATAGCCCAGGTAAGCGCTGCTGTCGTATAAGTGATCACCGTCGATGAAGGTTACAATACTCGGCGCCAAATCAATCTCGCCGCCCACCCGCAAGCGCGGCATCGGCGGCGGGGCATAATCAAACCTGCCGCTCAGCGCCAAGGCGGCGACGTCATCATGTTTAGTGGTCACACCGTAAAGGTTCACGCCCACGCCCACCATCAAGCCCGGAGAACCGTTGCCCGCCTCGCCCACGACGC
>Ga0315556_1001839_pt1 | contig 12497 bp, 7 predicted proteins | sample SalMarSW160310MG_FD_202112 | JGI IMG/M metagenome (GOLD analysis project Ga0315556, IMG submission 202112) | Salt marsh sediment microbial communities from the Plum Island Ecosystem LTER, Massachusetts, United States - Salt Marsh Sediment SW1603-10 ...
CGCGCAGATCGCCATTGCGGCGAACAACATCCAGGGGGTCAAAGCGTTCCAGGAGGCGGAGTCATTCGACGGGCCCTCGCTGATCATCGCCTACAGCCAGTGCATCGCACACGGCATCGACATGGAGGCCGGCATGTCGCACCAGACAGATGCGGTGAACAGCGGGTTCTGGCCACTGTTCAGGTTCGATCCCCGCAAGGAGGATCGTCATCCGTTCCGTCTGGACAGCCGCAAGCCTTCGATCACGTTTGAGGAGTTCGCCGACAAGGAGGCCCGGTTCGCGATGTTGAAACGCACCGACCCAGAACGGGCGAAGATGCTCCACGAAGATGCCCAGGCGATGATCGAGGCACGCTGGTCCTACTACGAACAGACGGCCGGCATCGAGAGAGACTTTCTCGAAGAAGAGGAGGCAGGCGTATGAGCGTCGATCTCACCACCACCTACCTCGGCATGAAACTCGCCCATCCGATCGTTCCGTCTGCATCCCCGATCACGGGGAAGCTCGACGTGCTGAAGCGCCTTCAGGATGCAGGTGCACCGGCTGTCGTGCTCCCCTCGCTGTTCGAAGAGCAGATCACGTACGAGGAATCGGAGATGCAACGCCTCGCCGAGTTCGCCGCAGAAAGTTTCGGTGAGGCGACGTCCGGCTACTTCCCCGAGATGCAGGACTACAACACGGGTCCCGGCAGGTACCTGAAGCTGATCGAGGACGCCAAAGCCACGCTCGGCATCCCCGTCATCGCGAACCTCAACGGTTCGTCGGTGAGCGGCTGGATCGACTACGCGAAGCGCATCCAGGATGCCGGCGCCGACGCGCTCGAGCTGAACGTGTACTACGTGCCCGCAAATCCGAACGAGTCGGGAGCCGAGGTCGAAGAACGCTATCTGAGTCTCGTGAGGGCGTGCACAGAATCGATCACGATTCCCGCGGCGGTCAAGATCGGGCCGTACTTCAGCTCGGTGGTCAACATGGTGAGCAGGATCGTCGCCGCTGGCGCCAACGGTGTCGTGCTCTTCAACCGCTATCTGATGCCCGACATCGATCTCGAGAACCTCGAGATCACCCCGGCGCTGAAACTGTCCGATCCGTCCGAGCTTCGCCTGCCATTGCGGTGGATCGCGCTCATCCGAGGGAAGGTGCCGACGTCTCTCGCCTTGTCGAGTGGTGTGCACTCTGCAACAGACGCGATCAAGGCCGTGCTCACCGGCGCGGATGTGACGATGATGACATCGGCGTTGCTCAGGCACGGACCGGAGTACCTGACGACCGTACTCGAAGGGTTCCGCGCCTGGCTCGAGAAGAACGAGTACACGTCGGTCGAGCAGGCGAAGGGCTCACTCAGTGAGGAAGCTGCACCAAACCCGGAGGCGTTCTCCCGGGCAAACTACATGAAGGCACTCGTCTCCTATACCGGGACTCCCGTCTGAGCCAGCCGCTCTGCTCCGATCGCCATACGAGATACGAGTAGATCAGGGACACGAAGAACGTTCCGATCGAGCCTCCGACCACGACCCATGGTCCGGAACCGCCGCCCATCTCACAAACCTCGGGATGCGATCCCCTGCGCGAAGACGTGGCGATGCCCACAACGACAAACCCGACCATGGCCGCGACACAGGCTCGACCCGAGTCCCGCTCGCACACTCCCGCCGGTCACCGATCGATTCACTTGACCGGATTCGTGACTCCGGGCAGGTCGATCAGTTCGGGCGTCCATCCCGAATCAACCGGCCTGACCCGGATCCTGGCGTCGACCAGCGACACCCCGGCCCCGGGTGCGAGCACCTTGACGGGGTTCAGATCCATCTCGGAGATCTCCGGCACCGCTTCGGCGAGCGCCGACACCCGCAGGATGACCTCTTCGAGAGCTGCAACGTCCGCTGGTGGTGTGGACCGGTACCCATCGAGCAGCTTCGCCGACTTGATTGAACGGACCATCTCGGCGGCCTCGAGATCCGTCACCGGGTTCAGGCGAAACGCAACATCGCCGATGAGTTCCACCAGCACGCCACCCATGCCGAACACGATGAGGGGGCCGAACGCCGGATCCTCCGTCATGCCCACGAGGACCTCTAAGCCGCCTTCGATCATCTCCTGAACCATGACGCCGGTAGCGTCGTCGGTGAGGCTCATCAGTCGCTTGAACGTCTCACGGACTTCCTTGTCTCCCTCGACGTTCAAAGAGACACCACCAACGTCGGACTTGTGGAGGGCGGAAGGCGAGATCAGTTTCATCACCACGGGGCGTCCGAGCTTCTTTGCGAACTCGACAGCACCCGAAGCGTCGGTCACGGTCGTCGACGCGGGGAGGCACAACCCGAATGCGCACAAGATCTCGCCAACCTCAGCAGGTTCGAGCCAACCGCCGGCATCGCCGAGCCGTTCGAGTGCCTTCTGAGCAACCTGCCTCGCGACTTCGGAGTCGACGTCATCGAAGACCGGGACGGTCCCTTCCGGTTTGGCGACCCATTCGCCGTGACGGGCCACCCTGGAGAGGGCGACGGCGGCCGCCTCTGGGAAGCGGTAGCTGGGGACCTTGACCCGGTCGTCAGCGAGCAGCTCGGAGGCGTTCCCCGCAGACATGAACACGGAAAGGAGCGTCTTGTCGCCTTTGTAGCCGGCTGCCGTGTCTCTGATGACTTCGGCGATGACCCGCTCCGCGCCCGGCGTCGTCGGGATGTAGCTCACAATGAGCGCGTCGATCTCGTCGGAGGCGAGCATGGTCTCGATCTCGTGCCGGTACTCCTCCGGACCTGCGGAAGCGATCATGTCGACAGGGTTCCTCGTCGACGCCTCGGCCGAGAGACCTTCGGCGAGCTCGGCCTGGAGAGTTGCCGAGAACTCGGGCACTTCCAGACCATGCGACTCCAGGGCATCGGCCGCGAGGATGCCCGGTCCCCCGGCGTTCGTCAGTACTCCGACTCGTTTGCCCTTCGGGACCGGTTGGCTCGCGAGGAGCACCGCAACATCGAAGAGCTCTTCGAGCGTGGCGGTGCGGATGACGCCCGCCTGATGGAACAATGCGTCAACGGCGACGTCGACCGACGCGAGTGCGCCGGTGTGACTGCTCGCCGCCCTCGTTCCGGCCTTCGTCCGCCCCGACTTCACTGCGACGATCGGCTTCTTGCGCGCGATCCGCTGCGCGAGCCGGCCAAACCTGCGAGGGTTGCCGAACGACTCGAGGTACAGAACGATGACGTCCGTGTTGGGATCTCCCTCCCAGTACAGCAGGAGGTCGTTGCCGCTGATGTCCGCCTTGTTGCCGACCGACACGAACGACGAGATCCCGATGCCGTTGCGGATGGCATAGTCGAGAATCGCAATGCCCAGGGCTCCCGACTGGCTGGACATTGCGACGTTGCCGGGTGGCGGGAAGAACGGCGAGAACTGCCCGTCGACGACGACCCTCGGATCGGTGTTGAGCATACCCATGCAGTTCGGCCCAACCATCCTCATCCCGGCAGATCGAACCGTCTCGACCAGTTCTCGCTCGAGAGCGGCCCCCTCAGGCCCGACTTCGGAGAAACCGGCCGAGATCACGACGAGGCCCCGAACACCCTTCTCTGCGCAATCCTTCACGGCGGGCACCACCAGTGGAGCCGGCACCACGATGAATGCCAGATCCACCGCGTCAGGAACCTCGGAGACGGTCTTGTAAGCCCGCACGGAGTGCACATAGGTGGCGGCGGGGTTCACGGGATAGATGGGCCCGGAGAAGCGACCATGGATGAGATTGTGAAACAGTCGACCACCGATCGACTCGGGGTTGCGGCTCGCGCCGATCACGGCGATCGACCTCGGGTAGAAGATCGGATTCAAGGATGCGGCGATCGCCCGCCGTTCCCGTTCTTGCTCGGCCGCCCGCGTTCCCTCCGACTGCGCGACAGGGAACGCGACGCTGTACACCCCCTCTTCCATCGTGCGCTCGATCTTGTAGCCGGAATGTCGGAACATTCGGATCATCTGAACGTTGTCGGGCAGGACGAGCGCCTTGAAGCCCCGAATACCGTGGGTGCGAGCGTACGCCGTCATGAGCTGCAGCAGCTGCGTACCGATCCCCCGGTTCTGATGTGCGTCGACGACGGCGAACGCAACCTCGGCCTGGTCCGGTTCGTTCTGATCTCGGTCGTAACGGCCGACACCAATCATCTTGTCGTCGAGGAGGACGGCGAACGCCATCCGGTTCTCGTAGTCGACGTTGGTGAAGTAGTCCAACTCTGTTGGGGACAAGTCGTCCTTCTCCTGGAAGAAGCGGAAGTAGCGGGACCTCTGCCCCATACCCTGAAACAGCTCATAGAGCCGTTCCCGATCGTCGGGAACGATGGGTCTGACACGGACAACACCGCCGTCTCTCAAGACGGCATCGACGGCGAATTCGGTGGGATACTCAGACATTCACCCTCCTTGCACCCTCGATTCTGGCACGAACCGTAGCGACCTAGGTTTCGGGGTATCGTGCCAGCAATGAGCCTGGTCGCAATCCCCTTCACCGATGAGCCAGCGCAGACCGTGGTAGCCAACGTCCAGATGGCGGTTGCCCATCCGAGGGTGGACCAGGTGCTGTGCGTTGGATCGGGCCACAACGCAACGTTCTCGGCGCTCCAGAGGATCGCTTCACCCGAAGTGGCCGTCGTTCTGCAGCGGAGGCTCGGATCGAAGCGTCCCGGCAAAGGTGATGCCATGAACACGGCGCTGCTCCACCTCCTGCACCACACGGATGCGGACCGTGTCCACTTCTACGACGCCGACATCACCAACTTCGACCCGATCTGGATCGACCGTGCCGAGGCCGCCGCGGATACGGGCGTCGATGTCGTCAGACACTCCTTCCCGAGGGCCTCCACCGACGCGATGATCACGTGGATGATCACCCGTTTCGGTTTCGCCGCGCTGTGGCCCGACACGGAGCTCCCCAAGATCGGACAACCGCTGGGTGGAGAACTGCTGCTCACGAGAGCGTCGGCCGAGACCCTCGCGGCTGATCCACGCGTGATCGACCGCAGCGACTGGGGAATCGACACGCTGTACACGTTCGCCACGGTTCAGGCCGGGCTCAGCCTCCACGAGACATACATCCCCGAAGGCAAACGGCACCACCTGTACGGCAGCCTTCACGAGCTGTCCACGATGCTCAACGAGTGTTTCGGAGCAATCCAGTCGCTTGCGGGTGAACCCGTCCCCACGGGAACACCTCACCACGCGACTCCCCCGACCCCGGCCGTTGGAGAGGTTGCGACAGCAGTCGGGTACTCGGTCGACGACACGATCGACCTCCTTCGACTCGGTTGGACGGAACGTCAGGCGCGGCTCCTGCAAGTGTTCCCTTCCGAAGTTCAGTCGGGAATGGGCGCTCTCCGGGACTACCCGTCGGTCGGCTTCATGGACGAGGACACCTGGTACGACACCTACCTCCGACTCCTCACCCACTACGACCCTGACGACGGCGACTGGCATGAGCTGCTGTTCCGGCTCTGGGTTGTTCGGGTTCTCCACTACACGTTCACCGATGCGCTTCGGGGACACACTGCAGCCACTGCATACCTCGAAGGGATGATCGAGCGTGTGGTCAGCTCACGGCTAACAGCGAACAGCTGACAGCCACCGGGCGGGCTTTGCCCGCCGTACCTGGTACCTCGTACGCGACCTGGTTCGTGTAGCCGGACCGCGGGGCGAGCCGTACTGCGACCCGAACTGAACGCGTCCGACCACTGCCCACCGGGATACAAGGTACGAGGTACGGGCTCCCGGAGGGAGCCCCTCCGGTACCATGCCGACAATGGACGACGTCGTATGGACCCCATCCGACCCCGAGTCCACTCTGCTGCATCGATTCATGTCGCAGCTCCCGACACGACCGGCCTCCTACGATGACCTGTGGAACTGGTCGATCGACCATCGCTCGGAGTTCTGGCAATCCGTCTGGCAATTCACCGGCGTGGTCGCATCTCGACCAGCTTCAACCCCCATCGGTGTCGAAGCGATGCCAGGAACGGAGTGGTTTCCCGGCGCGCTCCTCAACTACGCAGAGAATCTGCTGAAACGGCGAGACGACGGGATTGCTGTCGTCGCCGCAGGCGAAGGACGACCCACCGAGCGAATCACGTGGACCGAACTCGCCCAACGTGTGAGTCGCGTGCAGACCGGTCTCGAGGCCCTGGGTGTGGAGGCAGGAGACAGGGTCGCGGCACTGATTCCGAACTCGTCATTCGCCGTCATCGGCATGCTCGCCACCGCTGCGATCGGGGCGATCTGGTCGTCGTGCTCTCCGGACTTCGGTCCGATGGGGGTGATCGACCGCTTCGGTCAGATCCGGCCGAAAGTGCTCATCGCCGCCGACGGGTACCGCTACAACGGACGAACGCACGTCCTCGAAGACACCGTGAGATCAGTGACTGAGACGCTCTCAGACCTGCTCAGTCTCGTCCTCGTCGACTTCGTCGGTACGCCATGGCGCCTCGCCGACGTTCCGACGATCTCGTGGGCCGATCTCGAGGCAGGCTCTGCGACAAAGCCCCGATTCGAACAGCTCCCCTTCGACCATCCCCTGTTCATCATGTACTCCTCCGGAACCACCGGCCCCCCAAAGAGCATCGTCCACGGTTCCGGTGGGACGCTCCTGAAGCACCTCTCGGAACATCAGCTCCACTCCGATGTTCGTCCCGGAGATGTCGTCTTCTGGTTCAGTACGTGTGGGTGGATGATGTGGAACTGGCTCGTGTCGGCGCTCGCCTCCGGTGCAACGATCGTCGTCTACGACGGAAGCCCCGCACATCCGGACCTCGGCGTCCTGTGGCGTTTGGCCGAGGACACAGGCATCACCCACTTCGGGACGAGCCCGAAGTACCTCTCTGCGAATGCCAATGCAGGGGCGGCACCGGGCGACATCGCCGACTTGTCGGCGATGCGCTGGTTGGGTTCGACGGGTATGCCACTCAACCCGGAGCAGTTCGACTGGGTGTACGACCACGTCAGGCGGGACGTCCAGCTCGCATCGATTTCGGGCGGCACCGACATCATCGGATGCTTCGCCCTCGGCGTTCCGACGCTTCCCGTCCGTCGCGGACAGCTACAGGCACGGGCTCTCGGCATGGCCGTCGAATCCTGGGATGAGAATGGTGTCGCGCACGTCGGTCGCAAAGGTGAGCTGGTCTGCACGAGAGCGTTCCCGTCGATGCCCGTGTCGTTCTGGAACGATCCGACCGGCGAACGGTACCGGGCCGCCTACTTCGAGCAATTCCCCGGTGTGTGGACCCACGGTGACTTCATCGAGATCCGCCCCGAGGGCGGTGTCATCATCTACGGGCGGTCGGACACCACCCTCAACCCGTCCGGTGTGCGGATCGGAACTGCGGAGATCTACCGTGCGATCGAGTCGATGCCGGAGATCGACGACTCGATCGTTGTCGGCCGTCAGACGGCCGACAACCTCGAGATCGTTCTGTGCGTGAAGCTCACAACGGGACATCGGCTGGATGACGACCTTCGGGAAGCGATCAGACAACGGATCAGATCGGAAACGTCCCCCCGTCACGTTCCCCGACACATACTCCGGGTCGATGCCATCCCCTACACGCTCAGCGGCAAGAAGGTCGAGAAGGCAGTCCGGCGGGCACTTGCCGGCGAACCGGTATCCAACGCCGACGCGCTCATCAATCCGGAATCCCTCGAGCAGTACCGACACCTCTTCTAGACCGGCTTCGCCGATCTAGGTTTTCGGTTGTCAGTTTCCGGTACGCGACCACCGGCGGTTCTGCACCATAGGGTTCTACCGATGACCGAGAACCGACAACTGAGAACGGCCCTGGATAGGGCTCAGCTCTCGGTAGAGAGTGGGCATCCTGCAAGGGCTTCGAGTGCGAATGGCTCGGACTTTGTCAGCTCCGGCAAGAACCGTTCGAGGCTCGCTATCTGCACCTCGAACGTTTCAGGAAGACCCGTCCCGATCAACCTCCGAGCGATCCTGATCAGCTCGTTGTGGACCATCTTCACGAATCGTTGCTCATTGCGGGACTCAGACGGGATCTCTTTGAAGTCGAAGTACTCCAACATGCTCTGGGGACCTTTGAGGATGACTACCGGCTCGTGCCGTTCGTTCTCTTCGAGTCGTCCCCGCACCGTGGCCGCGAAGAACATGGGCGAGAGATCCTCGTGGCCCATGTTCCAGAGCCGTTCGTACGGCTTGTGGGAGAACATCTCGAGACGACCATCTTCGGTGATCCCCATCGCGAAGATGCATCCCGGGTAGTCCGACGTCGATCGCCGATAGTCGCTGTAGACATCAAAGCCACAGGTCCCCTCCGAGTCCTGCGGAGAGAGCGGCTTCAGCGTGAGCCGCTTCTCGACGGGATCGACATCGTACTCCTTGCAGAGTGAACCCCGGCGGGGCGGTGGCGCCACGCCTTCGAGATACGGGAGTCGGACGGTGATCATGGTTCCCTTTCCCAACTCGCTCTCGATCGTGAGCGTTCCCCCGAAATCGGCCACGGTTTGCCGCACGAACACGAACCCGAGCGAGTGCAGCTCACCGTCCAGAGTCTCCCTGTCGGTCAGCAGCTGCGTCATCTTCTCCTGGGTCATGCCGGATCCATCGTCGCGGACCGTCAAGATGACCTCGCCGCCGTCGGTGAGTTCCTCGATCCGAATCACCCCTAGGCTCTTGTCCGCCATCGCGTCGACCGAGTTCATGACCAGGTTGAAGTACATGCGGCGAAAGCGAAACCGGTTGCCATCGACCACGGCCGGTTCGAGCTGTCCGACCTCCAGCTCCACCCGGCCTGCGCTCTTCTCTGTCACATACCCGTAGACCACGTTGCGAACGTAATCCTCGATGTCTCCTGCGATGTCGAATGTCTCGGAAACGTCCTCGTGTCGTTGCTCCGCCCAGAAGTGCTCGATCCTGTAGTACACGCCGCATAGCCAGCGGATCGTGTTCCGATAGTGATTGCGTGAGAGCACTGTCCTCGACTGCTCGGGAAGACGGGCCATCGCCTCCTCGATGTGCACCCACAACGGGTGGAGGATCAGCTCGCACAGATCGTGGATCGACTCGATGTACAGGTTGCCGAGTTCGAGAACTCGCTCAGGAGCGGCGAATTCGCGCACTGCCTCCTCGTACTGGTTGAACACCGCACGAAGCTCTGCAGCACGGGCACGAAGGGCGAGCAGATCGTCACCTGTCGGCAGATCCAGGTCGGTGATCGCATAGAGCTCGAGGTCGGTGTCGAGTGCGACGTGAAAGTGAATCACCTCATCGATGAAGCGCTCGACCCTGAGGTCGTGAATGAGGAACTTGACCTCTGCGACGTCCCTCTTGACTCCCTGTACGTGGTCGGGCATCTGCCGTTCATCATAGGCGGGCGTGGGTATCGAGCCTTGTAGGCTGCACCCTCACACATGAACTCCGACACACTCGCTTGGCACTCTCTCGACACACGCGAGATCATCCAGCGGCTCGGCACATCGCCCGCAACTGGTCTCACGAGTGACGAGGCGGCCGCCCGTCTGGAACGGGTGGGTCCAAACCGTATCCAGGAAGTGCAGGTTGCCCGCTGGTACGAGGTTCTCGCGCGCCAATTCACCAACGTGCTGATCCTCATCTTGCTTGCCGCAGCGGCCGTCTCAATCGCAGTCGGCGAGATCGCGGACGCCGTCACCATCCTCGTGATCGTCGTCCTCAACGGGGCACTGGGGTTCGTACAGGAGTGGAAGGCGGAACAGGCCCTCGAAGCCCTCCGAAGCATGCTGTCGCCGACGTGCACCGTCATGCGCGACGGACGGCAGTCCGAGATCGAACGAGTCGCTCTCGTGCCCGGTGACGTCGTTGTACTCGAGATCGGCGATCAGGTTCCCGCCGACGTTCGCGTGTTCGAGGGCGTCGGCTTGAAGGTCGATGAGTCGGCGCTGACCGGAGAATCGGCGTCGGTATCCAAGGGTCCAGACCCAGTCGAGGCGGACACCCACTTGGCGGAGCGGACACCGATGGCGTGGATGGGTACCAGTGTCACCAACGGGCGAGCCGTGGGGATCGTCGTGGCCACGGGGATGACCACCGAGTTCGGGAAGATCGCCGAGCTGACCCAGAGCCTTGGGCAAGAACCGACTCCCCTCCAGCGGAAGCTCGCCGTCCTTGGTCGCCAACTAGGCGTGATCTCGATCGTTATCTCGGCAGGGGTCGCCCTCGTCGGGTTCATCCTCGGCAAGCCGCCGCTCGAGATGTTCCTCACCGGCGTGTCACTCGCCGTCGCGGTGGTCCCGGAGGGCCTCCCTGCGGTCGTCACCATCACCCTCGCGCTCGGCATCCGGGCAATGGTCCGCCGCCACGCGCTCCTTCGCCGACTTCAGGCAGCCGAGGCCCTCGGTTCTGCGACCGTGATCTGCACTGACAAGACCGGGACGCTGACTCAGAATGAGATGACGGTTACACGTATCTGGCTCCCGACCGGAACACTGGAAGTCACCGGAGTCGGGTACGAACCGAAGGGAACGTTCGTTTGTGAAGGCACAACGGTGAACCTCGACGAACGCCCCAATCTGCGCTCACTCCTCGAAACCGGCCTCATCTGCAACCACGCACACGTCACGAAGACCGAGACGGGTTGGCATGCTCTCGGCGAACCGACGGAGGCGGCGCTGATCGTGGCGGCCTCGAAGGCGGGCATATTCGCCGATGGGACGGGGATCACCGAGTTCTCGTTCAACTCGACCCGCAAGAGGATGACGGTCGTGCAGCAGCAACCTGAGGGACCGATCGCATTCGTCAAAGGAGCGCCCGAGGTCATCCTCAGCCGCGCTACGACGATCCTCGAGGGACCTGAGACACGGCCCATCACCGACGAGGACCGTGCCACGTTCGAACGCGCCTACCGGTCACTGGCCGAACAGGGCCTTCGAACCCTCGCGCTGGCCCGCCGGTCACTTCCTCCGCACGTCGAGTTGAACGAGGACGAAGTAGAGGTCGAGCTGACCCTCCTGGGCTGCGTCGGAATCGTCGACCCGCCACGTCCCGAGGTGCCTCACGCGATCGCACTGGCCCGCCACGCAGGTGTGCGCCCGATCATGATCACGGGCGACGCTGCGGAGACCGCACTCGCCATCGGCTCGCAGGTGGGCATGCATGTCGAGCGGGCCGTCACCGGAATGGAACTCGAAGCGATGGACGACACCGAGCTCGACGAGCTGCTGGAGCACGACATCCTGTTCGCGCGGACGACACCGGAGAACAAGCTTCGCATTGTGACCCACCTCCAGAACCGAGGACACATCGTCGCGATGACCGGCGACGGGGTGAACGACGCCCCCGCACTGAAGAAAGCCGATATCGGTGTGGCAATGGGTCTGCGCGGTACCGATGTGGCCAAGGCGGCCTCCGACATGGTGCTGACCGACGACAACTTCGCATCGATTGTCGGCGCCGTCGAGGAAGGTCGGCGCCAGTACGACAACATCCAGAAGTTCGTTCGGTACTTGCTTTCGTCAAACACCGGTGAGGTGGTTGCCGTATTCATCAACATCCTGCTCGGCGGCCCGCTCATCCTGCTTCCCGTGCAGATCTTGTGGATGAACCTCGTGACCGATGGGATGACCGCGGTCGCGCTTGGCCTCGAACCCGGCTCAAACGATCTGATGGAACGCCCACCGCGGGGAGCTCGAGAGCCGATCCTCAACCGGTCCGGTGCAGCGCTGCTCCTTGGGCTCGGCGGCTACATCGGCCTTGGGACGCTATGGCTGTTCCACCACTACCTCGCCACGCTCGGCTCCACCGCCGAGGCAGTCGCGACTGCGCAGACCGTCGCCTTCACCGGCATCATCCTGCTGGAGAAGATGAACGTGTTCAACTTCCGATCACTTCGTCGACCCCTGCACCGCATCGGCTATTGGACCAACCCGTGGGTTCTCGGGGCATGGACGCTGACAATCGGAGCCCAGGTAGCGGCGGTCTACGTGCCGTTTCTCCAGAAGGTGCTCCACACCGTTCCGCTCTCGCTCTCCGACTGGCTACTCATGCTTGTCGTGGCCATCCCGATCTTTGTCGTCGTCGAAGGTATCAAGCTCTGGCGGGACCGTCGCATGAACGCAGACGCGTCTCGATCAGCTAGTGGACAACGACGTGGAGCGTGAACGATGCGATCGGTGCAACGTCCGTCTCCCACGAACGCTCATAGACGAGGTTCACATCGGTCTCACCGGCCTCTTCGGCCATGAAACCGAACACATAGGTGCCACCCACCCCGGATTCGTCTGAGATGATCTCCCATCCGTACCCGGTGGTCGGGTTTCCGTCCAGTTGAATCTCGAGCGCGTCACCGACGTGCAGGGTGACGGTGGTGCCCGTCGCGTCGGCGGCGACGTGGGTAGTGGAGTCGTTGGATCTCAACCCCACCGCCAGTGTGACGACTGCCGCCACGGCGATGACCGGAAGCAGCCAGTACTTGCGAAACACGATCCACCTCCTTGGATCGTCCATTTGGCGTTCCGACGTTCGCCTGGTTCCCTA
>Ga0315556_1001841_pt1 | contig 12493 bp, 10 predicted proteins | sample SalMarSW160310MG_FD_202112 | JGI IMG/M metagenome (GOLD analysis project Ga0315556, IMG submission 202112) | Salt marsh sediment microbial communities from the Plum Island Ecosystem LTER, Massachusetts, United States - Salt Marsh Sediment SW1603-10 ...
GGGCGATGACCCGGCCTTGGACTCGGGCCGAGGTCGTCGCAGCGGTCATCCTCGCAGCCGCCGGGTGGTGGCGTTTCGGGCCCGCGGTGCTGGTGATTCCCCTGGTCGCGGCGACGATCGCCGCCCTGCGCTCGGCCGAGCTGCGGAGAAGGCTCGCCGCACTGCGGCCGATGTGGGGCATACCAATGCTGCTCGCGATCACACTCCCGTGGGCGTTGGCGGCGTACCGGGCGACCGACGGGGCCTTCTACCGGGTCGGCGTCGGCCACCACGTGGTCGAGCGCAGCCTGAGCCCACTCGAGAGCCACGGCGGCTTTCCCGGCTTCTTCCTCGCGACCGGGCCGGTGGCTGCGTTCCCGTGGTTTGCCCTCGCCCTCGCCGCGGCCTTCGCCGCCCGCAAGGTGTCGCGCGATGCGCACACGGTCTTTCTCCTCGCGTGGCTGCTCGGGCCGCTGATCGTGTTCGAGATGGTACGCACCAAGCTGGTTCACTACTGGATGCCGTCCTACGCCGCCGGGGTGCTGCTGGCGGTCGCCTGGCTGCTCGCGGGTCCAGTGCGGCCGCGGCGCTGGGCGGCGTGGGTCACGGCGTTCGGCGGGCTGGTGCTCGCGGTCGCGCCGGTGGCCATCGTGGTCCACCTGGGTCTCGGTCGCCTCCTGCCGACTGCGATCGCCTGCGCCGTGCCCGCGGCGGCCGCGGCGATCGCTGCCGGGATCTGGCTGCACCGCCGTCCGCTGCCCGCGCTGGTGGCCGCCGCGGCCGGCTCGTTGCTGTGGCTGCTCCTGGTCGCGGTGCTGCTGCTGCCCGCCCTCGGCCCGACCTTCTCCGGACTGCGCGCGGCCCAGGCCCTGCTCGCGGCCCGGGCTCCGGGTGAGACGCTCGCGGTGTACCGGGCGCGCGACGACGACGTCTTCTTCAACCTGCCGCTGGACACCGTCCACTGCCACTCCGAGGCCGAGCTCGAGGCATTGCTGTCACGGGGCCGACCCGTCGTGGTCGTGAGCCGGGCGGAGGACCTCGACCGCCTCCGTGCGGACCGGCCGGAGCTGACGCTCAGGGTGGTGACCGAGGTCGACGGCGTGGACCTCGGGCGCGGCCGGTGGGTGCGCTCGGTGGTCTTCCGGCCCGAGGGGAGGTAGGCGATGCGTGACAGAGTCGTCGAGCCCCGGCTGAGGCTCAGCCTCCGGCTCCTGATCGGCCTCGTTCTGGTCGCGTTCGCGTTCCTGCTCGACGGCGCCAACACGACGTCGGCCCTGCGCGTCGTGCTGCGCTGGGAGCGCTGGGGAGAGATGACCGAGTCGCTGACCGCCGCGAAGTTCCTCGCCTCCGGGCTCGGGACCCTCGCGATCGCGATCGCGGTGGCCGTGGTCGACCGCCGCAGGTGGCGCCGCGCCCTGGTGCTGGTGGTCGCCGTGGCGGCCTCAGGGCTCGTCAACTCGACTCTCAAAATGGTGATCGGTCGCGAGCGCCCGTCCCACCTCGACCAGGCACTCGGACAGGAGCGGGTGCTCTCGTTCCATGGCCCGGCGATGGGCCTCCACAACTCGACGTTCCAGTCGTTCCCGTCGGGCCACACGGCGAGCGCCTTCGCCACGGCCACGTGCCTGGCGTCCTTTTACCCGCCGGCGGCTCCTGTGGCCTACGCGGTCGCCTCGTGGGCCGGCGTGAACCGCGTCATCACCCACCAGCACTTCCCCTCCGACGTGGCCGCCGGCGCCTTGGTCGGGCACCTCACCACGCTGTGGCTGCTCGGATTGCCGGCGTTGCGCCGCCGTTGGCAGAGCACCCGTGTTGACAGGTCTCCGCCCGACACCTAGAGTTGTGCGTCCAGCGTCCGGCGACCCCGTGCGCGCACAGCGCGGACGGCGGCGGGCCGGGGGCGACCCCGTCGTCCACGCATCGAGGCCGGGCGGCCGGAGGGTGAATACATGACCGCACGCATTACCCGCAAGCAGCTCAAAGGGGACGAGTTCGTCTCGACCATCGACACCTTCATCCACTGGATGACGATCAACTGGCGGCCGGTCGTGGCGGCGCTCGGCGCGGTCGTCGTGGTGACCATGATCTGGTGGGCCGTCTCGCTGTGGACGGGGGGACGAGACGACCGCGCGTCCTACCTTCTGCAGCAGGCGGTGGCGAGCTACGACGAGGCGGTGGGCAAGGGCGGCGATGCCGACACCAAGCCGGCGGAGGCCAAGCTGCAGGAGGTCGTCGACCGGTACGGTCGCACCGACCAGGCCGACATGGCCCGTCTCTACCTCGCGCGGATCGAGCTCAGCCGGGGCGAGGTCGATGCTGCTCGCGACGCCCTCGTGAGGCTGTCCCAGAAGCGGAGCGATGACCTCATCGGCCGTCTCGCCACCTTCGACCTGATCGGGTTGCGGATCGCGTCTGGGCAGGGTGCCGAGGTCGCAGGCGAGCTCGAGGCCATGATTCAGGGCCGCAAGCAGGGCCTGCCGCGGGACGCCGCCCTCTATCAGCTCGGAATGCTCTACCTCAAGGAGCACAAGCCGGATCAGGCGCGCGAGATGCTGAACAAGCTCGCCCAGGAGTTCCCGGAGTCGCCCTACAACCAGCCGGCCCAGCAGCGCCTGAAAGAGCTCGGCTGACCGCCGGTCGCACCATGAGCTTCGTCGCCGACATCGCCACCAAGCGTGACGGCGGCCGCCTCTCCCGCGCCGCCATTGCCCGGTTCGTGCGCGGCGCCACAGACGGCGGGCTGCCGCCGGAGCAGCTCGCTGCGATGCTGATGGCGATCTGCATCCGGGGGATGGACGACGACGAGACCAGCGACCTCGTCGCCGAGATGCTCCACTCGGGCGAGACCTGGCGCCTCGGCGACGCGGCGCCGGGGGTGGTCGACAAACACTCGACCGGCGGCGTCGGCGACACCGTGTCGCTGGTGCTCGCGCCGATGCTTGCCGCGATCGGCGTTCCGGTCGCGATGATGGCCGGCCGCGGTCTCGGGCACTCCCAGGGCACCCTCGACAAGCTCGCCGCGATCCCGGGCTTCGACTGCGAGCGCTCGCGGGACGAGGCATTGGAGCTGGTCGAGCACTGCGGCGCGGCGATCATCGCCCAGACCGCCGACGTCGCGCCCGCCGACCGTACCCTTTATGCCCTGCGCGACGTGACCGGGACGGTGCCGTCGCTGCCGCTGATCGTCGGTTCGATCATGTCCAAGAAGCTCGCCCTCGGGGCTGGTGCCCTGGTGCTCGACGTCAAGGCCGGTACCGGCGCATTCATGAAGACCACCGCCGATGCGGTTCGCCTGGGAACGTCGCTGCGTGCTGCGGCGCGCGCCATCGGGGTGGCGTGCGAGGCCCTGGTCACCGACATGGGCGAGCCGCTCGGCGCCGCCCTCGGCACCGCCTGCGAGGTCCGGGCCGCCCTCGAGGTGCTCTCCGGCGGTGGCGACGCCCGTCTCCGGGAGCTCTCGCTGCGCCTTTCGGAGGAGGCCGCGGTGCTGGTCGGGCGCGACCGAGGGGAGGCCCGCCGGGAGCTCGAGGCCGTGCTCGCGAACGGCCGCGCGCTCGCGACATGGGAGACGATCGTGCGCGCGCACGGCGGCGACCCCGCTCCCGACAGGCTTGCGCGCCCTCGGCGCAGGGTCGAGGTCGCGGCGGCCGGGGCGGGCTTCGTCGCCGCGGTCGACGGCGAGGCCCTGGGTTGGATCGCGGTCGATCTCGGCGCCGGTCGGCGGACCCGGGACGAGGAGCTCGCGCACGGCTCGGGGCTCGTGGTCAGAGCCCGGATCGGCGATCATATCGAGTCTGGGCAGCCCCTTGCCGACGTACTCGTCGGCGAGCGCGAGGTCGATCCCGAGGCGATCGCGGCACGCGTCCGCGCAGCCTTCACCCTCGGCGACGAGTCGGTCGAGCCGAGGCCCCTGGTGCTCGGTACCGTCGACGATCTCACCGCGCCGGACTGATCCGGACCAAGGCACACGGCGCGGCCGTCGAGGTTGGCGCTGATCCTCGGCAGTTGCGCGATCCGCGCGGCGCGAGGGCCAGAGATTGAACCACCAAGACATAAAGACACCAAGCCGTCGCAGAGACGGGTGAGCGATCTCGCGGGTCCCGGCGGCTGCCTCCAGCAGCCGCCCCCGACAGGAGGAGCAGCCGTTCGAGAGAGCGGCTCTTTCGTCCGCCCACTCTTCCTGTCAGGGCCGCGCGCCGAGCACGCGGCGGGGGCCCCACAAGGTGGAGCCCGTCGCCAACTGAATGGTGTGCGTCGCTGAACGAGACCGACTCATCCGCACCGCGCCCTCGCGCTCGAGCCCACCGCAGGCTTCTTCGTGTCGTGGTGTCTTGGTGGCAGGTGCCCGCGCTACACTCCGCGGGTTCTGGAGGTCGGGCATGAGTCTGCCGTTTACGATGTCGACCCTGGTGCGCGGGATGCGGCCGTCGCCGATCCGCGAGCACTTCCCTCTCGTCCGTCGGCCTGAGATGATCTCCTCCGTCGAGGGGTGCCGGCGCCTCGCTCACGCACTGACGGAGTGACGGTGGCGACGGACGACTGGTCGCCCGAACGTTACCTGCGCTACGCGGCCGAACGCGCCCGTCCCTTCCGCGACCTCATGGCTCGGGTCGAGCACCCAGCGCCCGGGATCGTCGCCGACCTCGGCTGCGGGCCCGGTGCGCTCACGGCCTCGCTGCTCGAACACTGGCCGGGCGCCTTCGTGGTCGGGGTCGACGCCTCGCCGGCGATGCTCGAGCGGGCGCGCCGCCGCGCGCGGCCGGGGCGGCTCGGCTTCGTGCTCGCGGACCTCGTGAGCTGGGCACCCGCGCAGGCGCTCGATGTGATCGTTTCCAACGCGGTGTTCCACTGGCTCGCCGACCACGACGCGGTGCTCGACCGGCTGCTCGACCTTCTCGCCCCCGGCGGGGTGCTCGCGTTCCAGGTGCCGGCCAACGCCGCGGCGCCGTCGCACCGGGCGGTCGCGGAGCTGGTGGGAAGCCCCGGGTGGTGCGATCACCTGGCTGGGACGCAGGCTCCGGGTGCGATGCCCTTGGCCTGGTACGTGGAGCACCTGACCGAGCGGGGGTGCGCGGTCGATGCCTGGGAGACCACCTACGTCCACGTCCTCGACGGTGACGACGCCGTGCTGCGCTGGCTCGAGGGCACGACCCTGCGGCCCGTGCTCGCCGCCCTCGAGCCCGGCGAGCGGCCGCTCTTCCTGGAGCAGCTCGGCGCACTGCTGCGCGAGGCCTACCCGCGCCGCGAGTGGGGAACGGCCTTCCCTTTCACCCGCCGTTTCGTGGTCGCGACACGACCGGGTCACGCCGGGTGACGTCGAACGCGTCACACCCTCGGGACGTGACGTGGTGAGGAATGCAGACTACGCTGAGCGGTGATGGTGACCGACACTGCCGATCGAACCGTCGACTGTCCCCACCGCGTCGAGTGCGGCGCCTGCTCGTTGCTGCGCCAACCCTACCAGGCCCAGCTCGAGCTCAAGCGGCGCTGGCTGACGGAGGCGCTCGACGAGCACCTTCGCGTCGACCACGGCCGGATCCTGCCGACCTTGGCGTCACCTCGGGTCGAGGGCTACCGGAACCGGGCCAAGATGACGATCTCCACCGACAGAGGCCGTCAGTCCGCGCTCGGCTACTTCCAGCGTCGCAGCCGCCAGGTCGTGGACGCGCCGCAGTGCGGGGTCCTGGTCCCGGAGCTGCTCGACACCACCCGCAGCCTGCGCCGACTGCTGAACTCGTCGACCAAGTTTCCTTTCGAGCTGCGTCACATCGACCTGCGCTGCGGCAGCGATCCGAGACGGCAGCACCTGACCCTGGTGGTCAAGACCTCGACCACGCCCCGCCTTCCGGTCGAGGCCATCGCCGACGCCTGCCCCCACGTCGCCGGCATCGCCGTCAATCTCAACCCCGGGAGCGGTCCGCAGGTCGTCAAGGGGCGGATAAACCCGGTCGCCGGCGAGCGCGAGGTCTTCGTCGAGTCGGCCGGCCTGTCGCTGCGGGTCTCCCCGGGTTCCTTCTTCCAGGTCAACCTCGGCGTCCTGCCCGAGATCCACACGCTGATGGAGGCGTTCCTCGGTGACGGCAGCCTGCTCGTCGACCTCTACGCCGGCGTCGGGACGCACGGCCTCGCACTGCGCCGGCGCTTTCGCCGTGTGCTCTGTGTCGAGGGGGTCAGGAGCTCCGTGGCGGACGCGCGGGCGTCGATCAGGGCGGGCAGGGTGGACAACGTCGAGATCCTCGCCAGCCCGATCCACCGCGCTTTGCGCCGCCTGCGCTCAGAGAAGCTCGAAGCCGTCATCCTCAACCCCTCCGCGGTCGGCGCCGACCCGCGCGCGCTCGAGGCGATCGTCGACTCGCCGGCGCGTCGGCTGGCCTACCTCTCGTGCGACCCCACAACGCTCGCCCGAGATCTGGCGGTGCTCGTCAAGGCGGGCTTCGAGCTGGTCACGATCCAGGCCGTCGACATGATGCCCCAGACCCGCCAGGTCGAGTCCATCGCCTTGCTGCGTCGTGAGCATGGTCAGTTACGCGCCAGGATGCGCTCGGCGCATCCATAGTCTGGCAAATGGTGCGGGCTAGAGCTCGAACCGGACTGCGAGCCGGATCTGGCGCGGGTCCTGGTAGGCGATGCGGCGTCCGAAGTCGGGATTGAGCACACCGAAGGTGCGCTCGGTGTTCTGGTCGTAGTCGGTGACCCCTCCGCGGTCGAAGATGTTAAAGACGTCGGCGAGGAAGACCAGCCGTCCGGTTTTCAACGGGAGCTCGTAGTCGAGGTGGATGTCGAGCGTCCACTCGGTCGGGGTCCGGCGGAGGAAGCCGTCCTCGGTCGCGATGCCCGACCCGCGCGGAGCCTCTGGGATCTCCCCAGCTCGCCCGTAGACCGGGCTGGCTGCCATGGGGGTGAGCGGGCGTCCGCTGCTGCCCTGGAAGGCAGCGCCGAGGCTGATACCGGAGTCGAAGCGGTAGGTTCCGTACAGCTTGATCTGGTGGGGCCGGTCGTTGGGGAGCGGGCGGACCTCGGCCAGGTAGCGGATGTCGCCGCGGAAGCCTTCCTGAGGCACGCCGATCTCGGCATAGGTCGGGTCGTCTGGCGGGAAGTCGAAAATCCCGGTCAGCGCGGGCAGGGACTGCTGGGCATCGTTGCGGTAGAAGCCCTCGTAGTTCCCGACCAGGCGTGACCAGCGGTAGGACGCGAGCAGCGACCAGTGGTGGGAGAAACGCTTCTCAGCGGTGAGCTCGACCGCGTCGTAGCGGCGGACCGGGTCGACGAAGCGCCCGATGCCGTCGACCGTCGGCGGATAGTCCGCGCGCGGGTTGGTGACCAGGTAGTCGACGTTGTCGGTCCCGACGTAGGTCAGCCACAGCGAGGCCGTGGTGACGTCCTCAAGCACCCGCGTCATGTCGCTGTGGAGGTAGCGCACGCCCACGACAAGATCGGACGCGGCGACCCACTCGAAGGCGACCGTGGACTCGTCGGACGAGGTCACCCTCGCGCTCGGGTCGATCAGCGCCGGCGACGTGTTGGAGAGGATCAGGTGTCGGGTCGAGCCGCCGGCATCGACGCCGTCGGGGACCGGGTCGGTGAGGCCGGCGTCGAAGTAGTCGGCGCGGAGCACGCGGCCGGCGCCGCCGAGCAGCGTGACGGCAATACCGTTCGGGATCCGCGCGGGGTAGACGCCCCAGCTGGCGGAGAGCTTGGTTCGTCCGGTGCCCGAGGGGTCCCACACCAGACCCAGCCGCGGCGCCCAGTCGTCGCCGAAGGTGAAGCTCGCCGCGGAGCCCGCGAGCTCTTGGCGCTCCCAGCGGAGACCGGCCGAAAGCGTGAGCGACGTGCTGAGGGCGACGCGGTCCTGGAGGAATGCGTTGGCGTAGTGTGCGGTGCTCGTGCGCACGCGTTCGAGCTCCGCCCGCGTGACGCGGTAGATCCGACCGAAGGCCGGGTCCGGCAGGATGGAGACCAGGGCGCCGCCCGCCGTGGTGCGGCCATCGGCAAGTAGGACGGTGGGACCCGTGGTGGTTCGAGTCGAGTCGGCCGTGGTGCGTTCGTTGCCGAATCCGTAGGACAGCTCGTGGCGGGCCAGCAGGTGGGTCGATCGGGCGTGGAGCTGGAGGCTGTCACCGTCGTTGGTGGCCTCGTAGCGTCCCTTGCCGCCGCTGATCTCGACCGGAATCACCGTGTTGTCGGTGACCTGCCACTGGTCGACCGAGACGTGCTCGGTGAAGCTGCTCGCGGCGTGGGAGAATGACCCCTCGACCAACCACTCCGGCCGAAGTACGCCCTGATACTGGAAGCCCTGGTTGTGGCCGCCGTAGTCGAGCGCGCTGAAGGCGCTCGGCGAGCGGAACAGCATCGCATCGGCCGACTGGGGGCCGTTCTCGCCATGGGTCGGATCGCCGAAGGCCGAGAGCTCGAGCCGGTGGTCCTCGCTGGGAAGCCAGGTGAGCTTGCCGGCATAGGAGTGGACGGTGCGGTCGCGGTCGACCTCGCCGAGTGCGCGCAGCGGAAAGCCCTTCGGGGCGAGGAAAGTCGTCGTCTGGTCGCGGCGGCCGGCGGCCACGAAGTAGAAGACCTGGTCGCGGACGAGCGGGCCGCCGAGGGTGAAGCCGAGCTCGCTCGACGACTCGCCGGTGGTGTTCACCGCCCCGTTGACGAGGGTCAGCGTCGGCCGGTCACCCTCGAGCGAGGCGGGCGATATATAGGTGAATACACTTCCGTGGAGCTGGTTCGACCCGCTCTTGGTGATCACCGAGACCAGGCCTCCGGTGGACTGCTCTGCGTCGGCCCCGGCGCCGGCGGTGCGCACCTGCACCTCGTCGATGAAGTCGTAGCTGACGCCATTGCCGAGCGAGCCGTACTGGCTGGAGTAGACGCCGAGGGCACCGTAGCGGGCGTTGGTGATGTTCACTCCGTCGACCACGTACTGGTTCTCGAGCCCGCTCGCGCCGGAGATCGACGGGTTCGAGCGCCCCGCGCCGCCGCTACTCGAGACGCCCGGCGCGAGGTAGATCGTCTCGGCCAGCAGCCGACCGACCGGCACCCGCGCGAGAGTGTCGGTGCCGACGGTGAGCCCGAGAGTGGAGGAGCCGAGGTCGAGCGTCGGCGTTGCCCCGGTCACGTCGACGGTCTCGGTGAAGGCCCCCGGTGCGAGGGTGATCTCGAGCTCGATGCGCTGTCCGAGCCGGACGTCCAGGTCGCGGCGCTCCGCCGCACGGTACCCGGGCATCTCCGCACGGACGACGCACGAGCCGGGGGCGACATAGGGGACGAGGAATCGGCCGGCGACGTCGGTGGCCAGGGTCGTCGCACCCTGCGGGGAGGTCACGACCACAGTCGCGCCGGCGAGGGGACGCCCCTCCTCGCCGAGCACGCGCCCGGCGATCGAGCCGGTGGTGAGGTGCTGGCTGTTCGCAGTCGCGGCCAGCAGGAGGGTCGCCGCGAGGCTCCAGCAGGTCCGCAGGGTGCGGATCGGTCGGCTGAGGCGCGGGCGGACGCGGTGTGGGTCGCGTCCTGCGGCCATTCGGTCCGTTGCTCTCTCGGTCGAGGAGAGGTCGTCACGGGTCCCAAAGCGCCGCGTCGTGTGGCCGGTGAGCATTTCGTTCATGGAAACAGACAGCCAGGAGTCTTCATCATGAGCACCTCGTCCAAGCAACGATGTGGCGCCATCCTACCTTGCGCAGATGCACCGTCAACCTCCCTTGAGATGCATGGCCGGGGGGAGGTCGTTGTCTCGGGGCGTCAGTGCGCCGGCCAGGGCAGCCGGTCGAGGTCGACATTGCCGCCGGACAGCACGATGCCGACACTGAGTCCCGCGAAGCGTTCGCGGTGGGCGAGGACTGTGGCCAGGGGGACCGCCCCGGAGGGCTCGACGACGAGCTTGGCGCGCTCCCACAGCAGCCGGGTCGCGGCGATGATCTGGTCCTCGCTCGCGGTCAGGATCGCCTCGGCGTGGCGCGAGAGGATGCCGAAGGTGAGCCGGCTGAGCGCCGTGCGCAGACCGTCGGCGACGGTCACCGGGTCCTCGGAGGGCACCAGCCGGCCGAGCTCGAGCGAACGGCGGGCGTCGTCCGCCGAGGCCGGCTCCGCGCCGACGAAGCGGACCCCGGCCGCGCGCGCGGCAAGGGTGATGCAGGTGCCGCTCGCGAGACCGCCGCCGCCGACCGGGGTCATGACGACATCGAGGTCGGGCGCCTGCTCGAGCAGCTCAAGGGCACATGTTCCCTGTCCGGCGACCACCAGCGGCTCGTCGTAGGGGTGGACGAAGGTCGCACCGGTCGAGGCGACGATCGCCTCGAGCGTGGACTCGCGGGCAGCGAGGGTGGGCTCACAGAAGGTGATCCGGCCGCCGTAGGCCTCGACCGCGGCGACCTTGACCCGCGGCGCCGTCGACGGCATCACGATGAGGGCCGGGATCCCGCGCAGTGCCGCAGCCCGGGCCAGTGCCGCAGCGTGGTTGCCGGAGGAGTGGGTACAGACGCCGCGACTCGCACTCGCCTTGTCGAGGGCGAACACGGCGTTGGTCGCGCCACGGGCCTTGAAGGCGCCGGCTTTCTGGAGGTTCTCACACTTGAGCAGGAGCCGCGCACCGGCCATGCGGTCGAGAGTCTCGCAGGTGGCGACCGGCGTGCGGTGGACGTGAGGCTCGATCCGCTGCGCGGCTGCGAGCACGTCGTCGAGGCTTGGCGTCACATGGTCTCCGCGGGTGCCAGCACGATCTCGTCGCCGCGTTTCAGGGTCAGCCGTTCGGCGGCCGAGCCGTCGCGCACCGCGAGCTCGAGCAGACCCGAGGAGCCGGCCATGAAGACTGGCCGAGCGGTGGGCGCCTCGCCGTAGGTCGCGGCCCGATCGCGTACGCGTGTCGAGCCGCAGTCGAGAGCGGTTCCCGGACCTGCGGCCGAAGCCGGGAGGTTGGTGATGACGTTGCCGAAGCGGTCGACGTGGAGGACAACGCCGTGCAATCGACCGCGCACGGCGGTCGGCTCGGGCAGTGGGCACGAGATCAGCTCGTCGGTCGGACACTCGCTGCCGAGCTGCGACGGGTCGTCGCCGCGCGCCAGCCGGGCAGCGGCTGGCGCGAACAGGTCGCGGCCGTGGAAGGTCGCGCTGGGCACCGCGAGTCCCATGCTGGCGGCATCGAGCTGGATGACGCGCTCGGCCGGGCCGACCGCGGCGGCGAGCCCATTGTCCGGTGCCACCAGCCAGCGGTCGCCGACCGCGGCGGCAACCGCCCGCCGTGCGGTTCCCACCCCCGGGTCGACGACCCCCAGCACCACCGCCGCCTCCGGGAGGTGTGGCCAGGTGGAGCGGACGAAGAAGCAGCCGGTCCAGACGTCGCCTGCGGGCACCCCGTGGCCGAGATCGAGGCGCGGCGCGCCGGGCGCATCGCGCTCGCACACCGCGTGCATCGCGCCGACGTAGTGGTCCTCCAGCCCGAAGTCGGAGAGCAGGCAGATCGCTCTCATCGGCTGGAGTGAAGGTGGACCTTCTTGGGGTGGACGAAGTCCTGCTCGTCGAGCCGGTGAGCCATCTCGAGAATCCGGTCGAAGGGTCCCACGTAGGTCCCTTTTCCGCTCAGGATGTAGTCGTGGACCGGCGAGTAGAGCTCGACGCCTTCTGCGTCCTTGTCGATCTTCTCGTCGATGTGGTAGCCCTCGAGGCGGATCTCCCCGGGCAGGTCGGTTTCGATCAGGTGGCGAACCTCCCCGGCGTCCTTGCGGTCGAAAGCGCGGAACTCGAAGGCGAGCTCGGCGTAGTCGATCTCGCGTGGGTCGTGGGCGACGAGCTCGAGGTGGGGCGATTCGGCGAGAGCGGCGACCATGCGCTCGGCGAGGCGCTTCGACAGGATCACGCGCGTGCGTCGGCCGACGTGCTCGCGGATCGAGTCCATGATCCCTTCCGACTCGATTGGCTCGCGCTCCGCCAGCCACGCCGGCCCGAGGTCCCCGCCAGCGAGCCTGAAGCCCTCGACGAAGCCCGTCGCTACTTCGGCGTTTCCCTCCAGGTCGAGTTCAACGAACACGGTGTGATCGGCCATGGCTTCCTCCGCCTCAGATCAGCAGAAGGGTGACGAGGATGAAGACCGGGATCAGGACGGGAATCGAGTAGCGCAGCATGTAGCCGAAGAAGCTCGGCATCTCGACCCCGGTCTCCTCGGCGATCGATTTGACCATGAAGTTCGGGGCGTTGCCGATGTAGGTCATCGCTCCGAAGAACACTGCGCCGAGCGAGATCGATGTCAGGAACTCGACCTCGTTGGCGATGATCTGGTGGATCACGGCCGGCTCCGGGACGCCCGGGAAGAGCCGGCCCTCCGCGGTCGTGAGGAAGGTCAGATAGGTGGGTGCGTTGTCGAGGAACGAGGACAGTGCACCGGTCGCCCAGAAGAAGTGCCAGGGATCCTTGACCGCGGCGACGAGATGCGCCATTGCTCCGTGCTCACCGGCCTTGAGGATGGCGAGAGCCGGGACGATGGTCATGAAGATACCGGCGAACAGGTAGGCCACCTCGAGGATCGGGA
>Ga0315556_1001842_pt1 | contig 12491 bp, 10 predicted proteins | sample SalMarSW160310MG_FD_202112 | JGI IMG/M metagenome (GOLD analysis project Ga0315556, IMG submission 202112) | Salt marsh sediment microbial communities from the Plum Island Ecosystem LTER, Massachusetts, United States - Salt Marsh Sediment SW1603-10 ...
CCGGTCAGGCCGCGCGCGTTCAGGGCGACCAGTTGCAGCGTAACGGCGATGCCGATGGTGGCGATCGCCAGGTAGTCCTCCCGCAACCTGAGCGTCGGGAGCCCTACCACCCAGGCGACCAGGGCCGATGCCAGGATGGCGCCTCCCAGTCCCACCACGAACGGCAGTCCGAAACCGCCGAGATGGGTGCTGTAGGCCGGGCCGCTGAGGATGGCGAAAGTGTAGCCCCCCACCAGGAAGAAGCCGGCGACTCCGATGTTGAACAGTCCCGTGTAGCCCCACTGCAGGTTGAGGCCCAGCGCCACCACCGAATACACCAGCGCCTGGATCAGGAAGAAGACGAGGTAGGAGGCGAGGCCCGTCACGACCGCTCTCCCAGGAGCCCGCTCGGGTACAGCAGAAGCATCAGGAACATCAATGCGAACCCGACCGCCGGCTTGTAGGCCGGATCGATCCAGATCGTCGACACCGACTCCGCGAGCCCGATCACCATGCCGCCGAGCACGGCGCCGTAGACGCTCCCGATGCCGCCCAGGATGGCCGAGGCGAACATCGGCAGGATCAGGTTGAAGCCCATGTTCGGGCCCACCTGAACGGTGATGCCGTAGAACACGCCGCCGATGGCTGCGAGCGAGCCGCCCACGATCCACACGAGCCGGATGATGTTGTGTACGTTGATGCCGGTCACTTGCGCCAGCAGCACGTTGTCGGAGACGGCGCGCATCGCCTTGCCCATGCGCGTGCGGGTGAGGAACAGGTGGAGGCCGACCATCAGCACGGCCGCCAGCACCACCACGAAGATCTCGTCGGCCGTCACCCGTACCCCGGGGAGGATCGGCTGGGCGATGGAGATCGTCCGCGAGTAGTACTCGGGCTGCGGCCCCCAGATCAGCACCACCACGTTGCGCAGCATCAACGACGCGCCGAACGAAGCGATCACCAACGCCACGGCCACGTCGCTCCGGCGCAGGATCCGGTACACCAGCCAGTCCACGAACAGGGCGAGTCCCGCCGTCAACACGGCGGCCAGCACGATCACCAGGATGAAGCCCCAGCCGAAGGTGAGCGACCCGAGCGTGGGCCCGAATGACAGCACTCCGGCCAGCGCCAAGGCGAAGTACGCACCGAAGGTGAGGAGCTCGCCGTGGGCGAAGTTCGCGAATCGCAAGATGTTGAACGTGAGCGTCAGCCCGATCGCGCCGAGCGACAGCGTGGCACCCAGGATGATGCCGTCAGCGATGTACTGGCCCACTACGCTAGCCCCTTTCGCGCGCCGAGGTAGAGCTCGCCGACCTCGGGGTTCTCCAGCAACTCCTGCGCCGGCCCGTTGACGCGGTCACGGCCTTCGGCGAGCACGTATCCCCGATCTGAGATGGCCAGAGCCGCCTTGGCGTTCTGCTCGACGATCAGCATGGTCACCCCGATGTCACGGACCTCCCGGATCTTGTCGAAGACGTGGCCCACCAACAGGGGTGACAGGCCGGCAGAAGGCTCGTCGAGGAGCATCAGGCGCGGCCGGTGCATCAGCGCACGGGCGATCGCCACCATCTGCCGCTGACCGCCCGAGAGCCGGCCTGCCGGCTGGTGACGGAAGCGCTTGAGGTCGGGGAACGTCTCGTAGGCCTGCTCGAGCCCCGCACGGAGGTCCTGCGGCCGTACGTAGGCGCCCATCTCCAGGTTCTCCTCGACGGTCAGCTTCGCGAAGATATTGTTGGTCTGAGGAACGTAGCCGACTCCCTCACCGACCATGCGGTGCGCCGGGAGGTTGCTGATGTCCTTGCCGAAGAGCCGCACGCTGCCGGAGCGCACGCGCAGCAGGCCGGCGATGAGCTTGATCAGGGTGGACTTGCCGGCGCCGTTCGGGCCCAGGACCGTGACGATCTCGCCCGGGCGCACCTCGAGCTCGACACCGCGCAGGATGTCGACTTCGGCCACATAGCCGGCGACCACCGCTTCGACAGCGAGGGCGAGCTCGCTCATGCGGGCGCACCCCCCAGGTAGGCCTCGAGGACGCGCTGATCGGAGCGCACCTCGTCCGGGGTGCCCGTCATGAGCAGCTCGCCCTGCGCCATCACCAGCACCGGGTCGCACAGGGCCGCGATGAGGTCCATGTTGTGCTCGATGATCAGGAAGGTGATGCCGGTGTCATGGATCTCCTGCAACTTGTCCATGATGGTCCCCAGGAGCGTCGGGTTGACGCCGGCCCCCGGCTCGTCGAGCAGGATCAACGACGGATCGGCCATCAGGGCACGGGCGATCTCCAACAGCTTCTGCTGGCCGCCCGAGAGGTTCTTGGCGTACTCGCCGGCGAGACGCTCGAGACCGAGGAACGCCAGCGTCTCGCGTGCCCGGTCCCGGGCCGCACGCTCCTGGGCGCGCACCTTCCCGCGCCTGACCCAGTTGTTCCAGAAGCGTTCCCCGGCCTGATCCAAAGGCACCAGCATGACGTTCTCCAGCACCGTCATCTCCGCGAACGGTCGCGGGATCTGGAACGTTCGGACCAGCCCGGAGCGGAAGATGACGTGAGGCGGCCTGCCCTCGACGCGCTTGTCCCGGAAGGCGATCTCTCCCGAGGTCGGTCGCAACGCCCCCGCCAGCATGTTGAAGAGCGTGGTCTTGCCGGCACCGTTGGGACCGATGAGCCCCGTGATGGTGTGCTGCTCGATCTCGAACGACACGCGGTTGACGGCTCGCAAGCCTCCGAAGTCCTTGATGAGATTCGTAACTTCTAGCATCCCGTTCCCTGTCGTGGCCGCGCCCAGATGGCGGCGGCGGCGTGGCTCGTGCGTAGATTGCCTGCATTCACTCGCATGAATATTAACAGATACGCCGGGGGGCCCGTGCACGTGCGGCGTTCGCGCGCCGGTGGGCCCGTCCCGTGCACGCGAAAGGGGCCGCCTTCGCTGGCGACCCCTTTCGCGAACGATCGCTACGGGGCGGTTACTGCCCCATCTGCGATTCGACCTGCTGGATCTGCGCGACCGTGACCATGCCGGTCTCGGTGACGGTGTTGCCCTTGACGGTCCACGTCACGTACGGGCCGGCCACGTCGCCGTACTGATCGAACTGCAGCGGACCGGTGGCGCCGATGTACTGGACGGTCGTTCCCAGCTTCATCAGGCCGTGCGCGGCTTCCAGCTCGCTGACGCCGGCGTAGACCTTCTGACCGTTGGGGTCGGTGACCTTGCGAATGGCATCACGGATAGCCGCCGTGTCGGTGGTCGTCTTGGCGTACTCCATCGCCAGGCCCACGATGATCGTGGCGTCGTAGGCGTTGGTGATGTAGGCCTGGGTGGGCAGCGCCCCGAACTTGGCCTTGAACTCCGAACGGAAGGTCGCCAGCGACGGCGTATCAGAGGTGCCGGGCGCCGTGCCGTAGACGGTCTTGAAGTACTGCGGGCCGACGTCGTTCACGAAGTGCTGGTCCTCGAGACCGTCGGGCAGAAGCCAGGTCTGCGGACCGCCGGACGCCACCCACTCGCGGGCGATGGTGGTGCCGTCACCCGGGTAGCCGATCAGCAACAGGCCCTGCGGACCGCCCTGGAGCGCCTTGGTGACCTCCGAACGGTACGAAGGCTGGTCCGGATTGTAGACGACGCTCTGCGAGATGGTGCCGCCGAGCTTCTTGTAGGCCGCGCTGAACTGCTCGGCGAGACCCTGGCCGTAGGCGTTGTTCAGGTACAGGACGGCCACCTTCTTGACGCCGCCGTCGAGCGCCTCCTTGGCCATGGCCACGCCCTGCAGGGCGTCGGACGGGGCGGTGCGGAAGAAATAGCCGCCGGTCTTGCCCTGCTTGCCGAGGTCGGTCAGTGTCGGCGAGGTGGAAGCGGGCGAGATCAGGATGACGTTGCCGGGAGCCGTCACCGAGGTGAGGATCGCCGTGGTGATGCCGCTCGACAGCGCGCCGACGATCGCCGGCACGTGCTGCACGTCGACGAGCTTCTTGGCGGCATCGACGCCGACGTTGGCCTGCGTCTGGTCGTCCGACAGCGCCAGCTTCACGGTGCAGCCGTCGACACCTCCGGCGGCATTCAGATCCGATACGGCAAGCTGCGCACCTTGCGCGATCGCCTGCCCCAGGACCCCCAGGGATCCCGTCAGGGCCATGACACTACCGATCGTCACTGTGCAGCTCTGCGCCATGGCCGAGCCAAACGCCAGAGCCACCAGAACTGCGCCTACCTTGAGAACCTTCCTCATCAGGCTCGCTCTCCTTTCGAGTTGCAGGTCCGAGTCTACCGGAGGCCATCACGCTTGTCCAGCAGCGCGCTGGAGCGCCTTCCCCCGCGGCATCGCGGTTACTGCTTCATCTCTTCACGGATCTGGGCGGGATCGCACGCGGCCCGCGCTGGCAGCGAACGACACCCGGCACGCGGGGACTCCTCGAGCCCCGCGGCGGGAAGGATACCCTCTCGATATTGCCTGGTCAAGTCCGGATTGACGATGCGCGCACTTTCGGGCTACGCTCGGCACAATATGTGCTCCATCATTGCTAGCTGTTAGCACATAACTTGACGGATGAGGAGTCTCGTGATGACAGCGCCCGAATTCTTCGAGTTAGGCCGCGAGCCCGGAGCCGGGAGGGTCGACCTCGGATCCACCGGACCCGTCGGCGCCCAACGCGCCCATTCCGCCTGACGCCAGGTCACTCCGGCGCCGGATTCCGGCCCGGTGATCGGCGCCAGATGACCCAGCGCACATCGAAAGCCGCACCGGCGATCACGGATCTCCCGCCTCCGTGGTAGCGTTCCGAAGTAGCTAGGCGGGAGCCTTCACACCCGTTCACCAGGTAGCCACCATCCCGAGGAGGACAACGCGTGCCCATCACCAAGAGCGAGATCCAGAAGCGTCTCAAGGAACAGGACGTCAAGTTCCTGCGCCTCCAGTTCACCGACATCCTGGGGCACAACAAGAACGTCGAGCTCCCCGCCTCGCAGTTCGACAAGGCGCTCGACGGTGAGATCATGTTCGACGGATCGTCGGTGCAGGGCTTCACGCGCATCGAAGAGTCGGACATGCTCCTCGACCCGGACTTCGAGACCTTCCTCATCTTCCCCGACATCATCGAAGGCGCCGAGCGCGGAACCGTGGCGCGCCTCATCTGCAACATCAGGCTGCCCGACGGCACGCCCTTCGACGGCGACCCGCGGACCATCCTGCAACGCGAGATCGACAAGCTCAAGAAGCTCGGCTTCGACGACATGTACGCCGGTCCCGAGCCCGAGTTCTTCCTGTTCCTGCGCGATGGCGACGGAACCCCCACCACCATCACCCACGACAAGGCCGGCTACTTCGACCTGGCGCCGGTGGATCTGGGCGAGGAAGCGCGCCGCGACATGGTGAACGCGCTGGTCGAGATGGGCTTCGAGATCGAGGCCGCCCACCACGAGGTTGCTCCCGGGCAGCACGAGATCGACTTCAAGTACGACGAGGCGCTGCGCACCGCAGACGCCATCGCGACGTTCCGCACGGTGGTCAAGCGCATCGCCCTCAATCACGGCCTGCACGCGACCTTCATGCCCAAGCCCGTGGCCGGCATCAACGGCTCGGGGATGCACACCCACTTGTCGGTGTTCAAGGGCGGCAAGAACGCCTTCTTCGACGAGAAGGCCGAGTATCAGCTGTCGCGCACCGCGCTCAACTGGATCGCCGGGTTGCTCGAGCACGCCGCCGGCATGGTCGCGATCACCAACCCCACGGTGAACAGCTACAAGCGCCTGACACCCGGCTTCGAGGCACCCACCAACATCGCCTGGTCGGCCTCCAACCGCAGCGCGATGATCCGTATCCCGGCGCGCCGCGGCCTGGGCACGCGCAGCGAGCTGCGGATGCCCGACCCGTCGTGCAACCCCTACCTGGCGCTGGCCGTGATGCTGGCGGCCGGTAGGGACGGCATCGAACGGGATCTGACGCCGCCTCCCGCCATCCAGCGGAACATCTTCGAGATGAGCGTGCGCGACCGCCGGCGCCACAAGATCAAGGAACTCCCCGGGACCCTGCGCGAGGCCCTCGTGGCCCTGCAGAAGGACCGGACCATCATCGAAGCGCTCGGCGAACATGCCTTCGGGCACTTCGTCGAAGCCAAGACGCAGGAGTTCGACGACTACCGGATCGCCGTCCACGACTGGGAGCTCGACAAGTACCTCGCCGAGTACTGAGCCGGGCGTCCCAGCACGGCCGCCATGCCCGAGAACGCTGACAGCCCCGCCGCCCGGGGTCGTCCCTACCGCGTGGTGGGTGTCGACCCCGGCATCGCGAACCTCGGCCTCGGTGCGATCGAGGAGGTGCGGCCCGGCGCCCGCCTCCTCGCCACCGAGGTCGTCCGCACCCGGTCCGGCGATCCCCAGTCCGAACGTCTGCTGATCCTCCGGGACGCGGTCGCCGCCTTCCTCGATGCGCACCACCCCGACGCGCTCTCCATCGAAGGGCAGTTCTTCCACCAGCAGCGCGACGTGTCGTTCCGTGTGGGCCAGGCCTACGGCGTGGTGTTGCTCGCGGCGGCCGAGCGGCACGTGCCCGTCCACGAGTACGGGCCCATGCAGGTGAAGCAGGCGCTGGTCGGGACCGGCCGCGCCCAGAAGGCGCAGGTGGGGTTCATGGTGCGAGCGCTGCTGGGCCTGGACAAGGCCGTGACCAACCACCACGCCGCGGACGCCCTGGCGCTGGCCCTCACCCACCTCCACAGCCGCCGGTTGTCCTCGCTGATCGACCCCTGAGCCCAGTCGGCGAACGGGCGCGCCACGAACGTACGCGCCATGAACCCGGGCGAGCCGGGACGGTCGCGCGCGGCGCCCTCACGGGTCGGCGCCCGTTCGAGCACCGACCCGTCGATCACCTTCCCGTCAATCATCTTCCTGCCGATCACCGTCCGGTGGCTCGTCGTTCGACCCGTCATCGGGCGCGCCGCGCCCGGGCCGCTTGCGGCCGGCGGCGGCGGCCCCCGCGCCGAGCTCCTCCGCCCCTCCGTCGAGGCGATCGAAGCGGTAGCCGCTACGCCGCTCGGCGCGCTCCAGCTCTTGAAGCAAGGTCGCCAGCTCCGCCACGCCGACGCCGGAGGCGGCAGCGAAGCCCCGCACGCCGGCGACCAGCAACCGGTACCGCTCCTGACCGAACCAGCGCTCGCCAGCGTGCTCGTGTACGTCCAGGAACTCCTGCGCCACGACGTCGCGGGCCACGAAACCGAGCAGTGACGCCGCATCCGGAGGCACCCCGCGCGCCGCCAGCCGAAGCAGCACCACGGGCAGGCGCGATGCCGCCCAGGGGTCGGCCACGCGGCCGCCGGCCGGGCTGCCGTCCGCCAACGCACGCTCCAAGGCGCCCTGGAGTCGCAACGACGTGTAGAGTCGCTCACCCCCGTCCAACGCCGCCAGCGCCAGCGCCGCGCGCAGCGCCACGGTGACGCCCGACCCGGCCGCCTCGACGGGTGCCACGCCGCAGCGCTCGATCGCCCGTGCCGCGGCGTCGGCGGCGGAGGCCCCCGCAGTAGAAGGTCCGGCGGCGGAAGGTCCCACGGCGGCGGGCCCCTCGCCGGCCGCTGCTCCCTCGATACCGGCGCCGGAAGCACGCGAGGGTGCGGCGGTGCGCTCCGGACCCGCGGTCGGGACCGTCCCCGTCAGCGCCCGCTGCAACGCCTCGACCGCCGCCGCCTCGGCAGCGACCTGCGGCAGCTCGTCGTCGGGCGCACGCCCGACCGTGGGTCCGGCGCTCGAAGGCGGGCGTCCGGTCTTCCCGGAGGGCACCGGCCTGGTCGGCGCCACCTCCACGTGCTCGCGCGCAGCGTCGACGAAGGCGAGCGTCGCGGCCGCCACGTCCTCACCGTCCCTCGCCGCTGCCAGCAGCGCCAGGAAGGCGGCGCGCGGCCGGCGCAAGGACCAGTCGAGGCGCGCCTCGTCCATGTCGGGAACGCCGGCCCCGGCGAGCTGGGCGTGGAGTCCGGCGTAGCTGCCGTCCTCGTCATGCACCTCCCGGATCTCGGTGAACGCGCGCGTCTGGAAGCCGTCGAGGCCGAAGCGCAAGCCCTGCCGGATCAGGTCGTCGGAGCGATGCAGGTAGTCGAGCCCGGCGAGCCGCTCCCGAAAGACGGTGAAGCGCTGCTCGCCTCCAGCGATGCCGAGGGCCTCGTGCAACGCCTCGTCACGCATGGGGCCGTTCGACCAGGGCTGGGCGAAGGGGACACTGCGGTGGATGGTGCCCTCGCTGCGCGGGTAACGGTTGTTGAACAGGATCAGCGAGGCCCCGCCCGCGGCACGGTTGCTATAGGCGTAGACGTCCTCACGCACCGACCCGTCGTCCCCGAATACGTCGTACAACCGGAAGGTCTCGGCTGGGGCGAACTGGGAGCGCCGGTGGAGCAGGGGTGCGACCTCTCGCCGGTGGCGTTGGACCATGCGGGCGTCCGCTTCCTCGTCGAACGTCGGTGCGCGGTACTCCATGCCGTACTTCTCGCGGAAGCCCTCCACCTGACCGTGCCCGAACATCGGCAGGCCGGGCAGCGTGGCCATCATCACCGCGGCGCCGAAGTACTTGTCGCCGTCACCGAACTGCGCGATGGCGGTCTCCTCGTCGGGGTTGTTCATGAAGTTGACGAAACGGCCCAGGATGCGCGGATCGAACGCCAGCACATTCTTCATCAACAACCGGTAGTCCGCGTTCTCCTCGCGTTTCAGCATGTTCATGAACGCGCTGTTGTACACCCGGTGCATCCCCAGGGTCCGGACGAAGTAACCCTCCATCATCCAGAACGCCTCGGCGAGCAGGAGCGTGCCGGGAGCCTCGCGCGCGACCCGGTCCACGACCTCTCGCCAGAACTCGACCGGCATGCTGCGCTCGAACGCCTCGGCGCTCATGCCTCCATAGGCGCTGCGCGAGGGGATGGCACCGCCGTGCCCGGGGGGTGGATACCAGAGTCGCTGGATGTGCCGCTTGGCGAGCGTCATAGCGGCGTCGAAGCGGATGATCGGCACCGTCCGTGCGACGTGGAGGATGGTCTGGATGACAGCCTCACGCACCTCCGGCTTGAGGTAGTCGAGCTGCGCGGTGTCGTTCCACGGCATGGTGGTGCCGTCGTTGCCGTGATAGAGGTAGCGCGCTTCGCCGCTGGCGCGGTCGACACGCTTGAACACCACGGCGGCATCGCTGTCGTCCCAGTAGTGATCCTCGATCATCACGGCCATGGCGGGATTCGACGACAGGTCGGGACCGTCGAAGCGGTAACCCGGGTAGGGCGGATGATCGAGCTGGATGAACCAGTCCGGATTCTCGGCGACCCACTTGCCGTCGATGCCGACATGGTTGGGAACCATGTCGCCGGCCAAGCGTATGCCCCGGCGGGCCGCCCGCCCCTCGAGATCGCGTAACGCCGCTTCGCCACCCAGATCGTCGGCGACCACGTAGTCGTACAGCGCGTAGGCGCTGGCGAGCGCGTCGGCCTGGCCGCGGCGCTGCTTGATACGGCGCGAAGCTTCGCTGCGCTCCCATAGACCGATCAGCCACAGACCGTTGAACCCATGGGCGGCGAGCTCGTCCAGGGCCTCGTCGGGGATCTGATCGAGCCGCCGGACCTCACGGCCGAAACGGCGCTCCAGCTGGGAGAGCCACACGTACGTGCTCTTCGCCACCAGCACCACACGGGGCATCCAGTCGCTGTCGGGGCTGAAGGCCTCGATCTCACCCGGCCGCGCGAGCGTCTCCGCGTCGAGGATCGGCGACGGCCCGGGACCCCCCGGGCCGCGCCCACGGGCCTCGCCCAGGGCGTCGAGCGACCGCAAGAGCCTTGCCAGCAGGCCGGAGTAGCGCTCCCCCAGCACCGGCCCCCACATCTCCTCGGCCACCCTGAGCTGCCCCTCGAGCGAGGTCGGGCTGTGGCGTTGCGGCGCCCACAGCAGGTCGATCAACGACATCCCGCCGGCGAGCGCGGGCCCGTGCTCGCGCAGGCCTTCCTCCAGCAACGACAGCGCCCGCGGGTACTCGCTCGTGCGCCGCAGGGGCACGTCGTCGAAGAGCTCCTGCAGGCGTTCCAGTGCCGGGTTGGCGTTCGCCAGCCATAGCAGCAACGCCTCCTCCAGCACGACAGTGCGGTTGGGAGTCTCCTCCGTCGATCCCGCCAGGTAACGAGCGGCATCCTCCCAGCCGTCAGCCACGACGGGCGCCGGGAAGCGTTCGACGAACGCCACCAGGGTCGCCGTCAGCGCCTGAGGGCCGAGCGCCGTCTCGAGACCGTCCGCAGCGCGGTCCACCACGCTCCCACCCGAACGCTCGGACGCCACCTGCACCAGCGCGTGCATGAGCTCGTGCAGCAGCGCAGCCCCGTACAGTTCACTGCCGCCGAGCGCCAGCTCGGGGTAGCGTTCCGAATCGCGGACCTGGTTCATCCGTGCCGCCAGATGGTGGGCCGTTGCCAGATCGCCGAACATCAGACGGCCGCGCACGCCGAACAGCTCGCCCTCGATGCGGTAGCGCCGCCGCGCCTCCAGTGCCACATGGAGATGACGCGTCCACGGTCCCGCGGCTCCGGCGCGCCCCAGGCGGCGGATGTCCTTGGATGGGTTCACGGTCTCGCCCTCCCGGGGGGCTCTGGACGGGGATCACGCCGCTCCGGCCCCGGGACGCGGCGTCGCCGCGCGGGGCCGCAACCGGACCCGCGCGCTTCCTCGTGGTTCTTTGGAGCTTAGCATGCGTGTCGCGCTCCAGACGTCCTTCGAGGGATGCCGATAGCGTCACCGACGTCTCAACCGTAGGCAGTCCATTGCCGGTGGGCGGGTCGCGCGGGTACAATCCCTGGCATCGGCCGTAACCGAGCCCGAGCACGGGAGGAGCGGATCGCCACGCCGCACATGCAGGGAGCCAACCGGACCGTTCGCTGGGCCAGGGCGCCGAGAGCGTTCATGGCTGCGATGGCGACGGCGTTGCTCCTGAGCGGCTGCACGGGCGACCTCAACACCCCGGGCGAGGCGCTGCGGATCCTCGGCACCTCCCTGCCACAGGCCTACCTCGCCGAGGCCTACGACGAACCGGTTCAGGCCACTGGCGGCTTGCGACCCTACGACTTCGCGCTCGCCGACGGGCAGCTGCCGCCGGGGATCCAGCTACAGGGCGGAACCCTGCGCGGTACGCCAAGCAAGACCGGTCGGTACAGCTTCACTCTGCAGGTCACCGACGCCAACCTCTCGAAGACGGTGCAGAAGTACACGCTGACGGTGTCCGAGCTGCCGCCGCCGAGCGTGACCTTCAATGTGCCCAACACCGAGGTCGACCACCGCATCACGCTGCGCGTGCAGCTGCGCAACGCTCGCGGCTTCGAGGGGCTGCGCACGCAGGTCCGTTGGGACCCCAAGCGCTTCCAGCTGGTCCAGGGCAGCGTACGGGCCAGCCGCCAGGGGCTGGCGCTGCTCGAGCAGTCGTCCGACGGGCAACTCCAGGTGGCGCTGGCACCGCTCGGTACCACCCTCGACGGCGAGGCCGGCCTCTTCCAGTTCGACCTCCAGCCCACGGCGGGCGCGAGCTACCTGAAACTCGATGCCGAGACGGAGTTCATGTCGACCGGGGGTCACGACTTCGCACAGACCAGTGAGGGGCGCGCGCCGTCTTCGTCCACTGCCCCTTCGTCGGCGGGCACGACGGATTCCCCTCCCGCGCCCGTTCCGGGCAACGGCTTCCCCGGCCTGCCGGGTGGCGGCAAGGGGATCCCGTGAGCTCACGCCACCCGTTCGGACACCCCTCCGGCCGCCGCACGCCGCCGGTACCCCTCTGGCACCTGCTGGCGGCGCTGCTCGGACTGCTGCTCGCGGGAGCGCCCGCTTCCGCCACCACTTACCTGCAGCTGACCCCCCAGGCCATGCTCGCGCGGGCGGGCCTGGTGTTCGTCGGCACCGTCGCGGACGTTCGCGTCACCAACGACGGCGGGAGGCCCTGGACGCACGTGCGCTTCAACGTCGACACGGCTCTCGAAGGGGTGCCGGTCGACGCCCAGGGCCGGCCGACGGGACCCGTCGAGCTCGCCTTCCTCGGCGGCGCGGTCCCCGGCGGCCCGGCCCTCACCGTGAGCGGCATGCCGCAGTTCAAGGTCGGCGAGCAGGTGCTGGTGTTCGCCTACGAGCAGTCGTACGCCTCACCCATCGTCGGGTTCCGGCAGGGCCTGTGGCAGGTGACGCCGGCGGGCCTGCAGGATGAAGACGGCACCCTGCTGTCGGTTTCCGGCACCGGCACCCTGGAGGCGGGCGGGTCGGGAGCTCCGCTGGACAGCATCGTGAAGGCCATCCGCGACGCCCTCTCCGGCTCGGTTGGAACGACCGGGGGAACGACCGGGGGAACACCATGAGCCCGGTCGCCCGCGCGCGCCGGACGGTGGTAGCGGCGCTCTTCGTGTTGGGCATGGCGGTCTCGGCTCAGCCGGCCCCCTCCACGCCGCCGGCCGACACAGCACCGTCATCCACTCCGCCGGCAGCGACCCCCCCGGCAGCGACGCCACCGACAGCGACCCCCCCGGCGCCCGC
>Ga0315556_1001844_pt1 | contig 12487 bp, 12 predicted proteins | sample SalMarSW160310MG_FD_202112 | JGI IMG/M metagenome (GOLD analysis project Ga0315556, IMG submission 202112) | Salt marsh sediment microbial communities from the Plum Island Ecosystem LTER, Massachusetts, United States - Salt Marsh Sediment SW1603-10 ...
GACTGGGTCTGGCCGAGCTCGGTCTTGGCCATTGCCAATTCGGAACTCAGGTTGTTGATACTCGTCTGCCGTGCTTGGAGCAGCAACGTCAGGTTGTCTCGTAGATTGCCGACCTGGGTGCTGATAGTGCGCGCCGTCAAGGTGCGTTCGACGCCGGCTGCCATCAGGGCACAGAGGACCGCCAGCACGACAACGTTGAAGAAGATCGCCACCGAATTAGAGGAAATCCGCCTGCGGCGGGGTCGCATGAGGGTCATTGTTCCCTGCCTCGTCTATGGTGGGCTTCCCAGGACATGGATGGACCGCCGCGACTAGGGTGCACTTGTGGCCTCCTCCGTCGGAGTCGGCTGATTGGATTCAGCTATCGAGAGCGTGATGGTGAATGCAAAAGGATGCGCGACTTCTGTCACGGTGGTTGGCGCTGGGGTGCTTGCCCGGGCAGTGCGAGTGGGAGCCGGGGTCGGAGTCGGACTCGTCTCCGATGCCTGGCTGATGACATCGACCTGCACCAATATGAAGCGGCCGGATTCTTGAAGCCGCTGCGCGTACACGAGTGCTATCGGATAGTCCGTGGCCTGACCGCTGACCACCAGGCCAGATCCCTGTTCGCTCACTTGAGAGACGAGAGCGCCCCCAGGGGCCAGCTCAAGAATTTGCCGGATCTCTTCGCCCCAAGCGACCTGCTGCAAGTCGATGCTCTGCATGGCGGACTGGAGTCGGTCCGTCTCTGCTCGGACGTCGGTGATCTCGGAGCGCAGGGCGGCCTCTGTCCCCGAAGGCGTTTCAAGGGCCATCTGGGTGGCCCGCTGGTGATCAAGCTCCCGGGCGACGTCGCCGAAACCTTGATTGGTGGTGAGAAACCACTGGAAGGTCGGGTAGACCAAGATGATCAAGCCCAACAAGGACAGCCACGGGGCCACTTCTGCCCAACGTAGACGGGGCCGCCGGTAGCGGGGCGGGAGGACGTTTAGGTCAAGCATCGAGGCGCGCCTGCTTGCCCGGTCCGTTCGATCCGGCCTTTGATTGGTTACTTGCTCATCTGACATCCATCTTCTCCTCATCATTCCGGCCGGAGATTGGCGATCTCATTGGATCACCCACCAAATCACCGTCGCGTTTCCCGGGCCCCCGATGCGGACCCTAACTTGAGTAGTCATGCCTCCAGCGGTACTCGTGATGTCGTAGATTGGATTGCTGACGAGATACTTCCAGAAGTTGGGGCTGCCTCCCCCTTCGAAGGCATACAGATAGTCACCGCCTGCGTAGGCAAGCGATCCCCCGCTGCCCACCGAGAATGGGGGGGAAGGGGAAGGTGTCGTCCAGGTTCCTCCGCTCAGTGAATAGCGCCAGAAGGCGCTGCTTCCACCTTGGAAAGCATACAGAAAGCTGCCACCGCCGTACACCAACGATCCACCCTGGGACACATTCCCTGGGGCAGAAGTCAACGTGGTCCACGTGTCGGATGAGACGTTGTAGCGGAAGAATCCGCCACGGTTCCCCCCTTGGAGCGCGTAGAAATAGCCCCCCGCATAGACCAAACCCATGCCATCGCCCAGCATGTCTGGGAAGTCGGCTCTTTGGCCCCATGTATTATTCCAGGTATCGTAGCGCCAGAAATTGTCACTATTCGCATCGAACAGCCCATAGATATAGCGATTGCTGTCGTAAGCTAATGAGCCGCCCTTGTCCCCATTCTTGGGGGGCGAGGCCACAGTCGGGGGTGAAGACCAGGTATTGCTTGCGACGTTGAAGCGCCAAAACTGGTCTTTGGCCTCTGGCAAAACATACACCGAGGTGGAAGACACCGCTGTCATCCCATCCCGCTTCTTCGGGTCGCCCGGCGCGTCGGTACGTGCCACCCATGCGTCTGAAGCCGTCGAATAGCGCCAGAAGGTGCCACCGCTTCCCTGCAGACCGTAGACCAAACCACCCGAGGTACCGGCCAACCCCCCGCCCTGGCCGACGCCGGCTGGCGCGTCGGCAGCGCGGGACCATCCCGGCCGCGTGACGACGGTGGTCTGGATCCCGGTCGCCGTCTCGTTGACGGTGATCTGCTCCGGCGTGGCGGGGTAGGGATTAGGGTAGGCATTGATGACGTTTGATGCGTAGGCTGCATCATTGCCCAGTCTCCAGATAGCGTACTCGATCCCGCTGTCACCGGCATACAGCCGGGCCATCTCACTCTCGGCGCCGCGCCCTGCCAGCATGCGTGTGCTGACATTGGCCAGGAACGGGGAGAGCAAAAGCACACCCACGGCCAACGCGATCAGCACCGGAGCCAGCGAACCGCCGGCTTGATCTGAGACCAGAAGTGAGAGGCTGAGACGCTTCGGCATCAGGGCACCCTCAACGCAAAACTGAAAACCGACGAATCGGTCAGGCTGCCACGGGTGGAGGTCAAACTGACGTCGAGTTGTCGCCCCGAGAGGCTGAATGAAACGTCGGATTCATTGGCAATGTTCCGAGCCACCACCTGTGAGCCCGACGCGTCGGTTCGCACCAAGGTATGCGCTGCAGAATCGTAGCTGTACTGAATTTGGATCGGACTGCCACTCGTCGGAATGCTGAGCGTTCCATACACGGGGGTGGCGCCGGGTGTAAAGCTGTTGGCTTGGACAGCGTCTCGTCCCAGCCAAAGCTGGGCTGTTTGCAGGCTAGACGCCAGCAACATTCGATCGTTGCCCCAGCCGGTGACTTTGTAGAACTGGAAGACCGCCGTCCCTACAAAGGCCAGTACGAAAATCGAGATCCCCAGCCCGGCGAGCAGCTCGACCAGGGTGATGCCGGCCTCACCGGCAACCATTCTGCGGAGATTCCCAGGACCTCCGTGCGGGAGCAGGCAGGCTTTCATCGGTTCACCTTGTAGTCTTCGACCTGAAGGATTTGGGAGGAGGCGCGGGAGATCGTCACTGTGATCTTCTGCAGACCGCTGCCCGTGTCGGAAGACTCAAACGAACTGGTTCCCGAGTTCCAATAGGCAATGGTCAAGCCGATCGAGTAGTCCGATGGCGCACTCAGCGTGGCATAGGACGCACCGTACGTGTCGGCCTTGACCTGCTCCAGCTGTGAGCGCGCCAATCCCTCAGCTGTCACCCGGTCGACCGTGGTGGTGACACCCTTGGTGCCGGTGCTGATCATGGCGATCAGCAGGACCAGGCCGAGCGAGACCACGGCCAGCGAAACCAGCTCCTCGACCAAGGAGAAAGCTCGCTCGTCGGTCATCCACCTGCGCCAAGCATTTGTGACGTTTTTCACAAAGCGATCCATCATCCGTTTACCGGTCCCCGCATCTCATTTGATGTTCTGAAGCAGCGAGTACATCGGCATAATGACCGAGATGGCGACAAAACCCACAATCAGGCCGACAAAGATGATCAGGCCTGGCTCGAGCAAGCCGGTCAGGCGCTTGACCGAACGGTCGACCTCTTCGTCGTAGAATCCTGCCAGCGTCTTCAAGTTGGCGTCCAGGGTGCCTGTCTCCTCGCCCACGCGCACCATCTGTGAAAGCATGCGCGGGAAGAGCCCCGTCCGGGCGATCGGCTCCGAGAGCCCGCGGCCCTGCAAAGATTCCCTTCTCAGCGTCTCCATTGCGCTGCTGATGACGCGGTTGGTGACGATCGAGCGGGTGAGCTGAAGCGCCTCTGGCAGGGAAACGCCCGCCTGGAGCAGTGTGGCCAACGTCCGCCCAATCCTCGAGACCTCGCCGTGCAGAAGAACGGTTCCGATGACCGGAATCTTGAGCAGAATCGCATCTAGCTGTCGGCGGCCACGCGGCCTGGTGAAGTAGATGAATCCGGCGACCACAAGGACGGCGAGCGTGGCGAATAGATGGATACGATAGTCCAAGAAGAAGGATGCGACCGAAATGAGAATGCGAGTCGGGAGCGGAAGTTGGGCGTTGAATTCGCTGTATAGCCCGAGCATGGCAGGCAGTGTGAAGTTCAAGATCAAAATCACCACGCCAATGGCGAACAACAGCAAGAACGCTGGATAGGACACGGCATCCCGAACCTTTTGGCTGACCTCCATTTCACTCTTGAGGTAGCTGGCTAGTTCGCGCAGGACGAAGCCGATGTTCCCGGTGCGCTCCCCGACTTCGATCATGCGGCAGTACATCTCTGGAAAGACCAAATCATGCTGGGCCATGGCGCGGGACATCGGCGTACCTTGCTGTACTTCCTCCAGGACCTCCTCCAGCACTCTACGAAGCGGTGGGCTGGCCACCTCGGCCGCGAGGAGCTCCAATGCAGGCACCAGGCCAACGCCCGATTCGACCAGATTTGCCAGTTGCTGGGAGAAGATGACCAGGTCCTGGCGCTTGGGCCCCAAGACCGTCGGGAAGATGCGTTGGAAGTCTATCGGCGGCCGCGCGGGGGCGAGCTCAATAATCGTCAGATTGCGCTCCCATAGGGCGCGCTCGGCAGCGCTTTCCGTTTCGACGTCCAGCATGCCTCGGCTGGGGTTGCCCTGGTCATCGTACGCGAGATAGCGGTAACCCATGCGTTCAAGCCTCCGTGTCGCCGTTTGAGGTCCCCGTGTCGGCGTGTGACATCACTCGATCCAGGCCACGTTGCGGATGACCTCTTCCGGCGTGGTGATTCCCAGGCGGACCTTGCTCATCCCGTCCTGGCGCATCGTCTTCATCCCCTGTGCTAGGGCGATGGATTTGATCTCGCCGGCAGCCGAGCCTGCCACGAACAGTCTGCGCATCTGTTCGTCCACTCTGAGGATTTCAAAGACGCCTGTCCGTCCAAGGAAACCAGTGTGGCTGCAGTAGGTGCAGCCCTCCCCCTTGAAGATCTCGTCGATCGAGTCTCCCATTTCGGCCTCATAGGCGGCCAACTCCGCAGGCGAGGGCTTGGCCGTCGTCTTGCAGTGCGGGCAGATACGCCGAACGAGGCGCTGGGCGACCACGCCGAGAATGGCGGACGAGATCATGTAACGTTCTACACCCAGGTGCGCCAGCCGGTACAGCGCGCCGGATGAATCGTTGGCGTGGATCGAGGAGAGCACAAGATGTCCGGTGAGCGCGGCCTGGGTTGCTGAGTCAGCCGTCTCGCCGTCGCGCACTTCGCCGACCATAATCACATCCGGGTCCAGCCGCATAACCCCGCGCAGGCCGGAAGCGAAGGTGATCTCAGCCGCGCGGTTGACCTGAATCTGGTTGATGCGGGCGAAGTTGTATTCGACGGGATCTTCGATGGTCATGATATTCAGGTGCTGCCGGTCGAGTTGATTGAGCGACGCATACAGCGTGGTCGTCTTGCCCGAGCCCGTCGGGCCGCTCACAAGCACCATGCCGAAGGGGAGGTGGATCAGGCTCTGAAGGTTCTCTATGTCTTCGTCGAGCAGGCCCAGGCCGGGCAGGTCCAGAATGGATTCGGAGCGACCGAGCACGCGCAGCGTGGCCATCTCTCCCCACGTGGTGTCGCTTGTGGCCACTCGGAAATGGATCTCGTCGCCCTCGATGACCTTTGAGAACTGGCCATCTTGCGGCCGACGGCGTTCGGCGATGTTCATCCCGGCCAAGATCTTTACTCGAGAGAGCAGCGGATCATGGCTGCCTTTGGGAAGTGAGACGCTTTCTTGGAGCACGCCGTCTACCCGGTAGCGGATACGCACCGAGTCAAAATCGGGAACGATGTGGATGTCCGATGCACGGTCTCGTACTGCCTGATCGAGGATCAGATCAACGGCCCGAACCACAGGGTCGGTCACCAGAGGTTCGGCTGCCGCCATGCCCATGGCCCCGCCAGCGCCGTCGGGAGAGACGGTAAACTCTGCCACCTCGCGTTCGATCTGCCGGTTGGCCTTGTAATTGAGATCGATTGCGGATGCGATGTCTGGACCCACGCCCACCGAGGGGCGTATTCTGCGGCCGGCCAGAGCCTCAAGCTCCTCGATTACCTGAATGTCGGTCGGATCCTCCATCACAACTGCCAGGGACCCATCGACCAGATCCAAGGGGATCAAGTGATACCGTCGAGCCGTTTCTTCCGGCACCAGCTGAAGCGCTTCGGGTTGGATACGGTGTCGCCTGAGATCAATAAAGGGCAGATTGAGGTGAACGCTCAGGGCCATGGCGAGGTTTTCAGGCTGAAGCCACCCACTCTGAATCAAGATGTCGCCCAACCGTCGGGGATCGCCTTCACCCTGGAGCTGGAGCGCAGTCTCGAGTTGGGATGGTGAAATCAACTCGGCCTGGCTGAGAACCTGACCGATGGTCGGGGGTTGAGTTGTGGCCCGAGTGGCCGGATTATCTGTCATGAGAACCTTCTTCAGTTGTTGTCATGTATCGGGTGACGGTCTGGACGACGTCGCTCATGCCTAAGGGCTTGGTCATGTAGGCATTGGCGCCGACCCGGAGGCCCATCTCGCGATCTTCGGCACGGGCCTTGGCGGAAATCATCACAATCGGCTTCTTGGCGGTGGCTGGATCCTCACGCAGCCTGTGGCAGACTTCGAATCCGTCCAACCCCGGCAGCATGACATCCAACAGAATGACGGCAATCCCTTCTTGGCGGGCGAGCGACAACCCCTCCAAGCCGTTGCCGGCAATCCGAACACGAAAACCGGCCTTCAGTAGAACCTGTTCCAGAAGAAAAGCGCCATCGGGATCGTCGTCCACAATGAGTACCGCACCCTGGGCCGGCGTGTCGGATGTCCGGGCCGTGGGCAAGCTGAACCTGAGTTCAAATGCTTCGCCTGGTTGGCTGTCGAAGACAAGAGTGCCGGACTGAGCTTCTGCCAACGGCCGAAGCGCATCAACGATATCGGCCAGTCGGGCGTGATCCAAGACTTGGCTACCGTCACTTTGCGAAGCCACTTCCTCGCCGGTGGTTCCAACCCTATAGGTGACGAAACCCTCGGCCTCGGCCACAGCCACGGCGAGTCTGGAGTTGTGACGGCTGATGAACAGAGCGACGCTCAGGATGGCTTCGACCAGCCGCTTGATCAATCCGGGCTCACCCATCACTTCACTCACCGACTGGGCGCTAAATTGCAGGCTAATGCCCTTGATGGCCGCCGGTCCAGAAGCCGCTTCTGTCTGCTCTCGGGCGAATCTCTGGAAATCTATGGGCAGCAGATTCGGTGACCCTTCTCCTGTTGCCAGGCGAGCAGCGGCCTGCCAGGCATTCAAGATTTCCCCAACCCAAAGCGTGTCCTGATGCAGGGAAGCCAGCCGTTCCCCGTCACGGGCGTTGAGATCGCCATCTGCCAGAGTGTCTACCTGAGCCGCCATCGAGCGAAACATGGCGGCCAGGAGATGCCCCTGCAGATCGGTGGCTCGATCACGCACGGATGCTGAGGTCACGGCGCTTTCATCCACCGGATCCAGACGCCGGTCGGACTGCGAGATGTCCGAGGCGGACTGGGATGGGCTTTCTTCGGCAGGAAGATTGGTCGACATCTGATCCCTTCGGGCTAGGCCAAACGCCCCGGGTTCCTTTCCTCGACAACGGTGCAATGACCAGGCCATACCAGAAGGAGTGACCTCGTTTCGACCACCTGGCTCGTCAGCCACATGGCGACCGTCATTTCACGGTCCCGTTCTTATGATTTCGACGCGACTCTTGCAGATATTCATCCAGCATGCTTCGGTCGTAACGTCGGTGGCCGCCAGGTGTTCGGAAGGGGACCAGCAGCCCCTGTTTCTCGACCTTGTGAAGCGTGCTTAGGCTGATTCCTAGGTAGGCCACAGCTTCCTTGGCGGTGAGCAATCTCTCGTTGTTTTCTGCCATCGTTGACCTTCCTGAGCGAATGACTCCTGAATCGCTTTTTGAACCTGCGATGAGTTGCCTATAATGGGAGGGATTAGACACCTTGCTTGTATCTCGATTCCTTTGGGACACGGTTTTACATCGTTTTGGTCCATTTCCACTGCACTAACTATACGTCAAGAATGGCCCCGTTTCTGGGGCCTGGGGGCGCTGTAAGCCGAATGTAAGGGGACGGGGAGGTCTATCAGGCGCAGCGCTTCCGAAGACAACCGCAGCCGCAAGAGCTGGCTCTGAACAAGGGAGGTCGCCCCAATGAAGAAGCTCGGATTGTTGACTGGCGGGGGAGATGCGCCTGGACTGAACGCAGTCATTCGGGCTGTCGTAAAGACGGCTCCGAACTATGATTTTGAGATTCTTGGGATCCGCGACGGCTTCGACGGGCTCTTGGATCCGGCGGGTATCATTCCGTTGGAGTCAGAGTCCGTCCGGGGAATCCTGCCGCAAGGCGGCACAATCCTTGGCACGGCCAACCGCGGCAACCCCTTTGCGCGCGAGGTCGAAATAGATGGCCAAATGCAGATCATAGACATATCTGACCAAGTGGTGGCCCGGGCGAAGGAACTCGGGCTGGTGGGGATTATTGTCGTCGGTGGGGATGGGACGCTGCACATCAGCCAGGAGCTTAACGAGAAGGGCTGCCTCACGGTCGGTGTCCCGAAAACGATCGACAATGACATCGGCGGCACCGACGTGAGTTTTGGTTTCGATACTGCCATCAATACCGCCATGGAGGCCCTTGATCGTCTCCATACAACAGCAGAATCTCACCACAGGGTGATGCTGCTGGAGCTGATGGGTCGGGACGCCGGCTTCATTTCCCTCCATGCGGGTCTGGCAGGAGGGGCGGACGTGATCCTCATTCCGGAGATTCCCTTCAGATACGATGCCATCTGCGAGAAGATCGTGCATCGGGCGGAGGCCGGCCGGCATTTCAGCATCGTCGCCGCTGCTGAAGGCGCCCATCCGGCGGGTGGCGAGCGAGTGTTCGCTGAGCTCGGCGACGAGCTGCACGTCGATCGCCTGGGAGGCATCGGGAACGTTGTGGCGAGATACGTGGAGCAGGCCTGCCAGATGGAAACTCGGGTGACCGTGTTGGGACACCTGCAGCGCGGCGGATCTCCGACCGCATTTGACCGGTGGCTTTGCACCCGCCTGGGCGGCGAAGCCGTCCGCCTGGCGGCATCCGGCAGCTGGGGGCGTATGTCGGCGCTGATGGGGGGCACGGTGGGGTCGGTTGAGATGGCTGAGGCGCTGGCCGTGCCGAAGCGGGTGAATGTAGAAGGTGATGCCGTTCAAACGGCGCGCGAAATGGGGATCTCGTTCGGAGACTAGTTGCGCTCAGCCGGCCGATTCGAAGAGTCTGGTGATCGAGTCCCTGGGCGGCTGAGGTAGCTTGCGGCTTTCCCCGTTGGCCAGCATCCGGACGCCGCTGCCATTCACCACTCGGCCGATCCGCGCAACGGGAATGTGCTCCTGGCCCAACGCTGCCTCAATACCTTCCGCCGCGCCGGGCTGGGCCGTGATAAGCAGGGAGCCCGAAGCGATCGCCGACAAGGGGTCAACCTCGAGCGACTCGCACATACGTCGGGCGATCTCTGGGATGGGGATGCGGTCAGCATCGACTTCCAGCCCGGCACTGGCGGCCTCGGCCATTTCCCACAGACCGCCTGCTAGCCCGCTTTCGGTCGGGTCATGCATGGCGGTAACGCCTCCAGCTTCGACAGCCAATCGGGCTTCGCGCACGACGCTGATCCCAGGATCGTCGAGCACGCTTTGCGCCCAGGTGAGTTCTTCGGTCGACAAGTCGTCCAACCGGTTGGCGAAGTCAGTCCCCAAGATACTTGTGGCCTCAATGGGAATCCACTTCGTTAATAGGATCAGATCGCCCGGCTTGGCCCCGCGCGGTGTGATCAGGTGTTCGTGGCTGACTTCTCCCAACATTGTGCCCACCAGGATGGGTCGTTCCAGCCCGCCGGTGACCTCGGTGTGGCCGCCGACGAACGTCGCGCCAACGGATTGGCAGGCGGCTTCAATCTGTCCGAAGATCTCATCAAGCAGGTCGTGATCGGTGCCGGTTTCGGGGAGCAGGGCGGTGACAAGAAACCACCCAGGCTGGGCGCCGGTAGTGGCGACGTCGTTGGCGTTGACCTGGACGACGTACCAGCCTATTCGGCCCGAGGTGAACGTGATCGGATCGGTCTTGGCGACCAACACGCGGTCGCCGAAATCAATCACGGCACAGTCAAGACCCACGCCTGGCCCAAGGAGAACACGGGGGTCGTCGGGCGCAAACCGGCGTGCGAACTCAGCCACGACCTCAGGCGGTAGCTTTCCAAGGGGGTAGGTCATCGTCGTCACCTATCAAGCAAAGAGCCGTCCGATCAGGACGGCCCTTTGGTGCGCTGCGGCATCCTATCCAACTACGAGGAGGGATGCCGCAGCGCGTCGTTGATCAGACTTACTCATGGGCATCACCTCCTCTTTGCTTAGGATAGCAAAGTGAGGTGCTCATCAAGAGCACGAGGCAGAGTATCGCATACGCACAAGCGATTGTCAATCACAGTAAGAGCATCGCGTCGCCGAAGGAGTAGAAACGGTAGCCCTCCGCCTTGGCAATCTCATAGGTCCTAAGGATTTGATCCCTGCCCGCAAAGGCAGAGACCAACATCAGCAGGGTCGACCGGGGTAAGTGAAAATTCGTGATCAGGACGTCGACCGCCTTGAATTCAAAACCGGGCAGGATAAATAGATCAGTGGGGCCTTCAAACGGGGCCGCGACCTGCCCGGGCGATGCAAGACGTGCGGCGGTCTCCAACGTTCGTGCGCTTGTGGTCCCAACAGCCACGATCCGGCCGCCACGCGAGCGTACTTCATTGAGGTGTTCGGCTGCCGACGGGCTGAGCTGACACCATTCGGTGTGTATGTGATGTGTTTCCGGATTGGCTTCGTTGACCGGTGCGAAAGTATCCAGGCCGACGTGAAGCGTGACGTCTATCCTCTCAATTCCGGCGCTGTCGAGCCGCTTCAGGAGTCCGGGTGTGAAGTGCAGGCCGGCGGTGGGAGCCGCCGCCGAGCCTGGCTCCTCGGCATAGACGGTCTGATAGTCATCCCGCCGTTTGAGCGGCGCCGTGATGTAGGGTGGCAGCGGCATCTCGCCGATCCGGTCCAGTTTGAGATCGATCGGCATGTCGAATCCGACCAGTCGCTTGGGACCCCCCAAATCCTCCAGGATCTCGACGCCTGGGCCGCCCTCCACTTCGAGCCTGCGGCCAGGCTTCAGACCTTTGCCACCGACCATCGCCTCCCAACGCTGGTCATCAAGACGGCGGAGAAGCAGAATCTCGGCTCGGCCGCCACCGGGCGCCTTGCGCGCTCGCAGCCTGGCAGGGATGACCCGCGTGCGGTTGACCACCAGTGCGTCGCCTGGTACCAGCAGGTCGGGGAGGTCATGGAAATGATGATGCCGGATTTCGCCGCTGGCGCGATCGATGACCATCAAGCGCGATGAATCGCGCGGCTCAGCGGGATGCTGGGCGATGAACTCAGGTGGAAGGTCATAGTCGAAATCGGAAGTGCGCACGCCCTACTTGCCCAACCAGCGCAGGATGATATTCAGAACCACGGTGAGCACCAGGCTGATTATGAGCATGGTGGCCAGAGGCGCGAAACAGCTGATCTGTCCTGTCTGAATTCGCAGGTCGCCTGGCAGGCGTCCAAGGGGGATCCCGCTTCGCCCGATGAGCCAGATCAATCCCCCCACCAGCACCAGAGCCAGGCCGGTCAAGATCGTCCATCGAGCAAGAGCTGTCCAGTCGGGCATCGTGTCGTGCTAGAAGTCAGGCAGAGAAGGTTGCGTGCCTTCTCCCGGTTCGAGCCCCAGGTGTTTGTACGCCAGCGCCGTGGCCACCCGTCCCTGCGGCGTCCGGTCGATGAAACCCAGTTGGAGCAGGTAGGGCTCGACGACGTCCATGATGGTGTCCGGTTCCTCGCTGATCGATGCGGCGATAGTCTGAAGTCCGACCGGACCCCCAGCGAACTTGACCACGATGGTGTGGAGAACCCGCCGGTCGGCGTCGTCGAGGCCGAGATCATCGATCTCGAGCAGGGAAAGAGCCTCAGATGCCACCTGGCGGGTGATGTTGCCATCGGCACGAACTTCGGCGAAGTCTCGCACGCGCCTCAGCAGCCGCAGGGCCACGCGCGGAGTGCCCCGGGCGCGGCAGGCGATTTCGGCCGTGCCTTCCTCGTCGATCTCGACGTCCAGTATCCGCCCGGCGCGGCGTACGATTTCACCCATCGCCTGGTTGTCATAGAAATCCAAGCGGTGAACTGCCCCAAACCGGGCGCGCAGCGGTGCCGTGAGCAGCGCCAATCGGGTGGTGGCGCCGATGATTGTGAAGCGGGGAAGCTGGAGCCGGAGAGAACGTGCGCTGGGCCCTTTGCCAATCATAATGTCGAGTGCGTATTCTTCCATGGCCGGATACAGAATCTCTTCCACGACGCGGCCCAGCCGGTGGATCTCATCGATGAACAGCACATCCTTAGCCTGAAGATTGGTGAGGATGGCTGCAAGGTCTCCGGCGCGCTCAATAGCGGGACCAGAAGTGAATTTGAGGTGAACCCCCATTTCGTTGGCCAAAATGTGTGCCAGGGTGGTCTTGCCCAGGCCTGGCGGGCCATAGAAAAGGACGTGGTCCAGTGCCTCG
>Ga0315556_1001848_pt1 | contig 12462 bp, 9 predicted proteins | sample SalMarSW160310MG_FD_202112 | JGI IMG/M metagenome (GOLD analysis project Ga0315556, IMG submission 202112) | Salt marsh sediment microbial communities from the Plum Island Ecosystem LTER, Massachusetts, United States - Salt Marsh Sediment SW1603-10 ...
GCATCCACGACGCCGCAGCGCTCGGCCAGACGCACCGCGTCGAGAGTCTCGCCTATCCCCGCCTGGAAATCATTGGTCCGCGCCAAGCGCACGAATTCCACAACGCGCGCGACCAGGGTCGCGCCCGCGTGCTCTTGGAATGCGATGTCACTGACCGTATTCATATGCTGTTGGCCACCAACCGCGACGTCACCTCGGCGGTAATCGCGTCGCGATCTTCTTTGGTCTTCAAGAGACACACCAGCGATTGCGCAATCAGCTCCGGATCACCGTCGAGCTTATCCACCTTAAGGCGCAGCAAGGCCGCCACCCAATCGAGGGTCTCGGCTATTCCCGGTTTCTTGCGCAAGTCTAAGCCGCGCAAGGCATGCACGAAGGCCACTACCTGCCCGGCCAGCTTCTGACTGATCTGCGGTTCATGGCGCTGGATGATGCGCAGTTCCTTATCCATAGCGGGATAATCGACGTAGTGATACAGACAGCGCCGCCGCAGGGCATCGCTCAACTCGCGGGTACCGTTGGAGGTAAGGATCACATAGGGGATACTGCTGGCCTTAATGGTGCCGATTTCGGGGATGCTGATCTGAAAATCGGAGAGCAGTTCCAGCAGATACGCCTCGAACTCCTCGTCGGCGCGATCGATCTCGTCGATCAACAGCACCGGCGATTCGGGCTGGGTGATCGCCTGCAACAGCGGACGCTTGAGCAGGAACTCCTCGTTGAATATGTGGCGTTCCTTGTCTTCGGCCGAGGTATGTTCGCTCTCCTGAATCTTGATGGCGAGCAATTGCCGTTGATAATTCCATTCGTAGACCGCCGTGCCGGCGTCCAGACCCTCGTAACACTGCAGGCGGATCAAGGGACATTCGAACACGGCGGCAAGGGCCTTGGCGATCTCGGTCTTACCCACCCCCGCCTCGCCCTCCACCAGCAGCGGCCGCTGCAGATCCGTGAACAGCAATAAAGTCGCCGCCAAGCCCGGCTCGGCGATATAGCCGGCTTTTTCGAGACGGGTTTGGAACTCGGCGATGGTACTCATAATTTCTCTGGTCGCTGCAGCGTTGATTGCAAACTCAGCCTTCCTTTCCCTACGCAGGGATGAAGGCGGAAACAGGATAGTGTTTAATGATCAGACGGTTTAAGTCCCTCATGCGAAAGGACTAAGCCCTGTGAATCCAGCCGCTCATTATTATTTTGTCCGACACGCGTGTGAGAAGTTCACGGCTCTAGGCCTTGCCGCCACCAAACAGGCTCTTGAAGAATCCCAGCAAGGCATGCCAGATCAGCGCCAAGGCATTGAGTTCCTTAGGCTGCTGCGCCACCGCGGCTGCCGCCTGCTCCGCCGCCGCACCCTCGCCCATGGCCATCACACGGCTGGTGAAGTTGTCGCCGAATTGCTTGAGTATCTGCTCGGACACCTGGTTCATCATGCGCCCGCCGAAATTGGCCATCTTGCCGCTGACGCTGACATCGGAGACGCCGACCAGCTCGCACTGGCCGTTGCCGCTGTCCAGTACCCGCGCGGTGAGATTCATGGTAGCGGCGGAAGCGCCGGAGGTATCGGTGCCTTTACCGAACATCTCCATTTTCTTTTCGTTCGGGTCGAGTGACTTGACCTCCAGCTCGCCGTTGAAGGTCGCGCTGGCCGGTCCGAGGCGCATCTTCACCTGGCCTTTATAATGCGTATCGTCAAGCTGTTCGGTGATCTGCGCGCCGGGCATGCATTCGGCGACAGCCTTGATATCCTGCAGCAAGCGCCACGCGTTGGCAGCGGGCGCGGCGATGGAAAACTTTTTTTCCAGTTTGACTTCCATGTATCACCTTGGTGGCTTTGTGGTTGACAATGACATGCGGGCGCCGACCGCGCCCGCATGGTTCAGCGTAGTGTTACACCTGCTTGTCCAGACCCAACTCATGGATGGTCTTCCATACATTGAATGACGTGTGGGGCATTTCGATCTGCGTCACCCCCAGGTGGGAAAAGGCGTCGTTGACGGCATTAGTGAAACAGGGGATACCGCCCACATGCGGCGACTCTGCCACACCTTTGGCGCCCAAGGGATGATGCGGCGAGGGCGTAACCGTGAAATCGGTCTCCCACTTGGGCGTCTCCACCGCGGTGGGCACGAAGTAATCCATCAAACTGTTGCTGAGCAGGTTGCCGTTGGCGTCGAAGGCGATCAATTGCCCCATGGCCACGGCATAGGCCTCGGTGAGACCGCCGTGTATCTGGCCCTCGATGATCATGGGATTGATACGCGTGCCGCAGTCATCGAGGGCATAGAAACGCCGCACCTTGCTCTCACCGGTGTGGCGATCGATATCCAGCACGCATATATAGGCGCCGAAGGGATAGGTGAAGTTGGGCGGATCATAATATTCCACCGCTTCCAGACCCATCTCCATACCCGCCGGCACGTTGTTATAGGCCGCCCAGGCGATCTCCTTCATGGTCTTCTCCTGGCCGGGCACGCCCTTGACCTTGAAACGATCGATTTCCCAATCCAGGTCGTCGGGGCTGACCTCAAGCAGGTGCGCGGCGATCTTGCGCGCCTTGTCGCGGATCTTGCGCGCGGCATTGGCGGTGGCGGCGCCGCCCACCGGCGTGCTGCGCGAACCATAGGTACCGAGGCCGTAGGGCGCGGTGCTGGTATCGCCCTCCTCCACTTGAATCACCTCGGAAGGTAGACCCAATTCGGTGGCGATGATCTGGGCATAGGTCGTTTCATGGGCTTGACCCGTGGACTGGGTGCCCATGCGGGCGATGGCGCTGCCGGTGGGATGGACGCGGATCTCGCAACTGTCGAACATGCCTACGCCCAAGATGTCGCAAGCCTTGCTGGGACCGGCGCCGACGATCTCGGTGAAGGTACAGATACCTATGCCCATCAACTCGCCTTTTTTGCGCTTCTCCTCCTGTTCCTTGCGCAGGCCCGCATAGTCCACCGCCTCCATCACCTTTTTAAGGGCGGCGGGATAATTGCCGCTGTCGTATTCCCAATCCAGCGCGGTATGGTAAGGGAATTGCTCGGGCTTGATGAAATTGCGGAAACGAATCTCGGCCTTGTCGATGTCGAGTTTCTGCGCCAGGATATCGATCATGCGCTCGATCAAATGCACCGCCTCGGTGACGCGGAACGAACAGCGATAGGCGACGCCACCCGGCGCCTTGTTGGTGTAGACGCCGTCGACCTTCACATAGGCCACGGGGATGTCGTAAGAACCGGTGCAGACACTGAACAGTCCCGCCGGCCACTTGGTGGGCTGGGCGTGGGAGTTGAAAGCGCCGTGATCGGCCAGCACATTGACCCGCAGTGCCTTAATACGGCCGTTCTTGTCGGCCGCCAGTTCGCCGACCATGTGATAGTCGCGGGCGAAGGCGGTGGTCGACAAATTCTCGATGCGGCTCTCGATCCATTTCACCGGCCGCCCCAGTACGATGGAGGCGACGATGGCCGTGACATAGCCGGGATAGACGCCCACCTTGTTGCCGAAGCCGCCGCCGATGTCCGGGGAGATGACGCGTATCTTGCTCTCGGGTAGCCCGGATAATATGGACACCACGGTGCGCACCACATGCGGCGCCTGTGAGGTGATATAGACGGTTAGATCGCCGCGCACCTTGTCGAAGGATGCCACGCAGCCGCAGGTCTCCAGCGGACAGGGGTGGACGCGCGGATTGAGCATCGCCTGTTTGACGGTGACCTCGGCGCCGGCGAACACCTTGTCGGTGCCCGCCTTATCACCCACCTCCCAGCGGAAGATGTGATTATTGTGCAGGCGCTTGCCTTGTCCCGCCTCATCCTTGCCCACCAGGTCTTCGCGGATGATGGGCGCATCGGCATCCATGGCCTTGTGAGGATCGACCAGCGCCGGCAGCGGCTCGTACTCCACCTCCACCAGATCGACGCCGTCGGCGGCGATATAGCGGTTGTCGGCAATGACCACGGCCACTTCCTGATATTGAAAACAGACCTTCTCGTCGGCAAGCACTGCCTGCACGTCGCCCGCTAGGGTCGGCATCCAATGCAGCTTCAGCGGTTTGAGATCATCGGCGGTGAGCACAGCGTGCACCCCGGGCAGCGCCAGGGCCTTTGCCTTGTTAATGGATTTGATGCGGGCATGGGCGTGAGGGCTGCGTACCACGGAGGCAAACAGCGTGCCGGCGAGATTGACGTCATCCACGTAATTGCCCTTGCCCTGTATGAAGCGGGGATCCTCCTTGCGCTTGCGGGAACAGCCTATGCCTTCCAGTTTCTGTTCACGTTCCATACTTTCCGCTGTGGTCGCCATGGCTCATTTCCCTCCCGGAGTCTGAATTTTCTTGGCCGCGTACTGCACGGCCTTGACGATATTCATGTAGCCCGTGCAGCGACACAGATTGCCCGACATCCCCATGCGCACCTCATCATCCGTAGGCTTGGGATTCTCCTGGAGAAAGCGGTAGGAACGCATCAGCATCCCCGGCGTGCAGAAACCGCACTGCAGCCCGTGCTCCTGCATGAAACCTTCCTGCAGAGGATGCAGCTGGCCGTTTTGCGCCAGGCCCTCGACGGTCAACACCTCGCCGCCGTCCGCCTGTACGGCCAGCACGGTGCAGGATTTGACCGACTTGCCGTTGAGGTCGACGGTGCAGGCACCGCAATGGCTGGTCTCGCAACCGATGTGGCTGCCGGTCTGACGCAGCTCTTCGCGCAATACGTGGATCAGAAGTTCTCGCGGCTCCACCAGAGTTTCCACCGCTGCGCCGTTCAGCGTAAATGAGATATGTTTTTTCGCCATGTTCAATTCCCTCCCGCCCGCGACAGCGCCAGACGAATCGCCCGCCGGGTCATCTCGCCCGCCATGTGTATCTTGTAATCCCGGTCGCCGCGCATGTCCTCGGCAGGATCACAGATCGCCATGGCCTTTTGCGCCGCCTGTTCGATCAACGCCTCATCGAGGCTCTTGCCGGTGAGCAGCGCCTCCGCTTCCTTGGCTCTGAGCGCCGTCGGCGCGGCATTGGTCAAGGCGATGGTGATCTTCTTGCAGGTCTTGCCGTCGAGCTGCAACTGCACCGCGGTGGCTGCGGTGGCGAAATCGCCGGTCTTGCGTTTGAGTTTGCTGTAAGCGTAACCACTACCTTTGGGAGGGATGGGAATGCGGATCTCGGTAAGTATTTCGTCCGCTGCGAGTTCGGTGTAATACAAGCCGTGGAAGAAACCGTCCGCCGCCACCGTGCGCTCGCCGCCGGGGCCTTGCAGGACGAATACCGCCTCGCTGGCCAGCATCACCGCAGGATGGTCATTGCCCGGATCGCCATGGGCGATATCCCCGCCGATAGTGCCGCAATTGCGCACCTGCGGATCGGAGATCAATCTGGCCGCTTCCGGCAGCAACGGGCATTTCTCCTGCAGAAGCTTGGAATCAATCAATTCGTTCTCGGTGGTCATGGCGCCGATATGTATCGAGCCGCCCTGCTCGCTGATGCCGCGCAATTTATCGATGCGATTGAGGTCGATGAGGTGTTGAGGATTGGCGAAGCGCATCTTCATCATAGGCAGCAGACTGTGGCCGCCGGCCAAGAGCTTGGCCTCGTCGCCAAGTGAACTCAGCAGCTTGATGGCCTCGTCCACGCTGTTTGGCGCATGATAGTCAAACGTGCCCGGTATCATAAGGTATCTCCTTCCCCTGATTGTCGGATGTTTAACGGTGGGACTACGATGGCGCGGCTATGTTCCCTCACAGCCGAGTGCGTACGTGTATCCCGCTATCTTCAAGATTCGACGTTTATAACACAGCCTCGAATTAAATAACTATAGTGCATCCTGTTGATAAACGTTCACCAGCTCTCGCCTTTCCCAGCGCCGCCCATTGACGCCAAACATAGCAAGACTATGATTTTAAATAATTAGCCGGACAGACCGTAGCAGCAACTGAACGCCACGGTTCAGCCGGCGAAAAGCAACGACAAGCCCCGTACGGCATCACTGACGGCAAGGAAGGGCAAAAACAATCAGTGCGTGCGAAGTCCGCGAAACGACAATTAACTCTCTCCGGTAGTCTGAGAGACTACAGATACTTGCGGAGAATTTGAAACACAGCCACTACGCTGCTCCAGGAAATCCTGAGTGCCTTACGAAAGCATATTCGCTGCCGGCAACCGTCGGCGGAATGACGCGACAACAAAACATGCCCGCTCACGCCACCAACCGAGATGCCTATAGGCCGACTCCGAAATCAGAAATCCAGATCAACTGCGCCAAACTGTTTTAAGACCGCTTCGACATCGACATAGTGCTTCGCTTTCGCGAATGATAATGCCGTATACTGCTGCCCCTGGTAATCGACCGACACGGACAGGTCGGCCTTGGCCTCCAGCAGCAGCCTGACAACCTGGGCATGACCACTGTTCGCCGCCACCAACAAAGGTGTCATGCCGCTGGCGATGCCCTTAGCCACATCGGCACCTGCCTCCAGTAATAGGTGTACGACCTCGGCATGACCTTCCTGCGACGCTATAAACAGCGGCGTGGTACCATCGGTTCTGGGTTTGTTCACATCCGCCTTGGCGGCAATCAGCAGTCTGATGATATCGGCATTACCTTCCTGCGAGGCGATGAATGTGGACGTTGCGCCATTTGTCTTAGCGCTATTCACTTCCGCCCCTGCAGCCAATAAGTCGTTAACGACATCGGTAAAGCCGTTTAGCGACGCCCAATAGAGGGGGGAAGCGCCATCTGATCTGTCTTTGTTGACATCGGCCTTCGCCGCAATCAGCAATTTGGCAACATCGGCATGACCGTTCTTCACGGCTACCAACAAAGGGGTTATCCCCGTGAATTTTCCGTTTGTCGCGGCCACGTTGATATCGGCATTTGCTGCGAGCAGAGTTTTAACGACTTCACTGTACCCACCCTGCGCCGCCAGCAGCAGGGGTGTCGCGCCGTTGATCCTTGCCTTATCAACATTCGCACCAGCAGCCAGTAGCAGATTGACGACATCGCCATGACCTTCCTGGCATGCCATCAGCAATGGGCTTGCACCGTCGTCCCTGGCCATATTCACATCGGCCTTGGCAGCCAGCAGCAGCTTGACGACCTGGGTATGGCCTTCCTGTGCCGCCACGAACAGTGGGGTTGCACCGTCCGTCTTGGCTTGATTGACTTTCGCACCTGCGGCGAGTAGCAATTCAACGGCTTCGGGGTCGCCTCCCTGCGCCGCCATCCAGAGGGTGGTAACACCGTCGTGCGCGGCACTGTTTACGCTCGCATTCGCCACCAACAGCAGTTTGACCACATCACCATGCCCTCGCTGCGCTGCAATCATCAAGGGCGTCACCCCATCCACCGTGCTCTTGTTCATCACAGCCTTTGCAGCAAGCAGCAGTTGCACAATGTCGATATGCCCCTTCAGAGATGCGATCCACAGGGGCGTAGAGCCATCAGCCGCCGTCTTATTCACCTCGGCCCCCGCCGCGAGCAGCAATTCGACGACTTCGGGATACGCATCTTGTGATGCCAAATAGAGGGGAGTCTTGCCATCCGCTCTGGCATTATTGACGTCGGATTTGGCCTTGATCAGCATCTTGACGATGTCGACACGACCATTCTTCGCCGCCGCCGCCAGCGGCGTCATGCCGTTGATAGCATCCTTTGTTGCAGTCGCGTTCACATCGGCCTTTGCGGCAAGCAGCCGCCGGACGACATCGGCGTGCCCGTTCTGCGCCGCTATCCATAATGGTGTCACGCCATCGCTGCCGGCCTTATTCACGTCGGCCCCCGCCGCGAGCAACTTTGTGACCACATCCGCATAACCATACTGAGATGACATCCACAGGGGTGTGACGCCATATTTGTTTACGACATTAACGTCAGCCTCTTCCGCGATTAACTCGTCGATCTTGCGAGGCTCGATATACTCGCTCTCGGATATCTTTTTGAGTTGCTCCGTCGCCGGTGATAATTTTGGCTGCGGGGCCTCTTCGTCTTCAGCCCGGCTTACCGTACCAGCCAAAACCATCACTACGCAGAATGTCCACAGAATCAGCGCGAGCAACCTGTATGCGCGACTACTTAACGGCATTATTTTTCCTCCACCGCAAAACCATAAACCCCCACAGAATACTAAGCGTTACCAGCATCTTACGTGACGAGGCGCTACGCTGCGGGATGCAGATATGTGCAGACCTAGCTGTCCCCACTACCGCATGCTCAATCGGATAAGGGTACCCGAAAAACGCCGACCTAACTACTTCTCAAACTATTTCATGACCTTACGGAACATCACAATAATAATTCGGCGTTCGGGCCCAAGCCCCATTGTTGAAGCGTCGCTTCGCGACTGTGCGGTAATGAAAGAGTATCCTATAGGTACCCTGTTACCGGCCCCTGCCGGCCACCCTATATCGGCGAGCTTATGTTTTCTCTGTTCGCCATATTGCATCATGACAAGCACTGAATTTATATTCAGTTAACACCAGAATCTTTCCCGCAACGCTTGTGGACAGGCACAAGCCGCCGTGGCAAAGTTGAGCTATTCGATCAAACCTACCGTACAACCATGAAACCCATCTATATATTCCGACACATCACTTGTGAAGGACCCGGTTATTTCGGCGAATACTTGAATCGCCACCAGATCCCGTCCCGTCTAATCGCCATCGATCGCGGCGACAGCGTTCCGATCAGCATCGACGACATGGGAGGTCTGGTATTCATGGGTGGCCCCATGAGCGTCAATGACCCATTGCCGTGGATAGATGCCGAACTGAAACTGATTCGTCTCGCGCATCAAGCCGACCTGCCGGTGCTGGGCCATTGTCTGGGTGGCCAACTCATCGCCAAGGCCTTAGGAGCTGCGGTGCGGGCCAACACCGTGAAGGAAATCGGCTGGCATGAGGTGCGGAAAAATACAGAACCGTCATCATGGCTGGCGGGCCTGCCTCTCTCCTTTGAGGCCTTCCATTGGCATGGCGAAACCTTCGACATCCCGGAGGGTGCCGTTCATTTATTGGAAAGCCAGTGGTGCCAACATCAGGCCTTCGCCTGCGGGCGGATGCTCGCGCTGCAATTTCATGTAGAGATGACCGCTCAGATGGTCACGGAATGGGCGAAGCTCTATCACCGGCAATTGGCGAATCCCAGCGGCAGTATCCAATCCCATGACGCCATGACTACCAAGCTGGAGATGCGTATCAAGATGCTGAACGTCGTAGCCGACGCTATCTACGACCGCTGGCTAGCCATGGCCACGGAAAACATGCCGCTCAGATAGCAACGGCGGAAACGATTGCCCGCCACACGCAACCTGTGCCCGCCGGTATCAGCCAGGATAGCACTTGATAAAGACCCTCTCTCAGCATCCGGCATTCGGTTAATCCCGCTTCAGCCGCGGAAAGAGTTGAACGAAGTTACACGGTTTGGTGCGACTGTCCAATTGCAGACGGAGGATGGCATCCCACGCCACCTGACACGCATTGGTGGAGCCGGGAATGGCGAAGATAAAGGTGCCGTTGGCAATTCCACCCAGCACCCGCGACTGGATCGTCGAGGAACCGATTTCCTGAAAAGAGATGGAACGAAACAATTCGCCGAACCCATCGATGCTCTTATCCAATAATGGGGTAATCGCCTCGGGGGTACGATCACGGTCGGTCATTCCGGTACCGCCGGTAATGATTACGACCTGTACCTCGGGAGCGGCGATCCATCTCGAAACCAAGGCGCGTATCTGATAGATGCTGTCGGGTAGAATCTCCTTCTCCACCAGGCGATGCCCGGCAGCGGCTAGCCGCTCCGCCAACAGCCGGCCGGAGGTATCGGTCTCTGCGGTACGGGTATCCGATACGGTCAGTACGGCCATATTAACCGGAACAAATTCTCCATTTTGACTTGCACTGCTCATACGTCCTCCCGCAATTCATCGCAGTAAAATAGTCATTGCGCCGGTCGTCACGATACCTCAGCGGAGCAGCCGGCGTTGAGCTCGGGCAGCGAGCCGAGCAGTATCATCCTCCGGAACGCGTCCACCCGACCCGACCGGTAGCCGCATTATGCCACCACCCAATCTCACGGATTCCTTAATTTAATAATTCCGGAGCATGGTGGAAAAAACCAGGCAGCGCGATATGATTCATCCGAAGGGTCCTGCATAATCCGGCCGTAGAACCGCCCGAAACCATCGCACTCGATTCATGGCTGCATGGGCCTCACGATCAAACAGCGCCCGCTTACGTTCAAATAGTGTCATACCCAAATGCACGCGCCTTTATTAGCACCACCGCTATGCATAGCGTTGCTACCTAAATATATTGCAGTTGCACTGGTGTTACTAAATTTAATATAGTGTTACTAGGCGACCCCAATGCCGGTCATCGCCCTCTTTGGGCATTGCGGGACCGTGGCGACAGCGGCCGGATTTGGACATGATACCGACCCACAGAACAACCCGGCTGCCATTGGCGCTACACAGCGTGTATCCAGATTGGCCATAAAAGCCTAGACTACGAACCCGCCGCCAAATAATAATAAGAACCATTTGCAATAACCAGGGAGGAAGAATATTAATGAACAGCAGCCATCGTCGCCATTCACACATCAAGGCCCTGATTTTACTTGGCGTCATGGGAATTGACTTAAGCTGGAACGCGACCGCCCAAGCGAATGAAACCATCCTGGATGGATTTAAATCTTCTGGCATCGCTATCAGTGGCGGCATCACCTCATATTTACAAAGTAGCGACGGCGCCCAACAAAATGCCACGGCCTTATCTTATTCACTGGATCTCAACCTCGAAGCGGCGGTAAGCGAACACGGCAAGGTAGCCATCGCCCTGGAGGCGGGCGACGGCAAGGGCATCGATGCCACACTAGGCTCTCTATCCACCGCCGGCTATGACCCCTATCTCACCAATATTACCGCCTCCAATCCCGACACCACCAATATCGTCGTTCCTTCGGTATCGCAACTTTACTATGAAGGCGATTATCCCGCGGAGAATCTCGTCGCCACTATCGGGAAAATCGACGTCAACGGCATGTTTGACGACAACGCCTACGCCAATGATGAAACCGATCAATTCATGTCCGGGATATTCGTGCGCTCCAGCGGTACCGATTTCGCGGAGTTGGATCAATATTACGCTCCGGCCGTCGCTCTGCAATATTCCGCCGGAAAATGGATCGATCTCAGCTTCATCGCCGCCAATGGCAATGGCGACGGTTTCAACGATGTCTTCGATTATATGTACCTGGTAGGACAGATCAATTTCAAGGCCAGGTTGGGAGACCAAGCCGGCAATTATCGTTTCTATGCAATTTCCGACCATCGCCACTCGGCACAAACCACCTTCACCAAGATCAGTGACGGCAGCAGGACCAGCAACACCGGATGGGGTCTGAGCTTCGATCAGGCGGTAGCGGATCATGTCGGCCTTTTCGCTCGCTATTCCAGTCAGGATGACGGCATCGCCGAAAACATCGTCAAATCGTCATGGAGTCTGGGAACTTTGCTCGAAGGCACATTGTGGGGGCGGGACCGCGACACCATCGGCATCGCCTATGGCAGCGTCAATCTCAACCACAAGGCCGATCTCGTCGCAGCATTGGGAACGAGCAATAACGGTGATGAAACGCATACCGAAGCCTTCTATAAATTCGGCGTTTCAAGACAATTTACCCTGACCGTCGATGCCCAGGTAATCAATAACAACGGCGGCAATGCCGCCGCCGACACCGTCACGGTTGCCGGGCTGCGCGGCCAACTGAATTTTTAGGCTTATTTAGCCTTGTTTCAAGAGGAGAAGGTCGATGCTTAAAAGTATGTTCACGGCTAGCCTGCGTCCCGGCATCCTCGCCGGCCTGGCCTTCGCCGGCCTGGCGGCCACGGTACCCGCCTACGCCCACTTCCAGATGCTTATCCCCTCGGACGATATGGTCAGCAGTCCCGCCGAGCGCCATCTGCGCCTGGATATAAAGTTCTGGCACCCCTTTGAAGGCCACGGCATGAGCATGGAGACGCCGACCCAGTTCGGCGTGCATTTCGCCGGAAAAAATATCGATCTGCGCAACAAGCTGCAAGCGCATCAATTCATGGATATGGGCGGAAAAAACCGCGACGGCTTTATTGCGGACTACGACATCACCAAACCCGGCGACTATATTTTTTACATCGAACCCAAGCCCTATTGGGAACCGTCGGAAGAGACCTTCATCATTCATTACACCAAAGTCATCGTCAACGCCTTCGGTCTGGAACAGGGCTGGGACGATGAGGTCGGTCTCAAGACCGAAATCATTCCTCTCACCCGCCCCTACGGCCTGTATACCAATAACGTCTTCCAGGGTATCGTCAAGCTCGACGGCAAGCCGGCACCTTTTTCTAAAGTAGAGGTGGAATACTACAATGAAGACGGCCGGCTCCAGGCCCCCGATGATCCTATGATCACCCAGGTGGTCAAGACGGATGCCAACGGGGTTTTCA
>Ga0315556_1001850_pt1 | contig 12460 bp, 11 predicted proteins | sample SalMarSW160310MG_FD_202112 | JGI IMG/M metagenome (GOLD analysis project Ga0315556, IMG submission 202112) | Salt marsh sediment microbial communities from the Plum Island Ecosystem LTER, Massachusetts, United States - Salt Marsh Sediment SW1603-10 ...
GATCTCGAGGAAGAGGTCAAGGACATCAATGGTCGCGGCCGCAGCTACCTGCTGACTGCCTGGTACGAGCATAGGGTCGTCTTCCAGAATGAGACCGCTATGAGCACGACCGTCGGCATCATCGACTCGACGGACTATCTAGACGGCAACGCGTACGCCAACGACGAGTACAGCCAGTTCATGAACGAGGCCTTCGTGAACTCGGCTACCTACGATCTGCCGTCCTACGATGTCGGCGCCGCCTCGGAGCTCGGGTACAGGCAGTGGACCCTCACCGGTCTGGGTATGAATATCGGCGAGAACGAGGACGGCAACAACTATAACTTCTGGGGTGCCGAGATCGGATACCACCCCGAGACCCCGATGGGCGCCGGAAACTACCGCCTCAACGTCGGCGGTACTTCTGCAGCCTTTCTCGATCCGAGCGGGGAGGACAAAGAGGGTCGCCTCGGCTACGGGTTGTCGTTCGACCAGGAATTCGGGCCGATCCTCGGTGCCTTTCTGCGCTGCGGATGGCAGAATGAAACAGCGGCCGTGGACTACAGGTCTCTGTATTCCGGTGGTTTCAGTGTCAGCGGCAAGGGATGGAACCGCGACGAGGACAATGTCGGCATCGGCTATGCCTACCTGGACGGTGGGAACGAGGACATCGATCACTCGCGGGTCTTCGAAGCCTATTACCGCGCTGGGCTCAACGATTATGCGGCCGTCATGGCCGATATCCAATACATGAAGGATGCCGTCGAAGAAGTCGATCCTTGCCAGGACAACCCGGCGGGCTGGATCTTCGGACTGCGCGTCACTGCGGAGTTTTGAGAGTCGTGCACGCTGACGACGGTGCGAAACCCTTTCCGTTGAGCATGGCGGGCGAGGACGTCCTCGTGCGCATTCACGCGTTGCGTGCAGGGCGGGGACTGGCCCGGAGGCTCACCGATTTCGGGCTGAACGTCGGTAGCGAGATTCGCATCGTCCGGCGGCAGGGGGCGGGACTTCTGGTCGCCCGGGGCGAGAGCCGTATCGCCCTCGGGTCCGGCATGGCCGCAAAGATCCTGGTAATCCCGGCTTAGGCAAGAGCGTCGATCCGGCTTCGGTGCCGGGCCGGGTCTGCGCCCGGCAGCGCGGAGCGCGACATAGTTTTCAACTGCAGGAGAGAGTCATGAGCACGACCCTGAGAGACCTCGCGGTAGGAGACCGGGGACGGGTCGCCGGTTACGCGGAAGGCGGTAAGGCGTACCGCAAGAAGCTGCTCTCGCTGGGACTGACGCCGTGGCCGAGCTCGAGGTCGTGCGCGTCGCCCCCATGGGAGATCCCGTGGAGATCCGGGTGCGCGGCACTTCGGTAAGCCTGCGCAAAGGCGAGGCAGAGGCGCTGCAGGTGGAGAAGGTGGTATGAGTGGAGAGCTCACGATCGGAGTCGTCGGTAACCCGAATTGCGGAAAAACGACCCTGTTCAACGCCCTGACCGGTGCCAAGCAGCGCGTCGGCAACTGGCCGGGGGTCACGGTGGAGCGCAAGGTCGGCCAATACCGTTTCGAAGGGACCTACTTCGAGCTGGTCGATCTGCCGGGCACCTATTCGCTGGACGTTGCCGACCGGGAGCTGTCGCTGGACGAGCAGATCGCGCGCGACTACGTCCATGCGCGTGAGGCGGACCTGATCGTCAACATCCTCGATGCATCGAATCTGGAGCGCAATCTCTATCTCACGACCCAGTTGGTCGAGATGCGGGCTCCCCTGCTGCTCGTCCTCAACATGGTCGACGTCGCCGAGCACAAGGGGATGCGCATCGACGCGGCAAGGCTGGCCGACCGCTTGGGTTGTCCGGTAGTGCCGGTGGTCGCCTCGCGGGGCACGGGGATCGAGCTGCTGAAGCGGGCATTGCTGGAGGCGGTCGAGCAGCAACCCGTGTCAACGGCGCAGATCCGCTACGACACTGCCGTGGAAGACGCCATTGCTGCCTTGGTCCCGAAGGTCTCGGTAGCCGCCGAGCGAAACGCCGATTCCCCGCGCTGGTTGGCCGCGCGTCTGCTCGAAGGTGATGACTTGGCACGCGAGCTCGTCGGTGATGCGGTATCCGAGCAGGAGCTCACGGCTATCGTCGGCGATCTGGCCGACGAGATCGACATCCTGCTCGCGGACGCCCGCTACGGCCTTGCCCATGCCCTGACCCGGGAAGTCATCGAGCAGAATCGCAAGGTTTCCACCAACCTCTCCGATCGCATCGACCGGGTCATGCTCAACCGGGTGCTGGGTATACCCATCTTTCTTTTTGCCATGTACCTGATGTTCATGTTCACCATCAACATCGGCGGCGCGTTCATCGACTTCTTCGATCTCTTTGCCGGAACCCTGTTCGTGAACGGTTTCGCGGAGGTCCTGGGCCGACTCGGCTCTCCCGAGTGGCTGACGGTGGGCCTGGCAAGCGGCATCGGCGGGGGCATGCAGGTCGTGGCTACCTTCATCCCCATAATCGCCGCCCTTTTCCTCTTCCTGTCGGTGTTGGAGGACTCCGGCTATATGGCCCGCGCCGCCTTCGTGATGGACCGCTTCATGCGTGCCATCGGACTGCCGGGCAAGTCGTTCGTTCCACTGATCGTCGGCTTCGGCTGCAATGTGCCGGCGATCATGGCGACCCGCACGCTGGAGAACCAGCGCGACCGGATTCTCACCGTGCTGATGGCCCCCTTCATGTCCTGCGGCGCCCGCCTGCCGGTCTACGCTCTGTTCGCCGCCGCCTTCTTTCCGGTCGGCGGCCAGAATCTGGTCTTCGCGCTCTACCTGATCGGTATCGCAGTCGCCGTTCTCACCGGGCTGATCATGAAGACGACCCTGCTGCGGGGTGAAGGCGCCCCCTTCGTCATGGAGCTCCCGCCCTATCACCTGCCGACCCTGCGGGGCGTGCTGATCCGCACCTGGGATCGCACTCGCGGATTTCTGTTCCGCGCCGGCAGAGTGATCGTCCCCATGGTGCTGGTCATCAACGTGCTCAACAGCATCGGCACCGACGGCAGTATCGGGAACGAGGACAGCGACAAGTCTCTGCTCGCCGAGATCGGCCGCACAGTTGCGCCCGCCTTCTCCCCCATGGGGCTCGAACAGGACAATTGGCCCGCGGCCGTCGGCATCTTCACCGGCGTGCTGGCCAAGGAGGCCGTGGTCGGCACCCTGAACGCCACCTACTCCGCATTGGGTGCGGCGGATGCGGGGGGTATCGAGAAAGCGCGGACCCCGTTCTCGCTGAGCGGTGGAATCTGGGAAGCCTTCGCCACCATTCCCGCGAATCTGGCCGCTGCCCTGGGCTCCTGGTCCGATCCTCTGGGTCTGAATGTGGGTGATGTGGGCAACCGGAAGCTTGCCGCCGAGGAGCAGGACGTAAACGCCGGTACCTTCGGCGCCATGGCCGCCCGCTTCGACGGCCAAGCAGGGGCCTTCGCCTATCTGCTCTTCATCCTGCTCTATTTCCCCTGCGTGGCCGCGATCGCGGCTATCTACCGCGAGACCACGCCGGGTTGGGCCTTGTTCATAGCCGGATGGACGACGGGTCTGGGTTACATGATCTCGACCATTTTCTACCAGGCTGCGATCTTTACCCGTCACCCCGGCGTCTCCCTGGCATGGATCGGCGCAATGGGGGCCATCTTTCTGTTCGTGGTGCTCGCGATGCGATACGGGATACGGCGGGATCCTTTGTCGGCACCTATCGCAACCACTGAGGCCGCCTGAACCGGCAAGAGAGCTGCAATGATCCTTTCCGATCTCACCCATTACCTCGCTGAGCAGAAGCGCGTGGCCTTGACGGACATCTCGTACCATTTCGATACGGACCCGCAGGCGCTGCGCATGATGCTCTCCATGCTGGAGCGCAAGGGCCGGGTTCGCAAACTGCCGGCTGGAACGCCCTGTAGCGGCGGATGCTGCAACTGCGATCCGGCGTCCATCGAGATCTACGAATGGGTGGACGCTGCCGACGGGGAGAGCGCGTAACCATGCGATCTTGGCGCCTTGGCGGTCCAACTGTTCTTTTTAGGTTGAGCCGTCCCTCGTCGATATTACCTGATCCTGCAGCTACTTCCCGGGCCGCAACAGCCCGCCGAGCCCCACCTCTTCGAGGGCTTGCACCAGTAGGCGGTGTACGCAGGCGGCATCCTCGCATTCGAGGGCCATGCTCAGGATCTCCCGGGCTCGGGTGCGGCTCATACTGCGGATGACCCACTTGACGCGCAGCAGACTGCCGGCCCCCATGCTGAGGCTGTGCACCCCCATACCTAAGAGCAACACCACCGCCAGGGGATTGCCGGCCATCTCGCCGCAGATGCCGACCTCGCGGCCGTGGGTCCGCGCACCCTTCATGATCTCCGTCAGTGCCCGCAGCACCGCGGGGTGCAGCTCGTCGTAGAGCTTGGCTACGTGGGAGTTGTTGCGGTCCACCGCCAGGATGTATTGAGTCAGATCATTGGTGCCTACGGACAAAAAGTCCACCCGGCGTGCCAGGGCTTCGATCTGATAGACGGCGGACGGGACCTCGATCATGATGCCGATCGGCGGCATGCGAACTGGGTGGCCCTCTTCCTCTAGCTCGTTGTGGGCCCGCCGTATCAGCAAGCGGGCTTCCTCGACCTCGTCGACCGTGCTGATCATGGGCAACAGGATCTGAAGATTGTCCAGCCCGATGGACGCGCGCAGCATGGCCCGTATCTGGGTTATGAAGATTTCCGGATGGTCCAGTGTCATCCGGATTCCCCGCCAGCCCAGAAAGGGGTTGGCTTCGCTCATGGGGAAATAGGGCAGCGGCTTGTCGCCGCCCACATCCAGGGTGCGTATGGTGACGGGGCGCGGGGCGAAGGTCTCCAGGGCCTGCCGGTAGTTGGAGATCTGGGACTTCTCGCCCGGGAAACGGTCGCGCACGAGGAAGGGCAGCTCGGTGCGGTAGAGTCCGACCCCGGCCGACTCCTCGATGCCCAGCGGCCGGGACTCTGATACCAGACCCGTGTTGAGATAGAGCGGCAGGTTGTAGCCGTCGGGGGTCTCGGGCGGCAGCCGGCGCAGGGCTTCCAGCTCGTTGGAGAGGGCACGGTCGCCATCGAGCAGCCGCTTGTACTCGGCACGCACCGCGGGTCCGGGAGAGAGGTAGATGCGACCTCGGTAGCCATCCACGACGATCTCGATCCCATCGAGGCGGCTGACTGGGAGGTCGGCGATGCCCATGGCCGCCGGGACGCCCATTCCGCGCGCCAGGATGGCCACGTGGGAAGAGCTGGAGCCCCCGGTGGAGACGATCGCCGCCAGCGAGTCCCGCGGCACCGCCGCGATCTGCATGGCGCTGATCTGGTCGCCCAAGAGGACGGTGGCCGGGGGATACTCGATCGGACGCGCCTCGAGATTCTGCAGATGCATCAGGATTCGCCGGCCCAGGTCGCGGACGTCGGCGGCACGCTCACGCAGGTAGGCGTCGTCCATCGCGTCGAACACCTTTGCGTGCTCCTCGATGGTTTCCCGCAAGGCCCCGGGCGCCCAATTGCCCTGGCGGATACGCTCCACTGTGTTGTCGATCAGGGTGTCGCTCTCCAGCATCAGCAGCCAGGCGTCGAAGAGGGCCCGATCCTCCGCGGGCAGATGCTTGGCCGTCCGTTTGGCGAACTGCTCCAGCTCATCCACCACATCCCGGACCGCGTCGCGGAAGGACGCCTCCTCCGTCTCCGTGTCCTGAGTGGGCCGGTCCGGCACCGCCTCCAGGTCTGCCGGTGGGTAGACCACCAGAATGCGTCCGATGGCGATCCCGGGGGAGGCCGGAAGCCCCTGCAGAAAGTGATTCGGCAGGCTTTCGGTGTCCTGCAGGCGGGCCAGCTCGCCGCTCGCCCGCGCATGGGTGATGGCCCCGGCCAGCTGGGAGGCCAGGGTCACCAGGAGGGTTACCTCATCGTCCTCGAAGATACGTGACTCGCGCTGACGCAGCACCAGTACACCCAGGACCCTGCGGTTCTGGATGATGGGCGCGCCGAGGAAGCCCCGGAAGCGGTTCTCTCCTGTTTCGTGAACGAAGAGATACCTCGGGTGGCTGGAGGCATCGGGCAGGTTGAGCGGCTCCCGGCGCTCGCTGATCCAACCGATCAAGCCCCTGTTCAGGGGTAGGCGCGCTCGGCCGACGGCCTCGGGGTGCAGCCCTTCCGTGGCCTGGAGTACGTGCTCACGGGTATCGAAGTCGGTGAGATAGACGGAGCAGACGTCGGCACCGAGGGTCTCTCGGACACGCCGCACGATGACCGCGAGCGCCTGCTCGAGGTCGGGCGCCTCGTTGACTGCCTGGACAATTCGACGAAGGGTATCAAACATGGACTACAAAAAACTGCTCCGAGATTCGGAGCTCGAGTGAACACCTGGGAGCCGGAGCAGAGAAATCGACCGGCGAGGTGCTGACGCCCTCACCGGAGCCGTCAATCCCGTCGCGAGGCTAGGGCCGCCCGCTTCGCGGCGGACGAAATCTGACGCACCGGCGGGCCCTCCGGATAGAGAAGGGGGGCCAGCTCCTCGAGGGCCTGCTGATAGACGCGGCGCTTGAAGTAAACGACCTCATGCAATGGTTGCCAATACCTCACCCAACGCCAGGCGTCGAACTCGGGCTTTTCGCACAGGTCGAGGCAGAACGCATCCTCACCGCAGTCGATTCTGAGCATGAACCACACCTGCTTCTGACCGATGCAGATGGGTCCGCAACGGCGGCGAATAAAGCGCTTCGGGAGGCGATAGCGAAGCCAACGCTTGGTGCTACCGAGCAGGGTTACGTGATGGGGGAGCAGGCCGACCTCTTCCTGTAACTCCCGAAACATGGCCTGTTCGGGCGTTTCTTCCGATTTTATGCCGCCTTGTGGGAATTGCCAGGAGTTTTGACCGACGCGCCGACCCCAGAACAGCTCGCGCTCTGCATTGGTCAGAATGATGCCGACATTGGGCCGGAAACCGTCCGGGTCGATCAAGGCGACTTCCCGTAAAATGGATTCCCACCGCATTTTTCCATATCCGCCTCCGAGTCGGCAACTCGGCGCGCCGGTGATCACTTACTCGACGGCACACTTCGCTCAGGAGCACCCCTTGGCACTTGCCATCTTCGATCTGGACAACACCCTTCTTGCTGGCGATTCCGATTACCTGTGGGGAATCTTCCTGACTGAGCACGGAATTGTCGATCGGGAGGAGTACGAGCGCGAGAACGAGCGTTTTTTCCGCGAATATGCGGAGGGGAATCTCGACATCTTCGAGTTCCTGCGCTTCTCGTTTCGCCCCCTGCGGGACAATCGTCCGGAGGACCTGGAGCGTTGGCGCCGAGACTTTCTGCGCGAGAAGGTCGAGCCCATCATTCTGGCGAAAGGGATCGACCTGGTGGAGCGGCATCGTAGGGTGGGGGATACGCTCCTCATCGTCACCGCCACCAACGAGCTGGTTACTGCACCCATCGCCGAGCGCCTGGGGATCCCGAACCTGATCGCCACGGTCCCGGAGCGAAAGAACGGCCGCTACACGGGCGAGGTCGCGGGCGCGCCATCCTTCCGGGAGGGCAAGGTGAAACGGTTGATGAACTGGCTCCGAGGGGCCGCGGTCGGTCTCGCTGGCAGCACTTTCTATAGCGATTCCCACAACGACATTCCCTTGCTCGAGCGGGTCGATCATCCAGTGGCGGTCGATCCCGATGACGCCCTGCGACGCCATGCCCGCGAGAGAGGCTGGCCTGTCATCTCGTTGCGGGAAACTGAGAGCTTGTAAAAAGCAACAAGCACCGTGCCCAATGGCACGGTGCTTGTCGGCACCTCCCTGTGCGAGGATGCTTCGAGTGGAGCGAAGCCCTTATTTGGACTCGGACGGAGCCGGAGCAGCCGGAGCAGCCGGAGCGGCGTACGGATAGGCATAGGGATAGCCGCCGCCATAATAGGGCGCGCCGTAGCCGCCATAGGGGCCGCCCCAGCCGTAGGGGCCGTAGCCGTAGTAGTCGCGATAGCGGTTGTAACCGCGGCCCCAACCACGTCCGCCACCGGACATGCTCATGTTGAAGTCACCGTAGCCGTCACCGAACATGTCGTTCCACCAGTCATTACCGCCGTTGCCCCAGCCGGGACCACCCCAGCCTGGACCGCCCCACCATGCGGAAGCGGTAGCAGAGGCGCCGAGAAGCGCGGCGATGGCAGCGGCAGTAGCGAGCTTTTTCATTTGGTTTCTCCTGAGTAGGACTTTGATCTAGTGCAGCAAGCGAAGGCGTGTGCGCCAACGGGTGAATATAATATTAGCATTTCATTAATTTAGAAATCGCTTTTTTCTATCGGCCAGTGATTTGGGATAGCAGATGCCCAATCCAGAGTGCATCCGCAGTAGGCGTCCGATTTTTTCACGAGCTCTCAGCTTTCAGACGCTTCGCGGAGCCGGTGCGCGACCTGCAGCAGGTCCTTCCATGCCCTGGATTTCTGCTCAGGGGAACGCAGGAGATGGGCGGGGTGGTAGGTGACCATCAAGGGTGTTCGGCCGGGGCCGAATTCGCGCCAGTGTCCCCGCAGCCTGCCGATTGGCGTGTCGGTCTCGAGGAGATTCTGGGCCGAGATCCTGCCCACCGACAACAGCACTCGCGGCTGCACCAGGGCGATCTGGCGCATCAGGTAGGGCTTGCAGTGCCGGGCCTCGTCGGGTCTCGGATCCCGGTTGCCGGGTGGACGGCACTTGAGGATATTGGCGATGTAGACCTGCTCGCGCGTCAGTCCGATGGCCTGGAGCATCAGGTTGAGGAGATGACCCGCCCGGCCCACGAAGGGCTCCCCCTGGCGGTCCTCGTCCGCCCCCGGCGCTTCTCCGATGATCATCAGATCCGCCTCGTGGTTGCCCACGCCGAACACGGTCTGGGTCCGCGTCTCGTGCAGCTCGCAGGCGCGGCAGGAAGAGACGGCTCGGCTCAGGAGGCCCCAGTCCATCCCGGCAGGATCGGCGACCTGGGCCCCCTTCGAGGTTACCTTGTCGGGCCTCTCCAACTGCGGACCGGAGGTCTTCGGTGGCTCGCGGAGCGTCGTCTGCGCCGCCAGCTCGGGCGGTGCTGGGTCTATGTCGGCTTGCTCGGCGGCCCCGTCGTGATCCCGACGCCGCCACACCTGCACACCCATGGCGCGCAGGTAGTGGCGGCTGCGCTCCCGATCCATGGTCAGACGTCGGCGAGTTGGGGATGTGCCCGCTCACGGGGCTGCAGGATCTTGTTGCAGGCGTTGAGATAGGCCTTGGCGGAGGCAATGACGATATCCGTATCCGCTCCCTGGCCGTTGACGATGCGCCCTCCCTTCTCCAGCCTGACCGTCACCTCACCCTGGGCGTCGGTGCCGCTGGTGATGGCGTTGACCGAGTAGAGCTTGAGCACGGACCCGCTGTCGATTATGGTCTCGATGGCCTTGAAGGTGGCATCCACCGGACCGCCGCCGACGGAGATTCCGGGCCTTTCCTCACCGTCCAAGGCGAGCACCAGGCTCGCCTTCGGCGTCTCCCCGGTCTCTGAGCAGACCCGCAGGGAGACCAGCTTGACTCGCTCGTTGGTGGCATCCAGATTGGCATCCGTTACCAGCGCCTGCAGGTCCTCGTCGAAGATCTCGTGCTTCTTGTCGGCCAGGTCCTTGAAGCGGGAGAAGGCTGCGTTGAGCTCCTCTTCCGACGCGAAGCTCACCCCCAGATCCTCGAGCCTTGCGCGAAAGGCGCTGCGCCCCGAGTGCTTGCCCAGCACCATGCGGTTCCGGGTCCAGCCCACGTCCTCCGCGCGCATGATCTCATAGGTCTCGCGGCTCTTGAGCACACCGTCCTGGTGGATGCCGGCCTCGTGGGCGAAGGCGTTGGCCCCGACGATCGCTTTGTTGGGTTGCACGGCGAAGCCGGTGATGCTGGAGACCAGGCGCGAGCAGCTGACGATCTGGGTCGTATCGAGGCGGGTGTCGCAGTCGAAATGATCCTGGCGGGTGCGGACCGCCATCACCACCTCTTCCAGGGAGGCGTTGCCCGCCCGCTCGCCGAGACCGTTGATGGTGCACTCCACCTGGCGGGCACCGTTGCGTACGGCGGCCAGGGAGTTGGCGGTCGCCAGCCCCAGATCGTTGTGGCAATGGACCGAGAACACCGCCTTGTCCGAGTTGGGCACCCGCTCGATGAGGGTGCGGATCAGGTCGCCGAACTGATAGGGGACGTTATAGCCCACGGTGTCCGGGATGTTCACCGTTCTGGCCCCGGCGTCGATGGCCGCCTCCAGCACCCGGCACAGGAAGTCGGTCTCCGAGCGGCCCGCGTCCTCGGGGGAGAACTCCACGTCGTCCGTGTACCGAAGCGCTCGCCGCACCGCATGGGCAGCCTGTGCTACCACCTCGTCGGGGCTCATGCGCAGCTTTTTCTCCATGTGAATGGGCGAGGTGGCGATGAAGGTGTGGATGCGCGCCGATGCGGCACCGGCCAGCGCCTCCCCGGCGCGGTCGATGTCCTTGTCGAGTGCCCGGGAGAGGCCGCACACGGCGCTCTCCTTCACGGCGGCGGCCACCGCCTTGACCGCCTCGAAGTCACCGGGGCTGGCGATGGGAAAGCCCGCTTCGATGACGTCCACCCGCAGCTTCTCCAATGCCTTGGCGATGCGGACCTTTTCATCGCGGGTCATGGAGGCGCCTGGACTCTGCTCCCCGTCGCGCAAGGTGGTGTCGAAAATGACCAGGTGATCTTTGTCGCTCATATTCTCGCTCTCGCTTCACCGTGAACGCCGCTGCGGCAGCGCGCGGTGCCAATATCGTTCCGCCAGTATCGTTCCATCAGGAATTTCGTTTTCGGGGTGCCGAGCGTACCCCGTAGCTATCGTTTCCCACATGCCCACGACAAGGGTAGACGAACATAGTGAGGGTGCCGGCGGGCTGGATCAGGTTGCGCACCCGATCGGGGAAGACGAGCTCGGGGGCGAAAGGCTAATCCGCCACAGGCGACTACTTCGTGCGGCAATCGCCTTGGGTCGCTCACGGGGAAGGAATGGAGGCTGAGGTCGGAATCGAACCGGCGTCCACGGCTTTGCAGGCCGCTGCATGACCACTCTGCCACTCAGCCGAAGTGAAAAAGTATATCGGCGCCCAGTCCCTTTGTCATCCTCGGTCGGGATCGGCATCCGGCTTCGCCAACTGTTCGACGAAGGCCCGGAGGCGATCGTAATGGCTTCCTTGCCAGTAAATGCGGTCACAGCCTTCGCAACGCCAAAAGGTCTCGAACGCAGCCCTGACACCTGGTGGAACGGGCAGATCGTGTAGGTCCTCCATTACCTCGACGAGCCTGCCGTTGCAGAGGGTACAGCGGGTGAAGGGGCGAAACAGGCCGCGCAGATCCAGCCGGTCGACCAGGTAGGCGAGCTGCTCGCGCGGGCGTATCGTCGGAATCCACAGGGCGTGACTGAGGATGCGCCGCTGCAGCAGGCGCTTGTCGCGACTGAGCAGGATTCGCCCCTCATGAGCCGAGATCCGCGCCAGCTCGGCATCTCCCGGGTCGTTCTCGAACAGGGTGTCGAAGCCGAGCAATCGCAGGTAGCGAGCGAGCCGTCCCAGGTGCGCGTCTGCTACGAAGCGCACCAGACGCAGGGGTCGATCGTGCAGGAGCAGCAGAGGCGTGACGTCGAAGGACTCGAACAGGGGGTAGAGGCTGATCCGATCCCCTGCCTGCAGGTCATGATCGAGTCGACTCGATGTCCCGTTTACCATGGCGACTTCCACCGCGGCCGCCGGGATGCCGAGCACGGCAATCAAGCGCTCGATGCTCGCGGCGGCGGAGAAGGGTACACTGAAGCCCCTCTGCCGCCGGGCTTCCGGCAGATAATCGTTGAGCTCCGCATAGCAGCGAACGAGGACCCGGCCAAGAGGATCCTTGTCATCTGTAATCGACCCGGAATCGGGAGCTCGGCGGTAAGACAAGGGGGGCGGCCTGGCAATATCCCGCGGTCGGTTACGGGGCGCTCGGGTGGGAAGCGACCGCCAGTCTAGCAGATGTGAAGGCGCCGACCAGGTCTCCAAAATGTCCACGCACGTCATCCTCGTTCGCCACGGCGAGACCGACTGGAACCTCGAAGGGCGAATCCAGGGGCACTTGCAGATCCCCCTCAACCGTCGCGGCAGGGCCCAGGCCGAAGCCCTTGCTGCCTACCTCGAGGATGTCAGATTCGACGCCGTCTACAGCAGTGATCTCCTGCGTGCCCTCCAGACCGCCCAGGCCGTCGTGCGCCGCCGTGGACAGGAGATTCGCGAAGAGGTCCGCTTGCGCGAGTGGGACCTCGGCGTGCTCGCCGGTCTGCGGCGGAATCAAGCCGAGCACGACCAGCCCGAGGCGGCCAGGATACGTCGCGACTATCTGGTGGATAAGCCCATACCGGGCGGGGAGAGCATCCGCCAGCGATTCGAGCGGGTGATCAGGATCATCGGGGATATCGCCGCGCGCCACCCGGG
>Ga0315556_1001851_pt1 | contig 12457 bp, 9 predicted proteins | sample SalMarSW160310MG_FD_202112 | JGI IMG/M metagenome (GOLD analysis project Ga0315556, IMG submission 202112) | Salt marsh sediment microbial communities from the Plum Island Ecosystem LTER, Massachusetts, United States - Salt Marsh Sediment SW1603-10 ...
CCCAGCCCAGCCAACGCGGAAAGACCGGCGATCTTCAAAAATTGTCTTCTGTCAACACCCATCACTTGTTCTCCTTCGGTTCAAGATGACAATCCCAGCAGTACGGCTGCACGTCCAGGTAATTATGGCATTGATCACAGAACTTAGACTTGTTCGAGTGACAGTCCAGGCAAGTAACCTGCAGACTCTTGTAATATACCTTTCCGTCGGCGGTTGTCATATACCGCTTCCCATCACGGACCACGGTTTGGCGCCAGTCGTCCAGGAGATGCATGTGCTTGCTTCTCATATAGGCGGTGTCAGCCACGCATTTCTTTGCCGCTTTCGCCTTCGCCGTCAGCACCGGCTGAGGAGTCTTCGCTGCCTTTCCCGCGTTATAGAAAAAAGGAGAAAGCAGGAGACACAGGCCGATCACAAGCCCTACGATGATCTTTCCTCCATCATACATCCTCGTTATCCTCCATTCCTGCGAGCGGTTCACCACGCAAATCGGTTGTTCGTTCGTTCTCTCCTTCAAAGACCAGGGCATTTCCGACCATCTCATGTATACCCGTAATATTCACCTCAGGCACCCAATACTCCATCAAGGTGGGCAATACCGCCCGATCAATGGCGCAAATGCACGCCATCATGTTGACGCCGTGCTTCTCGTGGACATGCCTCACCGCGTTTGCCCTGGGGAGACCGCCCCGCATCCGCAATTCCATGTCTTCCCCGGCGTTCAGTCCTGCCCCGCTTCCGCAGCAGAAAGTCTGCTCGCGGATCGTTTCCGGCGGCATCTCAAAAAAATTGTTGCAGACATTTTTGATAACATAGCGGGGTTCTTCAAAAATGCCCATGCCCCTGGCGGTATTGCAGGAGTCATGGAATGTTAGTTTAATATGATCATTCCGGCTGGGATCCAGGTTCAGCTTGTTATGCTTGATCAGATCGGATGTAAATTCGGTTATGTGGACCATTTTTGTGGATTTTGCATTCTCAAACTTGGTCCCGGTAATGGGGGAGACCGGCTCTTCAAGAAAGTCGGCCGGCCCGTTCCAGGTGTCCATGTACTGGTTCAAGACGCGCCACATGTGTCCGCACTCCCCGCCCAGGATCCACTTGACCCCGAGGCGCCTGGCCTCAGCATACATCTTGGCGTTGAGCCGTTTGGCCATCTCATGGGAAGTAAAGTACCCGAAATTTCCGCCCTCAGACGCATAGGTGGACCAGGTGATATCCAGTCCCATGCTCTTCAGATAGTAGAAGAGCATGAGGTACCCCATGCAAGTATAGGTACCGGGATCGGCGAAAACGTCACCCGAGGGGGTGATAAACAGGATTTCTGCTCCCTTTCTGTTATAATCAGGGTCCATCCTCAGTCCTGTTATGTCCTCTATCTCATCCGTAAAAAAATCGAGCATATCCTTGAAGGCATGGGGCTGAATCCCCAGGTGGTTGCCGGTACGGTTACAGTTGGCAACCGGGGCCTGGATCCAGTCCGTGTTGAGACCGAGAAGATTCGTCAGTTCCCGTCCGAGAATGGTTACCTCGGCGGTGTCAATGCCGTAAGGACAGAAAAGCGAGCAGCGCCTGCACTCGGTGCATTGATACAAATAATACCACCATTCCTTCAGCACATCCTCGGTCAGGTCCCGGCCGCCGGCCAATTTCCCCAGGAGCTTCCCCCCGGTGGTGAAATTCTTGCGATACACGGAGCGGATCAGCTCGGCACGCATGACCGGCATATTCTTCGGGTCACCGGAACCGATAAAAAAATGGCATTTGTCGGCGCAGGCGCCACACCTGACACAGATGTCCATAAAAAGCTTCAGGGATCGGAATTTGCCTAACCTATCCTTGAATCCCTCGTGGACAATGTCCTGCCAGTTCTCGGGGAGTTTCCAGTTGTCCTCGAAGGGAGTCCAATCCCTTGCATTAGGGAAACCCACTGCTGCCAGGTTCTTGCCCTTGGCACCGTAGCAGGCAATGCCTTTCTTGATCTCGACCGGCGTATCCATCCAGCCTTTCATCAATGGTGGCGTATGATTTATTTTCGAAAGCTCTTCTGGTTTCGGGGTGGTGTCAGCCATGGTTACTCCTTCTCTCCTGCTTCAGCCGTTTCATCCGGCTGTTTGTCTACCGGGAGACCTGCTTCTATCATGTGATCTCTGAATTCGTCTTCATATTCTTCATAGGTATGATACTTCACGGGGTAGTTCCACGGATTGATATGCCTTTTGATCCGGCTGTTGTTGGAAAGATTTCTTGTGGGACTCAGAAATACGCCCGCAAAATGCATGAGTTTGCTGAAGGGAAAATAGGCGATGAGCACGCTTATCATAAAAAGGTGTATATAAAAGATCACCCCAATCCCCTCGGGGGACTTGGGCTGGAACTTGAACAGCCCGACGGCCAGTTCCTTGACGGCCGTGATATCAACCCGCAGGAAATAGCGCATGAGGATGCCTGTGAACCCGAGGGACAGGAGCAAAAACAGCGGAAAATAATCAGCAGGTAGGGAGATATACCTGATCTGGGGGATATAGATCCTTCGAACAAAAAGATAGGTCAGGGCGAGCATGACCAGCATGTCTGTCATGTATACCTCCGGGACATTCAGTCCCGGGATGGGCAACACCCCCAACTGCATGAATCTGTCAAGATTGTCCAGGATATGCACGAATCCTGGTACCTGCTGGAGGAAGAGTCTGAAATGCCGCAGGAAAATAACCAGGAACGAATAGTGAAACAGCAGGGCCGCCAGCCAGAGCCATTTTTCCCATTCGTAGTCAACCTTCGGGACACCGTCAATATTCCGGTACTCCAGCCTCGTGTTCCTGAAGAGTGATCGGAACGTCAGGACTTCAAATATCATCCTGACAATCACTCCGCCGGTGTTCTTCGGGTTGTCGATACGGCTATGTTTCAACCATGGAAGCGACCACTGTTGTCCCGCGGTGGTCGGGATACGGAAAGGAGACGGGGACCGGGCCCAACCAATCACCTTGACGATTATGCCCACAAAAAAGGTTGCCATGGCGGCATACGGGACAATGATCCCGAAGAGCACGCGTAAATTCAGCGCACCCACCCCGATCCATGGGATCAACACCAGCACAATAACGGCAAAGAAGGAAAAGAGGATGCTCACTATGAAGTTCATAAATGCCTACCTCGCTCTCAATAAACTCACTCTGTTTTGTGATCGCTGAGATCCGGCACCACATCCGGGATCTCACATACCAGATTTGCCCGTTCAAGTAACCTTGCGACCTGCCGTTTGATCTCGTTCGCCCGCAGGTCATATATCTTTTCACGCCGTTTGGAGTAAACCTCAAAGCCCATCAGCAACAACTGGTCCAGTTTTTCATCCGCTTCCCGCACCAGGCCGGATGCGCCGTTTCCAAGCCCTGTCCCCTCCAGGGCTTTCCTGATAACCTGCTTGAATTCAAGCAGGAACCCAACCGCGCCCGACGGGGTGAAATCCTGGATCGCCCGTACCCGCAGGATACCGTCCAGGGCGGAGGTCATTTTTTCAGTTTGATCATTGACGAACGCGTCAAAAAGCCTTTCAACTTCCTCCTTGTATGTCTGGCCCACTGGATTTGCAAACCGGCTCTTTTCTTTCCTGAGAAACCGCCTCGTGTCCGAAGGGTAAGAGTCCACCAGGGCATCCAGCCATTTTCCCGTTATGTCTTTCCGTTGCCCCGATAGAAGATTCCCGAGTGTCATCTGTAAGCCGTCTCTTCCGTCACGTTCATGACTCTTTATTGCTTCGCTGACCTTTTAGCCCGGATTTCTCACCAATCCCGCGACGCGCGGGACTATGACGGCGGATAGCCTCATGCCTCCTGCGTTGCGCTTGAAAAATAACCTCGACATACTGTAAGTTCACCTCTGACCATTTTCCTGTGCGTGCCCTGTATTCACGGGCCTCTCCACCGTCTCGTGCCGAAAATCGGTGAGAAACCCGGGTTAAACGCCGTTGAAGCTGGTCTATAGACAAATTGTTCATGGCTGTCAAGGAAATTTTTATAACTTGGTGTTGTAACAAGATAAATAAGAATTATATGAGGTCTGAACGCGGAAGGCAGACAAAAAAATAGACCGATTAATCCATATCCGGAGCGAAAACAGGCCAGCTTCCCTCTCGTTAGACAGGCGGGTATGATAAAATGTGGTTCATCCGGATTTTGCGTACTTCGAAGTTCAAGAATCCATAATAGCCCAAACAGGATATGGTCTTTCTTCTTCGTGACTGTTGGGAGGGCTTCGCATTTTCGTGACTTATCTATGGGGGAAACCGCAGAACTCCGCTTTGCGGAGTAAATGCGGAGTCCCGCCTATAGATCTCTATAGGCGGGACGTGGATAAGTCACTGAAAATACCAGCCCGGGAGACTCGGAATCGAAGAAGGAAGACCATATCCTGTTATGATGAAATTTCTCCCTTTCCTTCAACTACGCTTTGGCCGGATGAACCTAAAATGTTTTCTCAGCCGTATTTTTTCAGGTGTACCTGGATGGCCATTAGCGCGGCAGGAGTGATGCCCGAGATCCGCGCAGCCTGCCCGAGGGAAACAGGCCGAATCTTTGACAGTTTCTCCCGCACTTCTGTAGAAAGCCCGTGGACCGCTTCATAATCTATTGGATCCGGAATGCGAACCGCCTCCATGCGCTTCAGTTTTTCCACCTGTCTTTCTTGCCGAAGGATATAGCCTTCATACTTGATTCTGGTTTCTACTTCTTCCCCCACCTGGATCGCTACTGCTTCCAGGTCGGGCTCAAAAAAGTGGAGATGTTCGAAAAAGATCCCGTTTCGCCGCAGAAGCTGTTCAAGTGGTATAACATTGCCGAGTGGTGATGATCCCAACACTTTTAACCGATCATTGATTCCGGGCGACGGCCGAACTTTCACCGTGCGCAGCCGCTCCATGAGCATCTCTACGCTATGTCTCTTTTGACAGAAATCCTTGTAAACAGAATCAGGAACCAGCCCCAGGTTATGTCCAATATCCCTGAGCCTGAAATCGGCATTATCCTCCCGCAAGAGGAGCCGGTACTCCGCCCGTGACGTAAACATCCGGTACGGTTCCCCGGTGCCCTTTGTCACCAGGTCATCAATCAGCACACCCGCATACGCCTGGTCCCTGCCGAGAATCAGCGAATCCTCTCCTTTGATACTCAGGACAGCATTGATCCCCGCCAGGAATCCCTGTGCAGCCGCTTCCTCATACCCGGAGGTGCCGTTGATCTGTCCCGCATGATACAAGCCTTTGATGAGTTTTGTCTCTTGGGTGGGTTTCAGCTGTCGGGGATCTATGTAGTCATACTCTATGGCATACCCCGGTCGCAGGATTTCTGCTCGTTCCAATCCCGGGATCGAACGAATCATGTTCACCTGCACATCAATAGGAAGGCTCGTTGCCAAACCGTTAGGATACACCTCGACCGTCTCCAGTCCTTCCGGCTCAAGAAATATCTGGTGACGTTCTTTTTCCGCGAATCGGACCACCTTGTCTTCGATGGAAGGACAGTATCTTGCCCCCACGCCCTTGATAACTCCCGCAAAGAGCGGTGAACGATCGAGGCCCCTGCGAATGAATTCATGTGTTTTCCTCGTGGTGTACGTAATGTGGCAGGGCCTCTGTGGCAGGCGAATCTCCTTCGTGGTAAAAGAAAACGGCCTCGGATGCTCGTCTCCTTCCTGAATCTCCAGACCCTTATAATCAATGGAGCGGCCGTTAAGCCGGGGGGTTGTCCCTGTCTTGAGCCTTCCCACCTTGAACCCCAGATCACGGAGTTGCTGCGAAAGGCTCGTGGATGATGGATCGCCCATGCGACCGGCAGGGAAATGATCGAGACCAACATGGATCAGCCCCCCCAGGAAGGTCCCAGTAGCCAGGATAACCGTTTTCGACAGGAACCGCTCGTGCATGCTGGTCTCTACACCGCGCACTGCGCCATTTTTGATCACGAGTCCATCCACCATTGCCTGACGGATATCCAGGTTCGCTTGTGACTCCAGCACAGACTTTAGCCTTTTCCGATAGAGATCACGGTCATTTTGTGAACGCGATCCCTGAACCGCCAATCCCTTCCGGGTATTGAGCCGCCTGAACTGAATGCCGGTGGCATCGGCATTATGAGCCATTTCACCGCCAAGGGCATCTATTTCCTTGACGAGATGCCCTTTTGCCAAGCCGCCGATGGCAGGGTTACAGCTCATCACCCCGATGTGGTCAAGGTTGATGGTGAGGAGCAGGGCGGGCTGTCCCATTCTGGCCGCCGCAAGGGCGGCCTCGCATCCCGCGTGACCCGCCCCCACCACAATCACATCGTATTCTTTATCGTACGTCACCATATTTATTTGCGACTCAAGGCATCGGGCATGAGACATAACGGAAAACTTTGTTATCAGCTATCAAATGGGTTTTTTATCATGATGGTCTCATCCCGTTCGGGCCCCACTGAAACGATGGACAGGGGGACATTCGTTTTTTCCTGGATCATATCGAGATATGCTCGGGCCTGGACCGGCAAATCCTCCAACCGGCGGGCCCCTGAGATATCCTCTTGCCAACCCGGAAGTTCTTTATACAGGGGGGTGCATTTGGCGAATTTGGTCAAGCTCGCCGGCCGGGATAGAAGCCTCTTTCCTTCGACTTCATAGGCGATGCATACACGCAAGGTATCAAGGCCTGTCATGACGTCCAGCTTGGTAAGGGCAAAACTGTTCAGGCCGTTGAGCCGCACCGAATCCCTGAGCACCACGAGATCCAGCCATCCGCAGCGTCTTCGCCGCCCGGTAGTGGCCCCGAACTCCTTGCCCCGTTCCTGAATGAAATCTCCCGTCTTGTCCGTCAGCTCAGTCAGAAACGGCCCTGCTCCGACACGGGTGGTGTAGGCCTTCACCACGCCCACGACGTGATGGAGTTGCCCTGGGCCGATCCCTGCTCCGGCACATGCGGCACCCGCAATCGGGTTGGAGGACGTCACAAAGGGATAGGTCCCGTGGTCAATATCAAGGTGTGTGCCCTGGGCCCCCTCAAACAGGATATTCTTATGCAGGCTCAGGGCCTCTTCCATCTCAAGGGAAACATCTGTCAGGAAGGGAGACAGCTTTTCCCCGAAGGTGCGAGCTTCAGTGAGCACACCTTCTCCATCCAATGCTTCACCGCCCAGGAACTTTTCGAGATAGAAGTTCTTCTCTTTCAGACAGGCTCCGATCTTCTTTTCCAGAGTCTCGGGCTCCGTCAGGTCGATGGCCCTGATGCCGACGCGGGCCGCCTTGTCCTCGTAACAGGGGCCGATCCCGCGCCCTGTTGTCCCGATCTTTTCCTTCCCTTTCGCCGCTTCCCTGGCCAGGTCAATTGCCTTGTGGTAAGGCATGATGATGTGAGCCTTTTCACTGAGGCCAAGTCTTTCAGGCCCCACGCTGATACCTGCCTGTGCCAGTTTCTCCAACTCTTTGAGCAGAACGCCCGGGTCTACGACAACACCGTTCCCGATTAGGCATTTTTCCCCTTCATAGAGGATCCCCGAAGGGATGAGGTGAAAAATAAACTTCTTTCCCTCCACCACCAGCGTATGTCCCGCATTATTCCCTCCCTGGAAGCGCACCACCAAATCCGCCTCTGCGGTGAGGAGGTCAACAATTTTACCCTTTCCTTCATCACCCCACTGGGCTCCTACCACGACGGTGTTCGACATGATTTACTCCTTGCATAGTTTATTGAGCCTTGGCAAGTTCCCACTTTACACTCGCGATGTTGGCCATGACCCTGGTGAGCAGGCAAGCGGCATATTCCAGAAGCTACGCTCCCTCCGTCGTCCGTGACTCCGGTCGCTGCGGATTTCGGCCCTTCTCCCGCCTGTGGCGGGATTCCAGGGCCGAAATGACACCGCTTCAGGAACATCCCGTTCACCTGCTCCTTATACAAAACCCTCTGGCACCCCAAATCAAGACTCAGCACGAGGCCCTGCGCCTTTAGCATCCTATATTACTCCAAACCATCCGGTCATTGTCAACGGCTTTCCCATTCCCCGGGGGACCCATGGCGCAAAAAAAGGGGGATGGTCCTTTTCGGTTTCCCATCCCCCAAGTATTTTTCAGGACTACGCAGCACAAGCCCGAACGTTATCGGAATCTTGCGGAACTACGCGATACCGAGACTGAACTTCAACGATTTCAACGTGTTTTTCATGAGCATGGTAATGGTCATGGGCCCCACGCCTCCCGGTACCGGGGTAATCCATCCTGCAATCTCCTTGGCAGCGTCGAAATCCACATCCCCGCGCAAGATAGCAATTTTCTTCCCGGTCTTCTCGCTGATCTTTTCTCCTACCCGGTTCACCCCGACATCAATGACGCACGCCCCCGGTTTAATCCACTCGGGCTTGACCAAACCCGGAACACCGGCGGCAACGATGAGGATATCCGCCCGCTTGCAGTGGGCGGCCAGGTCTCTTGTTCGCGTGTGCACGACCGTCACCGTCGAGTTGGCTCCGGGTCCCTTCTGGACCATCATGTTCGCAATGGGTTTCCCGACAATATTGGAACGCCCCACGACCACCACCTCCGCGCCGCTTGTCTCAACGCCGGCACGCACAATCATTTCCTGGATTCCGGCAGGGGTGCAGGGGGGGAATTTGACCTCTGAACCACCAATCATCAAACGGCCTACGTTGACCGGATGAAAACCATCCACATCCTTGTCAGGATCAATGGCGTTCAGGACCTTTTTCTCGTCAATGTGCTTCGGCAGAGGCAACTGCACGAGAATACCGTGAATGCTGTCATCGTTATTGTACTTATCAATCAGTCCCAATAAATCTTCCTCGGAGATATCTTCCGGCTGGTTATCCTGAATCTCGTGGAAACCCAACCGGTCAGCCGTCTTGACCTTCAACGTGACATAGGAAATGGAGGCCGGGTTCTCCCCCACAAGAATGGTCACCAGCCCGGGCACCTTCCCATGCTGTTCCTGGATTTGCTTTACTTCCTCTTCGACCTCCTTGAGGATCTCTTCTCGTATCTCTGTTCCCTTGATCAATTTTGCGGTCATTTCATCTCTCCTTTCATGGTAGCTATCTTGCCTTTTCAGGCCATTTGAGCGTGTGATAAAACTTCTGTGGAAACCGTGATGTTGGATATCACAAATACTGTTGAAGATCAAACCTTTTATCCGCCGGTAGCATCTTTGCCTAAGTGCACAAGAGCCATGTTTTCGCTTGACCATTTACCTTTGTCCCCTTAAAAGAAGTATGAGCCTGTGGACAGGGAGGTTTTATGTGAATCCCAGTGGTGTCATTACCTTTATGAGCGATTTTGGACTTCAAGATGCCTATGTCGGCATCGTAAAGGGAGTCATCCTTGGCATAAACCCCAAGGCCAGTATCGTGGATATCACCCACCAGATCCCTCATGGGTCCATCCTTGACGCAGCGTTTATTCTGCGGGAAGCCTGGCAATTTTTTCCGCAGGGCACGGTGCACCTGGCCGTCGTGGATCCCGGGGTGGGCACCAGCAGGAGACCCATGGCTATCCGGACCGGGCGCCATTTCTTTGTGGGCCCCGATAATGGCCTTTTCCGTCCGATCATTGACCAATACCCGTCATCCCGGATGGTACACCTCAACAAGAAAGAATATTTCCGTTCTGAAATCAGTGACACCTTTCACGGCCGGGACATCTTCGCCCCTGTTGCGGCCCATCTGTCAGCCGGACTCGCCCTCCATCTGCTTGGCCCTCCCATCAGTAATCCGACCTCGCTGTCAATGCCGGTTCCCAAAACAGGAGACAATCTGCTGCTGGGAGAGGTAATCCGCACCGATCACTTCGGTAATCTCATCACCAATGTTGATCGAAAGACCCTCGAAAAATTCCTGGGCACGGATAAAGCAGTTATCCGGATCGGGGATCTGCGCATAAGTGAAATTGCTCAAACATACGGGGACGTGGCACCGGGGAAGGTGATGGCCCTCATAGGCAGTGCAGGTTTTCTGGAAATCGCGGTCTGCCTTGGCCGTGCCGGTGACCTGGATGGACTGGGTACAAAAAAGTCCCTCGGCAAAGTGGTGACAATTATGCGGGGAGATGGTGCCACCTGACCGCTGAAATGGAACCTTTCAGGCACCGATGAGAGGGCTTTCTTGATATCTCTTTTAGATACGGATAAAATCCTTGCCAACAGAACTGATTCCAATGTATAAAGCCGTCAGAGAACCTGGCCCTGAACGAAGGGCAACAATGCCCATGAGTCGGGCTTAACGTATTCCATATAAATGACAGGAGGAAACACAAATGGCAAGAATCGTAAAATGCGGCTTGATCCAAACCAAATGTGAACTCTCGGGCAATGAGTCTATAGACAAACTCAAAGAGCACATGATGGAAAAAAACTTGAAACTGATAGATGATGCCGGTAAAAAGCAGGTGAAGATCCTCTGCCTCCAGGAGATTTTTTACGGCCCCTACTTCCCGGCAGAGCAGGAAGTGAAGTGGTACAGCGCCACTGAAAAGATTCCTGAAGGCCCCACCATAAAACTCATGCAGGAACAGGCCAAGAAATACGGGATGGTCATGGTAGTGCCCATCTATGAAGAGGAGATCACCGGCGTTTATTACAACACCGCCGCCGTGATCGATGCTGACGGAACCTATCTGGGGAAATACCGGAAAAACCATATCCCCCACACCGCCCCCGGTTTTTGGGAGAAGTTCTATTTCAAGCCCGGAAACCTTGGCTACCCGGTGTTCGAGACCGCCTATGCAGACGTGGGCGTCTATATCTGCTATGACCGCCATTTCCCCGAAGGAGCGAGGATCCTGGGTCTGAACGGAGCTGAAATCATCTTCAATCCGTCAGCCACGGTAGCCGGCCTTTCCGAATACCTGTGGAAGCTGGAACAACCGGCCCATGCGGTGGCCAACGGATACTTTGTCGGCGCCATCAACAGGGTCGGCCATGAACAGCCCTGGGACATCGGAGAATTTTACGGCAGCAGCTATTTTTGCGATCCAAGAGGTCAAATTGTTGTTGAGGCCTCCAGGGACCGAGATGAACTGGTGGTGGCGGACCTTGACTTCGATGTGATCCGGGAAGTCCGGAATGTCTGGCAATTCTATCGAGACCGCCGACCGGAAACCTATGATGAAATGGTTGATCTTCTTCCTTAGCCCACTTTTCTCACGGGCCTTTGTAGCGAGGCGGTGGAAAGGCCCGTGGATATAAGGCGCGCGAAGAAAAATGGATGAAGGCGTACTTGCAGTACGTCAAAGTCATTTTTCTAGCGCAACGCAGGAGACATGGGGCTATCCGCCGCCGCAGTAGATTGCCCGTGAGAAAAGCGGGCTAAACCATTTTACCCGCAAAGGAGAAACTCCCATGAGTGTGACAGAAGAGAATATCAGAGAATTTACCGCCCATTCCTTTGGCACCTGGAACCGTCAAAAGGCCTGGGCAACTCCCCTGGTGATCAAGGATGCGGAAGGAGTATTCATGTATGACGAGAAGGGAAAGTCCTATATTGACTTCTCGTCTCAATTGATGTGTTCAAATCTCGGGCACAAGAACAAGGCCATTATCGAGGCGATCGTCAAGCAGGCGCAAAAATTGCCCTATATCGCCCCGGGTTTTGCAAACGAGGCATCAATGGAGGCAGTTGAGGCCCTTCGTTCCGTCATGCCGAAAGGACTTGACAAGTTCTTTTTCTCCACCAGCGGCACTGAGGCCAATGAAGCTGCCCTCAAGATGATCAGGCAATCAAAGTTTCCTGCCTACAAGGTCATCTCAAGATATCACTCCTATCATGGTGCTACGGTAGCAAGTGCCGCATTTACCGGAGACCCGCGGCGATGGTTCGCGGAACAGGCCAGATGCACGGTCCAGGGTGTCCGTTTCGCTCCCGATTGTTACTGCTACCGCTGTCCATTCGGCCTGGATTACCCGGCCTGTAATGTCCAGTGTGCCAGATACCTGGATTACATGATCAAGGAAGAAGGGAACGTGGCCGCTATCCTGGTTGAACCCGTGGTGGGGACAAACGGTCGTCTCGTGCCTCCGCCTGAGTATTTTCCCCTGGTCCGGAAGATTTGTGATGAAAATGGTGTTCTTCTTGTAGCCGATGAAGTGATGACCGGCTGGTTCAGGACAGGGAAGGCATTTGCCATGGAGAACTGGCAGATAACCCCCGACATCCTCACCACGGCGAAAGGCGCCACGGGAGCCTACACCCCCGCCGGTATCACCGCCGCAAACGAGAAGGTGGCGGATTTTTTTGAGGAAGAAGTCTTTTGCCATGGGCACACCTATGCCTTTCATCCCATCGCCATGTGTGCGATCCCGGCCGCCGTGTCAGAATACAAGAAACTGATGGCCTCCGGCCTTCCCCAGAAAACCGCTCTGTATCTCGAGGAAAAGCTTTACGCACTGGCGGATCGCCACGAATGCATCGGCGATGTCAGAGGGATC
>Ga0315556_1001852_pt1 | contig 12455 bp, 11 predicted proteins | sample SalMarSW160310MG_FD_202112 | JGI IMG/M metagenome (GOLD analysis project Ga0315556, IMG submission 202112) | Salt marsh sediment microbial communities from the Plum Island Ecosystem LTER, Massachusetts, United States - Salt Marsh Sediment SW1603-10 ...
AGGCGCAGCTGGCCATCACGGACGTCTCCCCAGACGCGTGGTGGTTCAGTGCCCCCTGGCCGGACACCTACAACGAGGTCGACGCAGACACCACCAGCGCCACCACGGCCGGTTTGACGGTGGGCCCGCGTACGCCGGGCACCCGCGGCCCGATCGGCGGGAGCGGCCTCTGGATGCGTTGATCGAGCTCCTCGAGGGCTCGGGTTGACTCGGAGCGCGTTCGCGACATCCGGACAGCCGGGGCGGCGTCGGAGCGCGTAGCCTGACCGTCCCGTCCCGAGGCACGAGCCAGCGACGTCGGGCCATGCGAACCGACACCCTTGGCCCGGGGCCGCCCGCGGTCGACTGCGGGGCGCGGGCATGGTGTACTAGGGACCGCCGGACGGCGGATCGACGAGGGGTGGGGCAGGGACGTCGTGCACCCCACCCCCAGGCACTCCCCGCCATCCCGCCCGGAGGGGCCGGTTTGGCGGCCCCGGATCGCGATTCCGAAAGGTGGTACCCGTATAATGCGCAAACTCCGTTGGCTCTTCGTCGCTCTGATCATGCTGGGAGCATTCGCCCAGGCGCAGCGCGTCGGCTTTCTGACCTTCAACGACGTGTACGAGCTGCAAGGCGTCGACCACGGCACACGCGGTGGCGCCGCCGCCGTGGCCACGGTCGTCCACCAGGTCAAGGCGTTCGATCCCCATACGTTGGTGCTGTTCGCCGGCGACCTGCTCTCCCCGTCGGTGATGTCGAACGCCTTCCAGGGCAAGCAGATGGTCGAGGCGCTCAACCGCCTGGGCGTCGACTACGCCACCCTCGGCAACCACGAGTTCGACTTCGGCGTGAACGTGCTGAAGCAACGCATCCAGGAGTCCAACTTCACCTGGTTGAGCGCCAACATCCTCGACAGCTCGACCGGCAAGCCGATCGCGGGCACGCAACCCGATGCCGTGGTCGAGGTGAACGGCGTCAAGATCGGCCTGTTCGGCATCGCCTACGACTTCTCCTCGATCCTCGCCAACGCGTCGGCAGTGACGTTCAAGGACCCCATCGCCACCGCCCAGGCGGAGGTGAAGAAGCTCCAGGGCGAGGGCGCCAAGTACATCGTGGCGCTCACGCACGAGGCCAGGGCTCAGGACTGTGAGCTCTCGTCCAAGGTGTCGGGCATCGACCTCATCGTCGGCGGGCATGACCACGCCGCCATGATGGACACCCAGTGCGGTCACGCCCCGTTCGTCAAGGCGACCAGCGACTGGCGCAACGTGTGGGACGTCAACGTCGACTTCTCCGGGACGAGCCCCGTGACCAGCTACCGGAACATCCCGGTCAGCGATCTGACGCCCAAGGACCCGGGCATGCAGGCGTTCGTGCAGAACTACGCCAGCCAGCTCGACGCCAGCTTCGCCCAGGTGCTCGGCAAGTCCGTGGTCGCCCTGGACGCGGTCGAGAAGGACGTCCGCGCCAAGGAGACCAACCTCGGCGACTTCATCGCCGACGCCACCCGCAGCGCCACGCGTGCCGACGTCGCCATCATGAACGGGGGCGGCATCCGTACGGACCGCATGTACCCCGCAGGACCGGTCACCAAGAAGGACGTCTACGGCATCTTGCCGTTCGGCAACAAGCTGGTCGCGGTGAAGGCCAAGGGCAGTGCCCTGGCCGCCGCGCTCGAGAACGGCGTGTCGCAGATGCAGGACCTGGCCGGGCGCTTCCCCCAGGTATCGGGTGTGACGTTCACGGTCCACCCCAACCAGCCGGTCGGCCAGCGCGTCAGCGACATCATGGTGGGCGGCAAGCCGCTCGACCCCAACGCCACCTACGTCGTCGCCATCAACGACTACATGTTCGGCGGCGGTGACGGCTACACGATGTTCAAGGATCTGCCGACGACCGTGTCGCCGGCCGAAGGACCGTTGCTGGCGGAGGTCGTGGCCAACGCGGTCGCGGCCGACGGCACCATCGCTCCCAAGACCGACGGGCGCATCACCATCCGGTAGCGCATACCCGGCCCGCGTTCGGGAACGCCCCCGGCAGCTCCTGCCGGGGGCGTTCCTCGTGGCCTCGTCGGAGCGCCGCTCAGATGAGCCAGTAGCGTCCGTAGGGGGGGACGGACAGCGCGCCGCGAGAGACGTCGACGAACGACTGCCCGAGCTGGTCGAAGGGCTGGTAGAGGCTCCGATCGGACAGCACGGCGGCGTCGAGCCACTGGGACGACTCGCTGAAGTTGTAGATCTCGATCAGTTCCCCCAGCGGGTGGGGGCGCGACAACACCAGCAGGTGTGCGTGGTCGACGTCGAGCACTTCGGTGGCGTAGGCGGAGTTGAGCTGCGGCGTGTGGCTGCGCGCACGCACGATCCGGCGCAAGCCGTGGAAGATGCGGCCCTCGATGCTGGCCTCGTCGTGACGCCGCTCCGCCTTCTCCCAGTCCATGAAGGGGCGATGCATCCAGCGGTTGTCGGCGGCGTGCTCGGCGTGGCTGGTGTAGCGGTAGTCGTTGGTCATGCCGATCTCGTCCCCCATGTAGATCAGCGGGATGCCGCCGAAGCCGCAGATGAGCGCGTGGCCCAGCAGGATGCGCTCGATGCTGAGCGCCACCAGCCGCTCGTCGGACAGCTCGACGGCGAGCTCCAAACCCCCCAGGCTCGCCAGACTCCCGGAGATCCTACGATCGCCCGTCTTGCGGTTGTGCTGGAACACCGCGCCGCGCGCGTGCGAGCCCGGGAACTGACCGGAGTAGTAGTCCGACAGGAAGCTGCGGTGCCCCGCCCCCGACAGGCCCACCGCGGCCGCGTCCTCCTCCGTGACCGCCCAGCCGATGTCGTCGTGGCAACGGATGTACGTCCCCCACGCGATCGAGGCCGGCGTGCGCGGGAACTCCCGCAATGTGTGCACCATCAAACGCGTGTCGCGCGTCGCCAGCGACGACCAGAACTGCACCATGAGCGAGTTGTGGTAGGCGATGTTGCTCACCTTGCCGTGGTGCCGGCCGGTCCCGAAGTAGTGGATCAGGTCGTTGGGCGACACGATGGCCTCGGCTTTGTGAGCGACCGCGGGCGTGGCGATGCGCGAGCAGGCCCGCAACGCCTGCAACACGTCGTGCACCTCCGGCTGGTTCTGACAGTCCGTGCCCAGGCGCTTCCACAGGAAGGCGACCGCGTCCAGGCGGAACACCTCGACGCCCTTGTTGGCCAGGTAGAACATGATGTCGATGATCTCCAGGAAGACCTCCGGGTTGGTCCAGTTGAGGTCCCACTGGTAGTCATTGAACGTGGTCCAGATCCACTTGCCGATATCCGGGTCGAACGTGAAGTTGCCCGGCGCGAAGTCGGGGAACACCTCTGGCAGGGTCTTCTCGTACTCGTCGGGAACAGCCCGGTCGTCGAACATGAAGAAGTAGTCCTGGTAGCGTTCGTTCCCCTGCGCCGCCTGGCGTGCCCAGGCGTGGTCGTCGGCGCAGTGGTTGAGCACCAGGTCCACGCAGGCGCTGATCCTGCGCTCGCGCAACCGCCCGCACAGGTACTCGAGGTCGTCGATGGTGCCCAGACGCGGGTCGACGTCACGGTAGTCGCGGATGGCGTAGCCGCCGTCGTTCTCGCCGTCGCGCGGACGCAACGTGTACATCAGGTGGACGTAGTTGACGCCGAGCTCCTCGAGGTAATCGAGGTGGTCGAGCACTCCCCGCAGGTCCCCAGCGAAGCGTTCGACGTAGAACACATATCCGAGCATCGACTCGTGTTGGAACCAGTCGGGCGTGAGATCGCGCTCGATGTCGAGCACCTTGAGCGGCTCCGGCCGCTCCCGGTAGTGGCGGGCCATGGCCGCACCGAGTCGTTGCAGGAAGGCCTCGAAATCGGGATGCCGGCCGTAGACGGGCGTTAGCCCGTCGTGGAGGTTCTGGAAGAAGCGCTCGCAGCGGAGCTGGAAGAGCTGGCGGTCGCGTTCCGGGAGGGTTTCGAGTTCGGGGGCGGCAGCCGCCAGGGCGAGTTCCAAGCGGCGTCGAACCTCCGGGGCGAGGAGGGCGGCGTTGTGCACGCCCCCGTTATACCAGCGTCCCCGACAGCCACAGCGCGCGTGCGAACGTCCGCGGGCGGACGGCGGGGCCGCCCGGCCGGGACCTCATCCGGGTGGGCTCGCCGCTGGCCGCACGGCCAGCTCGCGAGCCCGCAGCACACGCGCCTGCGCTTCCTCCAGACTGTCGGCGGTAGCGGTGAGGTGGCCCATCTTGCGCCCGGCACGGGCGCCGTCCTTGCCGTAGAGGTGCAGGGCCACGCCCGGTACAGACAGTGCGGCCGTCCAGTCCGGCTCGCGACCCGACCACACCTCACCCAGCAGGTTGGCCATCGCCGCGGGTCGGCGCACGGCGACGGAGCCGAGCGGCAGACCGGTGACGGCACGGAGCTGCTGCTCGAACTGACTCGTCTCCGCGCCCTCGATGGTCAGGTGGCCGGAGTTGTGAGGTCGGGGGGCGATCTCGTTGACCGACAGGCGGCCGCCCCGCTCCAGGAAGAACTCGACGCAAGCGACGCCGACGAGGTCGAGCCCCTCCAGAACAGCGACGGTGATCTCGCGTGCCAGCGCGGCTACCGCATCGGGAACCGGGGCGGGCGCGCTGCTCAAGTCGAGGATGTGCCGCTCGTGCAGGTTGAGCGCCGGCGCGTAGGCGGCCACGGTGCCGTCGAGCCCGCGCGCGGCCACCACCGAGATCTCCGCCTCGAGCTCGACGAAGCGCTCGACCACCACCGCCTGGTGTGCGGCCAGGGCCCGCGCCGACGCGCGCCCGCCGCCCGCCCCCACCCGTACCTGCCCTTTGCCGTCGTATCCGAATCCCGCCGTCTTCACCACGCACGGCGTCCCCACCGCCGCGATGGCGCCGTCCACGTCGCCGCCGGCGGCGACCTCGGCGAACGGCACGTGCGGCACCCCGAGCTCAGCCAGGAAGCGCTTCTCTCGCACGCGATCCTGGCTGACGTGGAGCGCGAAGACGCCGGGACGAACCGGCGCGCGCGACGCTGCGGCCTCCAACGAGGCGCTCGGGATGTTCTCGAACTCGAGCGTGACGACGTCCACCTCGGACGCGAAGCGCGCCACCGCGTCGACATCGTCGTAGGGCGCGACCACCTCGCGCTCGGCGAGCTGTCCGGTAGGCGAGCCGGCGCTGGGCGACAACACGTGCACGCGGTAGCCCATCCGGGCCGCCGCCATGGTGAACATCCTCCCGAGTTGCCCGCTTCCGAGCATGCCGATGGTGGCTCCCGGCAGCAGCGGCGAAGGACGCGTCACTCGGGGAGATAGCTGTCGGTCGGGAGGCGGCTCACCTCGGCCTGGGCCGTCTGCGCGTCTCGGTAGGCCTCGAGTCGGCGCGCCAGCTCCGGGCGCGCGAGCGCCAGGATGGACGCCGCCATCAAGGCTGCGTTGGCGGCGCCGGAGGCTCCGATGGCCAGCGTGCCCACCGGCACCCCGCGCGGCATCTGTACGATCGACAGCAAGGAGTCGAGGCCGTTCAGTGCACGGCTCTCCACCGGCACGCCCAGCACCGGCAGCCGGCTCTGCGCCGCCACCATGCCGGGGAGGTGCGCCGCGCCACCGGCGCCGGCGATGATCACCTCGAAACCGCGGTCCGCTGCATCACGCGCGAAGGTGCGCATGCGCTCAGGGGTGCGGTGGGCCGACACCACCAGGCAGGCATGGGGCACCTCGAGCTCGTCGAGCACGGCGTCGGCGTGGCGCATGGTGTCCCAATCGCTGGCGCTCCCCATGATGACCGCGACCAGCGCTGCGTCGGCCCGCTGGGCCTGGTGTCGATCGCTCATGCTCCGTCCTCCCGTTCACAGCTCCCGCCGGCCGCGTCGACGGCGCTCGTAGCACGCCGAAGCCGGTCGCGCACGGCCAGCCAGTCGTCCCCCTCGGGGACAGTCTCGATCAGGATGCGGCGCCAGCCGCCGGCATCGAGATGGCGGAGCGCGGCGTACAACCCGCGGCCGAAGGCCTCCGGTTCGTCGGGCAGCTCCAGCCACGTCCCGCTCGGGCCCCCCTGCCTGGGCCGGCGGGCCAGCACCCCTACGCCGCCTCCCAGCTCCGCCAGGCGTTCCTCCAGAGCGGCGCTCGACACGAGCTCGGCGGGCGTGGAGGGCGCGTAGTGTCGCGGCAGCCCGCCCGGAGCGCGGGGCTCCCCGCTGGCCGACGCCGGCGCCGCCCCCCCGACCGGCCGCGCCTCGCGCTCGAGCAGGTGCACAGCCAGCGCCACCCGCTCGCCCAGGGCCTCCTCCAACGCGCGGCGGTGCACCCCACCGGGCCGCAGGATGCGGGGGGCGCCCCCACTGAGGTCCACGATGGTCGACTCCAGCCCCACCCGGCACGCGCCTCCGTCCAGGACGAGCACGTCCAGGTCGGCGAATTCGTCGACGACGTGCCCCGCGGTGGTGGGGCTGATACGCCCGAATCGGTTCGCCGACGGCGCTGCCACCCCGCCGGCGAAGGCCTGCAACAGGCGCAACGCGAGCGGATGGTCGGGCACCCGCAGCCCCACCGTGTCCTGCCCCCCCGTCACCTCGTCGGGCACGTCGGCGGCCCGCGACAGCACCAGCGTCAGTGGGCCCGGCCAGAAGGCCTCGGCCAGGCGCCAGGCGGCATCGGGGACCTCGCGCGCCCACGTCGTCAGGGCGAGCGCGGAGGGTAGATGGACGATGACAGGGTGCTCGGACGGCCTCCCCTTGGCGGCGTAGAGGCGGACCAGAGCCCTGGGATCGCGGGCGGACGCTCCCAGACCGTAGACCGTCTCGGTGGGGAACGCCACCAGACCTCCGAGCCGCAGCGCCTCCGCTGCTTGCGTCACGTCCTGGTCCGAAGTGGAGAGCAACCGGCTCATGCCGGCCAAAGCATACCCGAGGGCGGATCGCTCATCCGATCAGGACCACCCTCAGGTCGTTGACGTTGGTGCGGGTGGGACCGGTGACGAAGAGGGCGCCGAGGTCCCGCAACGCTGCATAGCTGTCGTTTCGCCGCAGGGCGTCGCGGGCATCCGGCCGCTGCAGACGCCCCCGCTGCTCCGGCCCGAGCAGGGCGCCGGCGTTGTCCTCGCTACCGTCGATACCGTCGCTGTCGGCGGCGAGCCACCACACCGGGGCGGCGTCGGGGAGCTCCAGCGCCAGCGCCAGAGCGAACTCGCCGTTGCGTCCGCCACGGCCCTCGCCGACCACCGTGACCGTCGTCTCGCCGCCCGAGATCAGCGCACACGGCCGTTCGAAGGGTTGCCCGTACGCCAGGATCTGCCGTACCAACGCGGCGTGCACGGCCGCCACCACGCGGGCCTCACCCGTCACCGAGCCGGAGAGCACGTGTGCGTCCCAACCGCGGCGCTGGAGCGTTCGTGCCGCGGCGTCCAGCGCGGTCTGAGCCGAGGCGACCACCACGTTCTCCACCCCGTCCAGACGCGGGTCGCCCGCGTCCGGGGTCTCCTCGCGCTCACCGCGAACGCCTGCCTCCAGGAGCGATCGGGCCGCGGCATGGTCGATGTGGTAGCGCTCCAGCACCTCCAACGCGTCCGCGAAACGGCTCCCGTCCGCCGCCGTGGGCCCGCTGGCGATGACGGACGGATCGTCGCCCACCACGTCGGACACGAGCAACGCCAGGACCGGGGCGGGTGCGGCAGCCACCGCCAGCCGGCCCCCCTTGACGCGCGACAGGTGTTTGCGAACGGCGTTCATCTCTCCGATGTCGGCACCCGAGCGGAGCAACGCTTGCGTGAGCTGCACCAGCTCGGGCAGGCTGAGGCCGTCCGGCGCGCTCAGCAACGCCGAGCCGCCGCCCGAGATCAGACACAGCACGCGGTCGTCCTCGCCGGCGCTCTCGACCAGCCGCAGGATGCGCTCGGTCGCTTCAACGCCCGCCTCGTCGGGCACGGGGTGCGCCGCTTCGACGACCTCGATCCGGCGCGTGGGCAGGGCATGACCGTAGCGCGTGATGACGATCCCCTCGAGGGCGACGTCGGGCGGGTAGTGGTCCTCGACGGCCCGCGCCATGGCCGCCGCCGCCTTGCCCGCGCCGACCACCAGCAGGCGCCCGCGGGGTGGCTCGACGAGATGGTCCACCACGGCGACCGCCGGGTCGGCCGCGCGGACGCCTGCCTCGAAGGCGGCCTTCAGGTCGTCGGCGGGCGATCTCACGTCATCACCGCTCGCGCCGCCATCACGACCGAGCCCGTAGGTTCCTGGCCAGGTGCCGTCTGGTTCTCCCGAAGAAGCTCCATGGTGAGGCTAGAATACAGACATGTTCGGACTGTTCCGCCGACAGGACCCGCGCTTTCGGGACGACGGCAACTTCCTCCTGACCCGGGTGCGCACCGCCAGGCACGGCGAGGTGATCCGTGTGCGGCTCTCCAAGACCAGTGAGATGAGCTTGCAGGGCAACGGTTACTTCGTGCGCAAGGTGCTGGTGGGACCCGAGTCCCTCGACCAGGCGGTGCTCGAGGTCACCACCAACCGTGCCCACAAGGTGACCCTGGCCGTCGTCGACGGCGGGGATCTGGTGCCCGCTCGCCAGTGGGAGGCTTGAGCACCACGGCCGGCTACTGAGCGCTGAGCAGATCCGGGCGCAACCGTCGCGCCTCGCGCAGGTAGATGTGCCGCATCTCGGTCTGGGCCTTGCGGGTGTTGAGTTGCAGCATGACGCGGACACAGCGAGGTAGGCGGTCGGGCACCGGGATCTCCTGGTTGCACAGCAGCGGCACCATGGTCATGCCGAGTTCGCGCGCGGCTTCGGCCGGGAAGGTCGACCGCAGGTCCTGCGTCGTCGTGAAGAAGATGGCGGCGATGGCGTCGAAGTCGTCGACGCCGTTCTCCTCCAGCATCACCTGGAGGAGCTCGCGGGTGGCCTCGAGGATGCGCTCGGGATCGTCGGCGGTCACGGTCGTGGCGCCTCGGATCCCTCTCACCCAGTACGGTCGCTCCATGGAGCGGAGTCTACCAGACGGGACCGCCGCCCCCCACGTCCGTACAACGCGCGCGGCCGTCACCCAGGCTGCTAGGTTGACGCCATGAGCGCCGATGCGCATGCCGCCGAACCCCTGTGGTTCGAGTTGACCTCCGACCAACGTGCCTTGCTTGGCCCCTTGCGTGACTACCTCCGCTCCGAGGTGGCACCCGGAGCCATCGAGCGCGACCGCAGCGGGGCCTTCCCGCACGACATCGTTCGCGCCCTCGGAGGCATGGGCGTGTTCGGCCTCCAGGTACCCGAGCGCTACGGCGGTGCGGGGCTCGACACCGCCACCGCAGCCCTCATCATCGAGGAGATCGGCGCCGTCGACGGCTCGCTGTGCCTCACCGTCGCCTCGCACAACTCGTTGTGCACGGGTCACCTGCTACAGGCGGCCGACGACGCCCAGAAGGAGCGCCACCTGCCGGCTCTGGCGCGCGCCGAGCGTCTCGGCGCCTGGTGCCTGACGGAGCCCGCCTCGGGATCGGACGCCGCCGCTCTGAGAACGCGCGCCGTGCACGACGGGGACAGTTACCTCATCGACGGATCCAAGGTGTTCATCACGCAGGGCACGGTGGCGGGTACCTACGTGGTGATCGCCCGCACCGATCCGCCCCGCGACGGTCGCTCCAAGGCCGACGGCATCAGCGCCTTCGTCGTCGACGGCGACACGCCCGGACTGATCCGGGGCGTTCCCGAGGAGAAGCTCGGCTTGCACAGCTCCGACACCACGCCCCTCACCTTCGAGGGGATGCGCGTGCCGGCCGAGAACCTGCTCGGCGCACGCGGTCGTGGCTTCGACGACGTGAAGACGGTGCTCGACGGCGGGCGCATCGGCATCGGCGCGATGGGGATCGGGCTGGGCCGCGCCGCCCTGGAGATCGCCGCCCGCTACGCCCAGGAGCGCGAGCAGTTCGGCCGGCCCATCGCCCGCAACCAGGCGATCGCTTTCAAGCTGGCCGAGATGGCGACCGAGCTGGAGGCGGCTCGGCTGTTGGTGATGAAGGCGGCCGCCCTGCGTGATGCCGGGCGCGACCATACCCTGGCCGCGTCGATGGCCAAGCTGAAGGGCAGCGTGGCCGGGGTGGCCGCCTGCGACGCCGCCATCCAGATCCTGGGCGGCTATGGCTACGTGCGCGACTACCAGGTGGAACGGTTGTGGCGCGACGCCCGACTCACGCGCATCGGGGAGGGCACCGACGAGATCCAGCACCTGGTCATCGCGCGCCAGGTACTGAAGGCCTTCGAGGCCTGAGTCGACGTCCGTTCCGCCTCAGGCCGGCGCGCCGACCGGTCGCCGGCGGCCGTCGAGTACATCCGCCGGCAGCCAGGCCAACGCCTCCAGCACCAGCTCGGGCCCGACCCCGGGCCGGAGCGCACCCTCGGTGAGGTGCCGACGCCAGCGGCGGCCCCCCGGCATCCCGCGGAACAGTGACAGCAGGTGCCGAGTGAGCGCGTGGAGCGGCGCACCCTCTGCGAGGCGCTCCTCGACGTAGGGCAGCATGCGCAGGACGATCTGGCGGCGCGTGGGGGCGATGATGCCGCCGGGTCGCGACGCATAGAACGACCTGTCCGCCTCGGCCAGCACCAGCGGGTCGTCGTACACCGCCCGTCCCAGCATCACGCCGTCCACCTGCTTCAGGTGGACGGCCGCTGCTCCCAGATCGGCCACGCCGCCGTTGAGCTCGACCAGCGCCCGCGGAACCGCGCGCTTGAGGCGGTAGACATCGTGGTAGCGCAGCGGAGGGACCTCCCGGTTCTCCTTGGGGCTCAGGCCCGCCAGCCAGGCCTTGCGCGCGTGCACCGTGAAGGCATCGGCGCCGGCGGGAAGGACGGTCCGGACGAACGCCTCGAGGTCCTCGTAGCGGTCCATCGCATCGACGCCGATGCGATGTTTGACCGTCACCGGCAGCTCGATCGCCGCGCGCATCGCCGCGACCGCCCGCGCCACCACGTCGGGCGTCGCCATCAAGCAGGCGCCGAAGTTCGCAGACGCCACCCGAGGGCTGGGACAGCCGACGTTGAGGTTCACCTCGTCGTAGCCCAGGTCCTGTGCGATGCGCGCCGCCTCGGCCAGCTCGGTGGCGTCGTCGCCGCCGAGCTGGAGCGCCAACGGACGCTCGTCGCGGTGGTAGCCCAACAGGCGCACCCGGTCGCCGTGGAGCACCGCCTTGGCCGTGACCATCTCGCTGTACAGCAAGGTGTGCCGGGTGATCCCGCGCAGCAGGTAGCGGAAGTGACGGTCGGTCCTGTCCATCATGGGCGCGACCGACAGGGGTTGGGCGGACGTCCGGCGGCTCAACGCGGTCCCGCCCCGGGCGAACGCCTGCGGGGAGCGCGGAACGCCACCGTCTCCCACTCCCCCTCCTCCACCACCGCGAGAGCGGGGTTGGCGCGTCGGAACACCTCCACGACCTCCTGCACCAGGTCCTCCGGGGTGGACGCCGCCGATGTGACGCCGACCCGGCGCACGCCCTCGAGCCAGGCGGGATCGATGTCGTCCGCAACCTCGATGCGCCTCGCCCGGCCGCACAGGTCTTGCGCCAGCTCGTACAGCCGCATGCCGTTGGAGCTGGTGGCGCTGCTGACCACCAGGAACAGATCGACGGCCGATGCGATGCGCCGAACCGCATCCTGTCGGTTCTTGGTGGCGTAGCACAGGTCGTCGGCAGGGGGCACGACGAGTTCCGGGAAGCGCTGCTTGAGCCGCGCGATGGTGCGCTGCGTGTCGTCGACCGACAGGGTCGTCTGGGTGAGGACGACCACCTTGCGGGGGTCGGGAACCTCGACGGTCTCCGGGTCGGCCAGCTCGGGATCGGGCCGGCGCTCGCCCAGCACGCCCACGACGATGGTCCGCTCGGGCGCCTCGCCGCGCGTCCCGATGACCTCCTGGTGCTGCGCGGAGTCGCCGATGAGCAGGATGTGGTAGCCGCGACCGGCGTACTTCCTGGCTTCGCTGTGGACCTTGGTGACCAGCGGGCAGGTGGCGTCGACGGTGGTGAGGCCGGCCTCCTCCGCCTGGCGACGCACCTCCGGCGAAACGCCGTGGGCACTGAACACGACGGTATCGCTCCCCGCCGAGCCGCGCCCAGCCGCCATGGCACCGAGATCCTCGACGAAGCCGACCCCCTCCTCGCGCTCCAGGCGCTCGACCACCGTTCGGTTGTGGACGATGGAGTGGTAGACGGTCACGGGCGGCTCGCCGCGCTCGGCGTTCTCACGAGCCGCATTCCTGACAGCCTCGATGGCCATCACGACACCGGCGCAGAAGCCGCGCGGCTTGGCGAGGTAGAGGGTCTCGACCATGACTCGGCGATTGTACCGGGCGGCCGTCGTGCGGACCGTAGGCCGGACGCGGTTGTCGCGTTTCGCACGGTAGAAATGCCCTCTGGCGCCCGCTTGACCCTCCGTCGGGGAGCGTGATAGCATCGGCTTCGCTCGCCACACGGCGACGAGGATCCTGCGGGCGATTAGCTCAGTCGGTTAGAGCGCGTCGC
>Ga0315556_1001854_pt1 | contig 12435 bp, 12 predicted proteins | sample SalMarSW160310MG_FD_202112 | JGI IMG/M metagenome (GOLD analysis project Ga0315556, IMG submission 202112) | Salt marsh sediment microbial communities from the Plum Island Ecosystem LTER, Massachusetts, United States - Salt Marsh Sediment SW1603-10 ...
GGTAACGATATCCAGGGAGGGTTTGCCAGCCACATCGTGGTGCCCGCGCGCGGCCTGTGCCCGGTCGACGAGCGCCGCCTGGCGGCAGCCGGGCTCGAGCTGGCTGAGGTCTCGGTGGTCGCCGATGCCCTCACCACGCCGTATCAGGCCGTGCAGCGCGCAGGCGTGAAACCCGGCGCGCTGGCGGTGATCATCGGCGCCGGCGGCGTCGGAGGCTACTGCGTGCAGGTTGCGAGCGCATTCGGCGCCAAAGTCGTCGCGATCGACGTCGACGACGCCAAGCTCGAGGCCGTGAAGTCCTCGGGCGCCAGCCTGACGCTCAATGCAAGGACGCTCGAGCACAAGGCCCTCAAGCGAGCCATCGCCGATTTCGCCAAGCAAAACGGACTACGCCCGACCGAGTGGTTCATCTTCGAGTGTTCCGGAACCGCTGCCGGCCAGACCACCGCCTGGGGGCTTTTGGTGCACGGCGCCACCCTCTGCGTGGTCGGATTCACGATGGACAAAGTCGAGCTGCGGCTGTCGAACCTGATGGCCTTCGACGCTCGCGCGCTCGGCAACTGGGGCTGCCCCCCCGAACAGTATCCCGCGGCGCTCGACCTGGTGCTCGAGGGCAAGGTGAAGGTCAAGCCCTTCGTCGAGCCGCTGCCGCTGAAGGACATCAATCGCGTCTTCGAAGCGGTGCACCACCGCGAAATCTCGAAGCGCGCGGTCCTCGTACCCTAGGAGATCAGATATGGAAGCGAAGGTGGAGTCAATCAAGAATCATGATCTGGCCGATATCACATACCCGGGCGTGAAGCTCGAGAAGCGCCCGGCCCGGACGCCGGACGGCAAGGTTGCGCCGGGACTCTTCAACGCCTGGATCTGGCTCGACAACGCGCAGCAGTACAACTCCTATACGACCGAGATGGTGAAAGCCGTGATCCTCGCCTTTCGGGCCGCATCCAACGCGCGCGACGTCAGCTCGGTAGTCTTCACGGGCGTGGGCGACAAGGCCTTCTGCACCGGCGGCAACACGAAGGAATACGCGGAGTACTACGCCGGGCATCCCCAGGAGTACCGCCAATACATGCGGCTGTTCAACGACATGGTTTCCTCGATTCTCGCCTGCGACAAGCCCGTCATCTGCCGCGTCAACGGCATGCGCGTCGGCGGCGGCCAGGAAATCGGCATGGCTTGCGACTTCTCGATCGCCCAGGACCTTGCGCGCTTCGGCCAGGCCGGCCCGAAGCACGGCTCGGCGCCCATCGGCGGTGCGACAGACTTCCTGCCCGTCGTCATCGGAGCCGAGCGCTCGATGGCCGCCTGCGTGCTGTGCGAGCCGTTCTCGGCGCACCGCGCCTATTACTGGGGGATCCTGAGCGACATCGTCCCGGCACTCAAGGTCGACGGCAAGTTCGTCGCCAATCCGCTGGTCGAGACTGGCCGGGTCTTCGACGAGTACGGGCGGCTCGCCTTCGGCGAGGCGAAGACCGGCGAGGCGCTCAAGCAAGGCAAGGCACTGATGGCCAAGGGCGAGGTCGACCTGTCGATGCTCGACGCCAAGATCGAGGAGCTGTGCGCCAAGATCCTGCTCACTTTCCCCGATTGCACGACCAAGACCCTCGAGGAGCTGAGGAAGCCAAAGCTCGAAGCCTGGAACCGGAACAAGGAAGACTCGCGCGCCTGGCTCGCGCTCAACATGATGACCGAGGCGCGTGCTGGCTTCACCGCCTTCAACGAAGGCACCAAGGAAGACCGCGAGGTCGACTTCGTCGCGCTGAGACAGGCCCTCGCGCGCAACGAGAGCTGGGTCGGGCCGCTGCACGACAGCATCCAGCCGAAGGCCAAGCGCAAGGCCTGAGCATGACCGAGACGCCGCTCAAGGTCTGGGTCGAGCGCGAGGGCGCGCTGCTCCGGTTGCGGCTCGCGCGGCCGAAGGCGAACATCCTCGACGCAGCGATGATCCATGCGCTCGAGCGGGCGTTTGCCGAGCACGCCGGCAACAGCGGCATGCGCGCGGTTCTCATCGACCACGAAGGCCCGCACTTTTCATTCGGCGCGAGCGTCGAGGAGCACCTGCCGGGCCAGTGCGCAGCGATGCTCAAAGACCTTCACGCACTCGTGCTGCGCATGCTCGAATGGCCGGCGCCGATCCTCGTCGCCGCGCGCGGGCAGTGCCTCGGAGGCGGGCTCGAGCTCGCCTGCGCCGGAAATTTCCTGTTCGCCGCACCGGAGGCGCAGTTCGGCCAACCCGAGATGAAGCTTGCGGTCTTCGCACCGGCGGCGTCCTGTCTGCTTCCGCCGCGCATCGGCCAATTGCGGGCCGAAGACCTGCTTTTCTCCGGCCGCTCCATCGACGCCCCGACCGCGCTCGCCTGGGGCCTGATCAACGAGGTGGCCGAGGACCCGGCCGCCGCCGCGCTGGCCTACTTCGACGCGAACCTGGCTGGCAAGAGCGCGAGCTCGCTCGGCTATGCGCTAAAAGCCGCACGGGCCCCCCTCATCGCGAAGCTGCGCAGTCGTCTGGCCGAGGTGGAAACCCTGTATCTCGAAGGGCTCATGAATACGCGCGATGCCGTCGAGGGCTTGCAGGCCTTCCTCGACAAGCGCACACCCAAGTGGGAGCACAAATGAACGTCCAAGACATCGTCGGCCGCTGCGAGGCCCTGTTCGAGGACCTGCACTTCAACGCGGTCAAGGAGTGGAAGGCGGCCGCCCCGGGGCGCAAGGCGATCGGCTACATGCCGATCTACGTGCCGCGCGAGATCGTGCACGCGGCCGGAATGCTGCCCGTAGGCATCTTCGGCGGCGGCGATCAGATGGAGGTCATCCAGGGCGACGCTTACTACCAGAGCTATATCTGCCGCATTCCGCGCTCGACGCTCGAGCTCGGCCTCACCGGCCGCCTGGACGTGCTCGACGGCATGCTCTTCCCGTCGATCTGCGACGTGATCCGCAATCTTTCCGGCATGTGGCAGATCCTCTTCAAGGACAAGTACGTCAAGTACTTCGACGTGCCTCAGAACTACGACGACTCGATCGGCGGCGAATTCTACGTGCGCGAGATGCAGGTGATGCGCGAGGACCTGGGCAAGCTGCGCGGCAAGCCGATCAGCGACGCTGAGCTGCAGGCATCGATCGCGGTCTACAACGAGAATCGCCGCGCGCTGCGCGACCTGTACACCTACCGGGCGCAAAAGCCATGGCAGGCCCCCACTTCCGAGGTCTACCTCCTGCTGCGTGCGGGTTGCGTGCTGCCGCCGGAGGAGCACACCAAGCTGGTCCGGGAGTACCTCGCCGCCGCGGACGCCGCCCAGCGCGCCCCGCGCGACAACGCGCGGGTCGTCCTCACCGGCGCGTTCTGCGAGCAGCCGCCGCTGAGCCTGATCAAGTCGATCGAGATGGCGGGCTGCTACATCGTCGACGACGACTTCATGCTGATCATGCGCTGGCTGCTCGACGACGTCCCGACCTCAGGCGACCCCTTGCAAGAGCTCTCAAAGGCCTTCCTGCACCGCTCGGCGTCGACCTCCTCGAAGTACGACGAGAAGAAGGCCGACAAGGGCCAATACCTGCTGAAGCAGGTCAAGAGCAACGCAGGCGAAGGGGTCATCTTCGCCGCGCCGTCATTCTGCGATCCGGCGCTGCTCGAGCGCCCGATGCTGCAGGAGGTGCTCGCCAAGTACAAGGTTCCCTACACCGCCTTCAAGTATGCGGAGAACACCGGCCAGATGGCGCCGATCCGCGAGCAGGCCGGCACCTTCGCCGATTCGATCAAACTCTGGAGCGCCGCCTAATGTCGACCACCCCAGCGATGCAACCCCAAGTCAGCCCCAAGGCCAAGCCCGTGGCCCAGAAAGAAGACGCAATGTTGCTGCAGAAGGAGCTGATCAACAACAACTACCACGAGCTCGCGAATGCGCGCCAGCTGGGCAAGAAGGTGTCCGCCACCTTCGTGCCGGGCAACCTGAACGAGCTGCTGATGTGCTTCGATTTCGCGCGCAGCCTGCCCGAGACCAACGCGCTGCAAAGCGGCATGCGCAAGAAGTCCGGAAAGTTCATCATGGACGCCGAGCGCGACGGCCATTCCGAGGACGTCTGCACCTACGTCAAGACCGATCTCGGCATGATGCTGCAGGGCCAGGTCGGGCCCACGGGCGAGCCTCTGCCCACCCCGGACGTGCTGCTTCTGTCCTATACCGGCTGCTTTACCTTCATGAAGTGGTTTGAGCTGGTGCGTCAGAAATACGACTGCGAGACGGTCATGCTGCACGTGCCCTACCAGGGCGACGGCCACATCTCGCCGAGCATGCGCGACTACGTGGTCAAGCAGCTCAAGGAGAAGGTCATCCCGACCCTCGAGAAAGTCTCCGGCGTGAAATTCGACATCGACCGGCTGCGCCAGTACATGCGGGAGTCCGCCAAGGCGGAGGAGGATCTCGTCTGGACCCTGCAGTCCGCCAAGCACAAGCCCTCACCGATCGACGGCTATTTCGGCGCGGTGTACTACATTGGCCCGATCTTTACCGCCTTCCGCGGCACGCCCGAAGCGACCCAGTACTATCGGGTGCTGCGCGGCGAGATCGAGCAGCGCATCCGCGAGGGCAAAGGTCCCATCACGCCCGAAGGCGAGATGGCGGAAGAGAAGTACCGCCTGGTCGTCGAGGGCCCGCCCAACTGGACCAGCTTTCGCGACTTCTGGAAGATGTTCTACGACGAGGGCGCGGTGATCGTCGCCTCGACCTACGCCAAGGTCGGCGGTGTCTACGATTTCGGCTTCCGCCACGACCCCGAGCATCCCCTCGAGTCGCTCGCGGAGTATTGCCTGGGCTGCTATACGAACCTCAATTTCCCGCAGCGCATCGACATGATCTGCAAGTACATGGACGAGTACCAGGCCGACGGTCTGCTGATCAACTCGATCAAGAGCTGCAACAGCTTCTCGGCCGGCCAGCTGCTGATCCTGCGCGAAGTCGAGAAGCGCACCGGCAAGCCGGCGGCCTTCATCGAGTCCGACCTGGTTGACCCGCGCTACTTCTCGGCGGCGAACATCAAGAACCGGCTCGAGAGCTATTTCCAGATGATCAAGCAAAAGCGCGCAGCGGCGCTGCACTGACCATGAGAACATTCATCGGAATCGACCTGGGATCCACTACCACCAAAGCAGTAGTGATGGACGAGCAGAAGAACGTGCTCGGCCGCGGCATCACAAACTCGCGCTCGAACTACGACACCGCGGCGGCGATCGCCAAGCAGGAAGCGCTGGTCAACGCACGCTTTCACCTGTTCCGCGAGGCGCTCTCGCGTTCCGGCGCGCTCAACGGAAAGCTGGAGGATTTCATCGGCCAGCTCGAGCGCGACTTCCGGCTCGAGCAGTTCCTCGAGCAGTTGGGCGATCTCGAGGCGACCTGCCGGCGCAACGCCGAGGGCACCCGCTTCGGCGACGCGGCCACCGGCGTGCTGGCGGCGCTCGAAGAGGTGTTCAAGCGGCTGCAGCTCGAGGCACCCGAGCTGTTCGCGCCAGGCGCAAAGCGCAAGTCCGACTTCTTCCGCGATATCGCCGGCAGCCGCTACCTCGCAGTGGGCGAAACGGTTGCCAAGGAAGCCGGCGTGCGCTACGACATGCTGCTGAACGTCTTCGACCGGTCGATCATCGAAGTCGAGAACCGGGTCTACGGCGATTCGATCAGGCCCCACCTGCTCGCAGCGCTGGACCGGACCTTTTCGGTCCTGACGAACGACTCGAAGACGCAGGACGCGGTGCGCGCCCCCATAGAGGGCGTCATCGACACGCCGCTGGACGAGGCCTACGTCGTCGGTACCGGCTACGGCCGCGCGCGGCTGCCGTTCTCCAAGGAACATATCCGTTCGGAGATCCTGTGCCACGGCCTGGGCGCGCACGTGATGTACCCGCAAACCGCGACGGTGCTCGACATCGGCGGCCAGGACACCAAGGCGATTCAGGTCGATCGGCACGGCATCGTCGAATCCTTCCAGATGAACGACCGCTGCGCCGCGGGCTGCGGCCGCTACCTCGGCTACATCGCCGACGAGATGAACATGGGGCTGCACGAGCTGGGGCCCCTCGCGATGAAGGCCACCAAGACGGTGCGCATCAATTCGACCTGCACCGTGTTCGCCGGCGCCGAGCTGCGCGACCGCCTGTCGCTGGGCGAAAAGCGCGAGGACATCATGGCGGGGCTGCATCGCGCCATCATCCTGCGCGCGATGTCGATCCTGGCGCGCTCGGGGGGCATCCGCGACCAGTTCACTTTCACCGGCGGCGTGGCGAAAAACGAGGCCGCGGTGAAGGCTCTGATGGAGCTGGTCAAGGAGAACTACGGCGAGGTGACCCTGAACATCAACCCCGACTCGATCTACACCGGCGCGTTAGGCGGCGCGACCTTTGCCTGGCGGGCGGTGGTCGAGGAGGGAAAGACCGCGGAGGCACGGCAATGATCCATACCATCGGCATCGATATCGGCTCCGGGGTCGTCAAGACGACGCTATTCAGGACCGAGGGCTCGGGTGCGGACGCCAAGAGCGAGTGGCTTGCCAGGCGCTGTGAGCGGATCCGCCGGCGCGACAACATGCAGCTCGCCAAGGACGGCTACGACGAAGTGCTGGAGGAAGCCGGCCTCAAGCCCGGCGACGTGGATTACGTGGCCACCACGGGTGAAGGCGAGAACGTCAAGTTCGCCACCGGACACTTCTATTCGATGACGACGCATGCGCGCGGCGGCGTCTTCCTGCAGCCGAGCGCGCGCGCGGTGGTGGACATCGGCGCGCTCAACGGCCGCGCCATCTATATCGACGAGCGCGGCAAGGTGCTGTCCTACAAGATGACCAGCCAGTGCGCTTCGGGCTCGGGCCAGTTCCTCGAGAACATCGCGCGCTACCTCGGGGTTGCAGTGGAGGAGATCGGTTCGCTGTCCCAGGCGGCGAAGGCACCGGAGAAGATCAGTTCGATCTGCGCCGTGCTCGCCGAGACGGACGTCATCAACATGGTTTCGCGCGGCATCCCGACACCGGATATCCTGAAGGGCATCCATATCTCAATGGCCTCGCGCCTGGTGAAGCTGCTGAAGGTGACCGGCATCAAGAGCGGCACGGTGCTGCTCACCGGTGGACTCGCGCTGGACGCCGGTTTGCTCGCCGCGTTGCGCGAAGAGCTGGTCAACGAGAAAATCACGGGGCTCGAAACGGTCAACCACCCCGATTCGATCTACGCCGGCGCGATCGGCGCGGCGCTCTGGGGCGCATTCCGCCACGACAAGCTCAAGGCGCTGCAGGAGAGGGCGGCCGCCTGAAACCTCACGGAGATTAGAAATGGCACTTTTGATCGACGACAACTGCACCGCTTGCGACGCCTGCAAACCGGTGTGTCCGAACGAAGCGATCAGCGTCGGCGATCCGATCTACGTGATCGATCCGCTCAAGTGCACCGAGTGCGTCGGTGCCGAGGACGAGCCGCAGTGCAAGCTCGTCTGCCCGGCCGACTGCATCGTGCAGAACCCGGATTACCAGGAAACGCCCGAGCAGCTGATGGAGAAGTACCACGGCCTCCACGGCTGAGAGGCGGAATCCATGAAGATCAAGCAAAGACCGCTGACCGCGGCCGACCTGGATAAGGTCGTGGCCATCGACGCCTCGATCAGCGGGCGGATGCGGCGCAGCTACTTCGAGCGGCGGCTGGCAGCGGCGCTGCGCGAGCCGAACCTGCACGCTCAATTCGCGGTCGACGACGAGGCGGGGCTCGCCGGTTACATCCTCGGAAGAGTTCTCGAGGGCGAGTTCGGGCGCATCCAGCCGGCGATGCGGCTCGAGGTGGTGGGCGTCAAGCCCGAAGCGCGCGGGCGCGGAATCGGGCTGGCGCTGGAACGCGCGATCGAAGAGGCGTCGCGCCGGCGCGGCTTGAGCGAAATGCGCACCGGCGCGAGCTGGCGCGACCACCAGATGCTGCGCTTCCTGGATTCCGCGGGCTATCGGCTGGGGCGCAACCAGGTCGTCGACTGCACCATCGCAGAGGCCAATCTCGGCCCTCGGGAGGAGGAGCCGGTGGTCATCGAGGAACAGGACCGGCCGGGCGACCGCAACGACTACAGCGACAATGCGGCGAACCACTTCGAGCACCTCGCGCGCGACATCGCCGAGGTGCACTCGCTCGCGGAAGCCGATCTGGAGGCGGTCGTTCGCATCGACCGCCGTCTGACCGGCCATGACCGCGGCGACTACATACGCCACAAATTCCGCGAGGCGCTAAGCGAATCGGCGCTGAGGATATCGCTGGTCGCGCACAAGGACGGCACCGCCGCCGGCTACCTGATGGCGAGCGCGGATTACGGCGATTTCGGCCGCGCCGAGCCGGTCGCGGTGATCGACACCATCGGCGTCGATCCGGCCTTCTCGCACGCCGGCATCGGCCGTGCGCTGCTGTCGCAGCTGTTCATGAACCTCGACGCCCTGCGAGTGGAACGCGTCGAGTCGGTCGTGGCGAAGGAGCACTTCGAGCTGCTCGGGTTCCTCTACCGCGCCGGCTTCGGCCCGTCGCAGCGGCTGGCGTTCGTCAAGGCCCTCGCTTAGGTCAGGCTTCAACCCGCGTAGGCGAGCACGAGCCGGGCATCGGTCTCGTCGTCGAGCAGGTCCTCGACCGCGGGCAGGAGCGACATCTCTTCCTTTTGCACGTGCGCGTTGAGCCGCTCGGAAAGCTCGAGCCCGGCAGCGCGCAATTTCTGCCAGTCCTGCTTCTCGAGCGCCGCGCCGAACGCCTGCGCCGCGGAACGGATCACCACATGCTCTTCGCTCAGCAGTTCGGCGATGTCACCTTCACCCGCTTCGCTGAGAAGCGGAAAGAGCTCCTCCTCCTCGAACGCAAAGTGACGCGAAATCTCGTGGGCGAGCGCTGTCGCGCAGCTGCGCGCAAGCTCTGCCAGCTCGGATCCGGTGCGTGCGCTGGCCACCTGTTCGAAGCGGTTCCAGAGCGCGAGAGTCGCCTCGTGGTCCTCGTGAAGGCGGCGGCAGGTTTGGCGGTTGAAGTTCATGCGAGCTTCGGCCGCTCATCGCGCACGCGCACTGCCTTGCCCTGCGAGCGGGGCACCTCGCCCGGCTTCTTCACCAGCACGTCCGTCGTGACCCCGACCATCGACTTGATCTGATAGCGCACCTGCCCGGCGAGCCGTTGATAGGCGTCTGCGCTCGCGCGCAGCGAGGGCGCGGCCTCGACTTCGACCTTTAGCTCGTCCATGTTGCCGCGGCGCGATACCACCAGCTGGTAGTGCGGCGCGATATCGGGCATGCCGACAAGCGCCGCTTCGATCTGCGACGGATAGACGTTGACGCCCCGGATGATCAGCATGTCGTCGTTGCGTCCGGTGATCCGGCGCAGGCGCAGGTGGGTGCGCCCGCAGGCGCAGCGCGAGGTGGTGACGCGCGTGATGTCGCGGGTGCGGTAGCGGATCATCGGCAGGCCTTCTTTCGTGAGCGTGGTGATCACCAGCTCGCCCGCCTGGCCTTCGGGCACCGGCCTTCCCGTTTCGGGGTCGATGATCTCGAACAGGAAATGATCCTCCCAGCCGTGCAGTCCGTCCTGCGCATCGCACTCGACGGCGACGCCCGGGCCCAGGATCTCGGACAAGCCGTAAACGTCGACCGCCTTCAGACCGAGCCGGATCTGGATCTCGCGCCGCATGGCGTCGCTCCAGGGCTCGGCGCCGAACAGGCCGATCTCGAGCGCGCTCGCTCGCAGGTCGACGCCGTCGCGCTCGGCGACTTCCGCGATGTTGAGCGCGTACGACGGCGTCGAGCACAGCACCCGGGCGCCGAAATCCTTGATCAGCAGCACCTGGCGCTCGGTCGCGCCGCCCGACATCGGCACCACGGTCGCGCCCAGGCGCTCGGCGCCGTAGTGCGCGCCGAGGCCGCCCGTGAACAGGCCGTAGCCGTAGGCGTTATGCACCACGTCGCCCGGCCGCGCGCCGCCGCAGGCCATCGAGCGCGCCATCAGATCGGCCCAGGTGTCGAGGTCCTTTTTCGTGTAACCCACTACGGTCGGCTTGCCCGTGGTGCCGGAGGAGGCGTGAAGCCTGAGCAGCTTCGGGCGCGGGCGCGCGAACATGCCGAACGGATAGTTGTCGCGCAGGTCGGTCTTGACCGTGAACGGCAGGTTCTGAACGTCCTCCAGCGAGCGGATGTCCTGCGGCTTGATGCGCGCAGCCTTCATGCGCTCGCGATGCAGCGGGACGTTCTCCATGGCGTTCTTCAGCGTCGCACGGAGGCGGCGCAACTGCAGCTTCCGCAATTCCTCGCGCGGCGCGGTTTCGATAGCGCGCTCGAAATAGTACTTCGCGCGCCGCGCCGTTCGTGGGGCGGGGCTCCCGTGATGAATCTTGGCGTAGCGCGGCTGCAGCTGAGCGTTCATGTCGTCCCTCCTTCTCGATCTAGTTGCTGCCGCGCACCGGAAGTTGCGGCAGCGAGAATCCCTGGTTGTACGCGGCGCGCCTGACCAGCGCGAACTTGAGCCTCCACCCGGCGGCAAGCGCCGCCAGGCCGGCCAGGACGTCGGCGCCCGGCGCCACCGAAGGCAGCATCTGGCCGATCGCCAGCAGGGCGAGCGGCGCCGCGGTGCCGGCATAGACGAGCATCCGACCGCTCGACTCGAGCGCCGCGCGAGGCGCGCCGGCCCCGAGGCGCTTGCGGTAGCGCGACCACGCTGCGGCGCGCGCGATCAAGACCAGCGCGAGGGCCACCAGCCAGGGCGTCGGCGGCGTGGCGACGAGAGTGGCCGTGATGGCGACGAACAGCCCGCCGCCCTCGGCCAGCGACGTGGCAATGATCAGCTCGACGATCCCCGGCGTGCGCCAAGCGGGAATGCCCTTGGAGGCGAGCAGAATGCGCCCCTGGCAGAAGGCGAACGCCAGAGCCGCCAGCCCGACGGCCTGCGCCACCCATGGCCGCCCGAGAGCGAGCGCCAGCCCTCCGAGCGCGAACACCACCAGCGCAGCGAACGACTCGCGCGTCATCCAGGAAGTGAACGGGTTGAAGAACACGTGGATCGCGCGCAGCTTGCGCCCGATCTCGAGCCATACGGCGCCCAGCCCGGCGGCGATGAGCGCCAGACCGAGCGCCAGGAACGGCCCCCAGCCCGGCGTCGCGTGCGCGGTGAGAGCCGTCGAGATGAGGAGCCCGGAACCGGTGCCGCCGAGGATGAAGTTCGTCGCGGCGCGCAGGTCCCAGTGCGCCTGCAGCCATGGCTTGGGGCCGTATTTCGGGCCGGTGCTCATCGGCGCTTGTCCCACAGGTAGTAGAAGCCGGGATCCGTGCCGAGCTCCTCGTGCATGCGGAAAAACTGGTTCTCGGCGAGCAGCTCGGACACGTTGCTCGCCGGGTCCTCGACGTCGCCGAAATGCAGCGCCTGGGCGATACACGAGTTGACGCACGCGGGCGTCGCTTCCGGGTCGACGCCGGGCTTGAGCCCTTTGGCCAGCCCCGCGTCGATGCGGTCCGAGCAAAAAGTGCACTTGGTGGCGACGCCTATGCGCCCGGAATCGAAGCGCTGGGCTTCGGATTCCATCGGCGCGCCGTAAGCGAAGGACGGCTGGTCGGTCTTGTAGCGCGCCTGGTAGGGGCAGGCGACCGCGCAGTACGCGCAGCCGATGCACAAATCGTAGTCGATGGTGACGATGCCGTCGGCCCGCTTGCGCGTCGCGGTGGAGGGGCAGACGTGCATGCACGGCGGGTCGGCGCAGTGCATGCAGCCGACCGGAACGAAGGCGCGCTTGACCTCAGGGTATTCGCCGACCTCCATGTCGAGCACGCGCCGCCACTGCACCTCGGGCGGCGTCGCGTTGGTGTGCTTGCACGCCGCGGTGCAGGTCTGGCAGCCGACGCAGCGCCGCAGATCGGCGACCATGGCCCAACGCGTCATCCCAATCTCCGCAGGGACACTCTCACCACGTCGGCCCCCGAGCCGGTCGCGTCGGTGAGCGCGAGCGACATCGGCACCAGCTTGTTCATGCTCGGCATCTCGAAATCCTTGGCGAACGGGGTCTCCCAGTGGTCGAACTGCCCCAGAAGGAGAAGCGTGTCGGGGCGGATGCCCTGGCGCAACACCGCGTGCGCGCGCACGCGCGCCTTGGGCGTGGCGATCTCGACCAAGTCGCCCTCCGATACGCCGATACGCGCCGCGGCCTGCGCATTCAGGATCACGCCTTTGTGTCCGGCGATGTTGTCGGCGACTTCCTTGATGAGCTGCATGCCGACGTTGCCGCCCCAGGCGTACTGCATGCTGCGCGAGGTGATGAGCCAGTACGGGTAGTCATCCGGCTGGCCGCCCATGGCGCGCAGGGACGTCTCCCACAGGCCCGGAAAATCCTTCCACTTCGGCAGCGCCTGGTACTCCGTGAGCTGCACGTCCCACCAGTGGATGTCGTGCTCGTGCAGGCGGCGCTCGAG
>Ga0315556_1001855_pt1 | contig 12430 bp, 10 predicted proteins | sample SalMarSW160310MG_FD_202112 | JGI IMG/M metagenome (GOLD analysis project Ga0315556, IMG submission 202112) | Salt marsh sediment microbial communities from the Plum Island Ecosystem LTER, Massachusetts, United States - Salt Marsh Sediment SW1603-10 ...
TCTCGTCGGCGGTGGCCTCTTCCTGCTCGCCAAGAGCACTGATGAAATTCACGACAAGTTGGAGGGCGAAGAGGGCCGCCGAGACACGGCCGCCGCGCCTTCGTTCGCCGGCGTGATCACACAGATCGCCCTGCTCGATATTGTCTTCTCATTGGACTCGGTGATCACCGCCGTGGGAATGGCGCGAGATCTGTGGGTCATGGTGACGGCGATTGTCGTGGCAGTGGGAATTATGATGGTCGCTTCGGGGCCGATAAGTCGCTTTGTGGAAGACCACCCCACCGTGAAGATGCTGGCGCTCAGCTTCCTGCTTCTTATCGGGATGTCGCTGATCGCCGAAGGCATGGGCTTGCATATCCCGAAGGGCTACATCTACTTCGCCATGGGATTCTCGGTCCTCGTGGAAGTCCTCAACCTGCGGCTGCGCTCGCGGGGGGAAGAGCCGGTACGGCTGCGAGAACCCTATGCGCGGGACAAAGCCTAGGCGCGTCCATTTGTGAATTCTTTCACATACTGAATGGACCTAGCGCGGTGGTCCGTCCGAGCGTGGCGGTTCTCGGCGGACGCGAAGCTCGGCCACACGGAAGCCGTCCATTCGCAGAACCACGAAGCTCAGATCCGCCCAGTGGAAGGAATCGCCCGCCTGGGGGATGTCCCCAAAACGCGTCAGAGCCAGGCCACCGACGGTTTCATACAAGCCCCGTCCCTCTTGAGGCAGCCTTTCGAGGCCAACCACGGCCTTGAAGTCCTCCACGGGAAGCATCCCGTCTACCCGCCAGGCCCCGGGCCCCTCTTGCTTGACCTCCTCCTGATTGAGCTCATCACCTTCCGGCAAATCACCCACCAGAGCATCCAGCAAGTCGTTAGTAGTGACCAGGCCCTGCACGCCGCCGTATTCGTCCATCACCAGCGCGATCGGCCGCCGAGTCCTACGAAAGGTTTCCATCGCTTCAAAGGCGCGTGCGCTTTCCGGGATGAAATCGACCTTCCTGGCGCTGCCCCGCAAATTGATGGATCTACCCCCCATGCAGTCGGAAAGCAGGTCTCGGACTTCCAACACGCCGACGACATGGTCTAGGCCTTCTTCACACACAGGCAGTCGAGCACGATCGCTGGAAATGATCTTGTGGATGTTCTCATCTACTGGGTCGAAGAGATCGAGCCAATCGATCTCCGTGCGAGGCGTCGCCAGCGACGCCAGCGTCCGATCGGCCGTCCGGAAGATGCGGCCCACCAGATCCCTCTCGACCTCGGCAAAGGTACCGGCGTTGGCGCCCTCCTGCAGCAGCGCCTTGATTTCGCCCTCTGTGACGGGGCGCTGTTCTCGGTTCTGGCTTCCGAACGAATCCAGCACGACATTGGTGCTGGCGTTGAGCAGACTCACCACCGGGGAGACCAGTCGGGCCAGGCCCGAAAGCGGACGGGCGACTGCACCCAATATCGCCTCCGGCTGAACGAGTGCCAGACGTTTGGGGACCAGCTCCCCCAGGATCAGCATCGTGTAAGTGATGATGACGACGACCAGCGCCAGGCTCAGCTTGTCAGCGTAGGCGCCAATCATCGGCACCGGGGCCAGCCAGGACTCAAGACGGCCCGCAAGGGTGGCACCACCGAAGGCACCGAGCAATACGCTGACCAACGTGATCCCAACCTGGATTGCGGCCAAAGATCGCCCAGGAGACTCCGTCATCTCCAAGGCACGCTCGAAGCCAGCCCCATCTTCGTGCGCCCGCTCCCGCAGACTCGATCTTCGGGCCAACACGAGCGCAATTTCCGACATGGCGAGCCAACCATTGAATAGAATCAAGATCAATATGACCGAGACTTCAAGCAGCGGCGAATCCATGCTGGGCTATTCCTCTCGAGCAGCGCGGTGGAGTCTCAGTATAGTGGACAGCGGACACCTCCCTGCTGGCGCCGGGGCACCGGCGGGGTACAATCAAGTCGTTGCCTGCTCCGTTCGGAGCGTTGCGAAGGGAGACCGTGTATGCGGCCCGTTTATGCGCTTGCCGGAGGCGTTTCCAAGTTCGCCAAGGCGCGTCCGGACAAAACGTTCCAGGCGATCATCAAAGAGGCCTACGACGACGCCATTGAAGATCTGGGCCTCGATTTCCCCACATTTACGGCTGCGGTGGATGGCTCAGTGGCCTCCTATTTCTCGGATCATTTCTCTCGACAACTGATGGCCGGGATCATGGCCCAGGACTACCTCGGCCTTTGCCCCAAACCCAGTCACCGCGTTGAAGGCGGCGGGGCGACAGGCGGCATTTGCTTCCAGGAAGCGTGGAAATCGATCGCATCCGGACATATGGACGTATGCGTCGCCTACGGCTTCGAGACTATGAGCCATGTCGAAACGTGGAAGGGCAATGAGTTCATTGCCCTGGCATCCGATATCTCGTGGGATTACCCAGTGGGAGGCTTCTACTCCGGGTACTACGCCATGATGGTCACACGTCATATGAAAGAGTTCGGTACCACGGTCGAACAGATGGCGCACGTCTCGGTCAAGAACCACATCAACGCCTTTCACAATCCCTACTCCCAGAAACGCCACCGCTACACCATCGAGGACGTGCGCCAGGCACCGATGGTGGCCTGGCCGCTTACCCGACTGGACATCTGTGTGATGTCCGACGGCGCTGCGGCGGTCGTCCTGGCATCGGAAGAAGGCCTCAAGCGGCTTGAGGCGGCCGGGGCGAGCGTCACCCGGCCGTTGGTGCGAGTGGCTGGCATCGGGCGCGGCACGGACGCCATGCGCATGTCCGACCGCCCTCATCTCGACTACGACACATTCATGCGCGACTACGCCACAGAGAAGGAACGCGGCTCGGACGATACCCGGGCCTATTATCGGGATCTGTGGGACCATGGGACGCGCTATCCAGGCGTCCACTCCTTTCGCGGGGGCCGCGTGGCGGGCAACATGGCTTACAAACAGGCTGGTGTTGGCGACCCGCTGGAGGAGCTGGACTTCGTCGAACTTCACGACGCATACACGTCGAGTGAAATCCAAACCTACGAAGACCTTGGGCTCTGCCGCTACGGGGAAGGCGGCCCATTCGCCGCCTCAGGCAAAGCGTTTACGCCGGGTCTGGACTACGGTTTGAAACTGCCGGAAAAACCTGTTTGCCCGGTCAATCCCTCCGGCGGCCTGATCGCCTGCGGCCACCCGGTTGGCGCCACCGGCTTGATGCAGGCCGTGTTCGCAACCTGGCAGCTGCAAGGAAGCATTGAAGCCCACTTCGGGGATCCGGCGCTCCAAATTGAAAATGCCCAACGCGGAGCGATCCATTCTCACGCCGGAACCGGGACCTACATTTCCGTCACCGTGCTGGAAAGGGAGGCCTGAGCCATGGCCAAGCTGCCCAAGAAGCGCCCCGAGACCCTTGGAGGCTACATCGTCCACGGCATGCCCTTCCCCGTGGAGACCGATCCGGAAGCGCTCGCCTTCCTCAAGAAGCTGGCGCCGATCCAGATCGAACAACCTTACAGCATCACCTATCTACACTCCTACGGCCAGGACAGCCCCTGGTTCGCCGGCGCTGCCAACAAACGCCTGCTTGCCAGCCAGGATCCGACAAGCGGCTATACCTACGCCACTCCGCGCGGGCACGACATGACGTCCGGAGACGAAACGCGGTGGATCGACATCACCGATCGCCCGGCCCACGTGCATGCGTTCACCGTGTGCCACTTTGGGTCGGAGGAGTTCTTGCCGGAAACGCCCTACGTGCTGGCGATGATCGAATTCGAGGACGTGGACACGCTGTTTCTGACCCGCTTGATGGGGGTTGATCCGTCTGATGCGAATCTGGATTGGATAGGAATGGCCGTCGAACCACGCTTCTTGCGGAACAGCAAGCTCAAACCGACCGACGTGTATTTCGTACCCAGCGACTAGCATCGATCCAGCATGACTCAAGCCACATCGGAGACCGCCCCGTCGCTCGGGCAGTTGATCAATGTGTACCGCCCAAGTCGCCGGCGGCGGATCGCGCTGTGGATCCTTTTGTCTTCTGGCCTGGTCGCGGCTCTGATTTCGGCGCTCGCGGGCGGCTACCGATGGTATCTCGCCACCACGCAGTACGGCCCGGCGGTGGTCTCCAAGTGGTCCACCCCTTGGTTCATCGCAGCCGCGGCATTCGCCGGACTCAGCCTTGCGATCAGCATCTTCATTCTGCGCGGACGCCGCCTTGAAGTCAGCCTTCACGGCGCGGGGATTGTCTACCAAAACGGCCGAACCCGCATCAGCATACCCTGGCAAGATATCCAACGGCTGCATGCGTCCGCCGTGAGATATGGTATCTTTGGGCTCATCTGGGGCGGCGAGATGGAGGTACGTCTCGACATCCGGGGTGGACAGCAGATTCGACTTACCCGGGCTATCGCCAAGCTACCCGACCTGGTGGAGAAGATCAAACGAAACATATATCCGCACCTCCTGGCCAGCTACACTCGGGCCTTCAATCAGGGCCAAGCCCTGGAATTCGGCCCTTTGACGCTTAACGGCGAAGGAGTCATGCGGGCAGGGCGATTGCTGCCATGGGCTCAGTTGGCTTCGGCCGATCTCCAGCGGGGCGTCCTGAAGCTTACCCCGGTTAAGGGTGGGCCTGGCCGCCGGATTACACTGCCCGCCCAACAGATTCCCAACCTCGACGTATGTCTTCAACTTATCCAGAATTTGGGGCAAAGAGCATGAAAAAGCGAATCGCGCAACTTTCGCTGCCACTGCTCGTGATCTTTCTACTCGCAGGCTGCTCTTCGCCTGGCCTTGGCGAGTCCGGAACAGACCAGAGCGGACAAACGGACAGCACCCTGCCTCAGGCAGACGTGATCTTCAAGCTCGCCCCGCCAGCCGGAACATCGAACGATGCCGGCATCTCCCTTGAGGTTATCGATTCCGTCACCGGAGTGGCATACAACATCACGCCCCATGCCATGGGGCCCACAGACGACGGGCGCTGGCAGGTACAAGTGAGCCTGCCGGTGGGGGCCCTGGTTGACTATCGGTACGCACGAACGTCGCCTGACTCTGCTTTCGAAGCCACTGCTGACGGTCAGCAGATTCGCTATCGGGTCGCCATGATTCCTGGGCCAGTTGAGATCGACGACTTGGCGGCCACGTGGACAGGCGCCCCCTATGCCGGCCAGTCCGGGCGAATCCTAGGCAAGATCACGGATTCGGCCAGCGGCCACCCGCTGAGCCAGATCCGTGTGACCGCCGGCGGCTTATCCACATTCACCGATGGACAGGGTCAGTACCGCCTGGAGGGACTTCCTCCTGGCTTGCACTCGCTGGTGGTATCGGCTACGGATGGGAGCTTTCTCCCTGGCTCGCAAGGCGCCGTAGTTGCAGCCGACAGCAGCACACCCGCCGACTTGTCCCTGCAGGCAGCCACTCCGGTCCGGGCCACTTTTGAAGTCACCGTTCCCGCCGACACAGCACAGGGTGCCCCGGTCCGGTTGGCGGGGAACCTACGCCAATTCGGAGATGTCTTCAGCGAGATCCCCGGCGGACAGGACCTCACCAGCGCCCGCATGCCAGCGCTGGTCCCAGTGGATGCCACCCACTATCTGCTCCTGGCCCAGCTCTACGGCGGGACCTATCTGCAGTACAAGTACACGCTGGGAGACGGATTGTGGAACGCCGAGCGCGACGCTCAGGGCGCGTTCAAGGTGCGCGAACTGATTGTCCCCGACCAGGATTTCACGGTTCAGGACACGGTTGGAAGCTGGCACGGCGGCAATCGCTCGGCGATCGCTTTCCAAGTGAGTGTGCCGTCTGACACGCCAAACAGCGACGACGTCACCATCCAGATCAATCCGTTCACCTGGTTCGAGCCGCTTCCGATGTGGCGTTCAGGCGATCATCAGTGGCTGTTCATGCTGGAAGGGCCGCTCGACTTCAACGGACAGGTGGGTTACCGATACTGCCGCAACTTCCAGTGCGGAGGCGCCGACGACGCTGAAACCCCCGGCGCGCAATCCACCGGTAGGCCGCTAGATCCTTCCAACGCCCAGCGCACGATCGACGATCAGGTCGCTGGTTGGCAGTGGCTGGGGGCGTCATCGTCCGCGTCTGTGGCTGCGCCCGAAATCATCTCCCGAGCAGACTACAAGGTCGGAGTGGACTTCGCGCCCAACTTCCAACCGAATTGGACCCCTTTCCAAAATCAATCGGTGAGCGATGTCAAGGCGATGGGGGCCAACAGCCTCACACTCACCCCGACCTGGGTTCTCAATTCGAACAATCCACTTCCCATCATGGGCTTCGACCCAGCCCATGGCCCATTTGACAGTGATCTGCAGGCTTGGGCGGCCGAAGCCAAGCGCCAGGGACTGGACATTGCCCTTCGGCCGACCCTTATCGCACCCAACGCATCAACGGCCACCTGGTGGTCAACCGCCAACCGCAACTCGGCCTGGTGGTCGGTCTGGTTCGAAAGCTACAGGAACTTCATCCTGACCTATGCCCGTCAGGCTCAGAGCATGGGCGCTGACAGTCTGATCCTGGGCGGTCCGGAAGCGGCCCCTGCCCTGCCTGGCGGCCTGCTGGCCGACGGCTCGCCTTCCGGAGCCCCGGGAGACGCTGAGGCCAAATGGCGGTCGATGATCGATGACGTACGAGCTGTCTATTCGGGGAAGATCGCCTTCGAGATCGAAGATGGAAAGCAGCTCCAGTCAGCGCCTCCTTTCATGGACGCCGTGGACGTCGCCCGAGTGTATTGGCACGCCCCCCTCGCCGACTCGAACAGCACGGACCTGGCCGGCATGCAGGCAGCCGCCACAGCCTCGCTCGACACTCTGGTGGCGACCCCCGCGCTGGCCGGAAAACCCATCCAGCTTAGTGTTGAGTACCTCTCGGTCGATGGAGGTGCCACAGCCTGCACCCCGAGGCCGGATGGATCCTGCCGGGACAGTTCAGAGTTCGATTCTGGCGCCATTGTTGACCCTGATCTGAAGGTCGACCTTGGCGAGCAGGCCATGGCGATGAACGCCGTGCTGATGGAAGCCATCAAACGCCCCGCCATCCAGGGCTTCTACGCCCGCCGCTACAATCCGGTGGTGGCCCTTCAAGACAAGTCCGCCTCGGTGCACGGAAAGCCGGCGCGCGACGTGTTATGGTATTGGTACCAACGCCTCACCGGTCAATCGACGGGGAGTTAACCAGCCCGCCTCACAAACCGCATGAGTCTGGGAGGATGCGTGGGAATGGATGATGCCGGTCTTGGAGGATCGTTCGTCTGGGAGCCCACGCCCGACATCATCGAGCGCGCCCACGTAACCCATTTCATGCACCAGAACGACATCCCTGATTTCGATACGCTGATCGTCCGCGCCGGCAGCAATGTCGGCTGGTTCACCGATGCGTTGCTCCGCTTCCTCGACATCCGTTTCCGCAAACCCTACGACAGAATCCTCGATCTCGAGGAAGGCATCGCCTGGCCGAAGTGGTGCGTCGGCGGCGAGATGAACATCGTCGACAACTGCCTGGACAAGCGCATCGGCACACCCTTCGAACACGAGACGGCATTGATTTGGGAGAGCGAAGAGGGGGCTTCACGCAGCATGACCTATGCGGAGCTGACCCGCCAGGTCAATCGCGCCGCAAATGCCCTCAGGGGGCTCGGACTTGGCCGCGGCGACGCCGTCGGCCTATACATGCCGCTCACACCCGAAGAAGTGATCGCCTGCCTGGCGGTTGTCAAGATCGGCGGGATCATCCTTCCGCTGTTCTCTGGCTATGGTTCAGGCGCCGTCGCCAGTCGACTAGCCGACGGCAATGCAAAGGCGCTGGTCACAGCCGACGGTGCCATGCGGCGAGGCCGGGTTGTCCCCATGAAGCCCCAAGCCGACGATGCCGCCGCCCAAGTACCTAGCCTGCAGCACATGCTCGTTGTACAGCGGAGCGGCAATTCCGTCGTGATGCAGCCCGGCCGAGACCACTGGTGGCACGAACTGATCCCCGCCCAAGCCGACCAGGCCGAAACCGAACCCACCGGGGCCGATGACCCGCTGATGATCATCTACACCTCCGGCACCACCGGCCGGCCCAAGGGCGCCGTGCACACACACTGTGGCTTCCCCATCAAGGCTACCCAGGACATGGCCTTCGGGATGGACGTCCATCCCGGCGACAGGATCTTCTGGATGACCGATATGGGCTGGATGATGGGCCCCTGGCTTATCTTCGGCACATTGTTGTTGGGCGCCACAATGTTCCTCTTCGACGGTGCGCCCGACTACCCGGGGCCGGACCGGGTGTGGGAAATGATCGAACGCCACGCCATTACCCAGCTTGGCCTTTCCCCAACCTTCATCCGCGCGCTCATCCCCGAAGGCGAGGAACCGGTCCTGTCTCACGACCTGTCCAGCCTTCGAACCATCGGCTCGACCGGCGAGACCTGGAACCCTGATCCCTGGATGTGGCTGTTCGAGGTGGTCGGAAAACGACGGCTACCGATCATCAACTATTCTGGGGGAACGGAGCTTTCGGGCGGGATCATCATGGGCAACCCCACACGGCCGATCAAGCCGTGCGCGCTTTCGGCCGTGTGCCCTGGAATGGCGGCAGATGTCTTCGACGAGAATGGCCATTCAGTGGTCGGCCAGGTCGGCGAACTGGTGATCAAGGCCCCTTGGATTGGCATCACACGCGGCTTCTGGAAAGACCCCGAACGCTATCTGGCAACATACTGGTCGAAGTTCCCGAATACCTGGGTTCACGGCGACTGGGCTATGGTCGACGAGGATGGGCAGTGGTACATCCTGGGCCGCTCCGATGACACGTTGATGATCGCCGGCAAGCGCCTGGGCCCGGCTGAAGTGGAATCGATTCTGCTTTCCCACCATCAGGTCGTGTCGGCGGCCGCCATCGGCGTCCCAGACTCGATCAAGGGGAGCGCCGTGGTGTGCTTCTGCGTGCTGCAAGGCGATAGCGATCCCGAACAAGTTCGCGCCGAGCTGACAGATCGAATGGTCAAGGACCTGGGCAAGCCGCTGGCACCCAAGGCGATCCTCTTCATACCCGACCTGCCGCGCACACGCAACGCCAAGCTGATGCGGCGCATGCTGCGATCCGCCTACCTCGGCGAAGATCCGGGCGACACATCGGCCCTCGTCAACCCAGAATCACTGGAGGCCATTCGAGCAGCAGCATCATAAGATTCGATTTGTGAATTTCTTCACAATCGCCACTGAGAGCATGGTCCAAGGAGTCAAGGGGATCCACCGAGGCCAACATGGATTTCTCACTAAACGACGAACAACGCCTCTGGCAGCAGACCGTCCACGATTTCTGTGAAAAGGAGATACGGCCCCATGCTGCGGAACTCGACGCCGAGGCCCGCTTCCGCCAGGAAGCGATTCCGGCTATGGCCGCACTGGGCTTGCTTGCGCTCAATATCGAGGACTCCTACGGGGGTGCAGGCGTCGATGCCCTGAGCGCCGCGCTGGCCCTGGAGGAATTGGGTTGGGCTTGCGCGGGCACCGCGCTTTCCGTAGCGGCGCACAACGGCCTGTGCTGTGCCAGCATCAGCGCCTTCGGATCCGAGGATCAGAAGCGCCACTGGCTCCCGGGCCTGGCGTCGGGGGAAGATGGGCTCGGCGCCCTAGCCTTGACGGAGCCGGGTGCCGGATCGGATCTCGGCGGGGGCATCGCCACGCGCGCCACGCCTGATAGCGCTGGCTGGGTTGTTTCCGGATCCAAGGCGTGGATCACCAACGCCAGCCTGGCGCCTTTGTTCGTCGTCTTGTGCCGCACTGACGTGGATCAGAGTTCGTATGCTTTGAGCATGGTCGTCGTCCCGGCCGATGCCGAAGGGGTGCACATTCACCCCCCTGAGAAGAAGATGGGGATGCGCGCCTCGCCGACCCACGCTATCGCCTTCGACCACGTGCGCGTACCAGCCGACAACCTGTTGGGAGTTCAGGGGAAGGGTCTCCGGCAAACCCTGCAGATTCTGGACGGCGGCCGCGTGGGAATCGGCGCTTTGTCCCTTGGCGTGGCCCGAGCTGCGCTCGAGGCGGCCATCCGCTATGCCGGTGAGCGGCAGACCTTCGGCCGGCCGCTGAACCGTCACCAGGCGGTCCAGTTCATGCTGGCCGATGCGGAGACCAGGCTCGAAGCGTCACGCTGGCTGGTCTATCGCTCCGCCTGGCTCAAGGAGCAGGGACTGCCATACACGCGCGAAGCCGCCATGGCCAAGCTGACGGCCAGTGAGATGGCGGAAAGCGTATGCCGGGATGCCATTCAGATTCTGGGAGGCTACGGATACAGCAGCGAGTACCCCGTCGAACGTTTCTATCGGGATGCCCGCTTGTTGACCATCGGCGAGGGCACCAGCGAGGTGCAGCGGATGGTCATCGCCAAGCGTCTCCTCGGGCTGGAATAAGGACCAGCCGACAACCCCCTACTGGACGGCGGTTTCGAAGGCCGCCGTGAGCTGGTCCTCAGTCACATAGCCGACCCACTGCTGGATGACGTTTCCATCAGCGTCCAACAGAAACAGATGCGGCTGGTATTGATAGCCCAGCGCCCGTTTGAAGTCTTGGGTCTGGGGATCATCGATATCCAAATAGGCGAAGTGTATTTGGTCTTTCCAGTCTCGCTCGAGCCCGTGCACGACGGGTGCCAATGCCTGGCAGGTCGGTCACCAGAAGGCGAAGAACTCTACCAGCGTGGGTTGGTCGCCGCTGGCCAATTTGACGTTCTGGGGGTTTGTAGCGTGCAGATGGGGATTGACAGTAATCGTGGGTCGCGGCTCTTCCACGGTCTGGCCATCATCAGAAACCGGCATGGTCGCCGAGGCATCCACCATTGGCGTTCCGGTGGGAGCCATGGCCGCCTCTGTGGCTGAGGGGATCGGCGATGACGGCCTCGGCGGTGGGGCACTGGAACAGGCTGCTACCGCCAGGGCCAAGAAAGACCCCAAAGCCAGGCTGGCATGTTTCATGCTCGTTCTCCTCAAGCAAAGCGATCTCGCCCCGACCCTTGACAACTTCTCTTCATGCTAAGGACCATATCTTACCAGCAGCTTAACGCCTCATTGCTTGCCATCTGGCATGCTGCCAGGCGACGCTAAGGGGCATAGTATACTCACGTCCAGATTCGCCCTTTCTTGAGGTGCCCATGCCCAACCAACTCGTCGAGTGCATCCCGAATTTCTCCGAAGGCCGCCGGCAGGACGTTGTGGATGCCATCCATGCCGCCATCCAGGGGGTCTCCAACATCCACGTCCTAGATCAGCACAGCGACCATGATCACAACCGCACCGTGATCACCTTCGTTGGCCCCCCCAAGGCCGTAGCTGACGCCGCGTTCGCCGGAATGGCCAAAGCCGCTGAATTGATCGATCTGGATCACCATCAAGGAGAGCACCCGCGCATCGGCGCCACCGACGTGGTCCCGTTCGTGCCCATCAGCGGAATCACGCAGGATGACTGCATCGAGCTGGCACGCGGCGTGGCCGAGCGGGCTGCAAATGAGCTTGGCCTGCCAATCTATCTGTACGAGGCGGCCGCCACGCGCCCCGATCGTGTCAACCTCGAAAACATCCGCCGCGGCGAGTACGAAGGTCTGAGAGCGGCCATCAAGACCGACGCTGAGAGGGCGCCTGATTTCGGCCCCTCCGAGCTCGGCCCCGCAGGAGCCACTGTCATCGGCGTTCGGGCTCCATTGATCGCTTACAACGTTTACCTGACCACCGAAGACGTCGGAATAGCCAAGAAGATCGCCAGAGCTATCCGCCAGTCGTCGGGCGGCCTGCGCTTCGTCAAGTCGATTGGTCTGTTGGTGGACGGGCGCGCCCAGGTGTCGATGAATCTGACCGATTTCACCAAAACGCCGATCGCGCGTGTGGTTGAGACCATCCGGCGCGAGGCGGAGCGCTATGGCGTCGGCATTCATCACTCAGAGCTGGTCGGCCTTGCGCCGCAGGCTTCGTTGATCGAAGCCGCCCGGTGGTACCTTCAGATGGATCAATTCGAGCCGGATCAGATCCTGGAGACGCGGCTCTTCGAAGCAAGGGGCGAAGTCGGTGATCCCTCCGAGACCTTCCTCGAGCGGCTGGCTTCCGGCACGCCCACACCGGGGGGCGGTTCGGCAGCTGCCCACGTTGGAGCGACGGCGGCAGCGCTGGTCGCCATGGTCGCCCGGCTGACCACCGGCAAGAAGAAGTACACCGACGTGGAAGAGCGAATGAAAGAGGCTATCGATCAGGCTGAAAAGCTTCGCGCCGACCTGAGTCTGGCGGTCGAACGCGATTCAGTCGCTTTCGACGCTTTCATGACGGCGCTGAACCTGCCCAAAGAGACCGAAGAAGAGAAAGCCGTCCGGGCGACGGCTGTCGAGACCGCCACCCATGGCGCGACTGCCGTGCCGTTGGACGTGGCCCGCATGGCGCTGGAAGTGCTCAAGATGGCCGCC
>Ga0315556_1001856_pt1 | contig 12427 bp, 12 predicted proteins | sample SalMarSW160310MG_FD_202112 | JGI IMG/M metagenome (GOLD analysis project Ga0315556, IMG submission 202112) | Salt marsh sediment microbial communities from the Plum Island Ecosystem LTER, Massachusetts, United States - Salt Marsh Sediment SW1603-10 ...
GTCTTCCTGTGCCTGCACGGCGAACCGACCTGGAGCTACCTCTACCGGCGCATGATCCCGCCGTTCCTCGCCGCCGGCGGCCGCGTGGTGGCGCCCGACCTGATCGGCTTCGGCCGCTCCGACAAGCCCGAGGACGATGCCGTCTATACCTTCGATTTCCACCGCGCGATGCTGCTCGACCTCGTCGAGCGGCTCGACCTGCGCAAGGTCACGCTCGTGGTGCAGGACTGGGGCGGATTGCTCGGCCTGACGCTGCCGATGGAGTCGCCCGCGCGCTACGCGCGCCTGCTGGCGATGAACACCTCGCTCGGCACGGGCGACGCCCCGCTCGGCGAGGGCTTCATCGCCTGGCGCGCGTACGTCAGGAAGAACCCGGACCTCGCCTGCGGCAAGCTGCTCGAGCGCGCCTGCCCCCATCTGACCGACGCGGAGGCCGCCGCCTACGACGCGCCCTATCCCGACGTTCGCTACAAGGCGGGGGTACGCCGCTTTCCCGACCTGGTTCCGGACCGCCCCGACGCGCCGGGCGCGGCGCTCTCGCGCAAGGCGCGCGACTGGTGGAAGAGCGAATGGCGCGGCGAGTCGTTCATGGCGGTGGGCGCCAAGGACCCGGTGCTCGGCCCTCCGGTCATGAACGCGTTGAGGAAGTCGATCCGCGGCTGCCCCGAGCCGCACGTCGTCGCCGACGGCGGCCATTTCCTGCAGGAATGGGGCGACGAGGTCGCGGGCGCGGCGCTCGCGCACTGGTCGGGCAAGGCTTGAAGCTCAGCGTCTCGTTCGACGACGTCGAGGCCGCGCACGAGCGCCTGCGCGGCGTCGCGCATCGCACGCCCGCCCTCGCCTCGAGCGGCATCGACGCGCTCACCGGCGCGCGCGTTCGCTTCAAGTGCGAGAACCTGCAGCGCATGGGGGCGTTCAAGTTCCGCGGCGCCTACAACGCGCTCGCACAGCTGTCCGACGAGGACAGGCGCCGCGGCGTGATCGCCTACTCTTCGGGCAACCATGCGCAGGCGGTGGCGCTCGCCGGCCGGCTGCTCGGCGTCGCGGCGACCATCGTCATGCCGGCCGACGCGCCGCGGGTCAAGCTCGAAGCGACGCGCGGCTACGGCGCCGAGGTCATCACCTACGATCCGCGCACCGATTCGCGCGAGGAGATCGCGCGCCGGATCGGCGCCGAGCGCGGCCTGACGGTGATTCCGCCGTTCGATCATCCGCACGTGATCGCCGGCCAGGGCACCGCGGCGAAGGAGCTGATCGAGGACGCCGGTCCGCTCGATGCGCTGCTGGTGCCCTGCGGCGGCGGCGGGCTGCTGTCGGGCTGCGCGGTCGCCGCGCGGCGCATGAACCCGGACTGCCGCGTGATCGGCGTCGAGCCGGCGGCGGGCGACGACGCCACGCGCTCGTTCAAGACGAAGACGCTGCAATCGGTGCGCAATCCCGACACCATCGCCGACGGCGCGCGCACCTCGTCGCTCGGCGAGCACACCTTCCCGCTGGTGCTGCACTACGTCGACGACATGCTCACGGTGAGCGACGAGGAGCTGCTCGAGTCCATGTTCTTCCTCTGGCAGCGCATGAAGCTGGTGGTCGAGCCGACCGGCGCGCTCGCGGCCTGCGCGCTGCTGCGCGGCAAGCTCGACGCCGCGGGCTTGCGCGTCGGCGTGATCCTGTCGGGCGGCAACGTGGACCTCGACTGGGCGGCGCGCCAGCGGCTGCGCTAAACTCGCCCGCTCATTCAGGAGCAACCATCACCATGACATTGCCAAGCAAGATGCGCGCGGTCGAGATCAAGAAGCCCGGCGGCCCGGAAGCGCTGGTGCCGGCCGAGCGGGCGCTGCCCACGCCCAAACCGAACGAGATTCTGGTCAAGGTCGCCGCCGCCGGCGTCAACCGCCCCGACGTGCTGCAGCGCCAGGGACTGTACGCGGTGCCCCCCGACGCCTCCGACCTGCCGGGCCTCGAGATCGCCGGTGAAGTGGTCGCCTGCGGCGCGAAGGCGACGCGCTGGAAAGTCGGCGACAAGGTCTGCGCGCTCGCTCACGGCGGCGGCTACGCCGAGTACTGCGCCGTGCCCGAGGTGCAGGCGCTGCCGCTGCCGAAGGGCCTGACGATGATCGAGGCCGCGTCGCTGCCCGAGACCTTCTTCACCGTGTGGTCGAACGTCTACGACCGCGGCCGCCTGAAGGCCGGCGAAACGCTTCTGGTGCACGGCGGCTCGTCCGGCATCGGCGTCACCGCGATCCAGATCGCCAAGGCGATGGGCAACCGCGTGCTCGCGACCGCCGGCAGCGACGAGAAGTGCGCCGCCTGCGTCAAGCTCGGCGCCGACAAGGCGATCAACTACCGCAGCCAGGACTTCCTCGCCGAGGTGCTGGCCGCCACCGACAACAAGGGCGTGAACGTCATCCTCGACATGGTCGGCGGCGACTACGTGCCGAAGGAGCTCAAATGCCTCGCCGAGGAAGGCCGGCTGGTGTTCATCGCCTTCCTGCGCGGACCCAAGACCGAGCTCGACATCAACGAGGTGATGCGCCGACGGCTCACGCTCACCGGGTCGACGCTGCGCCCGCGCCCGGTCGAGTTCAAGGGCGCCGTCGCGGCGAGCCTGCGCGAGCACGTCTGGCCGCTGATCGAGGCCGGCAAGATCAAGCCGGTAATCTTCAAGACCTTCCCGCTCGCCGAGGCCGCCGAGGCGCACCGGCTGATGGAGTCCTCGCAGCACATCGGCAAGCTGGTTCTCACCGTATAGGCGTCGCGCGAGGCGGCTCTTCGGCCGCCGCCTCGCCTCGCAGCCAGGCGAGGAACTCCTTCACCTCCGGGCGCGCAGCCGCGTTCTTCGACACGATCGCGAAGTAGGCACGCGCCGGGTCGGCGCTGCGCCTGAACGGAGCGACCAGCTCGCCCGCGGCGAGCGCCTCGCGCACCAGCGGGCTCCTGCCGAGCGCGACGCCGTTGCCCGCGATCGCCGCCGGAATGATCTGCTCGTAGCCCGAGAACAGCAGGCTGCCCGCGGGTCGCAGGTCGGTCAGCCGCTCGATCTCGAGCCAGGTTTTCCAGTGCAGCCAAGGATGCCGGCCGTCGGGATCGTCGTACTGAAGCAGCACGTGGTGGCGCAGATCCTCGGGCCGGTTGAGCGGCCGCCGGCTGTCGCGCAGCAGCTTCGGACTGCAGACGGGGAACACCCGCTCGCCGAACAGGCGCACCGCGTTCGGTCCCGCGAGCGAGGCCGGGCCATGGCGGATCGCGAGGTCGAGGCCGTCGCGCTCGAGGTCCTGCACCCGGGTGTCGGCCGCGATGCGCACGTCCACCCCGGGGTGAGTGCGGGTAAAGCTCGCAAGGCGCGGGATCAGCCACAGCGCGGCGAACGAATGCGTCGTCGTCACCGCGAGCGACCGGCGCGCCGAGAGCGCGCGCAGCTGGTCGGTCGCCGCGCGCATCGCCTGCAGCACCTGCGCCGCCGCCGGGAAGAGCGTGCGCCCGGCCTCGGTCAGCGCGAGCGCCCGGTGGCGGCGCTCGAACAGCGCCACTCCGAGCTGCGCCTCGAGCTCCTTGATCTGGCGGCTCACCGCCGACTGCGTCAGGTGCAGCTCGTCGCCCGCCTGGGTGAATGAAAGCAGCCGCGCGGCCGCCTCGAAGCCCTTCAGCAGGTCGAGCGAAGGCAGGCGCGGAGCCGCCGCCGGCCCCGTTTTCGCATTCCCATTACTCATGTCTGTCCTGCAAGAATTCCGTTTGAGCGCACCACGATAGACCCTTAGGCTTGACTCCACGCAGCATGCGCGCATCGCATGCGAATGGCAAGGAGACGACTATGCGCATCGAATTCCTCGGCGGCAACCTGCACCTGAACAAAGGACAAACCCTGAGCGTGCGCGACGGCGCCGGCAGCACGGTCTGCTGCCGCGCGGGAACGCTCTGGGTGACCGAGGAGAACCGGCCGCGCGACGTTCTGCTCGGACCGGGCGCCTGCCATCTTCTTTCGCAGCGCGGGATGGCGCTGGTCCAGGCGCTTGGCGATGCCGACGTGGCGATCGCCTGAGTGGAGGCGAAGTAGAATGCACGTTCCTTGCGAGGGGAACGTCAATGTTCAAAGAAGGGCTGTTCAAGGACAAGCGGATCCTGATTACCGGCGGCGGGACGGGGCTGGGAAGGGAGATCGCCGCCAAGTACCTCGAGCTCGGCGCGGAGGTGTGGATCGCCGGCCGGCGCGGGCCGGTGCTCGAGCAGACTGCGAAGGAGCTGATGGGCGCGCACGGCGGGTCCGTGCGAACCCATTCGGTCGACATCCGCGACGCTCAGGCGGTCGACGCGATGGTGCAGCGCATCTGGGACGAGAGCGGCCCGCTCACCGGCCTGGTCAACAACGCCGCGGGCAACTTCATCAGCCCGACCAAGGACCTGACGCCGAACGGGTTCAACGCGATCGCCAACATCGTCTTCCACGGCACCTTCTACGTCACCCACGCGGTCGGCAAACGCTGGATCGCAGGCGGCCATAAGGGATCGGTGATCTCGATTCTGGTCACCTGGGTCTGGACCGGCTCGCCCTACGTCGTGCCCTCGGCGATGTCGAAGGCGGCGCTGAACGTGATGACCAAGTCGCTGGCGGTCGAGTGGGGCCGTTACGGCATCCGCCTCAACGCGATCGCGCCCGGCCCCTTCCCGACCGAGGGCGCCTCCAAGCGCCTGCGCCCGGGCAGCAGCTTCGAGGATGAGACGCAGCGGATCCCGATGCGGCGCGTCGGGCAGATGCCCGAGCTGCAGAACCTCGCGGCCTTCCTCATGGCCGACGGCTGCGAGTACCTCACCGGAGAGACGATCGCGATCGACGGCGGCGGCTATCTCGCCAACGGCGCGTCGTTCAGCGGGCTGGACAGGCTCTCGGATGCCGACTGGCAGCGCATGCGCGAGATGATCAAGGCGCAGAACGACAAGGACCGCGCCGGGCGTACCGCGTGAAGCAAGCCCCGCGTCCGGCGGCGACGGTCGCCCTGCTGCGCGAGGGGGCCGACGCGATCGAGGTGTTCATGCTCCAGCGCACGCGCGGCGCCGCCTTTCTCGCCGGCGCCTACGTTTTTCCGGGCGGCGCGATCGACGAGGCGGACTCCGATCCGCGGGTCTGGCAGCGCGTGACCGGCCTCACGGACGCCGAGGCGAGCGCGCGGCTGGGCCTCGCCTCAGGCGGCCTCGCGTACTGGGTCGCGGCGGTGCGCGAATGCTTCGAGGAGGCCGGCATCCTGATCGCCTGGGACGAGGATCGGCGCCCCGTCGGCGCCGAGCGCGTCGCCTCGCTGGAGCCCCTGCGCGAGCCGCTCAACGCGGGCGAGCTGTCTTTCGCGGACTTCCTCGAGCGCGAGCGGCTGCTCGTGCCGGCACACCAGCTCGCCTATTTCGGCCACTGGATCACCGCGCCGGGGCGCTCGCGCCGCTTCGACACGCGCTTTTTCGTCGCCCTCGCGCCTCAGGGCCAGCAGGGCTCGCACGACAATTCGGAGACGATCCACAACCTCTGGCTGCGCCCGCAGGAAGCGCTCGAGCGCAACGCCGAAGGCAAGATCGAGCTCGTCTTCGCGACCAAGCACACGCTGGCGGAGCTCGCGCGCTTCCCGCGGCCGTACGAGGCCTTCGAGCACGTCAAGGCGCTGCCCGAGATCGACACCAACCGCGCCTGCTGGGCACAGGGCAAGGAAGGCCCGAAGCTCTTCCGGCGCGCCGACCCGCAGTATTTCGAGATCCACTGGTGCGATCCCGAGGAAAGCGGCAACACGGGCTACGACATCGTGCCCGGCACGCCCAAGCGCCTCGACCGGCTGGTGACGCGGATCACGGCGCCGAATCCGGGCATGATGACCGGGCCGGGGACCAACACCTACCTGGTGGGCGAAGGCGATCTGGCGGTGATCGATCCCGGGCCGGCGATCGACTCGCACGTCGAGGCGGTGCTCGCCGCGGGCGCCGGCCGCATCAGGTGGGTGTTGTGCACGCACACGCATCTGGACCATTCGCCCGCCGCGGCCGCGATCCGCGAGGCCACCGGCGCGCAGCTGATCGGCCGCCCTGCGCCGCCCGGCGCGAGCCAGGACCCGGGTTTCGCGCCCGAGCGGGTGCCGGCGCACGAAGAAACGCTCGAGCTGGGCGGCGTCGCGCTGCGCGCGCTGCACACGCCGGGGCACGCTTCGAACCACCTGTGCTATCACCTCGCGCAGACCGGGATGCTGTTCACCGGCGATCACGTGATGCAGGGCTCGACGGTCGTGATCAACCCGCCCGACGGCGACATGCACGCCTACCTCGCCTCGCTCGAGGCGCTGCTCGCCGAGGAGTTCGCGATCTTCGCCCCGGGACACGGCTACCTGATCGGGGCACCGCACGGGGAGCTGCGGCGCCTGATCGCGCACCGCCTCGCGCGCGAGGCGAAGGCGGTCGCGGCGCTGGCGAAGCTCGGCGCCGCGACGCTCGAGGAGCTGGTGCCCGCGGTCTACGACGACGTCGCGCCGAAACTCCATGCCGTGGCGGCGCGCTCGCTGCGCGCGCACCTCGACAAGCTCGTCGCCGAGCGCCGCGCCGCCGCCGAGGACGGGCGCTACAGGCACCTCGGCTAGCCAATGCGGCGCCAACTGGCTAAGATCGGTACACCCCTCCGCTCGAGGAGCGCGCGATGAGCACGCACGACAAGACGCTGAAGCTGGTGACCAACCTGGACCGTGCCGGGATCGAGGCGCGCCTGGTCGAGGTGCGGGATGCGGCGCGCAGGAGCAACCTCGGCGAGCTCGCAGCGCTGCTCGAGGGCATCGAGGGCATGCCGAAGGCGCAAATCGAGGAGCGGGTGCAAAGCGCGCTCAAGGCTCTGCGCGGCAAGCCCGAGCACGGCGGAATCTCCGCGTTGCTCGAGCTCGTGGAGTTGAACCTGCCGAATCTGAAGTGACGCGCGCCGGGCAGTACGACTTCGACCTGTTCACCATAGGCGGCGGCTCGGGCGGCGTGCGCGCGAGCCGGGTGGCGGCCGGCTACGGCGCGCGGGTCGCGATCGCCGAGTCGGGCCGCTTCGGCGGCACCTGCGTGAACGTGGGCTGCATCCCCAAGAAGCTTTTCTCCTACGCGGCGCACTTCCGCGACGACATCGAGGATGCGGCGGCCTACGGCTGGAGCCTCGGCGAGCCCGGCTTCGACTGGAAGACGCTGGTCGCCAACAAGGACCGGGAAATCGCGCGCCTGAACGCGGTCTACGAGCGGCTGCTCGCCGCCGCTGGCGTCGAGATCGTGCGCGGCCGCGCCGTGCTGCGCGACGCGCATACGGTGGAGGTCGCCGGCCGCGCCTGGACCGCCCGGCACATCCTGATCGCGACCGGCTCCCGCCCCCAGGTGCCCGACATCCCGGGCAAGTCGCACGCGGTGGTCTCCGACGCCATCTTTCACCTTGAGCGCCTTCCGCAGCGCGCGATCGTCGTCGGCGGCGGCTACATCGCGGTCGAGTTCGCCTCGATCTTCAACGGCCTGGGCGTACAGACCACCCTCGCCTACCGCCGCCACCGGCTGCTGCGCGAGTTCGACGCCGAGCTCGGCACGCGACTGGGCGAAGAGATCCAGAAGAAGGGCGTAATCGTGCATTTCGGCGCCGAGCCGGCGTCGATCGACAAGATGCCCGACGGCGTTCTCGAGGTGGCCTACGGCGACGGCATGCACGCGCGCGCCGAACTGGTGCTGTTCGCCACCGGCCGGGTGCCGAACAGCAAGGGGCTCGGGCTCGAGGCGGCCGGCGTAAAGCTGGGGCCGATCGGCGAGGTGCTGGTGGACGGCTACTCGAAGAGCTCGGTGGACTCGATCCACGCCATCGGCGACGTCACCAACCGGATCAACCTCACCCCGGTCGCCACCGCCGAAGGCATGGCGCTGGCGAAGACGCTGTTCCACGGCGAGCCGAGCGCGCTCGACTACGACAACGTGCCGACCGCGGTGTTCGCCAACCCGAACCTGGCGGCGGTCGGGCTGTCGGAAGAAACCGCGCGCGAGCGCTACGGCAGGGTGCAGGTGTACAAGGCCTCGTTCCGCTCGCTCAAGCACACCCTTACCGCGACCGAGGAAAAGACCTTCATGAAGCTGGTCGTCGATGCCGCCAGCCAGCGGGTGCTCGGCGCGCACATGATCGGGCCGGAGGCCGGCGAGATCATCCAGGGCGTCGCGATCGCGGTGAAGCTCGGCGCCACCAAGGCGCAGTTCGACGCCACCATCGGCATCCACCCGACCGCGGCCGAGGAGTTCGTGACCATGCGCGAAGCGGCGAGTCCTTGATCTGTTGCGCAAAGCCCGGTAAAAAGATAGACCGAAGCAAGGCAGAAATCGACCCAGGCCCTTATGCTGCTGGAGTCCCGCGTCAAGAAAATCATCGGTGAGTTGAGCGGCAAGGCGCAGCTGCCGATCGCGCTCGAGCTCTGGAACGGCGAACGCTACGACCTCTCGCCCTCGCCAACGGTGACGCTTCGCATCCCGTCGGCCGGCGCGTTGCGCTATTTCATCAAGCCGAACCTCGCCAAGCTGGGCGAAGCCTACGTCGAAGGGCACCTGGAGGTCACGGGCCCCATCTCGGATGCGCTGCGCGCGGCGGAAGGCCTGGCGCGCAATCTCGGCGAAAGCAAGGTCGGCAGGCTGCCGCTGTTGCGCCGTCACAGCAAGCAGCGCGACGCCGAGGCGATCCGCTATCACTACGACGTCTCGAACGAATTCTATGCGTTGTGGCTCGACCGCAACATGATCTACTCCTGCGGCTACTTCAAGACCGGGGACGAGGACATCCACGCCGCGCAGGAGCAGAAGCTCGATCACATCTGCCGCAAGCTGCGGCTCCGCCCGGGCGACAAGCTGCTCGACATCGGCTGCGGCTGGGGCGGCCTGGTGCGCTGGGCTGTGAAGCACCACGGCGTCGACGCGACCGGCATCACGCTCTCGCCCAACCAGCACGCGCTGGCTTCCGAGCGGATCAAGGCCGACGGGCTCGGCGACCGCTGCCGCGTGCTGCTGCAGGACTACCGCGACGTGCCCGGCGAAGGGGTGTACGACAAGATATCGTCGGTGGGCATGTTCGAGCACGTCGGCCTGAAGAACCTGCCGCTGTATTTCGGCGTCGTCCATCGCCTGCTCAAGGACGGCGGCATCGTCATGAACCACGGCATCACCTCGGTCGACCCGGAAAGCCGCTCGGTGGGCCTCGGCGCCGGCGATTTCGTGGAGAAATACGTCTTCCCGCACGGCGAGCTGCCGCACGCCTCGCTCGCGCTGCGCGAAATGTCCGCCGCGGGCCTGGAGGTGATGGACATCGAGACGCTGCGCCTGCACTACGCCAAGACGCTGTGGCACTGGAGCGAGCGGCTCGAGGCGAACCTCGAGCGCGCGCGTGAATACGCCGGAGACAAGCGCCTGCGCATCTGGCGCGCCTACCTCGCCGGCTGCGCCCACGCCTTCTCTCAGCGCTGGGTATCGATTCATCAGATGCTGGCGGTCAAGACCAGCGACCCGACGAACAACCCCCTGCCCTGGAGCCGGGACTGGATTTACCGATGACCAGCCCTGTCAAACTCTGGCACGCCGAGCACGCGAATTTCTCGCGCCTGCTTTCTCTGCTCGAAGCCCAGCTCGCGGTGTTTCACGAAGGCGGCTCGCCGAACTACGGGCTGATGATCGACATCGTCTCGTACCTGCGGCACTACCCCGACCGCTTCCACCACGCGCGCGAAGACGTCGCCTTCAGGCACCTGCTCGAGCGCGAGCCGGCATTGCACGGCAAGGTCAACCGCCTGCTGCAGGAGCACCGCGTCATCGCCAACGCGGGCGACGAGCTGCTCCGGCTGCTGAACGAGGTGGCCGACGAGGCGATCGTCGCACGGGCCGAGGTCGAGGCGGCGGCGGCCACCTACCTCGTGTACTACCGCCATCACATCGCGACCGAGGAGAACGAGGTGCTGCCGCGCGCGATCGAGCTGCTCACGCCCGAGGACTGGGCCGACGTGGCCGCCGCGATTCCCGCCGGGCGCGACCCGCTGTTCGGCGAGAGCTCGGACGAGCGCTACCGCGAGCTGCGCAGGCTCATCCTGCTCGAGGCGAGCGGCACGCAGACCAGGTAGCCCGCGAGCGCGGCGCCGAGCGCGAGCAGGTAGGACCCCTCCAGCTCGAGCACGCTGTCCGCGAGCACGAACACCCCGGTTCCCGCGATCAGGGCCGCATACGCGCTTGCCGGCCCGCCCACGCGCCCGCCCCAGAGCGCGAACAGCATCATGATCAGGATTCCCGCGCTGCCGAGGCCGGAGGATTCCTGCACCAGCGCGTACATGCTCTCGCTCGACAGGGCGATGAAGTAGGCGATCACGCCGAACGCGATCACCGCCCAGCGGTTGGCCCTGAGCTTCGCCTTCTCCGTCATGCGAGGCGCGAGCGGCAGGAGCACGTTGTGCGCGGCGAGCGAGCCCGCCACCAGCAGCGCCCCGGAAAGAGTCGACAGGATCGCCGACACCAGCGCGCCGAGGAAAAGGATGTAGAGCGGCGTGGGGAGCTGCTGCGCGGCGAACAGCGCGAGCACCTGCTCGTGGTTGCGCCCGGCGCCGATGATCCCGGCGGCCCCCAGCCCGATCGCCACCGGCACGATGCCGATCGCGAGATAGAGGGCGCCCGCGGCGACCGTCGCGCGGCGCGCGAGCTTCGCCCCGCGCACCGCGAGGACGCGCGACACCAGCTCCTGAGCGGCGATGGTGGAGAAGATCGGCACGGCCAGCGTGTCGAGCAGGCTCACCACGCTGCGCCCGCGCGTCGGATCGAAGCTCGCCGCGGGCAGCGCCGCGATCTCGCGTAGGCCGCCGAGGGACACGAAGACCGCACCCAGGGCGAGCACCCCGGCGATCAGCACGATGCCCTGCACCAGGTCGGTGACCGCGTCGGCCCACATGCCGCCGATCGCGGTGTAGGCGATCACCACCGCCGCGGCGAGCGTGATCGCCGCGAGCAGGCCGAGGTCGGAGGCGGAGGCCAGCACCTGGCCGAAAGCGCGCACCTGGGCCGCCGCCCACATGATCGAGGACGGAATCATGATGATCGCCGCGAGTCGCTCGACCCCGATGCCGTAGCGCTGGCGGAACAGGTCGGCGAGCGTGACGATGCCTCGCTTCCAAAGCACGCCCGCGAAGAACAGGCCCGTCAGTACGATCCCCACGGTGTAGCCGAAAGGGTCGGCCAGCACGCCGGAAATGCCGTGCGCGTAGGCTTCGCCGGCGGCGCCGACGCAGGTCTCGGCGCCGAACCAGGTCGCGAACACCGTGAAGGTCGCCATCCACGGGCCCAGGCTGCGCCCGGCCAGCAGGTAGTCGACCTCGTTGCGGTTCCGGTGCGAGAACCAGAACGCGATGCCGAGCTGCGCGACGATGTACAGGAGCACGCAGGCGAGCACCCAGTCCATGGCTCAACCCAGCGCGCGAACGACGAGCGAGCCGCCCGAGGCGAGCAGCATCAGCGCCACCGCGCGCATCAGCGTCTCGCGCCGGATGCGGCGGAACAGGCGCGAAGCCGTCGAGATGCCGATCCAGGCCGCCGGCAGCGCGACCGCCGCGGCCGCCCATACGGCCAGATGGCTCATCAGCCCGGTCAGCGCGAACGCCGCCAGCCGCATCGAGATGCTCGCGATCGAAGTCACCGCGAGCGTCGCCCGGAACGCCTCCTTGCTCAGATCTCGCTGCGACAGATAGATCGCGTAGGGCGGCCCCCCGGCGCCGAACATGGCGCTCGTGATACCTCCCGCCAGGCCCGCGGGCCAGGCCCAGCCGCGCCCGAGCGCGCGTCGCGGGCCCCGCGAAAAGAGCGAGTACAGCGCAAAGGCGACGACGAAGACGCCCAGCGCGAGCAGGGTGCCCTGGCGCGGCAGGCTGACCAGCGCGGTGACGCCGAGCACGGTCCCCGCCACCAGCATCGGCACCAGCCGCGCGACCTCGCCGCGATCCACGTGCTGCGGCGCCTCGAAGCCGAGGCGCAGCGCGTTCGCCAGATCGAGCAGCACGAACACCGCGAGCGCGAAGGGCAGCGGCACGAAATGCGTCGCCAGGGGAATCGCGACCAGCGCGGCGCCGAAGCCGGTGATGCCGTAGACCAGCGCTCCGAGGAACGCGATCGGCGCCAGCGCCAGGACTTCGAAACTCAAGCCTTGGCCGACAGGTTCAGCGTGTAGACGCCGGTGATGCGCGCACTGTCGAGGATGTGGCCCTTGATGGCGCCCAGCAGGTCCGCGCCGCGGAAGCCGTCCGGCAGCGGGCATTTCTCGATGTCGAGCGCGTAGAGCGTGAAGACGTAATGGTGCACGATAGTGTCGTTCCAGGGCGGACAGGGACCGTCGTAGCCGTAGTAGTCGCCCTTCATGTCGGCGTCGCCTGCGAACCAGGAAGTGTAGTCGTTCAGCCCC
>Ga0315556_1001858_pt1 | contig 12426 bp, 11 predicted proteins | sample SalMarSW160310MG_FD_202112 | JGI IMG/M metagenome (GOLD analysis project Ga0315556, IMG submission 202112) | Salt marsh sediment microbial communities from the Plum Island Ecosystem LTER, Massachusetts, United States - Salt Marsh Sediment SW1603-10 ...
CCAGATTGCCGTCTTGGCGTGCCGGTAGTACTGCACCAGCGGGATATGGCTGGGGCACACGTGGGCACAGCAGCCGCATTCGATACAGTCGAACAGGCCGAAGTCCTGCGCCGCGTCATGGCTGGCCGCCCGCGCGAACCAGTACAGCTGCTGGGGCAGCAGGTTGGCCGGGCATACCTCGGTGCACTTGCCACAGCGGATGCACGGCTGGGCGGGCGGCGGAGCAGGCATGCTTTGCGCCGTCACGGCGAGGATGCAGTTGGTGGTCTTGATCACCGGGACGCTGTCGCTGTCCACCGTGAAGCCCATCATCGGTCCACCGATCAGCAGGCGTTCGATGCGGCTGCCATAGCCGCCGGCGGCCGCGATGACATGGCGCACCGGCGTGCCGATACGGACTTCCAGGTTGCAGGCTTCCCGCACGCCGTCTCCGGCCACCGTCACGATCCGTGAGGTCAGCGGCTGCGCGCGCGACACTGCGGCGAATGCCGCAGCCGCGGTACCGACGTTCTGGACGATGATGCCGATGTCGGCCGGGAACCCCTGGCTCGGGACCTCGCGGTCGGTCAGCACCTTGATCAGCTGGCGCTCGCCACCGGTCGGATAGACGGCCGGCACGTTGACCACCTGGATATCGTGTTCGTGCAGTTCCACGAGCGCCTGGCGCAAGGCCTGTTCCGCCTCGGGCATGTTGTCCTCGACCGCGATCACGCAGGCAGCCGCTTGCACGATGTGGCGCAGCATACGCACACCCTCGATGACCTCGTGCGGCCGTTCCCGCATCAGGCCGTCGTCGCAGGCGATACAGGGTTCACACTCCGCCCCGTTGATCAGCAACAGCTCGATGGGTTGCCGGTGTTCCAGCTTGAGCGCGGTCGGAAATCCGGCGCCGCCGAGTCCGACGATGCCGGCGGCGCGCACCTGTTCCAGCAGCTCGGCCGGGTCGCTCTGCGTGTAGTCCGTGGCGGGTGCGGCTGGCAGCGCGGTGTCCCTGCCGTCGGTGTCGATCACGATACAGGTCGAGGGCAGGCCGGAAGGATGCGGGACCGGGCGCGGCTCGATGGCCACCACCGTGCCCGAAGTGGGGGCATGCACCGGCGCACTGACCATGCCGGCGGCCTCGGCCAGGCACTGGCCGCGCCGCACCGGGTCGCCGACAGCCACCAGGCAGCGCGCGGGTTCGCCGATGTGCTGTGCCAGCGGCAGGACCAGTTGCGGCGGGATGCCGGCCGGACGAATCGGATGTGCCGCGGCAACTTCCTGGCACACCTCCAGGTGCAGCCCGCCGTGAAAGCGGAAACGCTGTGTGAAGGACAGGTCCAGCGGCCTGGGCGGCGTTTCAGGCATGATCGGCCTCCGCAGGCAGTGGCCACGACCAGTCGCGCAGCGTGGTTTGCACCGGTACGATGTGGATGCATTCGACCGGGCAGGGCGGTATGCACAGGTTGCAGCCGGTGCATTCGCTCTGGATCACGGTATGCATGTGCTTGGGTGCACCGAGGATGGCGTCCACCGGGCAGGCCTGGATGCACAGCGTGCAGCCGATGCAGGTCTGTTCGTCGATGACAACGACGGTCTTTTCCTGGTGTGCACCGTGTTCGGGGTTGAGCGGTTTCGCGTCCACGCCCAGCAGGTTGGCGAGGTTCTGGATGGTGACCTCGCCGCCGGGCGGGCACTGGTTGATGTCGGCCGCGCCGGCGGCGATCGCTTCGGCATACGGACGGCAGCCGGCAAAACCGCATTGTCCGCACTGGGTCTGTGGCAGCAGCGCATCGACCTGGTCGACCACCGGGTCGCTGTCTACATGGAAGCGGATCGCGGCGTAGCCGAGGATCAGGCCGATCACCATGGCCAGTATACCCAGTGCAAGCAGCGCGCTCAGCATCGGTCAGGGCTGCCCGTCAGCCCTTGATCAGACCGGAAAAGCCCATGAAGGCCAGCGACATGAGGCCCGCGGTGATCAGTGCGATCGCGGAGCCGCGGAACGGCTCCGGTACGTCGGCCACCGCCACGCGTTCGCGGATCGACGAGAACAGCACCAGGACCAGCGAGAAACCGACGGCGGCCCCGAAGCCGTACACCGCCGATTCGAGGAAGTTGAAATGCTGCTGCACGTTCAGCAGGGCAACACCCAGCACGGCGCAGTTGGTGGTGATCAGCGGCAGGAAGATGCCGAGCACCTTGTACAGCAGCGGGCTGGTCTTGTGCACGACCATCTCGGTGAATTGCACCACGGCGGCGATCACCAGGATGAAGGCGATGGTACGCAGGTATTCCAGCCCGAGCGGCGCCAGCAGGTACTCGTTGACCAGGTAGCTGCAGACCGAGGACAGTGTCAGCACGAAGGTGGTCGCCAGTCCCATACCGGTCGCGGTGTCGACGTTGCGTGACACGCCCATGAACGGGCACAGGCCGAGGAATTTCACCAGCACGAAATTGTTGACGAGGATGGTGCTGACCAGCAGGAGCGCAAGTTCTTTCATATCAATCGCGCCTGACAGGCGCCCCTGCAGGTCGTTCGTATCGAGTGCAACCGGTGAGCGTCATTTTACCCGCATTCCGGGCTGCGCACCCTCATCCGGGTGCAGGATGAACAGCTCCCTGCCGCCCGGTCCGGCGGCCAGCACCATGCCTTCGGAAACCCCGAACTTCATTTTGCGCGGCGCCAGGTTGGCGACCATGACGGTCAGTTTTCCTTCCAGCTGTTCCGGGGCGTAGGCCGACTTGATGCCGGCGAACACGTTGCGCATTTCACCGCCGAGGTCCAGCGTCAGCGCCAGCAGCTTGTCCGCGCCCTCGACACGGGTGGCCTTCGCGATGCGCACGATGCGCAGGTCGAGTTTCGCGAAGTCGTCGAAAGCGATGGTGTCGGCGATCGGTTCTGCGGCCAGCGCGCCGCTGGCGGTCCGCGGGTTGGCTGCGGCGGCAAGGTGTTCCTGTGAAGCTTCCAGCATGGCGTTGATCTGCTCCGGTTCCACGCGCGTCAGCAGTGGCGTGAAGGCATGGATGGTATGGTCGGTCAGCGGGGTGGCGACGCTGATCCAGGCCAGGGCCGGCAGGTTCAGGAACTCCGCTGCCTGCGCGGCCATGGCCGGCAGGACCGGCTGCAGGTACGTCATCAGCACGCGGAACAGGTTGAGCCCGGTGCTGCATACGTCCTGTACCGTCTGTTCCTGCCCGGCCTGCTTCACCAGCACCCAGGGCTTGTGCGCGTCGATGTACTGGTTGGCGCGATCGGCCAGGGCCATGGTGCGGCGGATCGCCTGGCTGTATTCACGGCGCTCGAAGCACGCGGCGATGGCATCGCCCTCGACCACGAACTCGTCGTACAACCGGGGTTCGGAACAGGCGGCGGACAGCCGGCCGTCGAAGCGCCTGGTGATGAAGCCGGCGCAGCGGCTGGCGATGTTCACCACCTTGCCGACGAGATCGCTGTTGATGCGCGCCACGAAGTCCTCGAGGTTGAGATCGATGTCGTCCACGCCGGCGCCGAGCTTGGCGGCAAAGTAGTAGCGCAGGGTCTCCGGGTTGAGATGGTCGAGCCAGGTGCGTGCCTTGATGAAGGTGCCGCGCGACTTCGACATCTTCTGGCCGTCCACGGTCAGAAAGCCGTGCGCGAAGATCGCGGTCGGGGTGCGGAAGCCGGCGCCGCGCAGCATGGCCGGCCAGAACAGTGCATGAAAATAGATGATGTCCTTGCCGATGAAATGATACAGCTCCACGCGGCTGTCCTTGCCCCAGACGGCATCGAAGTCGCAGCCGGTACGTTCGCACAGGTTGCGATAGCTGGCCATGTAGCCGATCGGCGCGTCCAGCCAGACGTAGAAATACTTGTCTTCCGTATCCGGAATGCGGAACCCGAAGTAGGGCGCATCGCGCGAGATGTCCCAGTCCCTCAGCGCCTCGTTCAACCACTCATTAAGTTTATTCCTTACTTCAGGCTGCAGCGCGGTTCTGCGGGCATGTATCGCTTCATTTTCCGTTGGGGGGCCCTCAGCGAAATCTGTTATGACAATCGGTGATTTGTCGTTAACCCAGTCGTAAAGAAATTTCTGAAAATCCCCGAGTTTGAAGAAGTAATGCACCGATTCCCTGTCGACCGGCGTAGCGCCGGAGATGGCCGAGCGCGGATTTATCAGCTCGGTCGGTGCGTAGGTGGCACCGCACACCTCGCAGCTGTCGCCGTACTGGTCGGCCGCGCCGCAGCGCGGGCACTCGCCACGGATGAAGCGGTCCGGCAGGAACATCTGTTTTTCCGGGTCGAACGCCTGGGTGATGGTGCGCGTGGTGATATGACCGGCGTCCCGGTGCGCCCGGTAGATGCGCTCGGCCAGCACCCGGTTTTCTTCCGAGTGCGTGCTGTGGTAGTTGTCGAAGCCGATGTGAAAGCCGCTGAAGTCTGCGCGGTGCTCGGCACCGACGCGCTCGATCAGCTGTTCCGGGGAGATGCCTTCCTGGTCGGCGCGCAGCATGATCGGTGTGCCATGGGCGTCATCGGCGCAGATGTACACGCAGTCATGGCCGCGCGAGCGCTGGAAGCGCACCCAGATGTCGGTCTGGATGTACTCGACCAGGTGGCCCAGGTGGATCGGCCCGTTGGCATAGGGCAGGGCGCTGGTGACCACGATGGTGCGCTGGGGCTGGCTCATGAGGTGACGCTAAATCCATGAAAGCATTGGGGACTGACCGCGTAGTATGCCATATACGGGATGGGCTTGTGGTATCCCGGATGGGGAGGAATACCCTTCTGCCGGACTGGATCGTGTACAATTCGCGGTCAATTTTCGTCCGGCCGCGGGCCGGGCACCGGTTTCAGAATCCAGGAGTTCATCATGGCGGAAGTGAGCAAGGACCAGATCGAGGCGAAGCTGGCGACCTATATCGATCCCTATCTCGAGAAAGACCTCGTCTCGACCAAGTGCATCAAGGACATCCGGATTGACGGTGGCCAGGTGACCGTGGCGGTCGTGCTGGGCTTTCCGTCCTCCGGCTACCGGGATGACCTCGCGGCGCAACTGAAGGCGCTGGTCGAGCAGGTCGCCGGCGTGCAGACCGCGGTCATCGACGTCTCGACGAAGATTGCCGCGCATTCCGCACAGAAGGGCGTCAAGCACATCGAGGGTATCCGTAACATCATCGCCGTGGCCTCCGGCAAGGGTGGTGTCGGCAAGTCCACCACTGCGGTCAACCTGGCACTGGCCCTGTCGGCCGAGGGCGCCAGAGTCGGCATCCTGGACGCGGACATCTATGGTCCCAGCCAGCCCCGCATGCTGGGCGTGCATGGCAAGCCGGAGTCGCTGGACGGCAAGACACTGGAGCCGATGAACAGCTACCACCTGCAGGCCATGTCGATCGGGTTCCTGATCGACGAGGAGACCCCGATGATCTGGCGCGGGCCGATGGTCACCCAGGCCCTGCAGCAGCTGCTGCATGACACCAACTGGAAGGACCTCGACTACCTGGTCATCGACCTGCCGCCGGGCACCGGTGATATCCAGCTGACCCTGGCCCAGCAGGTGCCGGTCAGCGGCGCCGTGATCGTGACCACGCCGCAGGACATCGCCCTGCTCGACGCCCGCAAGGGCCTCAAGATGTTCGAGAAGGTCGAGGTGCCGGTGCTGGGCGTGGTGGAAAACATGAGTATCCACATCTGCAGCCAGTGCGGTCACGAGGAATACATCTTCGGGGAAGGCGGTGGCCCGCGCATGGCCGAGCAGAACGACGTTGATTTCCTCGGTGCCCTGCCACTGGATATCCGCATCCGCGAGGAGACCGATTCCGGCAGGCCGACCGTGGTCGCCGAACCGGACAGCCGCATCGCCCAGATCTACCGCGAGATCGCCCGGCGCACCGCGGCGAAGCTGTCGCTCAAGACCAAGGACTATGCGGCGCGTTTCCCGCAGATCGTCATTTCCAACGACTGATAAAGCCGGGGACAGACCACGTTTTTCAGGCAGAAACGAGACAACAAACGTTGGCCCGGACGAAAAACGTGGTCTGTCCCCCTTTCACATACTGACCCCTTTCTGACATGTCCATCAAGTCCGACAAGTGGATCCGCCGCATGGCGCAGGAGCACGGCATGATCGAACCGTTCGAGGCGGGCCAGATCCGCGAGAACGGCCACGGCCGCATCGTCTCCTACGGGACGTCGAGCTACGGCTACGACATTCGCTGCTCGGACGAATTCAAGATCTTCACCAACATCAACTCCGCCATCGTCGATCCCAAGAACTTCGACGCCAACAGCTTCGTCGACGTGAAGTCGGATGTCTGCATCATTCCGCCGAACTCGTTTGCACTGGCGCGCACCGTGGAATACTTCCGGATCCCGCGCAACGTGCTGACCATCTGCCTCGGCAAGTCCACCTATGCCCGCTGCGGGATCATCGTCAACGTCACCCCCTTCGAGCCGGAGTGGGAGGGTCACGTGACCCTGGAGTTTTCCAATACCACACCCCTGCCGGCCAAGATCTATGCCAACGAGGGTGTGGCACAGGTACTGTTTCTGGAATCCGACGAGGTCTGCGAGGTTTCCTACAAGGATCGTGGTGGCAAGTACCAGGGCCAGCGTGGAGTCACCCTGCCCAAGACCTGAGCCGGAACCCGGCGACTTTCCGACAGAACCCGGTTTGCGTATTCTTCGAGCCGGAACCACCGGCCGGCTCGCCGGTCTCACCTGCCACCGGGCAGGGGGCCGCCCCGTCGCCACATGCAAGGGATACCGTGATTTCACTGCTCTTCTCGAATACCACACTCGGTCCGCTGGCCCTGCACAATCACCTGGTCATGGCTCCGCTGACGCGCTGCCGCGCCATGGGTAACGTGCCCAATGCACTGATGGCCGAGTATTACGCCCAGCGCGCCAGCGCGGGTCTCATCATCAGCGAGGGGACCTCGCCCTCGCCGAACGGGCTGGGTTATGCCCGTATCCCGGGCATTTTCTCCTCCGCCCAGGTGCAGGGCTGGCGGGCCGTCACCGATGCCGTCCACGCCAGGGGAGGCAGGATGTTCATCCAGCTCATGCACTGCGGCCGCGTGGCCCATCCACTGAACCTGCCGGCCGGCGCGCGCGTGCTCGCACCTTCCGCCGTGGCCGCTGCCGGCGAGATGTATACCGACGCGCAGGGCAACCTGCCCCAGCCGGTGCCGCAGGCCATGACGGAGGCCGACATCCGGGCCACCATCGACGAGTACGCGCAGGCGGCGCAGCATGCCATGGCGGCCGGATTCGACGGGGTGGAACTGCACAGTGCCAACGGTTATCTGCTGGAACAGTTCCTGCGTCCCAATTCGAACACGCGCACCGACGGTTACGGGGGCACGATCGAACAGCGTGCGCGCTTCGTCCTGGAAGTGGTGGACGCGGTGACGGCAGCCATCGGCAAGGCACGGACGGGTATCCGCCTGTCGCCGTTCGGCGTGTTCAACGACATGCCGCTATACGATGCCATGCAGGCGGATTACACCTGGCTGGCCGGGAAACTGGACGCCAGCGGCCTGCAGTATATCCACCTGGTCGATCATTCAGCCTACGGTGCGCCGCCGGTACCGGACTCCATCAAGGCGATGTTCCGCGAGCGCTTCCACCGCACGCTGATCCTGTCCGGCCATTATGACGCCGAACGCGCAGAACACGATCTGGTTGCAGGCAGGTGCGATCTGGTCGCCGTGGGGCGGCTGTTCCTGGCCAACCCCGACCTGGTGCGGCGCTGGAAAACCGGCGCGGAGGTCAACATGCCGGATCCCGAGACCTTCTATACCCCGGGCGCGCATGGCTATACGGATTACCCGGTGCTGTCGCATGCCTCGTAGGCGGGACCGGTTGCTGTCACCGGCGGGCTGCCTGGCAGACCCCGGCGGGACGTGGTCCGCGCACCGTCGCAGCCGGAGGCGCGGTCGCCCGCCATGCGGATCACCGGAATTCCGCCCATGATTAAGTACCTGCTGGCCCTGCTATTGCTGGTACTGCTTGCGCTGGGGCTGTGGCTGCACCGGGGGGCCGACCGGCCGGTGGACAATACGCCGGTCACCGGTCTGCCGTGGCAGATCGACCGGTTACCCGACGGCGCTACCCGCGTGTTCGGGATCGTCCCCGGCAGGACCACCCTGGATGAAGCCACGCAGCGGCTGGGCCTGGACCGGGAAATTGCGCTCATCGCGGCACCGGACGAGGCGGGCACGCTGGAGGCCTATTACAGCCACTATTCCGCCGGGCCGATCACGGGCATCCTGATCCTGGTCCTGGATGTACCTGACCAGGACCTGGTCGCCTGGCGTGCACGCGCCTATCACGAGACCGGGACGCGCCGCTATCGCCTGGACCCGGACGACCTGGCGCGTGCGGGGCAGGCCCCGATACGGGTCATCACGTTTGCGCCATCCATTTCCCTGGATGAGGCGGTGGTGCGCAGCCGCTTTGGTACGCCGCAGGCCGTGGTCGAGACCGGCATGCAGGAAAGGCACCTGCTGTTTCCGGAGCAGGGGCTGGATGCCGTGCTGAATAGCTCGGGCAAGGACCTGTTGCAGTATCTCTCACCCCGGGCGTTCGCGGCCTGGCGCGAGCACCTGTACCGGAGCGCGGCACGCCAGACGCCCTGAGCGGATGTCCTGTGCAGCCCACCCGGCCATGCCAGCGGTCTGCCGGCCGGTCCGTCCATGGGAATCCCCCGGTAAATACGCTAAGATCGCCGGGTTTTTCTGCACCGTATTCTGCATGCCCCGGGGAGAGCGCCGCCATGTGCCGGATCTGGAATGGCATCGTAGGTATCCTGCTGCTTGCCACGTCCCTGCCCGGGCTGGCTGCGCAGGTGACGCTGACCAACGGCGACCGGCTGACGGGCGAAATCGTTGCCATGGCCGACGGCATGCTGGTGCTGAAGACCCGCTACGCGGGCGAGGTGAAGATCCACTGGGTCGATGTGCAGGGGCTGACCAGCGACACGGCGATCAGTGTCATGCTCCCGGACCGCACCCTGATCAGCGGGCCGATCAGCAGCCCCGTGCCCGGCCAGCTGCAGGTCGAGTCGGCAGAAGTGGGGACGAGCGCACCGATCGCCCTGGCCGGGATCCGCTACCTCAATCCATCCCCCCAGGTGCTGGGTGTGAGCCCGGAGATCAGCGGACGCGCCAACCTCGGCGTCAGCGTGGCGCAGGGCAACACCAAGACGCAGCGGGTGCACGCCGATACCGAGACCGTGATCCGCTACCGGCAGTCACGCTACACGCTGGGCGCGGTGTTCAACCAGGCCGCCGATGACGGCAGCCAGACCGAGTACAACGTGCTTGGCTACGGGAAGTACGACTATTTCATTGGCAAGAAGACCTATCTCTATGCCAATGCCCTGTTCAACAAGGACAAGTACCAGGATCTCGCCCTGCGTACCACGCTCGGCCTGGGCGCCGGCTACCAGTTCTGGGACACCCCGCAGCGCAGCCTGTCGCTGGAAGGCGGCTTCAGCTACATCAATGACGATTACTATCTCGGAGCGGATTCCAGCTACCCCTCCGCCCGCTGGTCGGTCGACTACAAGCAACTGCTGTTTGGTTCCCCGGTGCAGTTCTTCCACTTCCACGAGGGCTATATCGGCCTGGAGGACGTGGCCGATTTCCTGTTCCGCTCCAACACCGGGCTGCGCATCCCGGTGTCGAAAAACCTCGCCGCCACCGCACAGATCGACGCCGATTTCAACAACACGCCGGCGCCGGGTGCCAGGCGCCTCGACCGGCGCTACCTGCTCAACCTCGGGTATCACTGGTAAAACCACCGGCCGGCTCGCGGACCGGGTGGCACCGGGCAACCGGGTCGCAGTACTCAGCGTCCAGCGCAACCTCCGGGCTGCTCGGCGACGTTGTGGCTGAACCCGTAGGTACTGCCATTCCAGCGGAATACCGGGTGGCAGAATCCGGGTCCGCCGATCTCGAGGTCGGCATATCCGCCGTGATGCGTCTTCAGGACCTCGGCGATACCGGTCCCCAGGTTGTGGATTTTCCAGTGCCGCTTGCCGTGGCGGGTGAACACCGAGACACTGCTGCCGGCCATACCGTACATGCACGTGCTCGCCAGGGTCACGATGACTTCCGGCTGTCCGTCGCGGTTCAGGTCCGCGCCCTGGACCTGCACGTCGCCCGGCAGTGCCAGGGGAGGACAGGCGCTGTCACCGGCGAACATCAGCGATCGCCCGTCCGGTCCCGGCCGGAGTTCGAGCAGGGCATAGATGGCCTGGCGGTCGGATGCCGACAGCGCGGAGGTGCCTTTTGCTCCTGCAAACAGTTGTTCGGGCCCGGCTGCCGCCAGCGCCATGCCGCCGGTGAGCAGCATCAGGAAGCCGCCGGTGAGGAGGCGGCGGGGGTTGCTGTACATGGCGAACCTCCTGCGTGTCGGGGCGTGTGCAGAGTGATGAGACAGGTTCTAGCCCCGGTTGCGGAAAAAAGCAATGCAAACGGGCGGCGGTGCCGGGTCTCCCGCTGGCACCACCGGTACGACCGGAGCGATCATCCAGGGGTATGGGGGTGGGCAGCGCCCGCGTGTGATGCCTAGCGGCGCGGTGCGTAGGCCAGGTTCTTGTGCCAGAACTCCACCAGGTAGTTGATGCGTGGATGGATTTTTTCCCGATACTGCCACAGGTCGCACAGGTGTACCCAGCGACACTCGATGATGCCTTCTTCCACCTGCGGTTTCACGTCGTCGAAGTGACCGTTGTAGTGCATCAGGTACCAGTGGGTTTTTTTCAGGTACTTCCGGGTGCCATGGGTGGTGGTGTGCCAGGTCGGGACCAGCATGCCGGTAATGATCAGCTTGTTGATATTCAGGCCGGTTTCTTCCTTGACCTCGCGCAGGGCCGCCGTCTGGTAGCGGTCGTCCTCCACGCGGCCTTTCGGCAGGTCCCATTTGCCGCGCTTGAAGATCATCAGGATGCAGTTGTCGTCATTGCAGACCAGTCCGCCGGCGGACTCGATGACGGGCAGGCCGAGGGTTTCCTCGAGGCTGTGAATCCTGGTGCTGGCGGCCACTGTGCTTGCTCACGATGTGCGGACCGGGGCAATGCTACCACACGAAAAGGAACGGTCTACCGTCAATGTCAAAGGGTATGATAGAGGCCATGCCCGGTCGCGCCGGGCGGCCGGGTGTCGTGCCGGGCCTGTGTGATGACTGCTGTGCCGGCGTGCGAAGGCCGGGGGTTGCAGTCCGCAACCGGCTGCTTTTCCGGAACTACTGCGAGGAGGAGTCTTCTATGCGTAACCTGTCCTTTGCCGTACTGCTTGCCCTGATCTGTACGGCCACCGCCCAGGCCGGGGCCGTCACGACCCGGTACAAGGGCCTGACGCTGAATGCCAGCCTGGAAAAGGCCGCCGGTGGCTGGCCGGCCGCGCCGGTGGTGCTGATGGTGCACGGCACGCTCGCCCACAGCGGCATGGAAATCATGGCCGGCCTGCAGGACATGCTCGCCGAGCGCGGGATCAGCACACTGGCGATCAATCTCTCGCTCGGGATCGATAACCGTCCCGCCGCGATGTACGACTGTGCCACGCCGCACACCCATCTGCATACCGACGCGGTCGGCGAGATCGGCGCCTGGCTGGACTGGCTACACAAGCAGGGGGCCCGGAAGGTGGCGTTGCTGGGACATTCGCGTGGCGGCAACCAGGTCGCGCGCTTTGCCATCCACATGACGGACCCGGCTGTGAAGGCGGTCTTCCTGGTGGCCCCCCAGACCTGGAATGCCCGGCGCCAGGCAGAGGAATACCGGCAGCGTTACCACACCGACCTGCAGCCGATCCTGACGCGTGCGCAGAAGCTGGTTGCGGCGGGCAAGGGGGCGGAATTCCTGGACGGGGTGGGTTTCCTGTACTGCCCGCATGCCCGTGTCAGCGCCGCGTCCTTTGTCTCGTATTACGCGCCCGATCCGGACATGGATACCCCGCGTCTGCTGCCGCAGATCAAGGTGCCGGTGACGGTGTTTGCCGGCAGTGCGGATACGGTGGAGAGCGACCTGGTCGCGGAGGTCAGGCCACTGGTGGATGGCCGGCACGTGTCTCTGGTGGTGATCGACGGGGCGGATCATTTCTTCCGCGACCTTTATTCCGACGAGATCGCCGATGTGATTGCGGAAAAGCTGGGCAAGGAATAATCACGGGACGCCTGCCGGGGGGACCCGCATTCCCGCCACGCGCACGCGGCTGTGCGGCGTGCCAGCCGACGGACAACGGGAGGTATGCGTAACGGCGGGGTGCAGGATACCCCGCCGTTACCTCAGTGAGCGGTCAGTTCTGGATCTTCCAGCTGCCGTCCGGCTGGCGGCACGCATGGCCATAGACCTTTTCCTTGCGTCCACCGATCACGGCGTCGATGATGTATTCGCGACACGGACTGCCGTTGGCCTCGTCGTAGGTACGGGTCGGAACGACCGTGTACTCGTTGCCGGT
>Ga0315556_1001861_pt1 | contig 12421 bp, 12 predicted proteins | sample SalMarSW160310MG_FD_202112 | JGI IMG/M metagenome (GOLD analysis project Ga0315556, IMG submission 202112) | Salt marsh sediment microbial communities from the Plum Island Ecosystem LTER, Massachusetts, United States - Salt Marsh Sediment SW1603-10 ...
GGGCGCACGCGCGCGCGGTGTACGACGCACTCACGCGCAGGCGGCGCGAGTTCGTGCGCATCGAGGAGCTGTGCGCGCGGGCGGCGAAGGCGTTTCCGGGGCTGGTGCCGGACGCGCGGGCGCTCGCGCGCGACTCGGGGATCCCGCAGGCGGACAAGGACGGGGTCGAGGTCGACCACGGCATTTTCCTGTCGCAGGTGCTGGCGGACCCGGACGCGGGGCTGCACCTTTGCCACGCGATGCTGCTGCCGCGCGCCGAGTCGCTCGCGCGGCGCGCCGAGTACGAGCGCAGCGGCGAGCTGGCGCTGCCGGGCGCGCACCTCGCGCGGCGCGGCAAGGCCTCGGTGGTGACGATGCGCAACCCGGAGTATCTGAACGCCGAGGACGAGACGACGCTGCCCGGGTTCGAGACCGCGGTCGATCTCGCGCTGCTCGACCCGAAGACGGAGGTCTGCGTGCTGCGCGGCGACACGGTGACGCACTCCAAGCACGCGGGGCGGCGCCTCTTCGGCGCCGGGATCAACCTCACGCACCTCTACGAGGGCAGGATCCGGCTGCTGTGGTACCTGATCCGCGACCTGGGGGTGGTCAACAAGCTCTACCGCGGCCTGGCGCGGCCCGACGCGCCGCCCGAGGAGGAATCGGTCGAGAAGCTCTGGATCGCGGCGGTCGAGGGCTTCGCTATCGGCGGCCACTGCCAGCTGCTCTTGACGATGGACCGGGTGATCGCCGCCGACGACGCCTACACGACGCTGCCGGCGAGGAAGGAAGGCATCATTCCCGGCGCCGCCAACCTGCGCCTCGCCCGCCGCGTCGGCGACCGCGTCGCGCGCCAGGCGATCCTCGCCGAGCGGCGGATCGACTTCGCGAGCCCCGAGGGCCGCCTCGTCTGCGACGAAGTGGTGCGTCCCGCGGAGATCGACGAAAGACTGGAGCAGAGCGTCGCCATGCTGACCGGCTCGGGCGTGGTGAGCGCCGCCGGCAACCGGCGCGCGCTGCGCATCGGGGAGGAGCCGCTCGATGCCTTCCGGCGCTACATGTCGGTGTACGCGCGCGAGCAGGCGCACTGCCACTTCAGCCCGGCGCTCATCTCGAACCTGGAGCAGTTCTGGGTCGGGTCGCGAGCACCCTGACCGGAAGTTGCGCTGCCTAGGCCTCCAGGGGACGCAGCCGCGCGATCATCTCGTTCCACGCCGCGACGGCTTCGGCCATCGCGCTCGCTTCGTCCCTGCCCTCGGCGGGGATCGCCGGGCCGAGCTGGCCGCAGACGGGGCAGACCACCCGGTAGACGGTTTCGTCGCGGCCGTCCGCGGTGCGCCGGGTTCGCTTCCGTACGTCCGCTTCCGCGCCGCAAGTGCAACGCCTCTTGCTCATGCCGCACAGTATAGGGGCGGCGCGGAGAGAATGCCTTACTGCTGCGCGTCGCGGGCGGCGCGCTCCTGCACCTGCTGCATCGCGGCGTCGATCTTCTGCTGCATCATCTGCTTCGTCTGCTGGCCCTGCTCGAGCTCCTGCTTCTTCAACTGAGCGGCGGTCGCCGCGCTGCTGGCGACGTCCGCGCCGCAGCCGGCGAGCGCGGCGGCTGCGAACACTGCAACGAGCACTCTCATGACGGCCTCCCCGCGGGATCGATCCCGGTAAGTTACCCCTGCGCGCCGCCGCACGCCGTCAACTTCATCACACTTTCGTGTTTCATTTTGATTTGCGTCAAGCCGCCCCTGTCCCCTTCTGCACATATTGAGGCAAGGAGGGACGCGCCATGTTCGCTCGACTGTCCACGCTGCTCCTCGCCGTGCTCCTCGCACTGCCATTCGGCCGTGCCTTCGCCGACGACTACTCGGACACGATCAAGGTGTTCCGCAACGCGGGGGAAAGCGCGAGGTTCTTCCGCGACAGCTACGGTTACGCCGTCTTTCCCACCATCGGCAAAGGCGGTTTCGTCATCGGCGCCGCCCACGGCTCGGGCCGGGTGTATCGCAAGGGCGCGTACGTGGGAGACGCCTCGATGACGCAGGTCACCGTGGGTGCCCAGCTCGGCGGGCAGGCCTACAGCCAGATCATCTTCTTCCAGCACAAGGCCGCGTTCGACGAGTTCGCCAGCGGAAATTTCGAGTTCGGCGCGCAGGCGAGCGCCGTGGCGATCACGGCAGGCGCGTCGGCGCAGGCGGGCAGCAGCGGGGCCTCCGCCGGCGCGAGCGGCACGCAGAAGTCCGCGACGACCGCCGGCAGGTACTACAAGGGAATGGCGGTCTTCACCGTCGCGAAAGGCGGCTTGATGTACGAGGCCAGCATCGGCGGCCAGAAGTTCAGCTACAAGCCGAGAAAGTAGCCTCAGAGCTTCAGCTCCCAGTACTCGCCCACCACCTCGGGGCCGAAGTCGCGGTGGCGTGACTGGCGCACCAGCCTGAACCCCGTCCGCGCGTAGATCGCGCGCGCGGCGACGAGGTTGTTCTGGGTCCAGAGGACGATCTTCCGGTAGCCGCAGCGGCGCGCGTGGCGGATGCAGGTTTCGACCAGCCGCCGGCCCAGGCCCTGGCCGCGCGCCGAGGGCTCGAGCAGCAGCAGACGAAGCTTGGCGACCGTGGGCGATTGCTTGACGAGCATGACAGAGCCGAGGCGCTCGCCGTTCCGCTCCGCGATCCAGCAGCGCTCGCGCCGGGGGTCGTGCCGGCGCAGGAAGCCGGCCGCGACCTGCGCCACCAGGGCCTCGAATCCCTCGTTCCAGCCGTATTCCTCGCGGTAGAGCACCGCGTGGCGCTCGACCACCCAGCCGAGGTCGCCGGGGCGGTGGGATCGCAGAACGATGCGGGAAGACGGCGCTCGCCTGGCAGGTTTCATATACTCGCGACTTTCGCATTTCCGTTCGCAGGAACGCAAATATGAAGGTCTTTCAGATCCAGGACGACTGGGGCATGGAGCATCTGCAGCTCGCCACGCGCCCCGACCCGAAGCCCGGCCCGGGGCAGGTGCTGCTGAAGATGAAGGCCGCCTCGCTCAACTACCGCGACCTGCTGGTGCCCGACCGCGGCTACGGCGCGCACACCGGCACGCTGCCGCTGATCCCGGTCTCCGACGGCGTCGGCGAGGTGATCGAGGTCGGCGCCGGCGTCACGCGGGTCAAGCCCGGCGATCGCGCCTGCCCCTGCTTCACTCAGGGCTGGATCTCGGGGCCGCCGCAGCCCGACCGCGCCGCGCACAACCTCGGCGGGCCGCTCGACGGCACGATGGCCGGGTTGATGTGCCTTTCCGCGGACGGCGTGGTGAAGGTGCCCGGGTACCTCTCCGACGAGCAGGCCGCCGCCCTGCCCTGCGCCGCGCTCACGGCGTGGAGCGCGCTGATGGTGGCCGACCAGCTCGTGCCGGGCGCCAAGGTGCTGGTGCAGGGCACCGGCGGCGTGGCGCTGTTCGCGCTGCAGTTCGCCAAGCTCGCCGGCGCGCACGTGACGGTGATTTCCTCCAGCGACGAGAAGATCGCGCGCGCCAAGGCACTCGGCGCGGATGCCGCGATCAACTACCGCACGACGCCCGAATGGGCCAAGGCGACGCGCGAGATCACCGGCGGGCGCGGCTACGACCACGTGCTCGAGCTCGGCGGCGAGAAGACGCTGCCGCAGTCGCTGCTGTGCGTGCGCACCGGCGGCACGATCTCGATCATCGGCGTGCTCTCGGGCGGCACCATGACCGCGCAGCTCGGGCGCATCGTGATGAAGCAGTGCCGCATGGTCGGCATCGGGGTGGGCAACCGCGACGGCTTCGAGGCGATGCTGCGCGCGATGGCGCTGCACCAAGTGCAGCCGGTGGTCGACCGCGTGTTCGCGTTCGAGGAGCTCAAGCAGGCGATGGCGCACCTGAAGAGCGGTGCGCACTTCGGCAAGGTCTGCATCCGGCACGGAGGCCAGGCATGAACATCTCTTTCAAGAACAAGAACGTGCTCGTTACCGGCGCCAGCCGCGGCATCGGCCGCGCCACCGCGCTCGCTTTCGCCGCCGCGGGCGCCAACGTCTCCATCTGCGCCCGCGGCGCCGACAAGCTGCGTGAAGCCGAGGCCGAGCTCAAGCGCCACGGCGCCAAGGTCCACGCCGCGGCCTGCGACCTCGCCGACGGCGCGCAGGTGGCGCGCTACGTCGCCGAGGCGGGCGCGGCGCTCGGCGGCGTCGACGTGCTGGTCAACAACGCCTCGGGCTTCGGCTCGAGCGACGACGAGGCAGGCTGGGCGAAGAGCATCGACGTCGACCTGATGGCGAGCGTGCGCGCCTCGCACGCCGCGATTCCGCTCATCGAGCGCGCCGGGGGCGGCTCGATCGTGCACATCAGCTCGATCGCCGGCCTGCACTCGAGCGCGCGCATCGCGCCCTACGGCGCGGTCAAGGCGGCGCTGATCCAGTACACCACGAGCCAGGGCGCGGCGCTGGCGGCGAAGAAGATCCGCGTCAACAGCGTGGCGCCGGGCTCGATCGAATTCCCCGGCGGCCTCTGGGATGAGCGCAAGCGCGACAACCGCAGGCTCTACGACGACACCCTGCGCTCGATCCCCTGGGGCCGGATGGGCCTGCCCGAGGAGATCGCGAGCGTGGTGCTGTTCCTCGCCAGCGACCTGGCGAGCTGGATCACCGGCCAGACCGTCGTCGTCGACGGCGGCCAGACGCTGAGCTGAGGGCGGCGCGCATGAAGCTCGTGATCGCGCAGATGAAGCACGAGACCAACACCTTCTCGCCGGTGCCGACGCCGCTCGCGCGCTTCGCGCACGGCAGGCAGACCCCGCTCACGGGCAACGAGGTCCGCGAGGCGTTCCGCGACACCGGCTCGGCGATCGGCGCCTTCATCGACCTCGCCGACCGCGCCGGGGCCGAGGTCGTGCTCCCCGTGGCGGGCAACGCGGCCCCCAGCGGCCCGGTCGAGATCGGCGCCTACGAGTGGATGAGCGGCCGCATCCTGGACGCGGTGCGGCGCGGCTGCGACGCGCTGCTGCTCGACCTGCACGGGGCGATGGTCACCGAGCGCCACGACGACGGCGAGGGCGAGCTGCTCGCGCGGCTGCGCAAGCTCGCGCCCGGGCTGCCGATCGGCGTCGCGCTCGACATGCACACCAACCTCTTCCCCGCGATGTGCGACAACGCGACCGTGCTCGCCGGCTACCAGACCTATCCCCACGTCGACATGTACGAAACGGGCCTGCGCGCCGGCAAGCCGGTGCTCGACCTGCTCGCGGGCCGGGCGCGTCCGGCGATGGCCTGCGGCCACCGGCCGATGCTGCCGCACGTCATGCGCCAGTCGAGCCTCGACGCGCCCAACCTGCAGATCCAGCGCCGCGCTCAGGAGATGGAAAAGCAGGGCGCGCTGGCGGCCACCTTCTTCGTCGGCTTTCCCCATGCCGACATTCACTGGGCGGGCGCCTCCGCCGTGGTGGTGACCGACGGCGACGCCGCGAAGGCGCGCGCCCTGTGCGACGAGCTGCTCGAGATGGCGTGGAACGCCCGTGCGGAGTTCGTCTACGAGGTCGAGCCGCTCGCGGAGTCGCTCGCCAGGGCGCGCCAGGCGGCAGGCGGCCCGGTGGTGCTGCTCGACCACTACGACAACTGCGCCTCGGGCGGCACGATGGACACCATGACGGTGCTGGGCGCGATCCTCGACGCCGGGCTGGAGAATGCCGCCGCGTTCGCGATCTGCGATCCCCGGGCCGTCGAGCAGATGAAAGAGGCCGGCACCGGCGCGAAAGTCACGCTCGACCTCGGCGGCAAGTGCGATATGCCGAGCCTGGGACTGAAGGGCGAGCCGCGCCAGGTGAGCGGGACGGTGAAGAGAATCATCGACGGCGCCTACCGCAACGAGGGCCCGATGGCGCGCGGCGAGAGGATGGACATGGGACTTTCGGCCGTGCTCGACACCGGCAAGGTCGAAATCGCCGTCATCTCGCGCCACAGCGAGCCCTACGACATCGGCGCCTTCCGCGCGCTCGGCATCGACCCGGCGCGCAAGCGCTACCTCATGCTCAAGAGCCGCGTGCACTGGCGCGCCGGCCTCGGCTCGCTGGCGAAGAGCGTGATCGAGTGCGCCGGCACCGGCGTTTGCACCTCCGACTACTCGCAGCTCGACTTCCGCCGCGTGCGGCGGCCGGTCTACCCGCTCGACCCGTTCGACTAGTTCTCGATCGCGAAGACCAGCCCCGCCCGCGCCTGCAGCCGCGGGATCAGCTTCAGTCCCATCGCCGCGCCGGGCGTCCACACGCCGCCGCCGGTCTGCGCGCGGTCGACGTCGTTGAGCAGGCACAGCGCGCTTTCCGAGATCATCTTCGATGTCGACGCGTAACCGGGATCGCCCTCGCCGCGCACCGACGCCCGCAGCGTTCGTCCGTCGGCGGCCTGGCCGATGAACAGCAGCTCGTAGCCGCCCGCCTCGCGCTCCTTCGCGTCGGGGCCCTCGCCCGGCTTGGGCAGGGCGAAGCGCCTCAGCAGCGCGCGCGTGGGCGCCAAGGCGAGCAGCGCGTTCTGGATGCGGAGCGCGCTCCTCATTCTCTTGGCCCGCCGCTCGCCGTCGGCGCCGTCTCCGGCCAGCATGCGCTCGTCGTAGACGAAGTCGCGGCCCCAGGGGTGGCCGAGCAGCGCGTGGGTGCGGTGCACGTTCTTGGTGTTGATCGGCGCCATGATGAAAGGCGCCGTCCAGGACGCGGCCAGCTCGTCGTAGGCGACCAATTCGCCCGCGGGCTGACGCGGCCCCTTGAAGCCCGGGGTCAGCGCGAACGGATCGGCCATCGTCCGCCGGGCGGCGGGATCGCGCACCGCCTGCTCGACGGTCCCCAGCGCGCTGGCGATCGTGCCGCCCGAAGGCTTGCCCTTCATCTTGCGCACGCGCCCGTGCACCCGCACGAGCGGCGTTGCGAAGCGCCGCTGCGCCTCGTCCTGGAGGAAAACTACCCCGAGGTCGAACGGAATCGAGTCGAAGCCGCAGGAAAACACGATGCGCGCGCCGCTTTCCTTCGCCGGCGCCTCGAGCAACGGGATCATCTGCGCCATCCAGAGCGGCTCGCCGCACAGGTCGACGTAGTCGGTCCCGGCGCGCGCGCAGGCGCTCACCAGCTCGCGGCCGTAGCGCTGGTAGGGCCCGACCGTGGTCAGGATCGCGCGGGACTGGCGCCCCAGCTCCGCCAGCGCGGCCGCGTCGGAGGCGCCGGCCGCAACCAGCGGCAGCGCCTCGTCCGCGCCGATCGCGCGCCGGACCTCGGCGAGCTTGTCGAGGTTGCGCCCGGCCAGCGCCCACGCGAGCTCACCGCCGACGCCGCAGGTGCGGTTCAGGTATTCGGCGACCAGGCGCCCGGTGAACCCGCTGGCGCCGAAGACGATCAGGTCGAAGCGTTTCGGCATGCGCCATCTCCGCACGGGCCGGAAGAAAATGCAAGCGGTGTGCACTGGTCGACTCTCCCTCACACATCCGGACAAATAGATAAGACTGCTGAGCGCATTGCGGCTAGCCTTCCGGCGCAAGGCAGTGAAGAAGACCAATCCCTAACCCATTCCGGGGACGCAAAGAATGACCAAGACGATGTCCTCGGTGCTCGTCGTCGAAGACGACGAGAGCATGAGGTTGCTGCTGCAAAAATGGATGGAGGGCGACGGCTACCGGGTCGACGTCGCCGAGAACGGCTTCAAGGCCCTCGAGAAGGCCACCGCCGAGCCGCCCGACGTCATTCTGCTCGACGCGCAGATGCCGGTGATGGACGGTTTTCAGGTCGCCGAGAGCCTCAAGGTCGCGGAGCACACCCGCACGGTGCCGATCATCATGGTGACCGCGCTCGACGACGCCCAGTCCAAGCTGCGCGCGCTCAAGGCGGGAGTGCAGGAGTTCCTCACCAAGCCCGTCGATCAGAGCGAGCTCTCGCTGCGCGTGCAGAACGTGCTCATGCTCAAGCAGTACAGCAACTTCCTCGCCGACCAGAACCGGACTCTCGAGCAGATGGTGAAGGATCGCTCGCGCCAGGTGCTGCAAAGCTACCGCGAGACGATCGCCACGCTCACCCGCGCCGCGGGCTACAAGGACGAGGAGACCGGCGCCCACGTCAAGCGGATCAGCTTCTACACCGAGGACATCGCCCTCGCGCTCGGCATGAACGCCGATTTCTGCGAGACCATCCACTACGCCAGCCCGATGCACGACATCGGCAAGATCGCGATCCCCGACTCGATCCTCACCAAGCGCGGGCCGCTCACCAACGAGGAATGGGAGATCATGAAGTCGCACGCGACAATAGGCGCCCAGCTCATCGGCTCCGGCGATTCGCCGTACCTGCGCATGGGCGCCGAGATCGCGAAGCACCACCACGAGCGCTGGGACGGCAGCGGCTATCCCGAGCGCCTGAAGGGCGAGGTCATTCCGATCTCCGCCCGCATCATGAACGTCTGCGACCAGTACGACGCCCTGCGCTCGGCGCGCCCCTACAAGAAGGCCATGTCGCACGAGGGCGCGCTGGAGATCATCACCGTCGGCGACGGCCGCACCATGCCCGGGCACTTCGACCCGGAGGTGCTCGCGGCATTCAAGCGCAGCGCGGAGCACTTCCGCGACATTTTCGAGACGATCAAGGACTGAATCAGCCGTAGGCGAGCGTGCCGTCTTCCAGGTCGGCGCGCGGCAGATCGTCCTTGTCGCTCCAGTAGTCCTGCGTGTGCCGCCACGGCATGCGGTCTCCCTGCTTCGGAAGCAGGTGCACGCCCCTCGTCACGTAGCCGGGATTGAAGTCCTCGGGGTCGACCCACGGCCGCAGCGGCATGTCCCGGTCGGCGTCCCGGAGCGCGGGAACGACCATCGCGGCGCCGCGCGCGTCCATGTGCCCGAGCAGGCGGCAGACGAAATCCGAGACGAGGTCCGTGCGCAGCGTCCAGCTCGCCCTGAAATAGCCGAACACCCAGGCGAGGTTGGGAATCCCGGTGAACATCGCGCCGCGCCAGGTCACGGCTCCGGAAAAATCGAGCGGCGCGCCGTCGATCGTGAACGCGATGTCGCCCAGCACGTTGAGGTTGAAGCCGGTCGCGGTGACGATCACGTCGGCCTCGAGCGCCTCGCCGGACTTGAGGCGGATGCCGGTCTCGGTGAAGGACTCGATCTCGTCGGTCACCACCTCGGCCTTGCCGTCGCGGATCGCGCGGAACATGTCGCCGTCCGGAATGAACGCCACGCGTTGCCGCCAGGGGCGGTAGCGCGGCGTGAAGTGGGTGTCGACGTCGAAGTCCGGGCCGAGGATCTTTCGCACCCCGGCGAGCAGCTCGCGCTTGACCGCCTCGGGCTCGTGGAAGGCCCGGTGCGCGAAGACGGCCTGGTCCTTGAGGATCTTGCGCCGCACGATCTCGTGCACCCACTCCTCGGGCACCTCGAGCTCGCGCAGCATCTCGGCGAGCTCGTTGACGTTGCGGCCGGTGATGTAGAAGGTGGGCGAGCGCTGCAGCATGGTGAGCTTCGCGCATCGGCCCGCGAGCGCCGGCACCAGCGTCGCCGCGGTCGCGCCCGAGCCGATCACGACCACGCGCCTGCCCGCGACGTCCAGGTCCTCGGGCCAGGTCTGCGGATGCACGATCCGCCCGCGGAAAGCCTCCATGCCGGGCCATTGCGGCGTGTAGCCCTCGGCGTGGCGGTAGTAGCCCTGGCACATCCAGAGGAAATTCGCCGTGAAACGCGCGCGCTCCGCCGAGTCGGTGCGCTCGGCCTCGATCGTCCAGCGCTTGTCGCTGCTCGACCAGCTCGCGCAAAGGATCCGGTGGCGGTAGCGGATATGGCGCGCGAGGCCGTTGTCGTCGATCACCTCGCCCATGTACGCGAGGATCTTGTCCGCGGTCGCGATCGGCGCCCCGCTCCAGGGCTTGAAGCGGTAGCCGAAGGTATGCAGGTCGCTGTCGGAGCGGATGCCCGGAAAGCGGTGGGTGCGCCAGGTGCCGCCGAAATCTTCCTGCGACTCGAGCACCACGAAGGACTTGCCGGGGCACTGCCGCGTCAGGTGGTACGCGCCGCCCACGCCGGAGATGCCGGCGCCGACGATGAGGACGTCGAAGTGCTCGGTCTTCGGCGGCGCCGAGCGGACCTGTCCGGCCGTCATGTCCATGCTGGGCGCTAGTTTATGCCCGGGAAGCGGCCGGAAGGAAAGGCCCCTGGCGCAGGCAGGGTGCGCCAGGGGGAGCAGTCAGGGCGACGGCAGGGAAGGAGGGGGCTGCCGGAGCCCTTCCGGCATTTGAGTACCGGACCTGCGTTTGACCGCGAGCCCAGTATTCCCCCGCCCGGCCGCTCGCTCCAGGAACTGGTCCACGCGCCCGGGGGCTCTGTCCATTTCTTGCAATCAGCCGGGCTTCGGCCGGCTCATGCGCTCGATGATGTCGGGGGGGATGAAGTTCACGAGCTCGGTCTTGTCCGCCTCGACCAGCTCGACGTAGCGCTTGACGACGTCGGCCGGGTCGAGCTGGCCGACGGTGATGCGCTGCACGAGCGAGTCCATGACCGCCACGTCTTCCGGCGCCGCGGTCTTGCGGTCGAACCACGGGCCCGGGTCGTTGGCCATGCGGTCGTTGAAGCCGGTGGCGAACGGCCCCGGGTTGATGAGCGCGACGTCGACCCCGAAGGAGACGAGCTCGGCGCGCAGCGCGCCGCCCAGGGCCTGCAGCGCGTGCTTGGTCATGGTGTAGGGGCCCGAGCCCACGCCGGCGCGCACGCCGCCGATCGACGACACGATCAGGATGCGGCCCGCGCGCTTCTTCCTCATCTTCTGCGCGACGCGCTGCACGGAGGCGAAGGTGCCGAACACGTTGACCTCGAACACCGCGCGCAGCCGCTCCATCGGGATGAGGCTCAAGGGCCCGGTCTGGCCCATGCCGGCATTGGCCACGAACACGTCGAGGTCCCACTGGTCGAGCTTGGCGATGTCCTTCGGATCGGTGACGTCGAGCTTGGCGACGGTCAGCTCGGGGTGGGCGGCCGACAGCTCGGCAGCCTGCTTGTCGGTCTCCACGGTGGCAATCACCTTGTGCCCGCGCTTGGCGAGCTCGACGGCAGCGCCGCGGCCGAAGCCGCTGCCGGCGCCGGTGATGAGAACGGTCTTGCTCATACGTGTCTCCCTTCTGGTCTGATCTTCAGTGGCATCGTCCGGTCGGCCTGGATGCAGGCGGCGCGCAGCGTCAGCCCGACGATGTCGCGCTGGGCGCGGCTGCCGCCGATGCGCACGGTGTCGGGCAGCGCGGCCTCGAGCAGCTCGATCGCGCGGCTCCATTCGCTCCTGGCGTAGGCGGCGAAGGCCTCCGCAAGCATCGGCACCACGGGGCCGGGCGGCAGCTTGCCGGCGGCCTCGCGCTCGCGCATCTCCTTGACGATCCGCTCCAGCCGCTCGGCGTCGCCGGTGGCGGCGCACGCCAGCGCGACGTGCACGTCGGCGAACGGCACGCCCGCCTTCGGAAAATTCTGCACCGCGTACTCGCGCGCCTCGCTCCATAGTCCGCTGTGGTGCGCCTCGCCGGCGAGCTCGGCGCGCCACAGGAACGACGGCGCGTCGGTGGCGACGTTGAGCGGCGGCCCCCAGGCGCCGCCGACGGGATGCACGCCCTCGCGGTAGGCGCGCCAGGCGCGCTCCCGGTCGCCCAGCGCGAGCGCGGCGAGCGCCACGTGCCAGGACAGGTGACAGTGCAACTGTCCCTGCCTGGGATAGGCCGGCATCCAGTCCTCCAGATAGTCGAGCGCGGCGCGGTGCTCGTCGCGCTCGTAGAGGACGTGCACCTTGATGTGAGCGCCGTGGGGATTGCGGGGGTTGGCGGCCATGCTTCGCTCGATCAGCCCCCAGGCTTCGTCGAGCCTGCCGGTTTCACAGGCGGCGAACGCGAGCGCGGAAGAGAACCACCAGTCGTCGCCGTAGAACGGCGCGAAGCCGGAAAAGAACTCGTAGAGCTCCGGCTCGCGCGTCGCGCGGCCGCTGAAGCCGATCAGGCCGAACACGCCGGCCGCGGGCGCGAGCGCCATGGCGTCGCGCGGATGCTCGGCGACGTGCGCCCGGATCGCCGCCAGCGAGCCGACGGGGTTGCCCTCGATCCCGAGCGCGAGCGCGTTGACGTGGCTCTGCTCGCGCGGCGTCGCGCGGCCGGCGAGCTCGCGCGCCCGGGCGGCGTGCTCGCGCGCCGGCTGCACCTTCGCCGCGAGGAACAGGGCGCGCGCCAGCGCGATCTGCGCCAGCGCGAATTCCGGATCCTCCGCCAGCGCGCGGCCGAGGTGTTCTTCGGCTCCAGCGTTCGCCGACAGGATGCAGTCGACGCCGGCGACGTAGGCGTCGCGCGCCGCAGCGCCGCAGGTCAACGGCAGGCCATAGCGGTCGGCGGTCGCCACGGCGCCTCAGGGCATCTGGAGCTTGCCGCCGCCGCCCAGCGCGCCCGGCGGCAGCCCGCCCTGGGGAACGACGATCTGCGAG
>Ga0315556_1001862_pt1 | contig 12416 bp, 7 predicted proteins | sample SalMarSW160310MG_FD_202112 | JGI IMG/M metagenome (GOLD analysis project Ga0315556, IMG submission 202112) | Salt marsh sediment microbial communities from the Plum Island Ecosystem LTER, Massachusetts, United States - Salt Marsh Sediment SW1603-10 ...
ATGAATTTGACTTCGATGCTGTTTTTCTCTGTATCCAGAATAATATATTTGGCGTGATTGTCGCCGTCTCTCGGCTGTCCCACGCTTCCGATATTAATGATATATTGATCGGTGCTGTTGAGATTGACGACGCGTTGAGTGAGCGGCGATCGTGCAATGGACCTGCCGTTAAAGTCGATGATTTCAAGACGATGCGTATGACCGACAAAACATATTTTTTCTTTCATCTGTTTGAAAGTTCGCCGCAATTCATCTTCTGCAATCTGAAAAAGATAGGTGGTTGCAGAATCCGGGGGGTAGCCGTGGACAAAACGGTATCCGTCGAAAATCATAAACGGTTTTAACTTAGAAATGAAATTGATGGTTTTTTCAGACAGTATTTCAATGGTTTTTAACAAAGATCTTCGGGCAAGAGGGTTAAACCAGGTTAACAAATTTTGATCGATTACCGCCAGTTCATGATTGCCCAAAATAGACGGGATGTGACGATCATGGATCATGGTGACAACCGCCTCGGGTTCAGGACCGTAACCGATGCTGTCGCCCAGACAAACCATCCTGTCGATATCCGATCCCTCGATATCCGTGAGCACCTGCTCCAATGCCTCCAGGTTCCCATGAATATCCGATATTACCGCCATTCTCATAAGCAAAATCCTATCATTTTTTCAGCTTCTTATCAATTCATATGTCCTAAAATATTGGGCCATGCTGCGATGTCAAGTTTAGAGACCATTGCAAAATGCCCTTTTTTGCCCAATGCACCAGGGGAGGACAAGTTTCTGAGCCTGCCCCGTGAAATGTTTGCCCTGTTAAATCCGTATTTAACATTTGGCCGGGGCGAAGCCTGTTTCTCTGGGGTCAGGCTTAAATTTTAATCCTCAAAACACGCCATATTTTGTCCATTGAGATCGTGAGTTCGTTAAGACCGTTGAGAGCGTTAAACCATCGAAACGATCTAAACGATCCTAACCATCTAAACCTGAATCATTACATATTCTATACATTATATTTACATTGACATTTACATTATGGTGTATTAATAAATTTAAGTGAGCTAAAATGATCTAAAGTTTGAAGTGAACTAAAGTTTAAAAATGATGTCGCTTCGCTCCATTTATTTTATATAATTGGCAGAATACCTTAACTTTAGGCATTTGTAAATTGAACCGTGAACCCTTGAACGCTGAACCTTGAACCCACAACAGGAAGGTTTGCCCATGCAGCCGGAACTTACGCCGAAGCAACAACAATTATTGAACTATCTGGAACGTCAGATTGCCGGAAGCGGAAAAACGCCCAGCCTGCGGCAGTCGGCCGCCGAAATGGGAGTGAGTCATGCGGCAATATCCCAGCTCATCGCAGCGCTTGAGAGAAAAGGAATCCTCAAACGCCGCGGCCGCTACAGCCGAACGATTCATCTGTTGAATCGCAATCAGGAAACAGCAGGCATCATGCGGTGGCGGGAAGTTCCCATTGTGGGAAATATTGCCGCCGGATTGCCGCTGTATGCCCAGCAGGAATGGGGCGGAAGCGTTGTGATCGATTCGACCCTGTATCGAGGTCCCAACCTGTTTGCGCTTCGGGTAAAGGGGGACTCGATGAAAGATGCCGCGATTCTGGACGGAGACCTGGTCATTTGTGAGCCGCGCCAGTTTGCCGAAAACGGCGAAATCGTTGTGGCGCTCATCAATTTTGAAGAAGCGACGGTGAAGCGCTTTTTTCGCGGGGAAAAACATATTGAACTGCGTCCTGAAAACCCTGATTACAAAGCGGTCAGATATGATTTTAACGAAATTCTGATCCAGGGCAGGGTGATCGGTGTTCAAAGGGCGGAAGGCAAGAAGGCAGAGGACAGAAAACCGATGGAAGATGGAAGACCGCTTCGCTAGGACGATGGAAGAGGGAAGATGGATGACGAACGAAAGACAAGGGCTCTAACGCTTTTGCCTCAAACCTAAAGCGCTCTCTCCGAGCTGTAAGCTCCTACGAGCTGGAAGCAAACCTAACGCCGCAGCAGCAGGCGTTTTATCGTCCCTCGTCCGAGCGAAGCGGTCTTCCTTCTTCCGAGCGAAGCGGTCTTCCATCGGTCACTGAAAGGCAAGAAGATGAGAAGTTTGGAAGGTGAGAAAAAAACGAATAAGGAACAAAAAGGTACCGAAGCCTGTCAACTGCATGTGGGGACAAGCGGCTTTTCCTACACGGAGTGGGTGGAGGCCGGATTTTATCCTTCGGGCACAAAATCAGGTGAAATGCTGCAACAATATGCCCGGAGCTTTTCGATTACCGAACTCAACTACACTTGGTATCAAATGCCCAGAGCCGAGGCTGTTGAACGTCATCGACAACAGGTTCCGCAGGGATTTTTGTTCGCTGTCAAATTGACACGAACGCTCACCCATGAAATCGATCCCCGGCAATGGCCTGACCAGGCAATTCTTTACCGGGAAGGGGTGGCGCCATTGATTCAAGCCGGGCAACTCATTGCCGTGCTGATCCAGCTTCCTCCCTCGTTCTTACGTACAGCGCCAAACCGAAAATACCTGGCGTCCCTTCTTGACAGCCTGCACGGTTTGCCGCTGGCCGTTGAATTCCGGCACCGCTCCTGGGTCAGTGATCGTGTATTTGCCGAATTGGAACGCCGGAAGGTGACGTTGGTGAACGTCGATGCACCGGATTTGCCGGGCCTGTTTCCATCTTTAGACGTCATCACCAATCCGGATCTGTTTTATGTACGCTTCCACGGCCGGAATGCCAAAGGCTGGCGTTCGGGCAATATGCAGCTTCAATTTGATTATGACTATTCCGATGACGAACTGCACGAATGGATTGAAAGTAAAATTGAACCCATGAGCGACCGGGCACGAAACGGCGTCATTGTTTTCAACAACCATGTCCGTGCCCATGCGCCGGAAAATGCGCGAAGAATGGCAGATTTACTAAAGAAGCGGGGATTGATAGTGGGTTGAAAATTTGAAAGGATTCCTTCTGCCACTAAGGCACCAAGTCACGAAGAAAAAAAATAATAAATATATCCTTTGTGTCTTAGTGCCTTTGTGGCAAGTATTTCGGTTCCGGTGAAAGCGATTTTTTCCAACGGGCTAAAAACCAATATGATCTAATGCGGGAACGATCCATTATTCATATCAATGTGGCGGATTTTGCCGTGGCGGTGGAGCGGCGTGTGGACAGCCGTCTGAGGAAACGTCCGGTGATCGTCGCCCATGATGTCTCTTTGCGAGGCAACGTCTACGATATGAGTGAAGAATCCTACCAAAGCGGCGTCCGCAAAGGAATGGGCCTGAAACGGGCACTCCGTTATTGCCGGGATGCCGTTGTTCTGGCGCCCCATCCCGCGCGTTACGAACGGGCAATGGCGCAACTTTTGAAACATGCATTGCCCTATTCGCCTCTGGTCGAAGTCACCGATCACAATGGGCATCTGTTTATCGATGCCACCGGAACGGGAAGATTGTTTGGTCCGCCGCCCGACGTTGCGTGGCGTATTCGAAAGGCCATACGTTCGGATATGGGATTGGATCCGATTTGGTCGGTTGCAGTCAACAAGCTGGTGGCCAAAGCGGCAACACGGGTGGTCAAACCCGCCGGCGAATATATCATTGGGGCAGGGGAGGAAGCGGATTTTATGAATCCTTTGCCGATTCACTTTGTTCCCGGTATCGAAAGCGCAGAGCTGAAGCGTTTCCGGGAGTTCAATCTGAGTCGTGCCGGCCATGTGGCGGGATTGTCCATGGAGCAACTGCATATCCTGTTCGGGGTCCGGTGTCACAGCCTGTACAATGCCGTACGCGGCATTGACCTGTCGCCGATTTTCCCTGTGGGAAAAACCGTTCCCACAGTCAGTGTCGAGCATGTGTTTGAAATCGACACCAACACAGCGGCATGCGTGGAAAGCGCATTGTATCGAGTGGTTGAAAAGGCCGGCATCGACCTGCGCAAACAAGGGCTGGCGGCGCGACGGGTAAGAATTGTCATCGACTATTCCGACGGCAAACGAATGGTTCGACAGGCCCCCGTCGATCCGGCGACGGCCAACGACTTTTGGTTGTTTGCCGCGGCAAAGACACCCCTCGAAAAGGCTTGGAAACGCCGTGTCCGCGTCCGGCGTCTGGGACTGGTTTGCGATTGTTTGGCTGCTCCGCCGGCACAAATGGCACTCTTTGGCGGACACGAACAAGAAAAGCAAAAAAGCGATCGTCTGATTTCAGCCCTCGATGCCATTCGAAACCGTTTCGGTTCCGGCGCCATTCGCATGGGGAAAACAGTTAATCTTATGTAAAAATATCCAATGTCCAATATTCAATGTCCAATATCCAATGAAAGGAAAATAAAAATGGGTGAGAAAACAAAGGAATACGACTTAGAAGATCGACTCATCAACTTTGCCGTTTTAATGATTGATATCGTTGAATTACTTCCCAATACAAGGGCAGGCAACCATGTAGCAGGGCAACTTGTCCGTTCCGGCACATCGCCGGCACCGAACTATGGCGAAGCACAAAGTGCTGAGTCAAGAAAAGATTTTATTCACAAAATGAAAATAGCTTTAAAGGAGTTGCGCGAGACTCGAGTGTGGTTGAGTATAATTCTTAGAAAGTCATTTATAAAACCTTCAACACGAGTGGAATCGGGTTTTTCTGAATGCCAGGAGTTGATTCGTATTTTTGCCAAAAGCATTTTGACGGCAGAATCAAAAAGAGCATAAAGAAAGGGAAACGAAAACTGTTCTTTTTATAAACACTTGAAAATTGGATATTGGAAATTCGACATTGGATATTATTTGTCGGTATGGTTCCCTTGGCTGTTCACTCATATTACTCATTGATGTGGGGCACATGCTCTCCGGAGAAGATCTGCGCCGTTGCAAAGCAGCGGGGGTATCGACGCCTTGCCATCACGGATACCGATAATCTGTACGGTTTGTGGTCTTTTTTAAAGTATTGCAAGCATGAAGATATCACCCCGATTGTCGGTGCGGAAGTGACGGACGATTCAACCGGGTACCGGGTTGTTTGTCTGGTGGAAAACGATCAGGGCTACCGAAATCTTTGCCGGCTTCTGACCCGTCGTCATCTTGATCCGCTGTTTGATCTGAAATCCGTTATCCCGTCCTATGCCCAGGGGTTGGTGATCCTCACCCCCCATCCCGACCTTTTGATGTCGTGGCATGAGGCCGGCTCAACGGTGGCAGGGATGGTTTCGGGAAAACCCGACGGTGCGGCCTTTGAATTGCGAAAAATATCCCGTCATCTCGGGGTTCCGCTGCTGGCGGTTCCGGGAAGCTTTTTTACGGACCCGGATGATTTTAAAATACACCGGATGCTAAGGGCCATTGATTTAAACACGTCGCTTTCCCGTTTAAGACCGGAAGATACGGCGCCGCCCGGTGCATGGCTGGCGCCGGCATCGGAATATGCCAAGCGCTTTGCCGTATGGCCGGATGTGCTTTCCGCCACGGAAGCTATTGCGGAACGGCTGACATTTACCGGTCCCTGTCACGGGCTTGTTTTGCCGCCGTGGATCGATCCGCCAACGGGCCGGCGGATAAATCCACAGCCTATCGATTCTGATCAAGCGCTGAGAAAGGCCGCCTATAATGGGGCGAGAAAGCGCTATGGGGACGACCTGTCCGAAGCTGTTGTGGAGCGCATTGAACACGAACTTCATATGATTAAAAGGATGGGATTTTCATCGTATTTTCTGGTGGTTCAAGATATCGTATCCCGCAGTCCGCGCATTTGCGGCAGGGGAAGCGGTGCAGCGTCGCTGGTCGCCTACAGCCTCGGGATCACCAATGTTTGCCCCATCAAACATAACCTGTATTTCGAACGGTTTCTGAACCCGGGCCGTTCGGATCCGCCGGATATCGATATCGATTTTGCCTGGGATGAGCGGGACGCGGTATTGGCGTCGGTGCTGAAGCAATATAACGGGCATGCTGCATTGATCAGCAACCACGTCTTTTTTCAGCCGCGCATGGCCATACGGGAAACCGCCAAGGTCTTTGGGCTTACCGAACGGGAGATCGGCCGCGTTACCAAGCGTCTGCCATGGTTCTGGAGAGCGAGTTGCCCGGAGAAAGATTTTTTTCAATGCCTTGAACAGCTTCCCGAGCTTTCCGGTTTTGATTTTCCAAGCCCCTGGCCGGACATCATTCGCATCGCCCGGTACATTATCGGCGTTCCGCGTTATATTTCCGTTCACCCGGGGGGTGTGGTGATTACGCCGGCACCCATCTCGCATTATGTTCCCGTTGAACTCGCCCCAAAAGGTATTCCGATTATCCAGTGGGAAAAAGATGCCGCGGAAGAGAGCGGTCTTGTCAAAATCGATCTTCTCGGAAATCGGAGCCTGGCGGTGATTCGGGATGCCATTTCCAACCTTCGGGAAAACGGCGCAAAGTTTGATGAAGCGTTCTGGGAACCGGAAGACGACATCGCCACACAGGCCAACGTGGCAAAAGGAAATACCATGGGCTGCTTTTACATCGAAAGTCCGGCCATGCGCATGCTGCAAAAAAAAACAAAGACCGGCGATTTTAATCATTTGGTGATCAACAGCAGCATCATACGGCCGGCGGCCAATGAATTTATTCGTGAGTACGTCCGCCGTCTGCATGGCGGCAATTGGGAACCGGTTCATCCTTTGCTCGCGGACGTACTCGAAGAAACCTACGGCATCATGGTTTATCAGGAGGACGTTTCCAAAGCGGCCGTGGCGCTGGCCGGGTTTTCTCATGTCGACGCCGACGGTCTTCGCAAAATTATGTCTAAAAAAGACAAAGTGCGCAAATTGGACGATTATAAGGCGCGTTTCATTGCAGGGGCACACGCCAAAGGGGTTCGTATGGATCGGATCGAGGCCCTTTGGGACATGATGATGAGTTTCAGCGGTTATTCTTTTTGCAAACCCCACAGTGCCAGTTATGCGCGGGTTTCTTTTCAGGCGGCCTATCTGAAAACCCATTATCCCGCAGAATTTATGGCAGCGGTCATCACCAACCAGGGTGGTTTTTACAGCACGTTTGCTTATGTATCGGAAGCGCGGCGCATGGGGGTAAAAATTCTGCCTCCTGACGTGAACAAGAGCGATATCCGATGGAAAGGCACCGCAGGCACCATACGGGTGGGATTGTCATCCGTCAAAAATCTCCGGTCGGAAACCTGCAACCGTATTGTAACACGGCGTAAAGAAAAACCTTACCGCGACATCATCGATTTTCTTGATCGCATCGGGCCGGACGAGACCGAAGTCCGCTCTTTGATAAATGCCGGCGCTTTTGATTTGCTTCATCCGAACGAGGATCGCACCGCCTTGTTGTGGGAGGTGGTTTGCCGGCAAATATCCGGATCAAAGCGATCCGGGGCAGGGGATTTGTTCAAGAAAAAAACGGCCGTACCCAAACCGAAACTTCCAGCGGAAAAGCATCCGGCACGGTTGCAAAAGGAATTTGAATCGTTGGGTTTTTTGTGCGACCGGCATCCCATGGTGTTATACGCCGGCATGTTGAAACATCCGGGGATTGTCAAAGCCGCTGATTTGAATCATTTCATCGGCCGGCATGTGCGGGTTGCCGGCCTTTTGATTACCGGCAAGGTGGTGCATACCAAACACGGCGATCCCATGGAATTTTTGACCTTTGAAGACGATACCGGGTTGATTGAAACCGTCTTTTTCCCCAAAGCCTACCGCCGTTTTTGTGCTGTTCTGGATCGAAGCCGGCCCTTTGTCCTTCATGGTAAGGTGGACGTGGATTTCGGCGCCGTGTCCCTGTCCGTAAATCGGGTGGAACCACTGGCGGTCCGCGGGAAAGCAAAGAGAGCCCGATGGACGATGGACGACCGCTTCGCTAGGACGATGGAAGAGGCAGGACCTTCGGCCGCTGAAGGACCGGGAACTTCGTTCCCTTGAGGTTGGAGGCAAAGAACTATGGACGACGACGGAGGACAGACGACAGACAAGGACTCTAAAGTTTTTGCATTTTATCGTCCATCGTCCTATCGAAGTTTACCCGCCTTGGGAGGGCGGTCGTCCATCTTCTGTCGTCTGTCATCCGTCGTCCGTCATCTGCTTTTTTTCGTCGGGCTCGGCTATAAACCGCCGGACGTTTCATTGAATTTGATACCTTCGGAATCCATTTCCAAATCTTTTCGAAGCTCTTTGCCGATTTCGATGAGCTTCGCATATATGTCGAAGCAGTGCGTCATCATTTCCCGGTTGTCTTCATGTAAATGCTTTTCCGCCTTCTTTTTTTCCTCTTCGGCAACTTTTTCTATTTCATAAATGATGTCTTTGTACCACATTTTCGACATGGGCAGTTGAATGCTGTAATTTTCGCTGTGCTCATTCAACAGAAAGTTTATTTCAACAGAAGGGTAATTACCGCTGTAACTGATTTTCATTTCCGCCATGGTTGTTCTCCTTTCCCGTATGCTGACGCTGCGAATAAATTGACATTAAAAGGTGTAATTTCAAATGGTTAAATGATTGATAAGAAATTATATGTTTATCAAGTTTATTGTTTTTTTGTCAAACAAATTTTGCTTTTGGTTGCCGAATTCTTAAGAATTCTTTTGTGGACGACTTCTGATCAAAAGATACCGGAACAATGGAATGATGGAATAATGGTTTCTTTTTATATTTGTAATCGTTTTATTAATTGTGATAGTTTGAAATTCGGTCCGTGTCGTTAGATTCTTCTTGAAAAACACAACCAAGACCCGTTGAAACGCCTTGTTTAGGTGATACACTCCGCCATTTACGATGCGAATCAGGAGAAGAAAGCCATGAGTGAGCAACCCACAGACTCAAATGATCCCAAAGAATCCCTTCCGCTCTGGCGACGGTTAGTCGTTAACCGATGGCTGATTGCCGGAGTTGCGGCAGTCGTCCTGTATACGTTATTTGGTTTTTTACTGGCCCCCTGGCTGGTGAAATACTACGCGAAAAACTACGCCGAGGAAAAACTCAAGCGACACGTGTCGATTGCGGACGTCCGCATCAATCCGTTCCTGTTCACCTTTGAAGCCAAGGGCTTTACACTCCGGGAGGCGGATAACCGGCCGATTGTCGGCTTCAACCGCCTGTTTGTGGACTTCGAGCTCTCGAGCCTTTTCCGCTGGGCCTGGACATTTGCCGACATTCGTATCGAGCGACCGTCGCTAAACATTGAAATCCAACCTAACGGCCGCCTCAATTTCGCGGATCTGGCGGACAGCCTCCCAAAGTCCAAAGATACTTCCAATAAAGCGCATTCGCCACCGCGTCTGTTGCTGCAACACGCTGAGATTGTTGATGGAAACTTTACTTTCAGCGATCGCTCCGTTCCGACTCCCGCCACTGAAACCTTTACGCCGCTGAATCTCGAGCTGAAAGAGATATCGACACTTCCGGAGCGCAAAGGCCCATACACCATCCAGGCCAAACTGCCCGGCGGCGGAACAATCGGATGGAGGGGCAAAGTATCTTTAAATCCTCTCTTTTCCGAAGGCGAGTTAAGCGCAGCCGGCTTCAAGCTGGCCACAGCCTGGAAGTTCGTACAGGACGCAGTACATCTTGCCAGTCCCGCGGGCGAGGTGGACTTCAGCTCTCGCTATCGATTCAATTATCAAAAGCATGTTCCTTTGCTGGTGCTGCAGGATGCAAATCTGGCGCTAAAAAAACTTTTGCTCACTGAAAAAGGCAAGAACACTCCGATGCTGGCTTTGGAAGCCATCGAAGCTTCAGGTATGCACTTTGATCTTCAACAACACGAACTCTCAGTATCGAACATTACCATACGTGACGGCAAAATCGCCGCATCAGTGGATGAAAAAGGGCTATTAAGCTGGCAAAAGCTCATTGCGCATAGAAAATCCGCCAATGCTGCGCCATTGATTCCTGCAGCCTCAACCCCTGATCGTCAGCCATGGCGTTTAAAGGCAAAAGCAGTGAAAATTGAAAACGTTGCGGTGAATTATATTGATCGCAGTCGCGCCACCCCCTTGGGAATGACCATTGGCGCACTCAATACATCATTGAACGCATCAGCGGAAATCGGCAACGGTCCAGTCAAAGCAAATATGGATGGCATAACGGTAAATTTGAACCGCGTTGCGCTTTCAAAGGCCGGACAAGACATTCCTCTTTTTACTTTAGACACACTATCATTAGAAGACGGACACATTGATATCGGCAATCGTGAGATCATGCTCACACGCATCAGCACCACCGGCGGAAAAACAAGCGTCGTGCGCGATAAAAACGGCCGGGTCCAGCTCGTCGAGATGCTGACTCCCGGCGATAAAGGTATGCTGAAGCGAAAAATCTCCGAGACCGGAACAAAGGCACAAGCCGAAGGACGCCCCTGGTCGTTTCGCCTCAATGATTTTGAGTTAAACGGCTTTAGCGTAGCGCTGAAAGACCGTACTTTTGTTCCGGACATCGGTTATGAATTGAAAGATATCCGCGTATCATTGAAAAATCTCACCAACGATAAAAAGACACCCATTGACTTTAATGCCGCTCTCAAGGTGGCTCAAGGTGGAAACGCCAGGATAAGCGGACAGGCCAGCCAAACCGGAGACCGTGTCGATGCAAGGGCAAAGATAAAGGATATAAACCTCAAGCCACTACATCCGGCCGTAACCAAGTTCACGTTTCTCACACTTGAGTCCGGTAATATCTCAGCATCAATCCACGTGGACTATCATTCTTTAAAATCCGGTCCGCGGTTACGCGCAGCCGGTTCCATGAGTTTGAACAAACTCGGGCTCAATGAAGCAGAGACCGGCGAACGTTTTCTCGGTTGGAAGGCGATGTCCGCTAAGGGCATAAAATTCAGTCTTTCACCCCGGCGTCTGAAGATCGATGAATTAAGGCTGCTGGAACTCGGCGCCAAGGTAATGATTTTCAAGGACCGCTCTACAAATCTGGCCAAGGTGCTTAAAACGTCGGATTCCGCCGGAACCGAGACCAAGCCGCATCCTGAGAAAGTCCCGCCTGCGGGATTGAAAGACCGGCAAGAACTTTTTCCAATAAATATCGAACGAATTCGGGTGGACAACGGATCTGTAAATTTTGCCGACCTCAGCCTTGTGTTGCCTTTTGCCGCCCAGGTGACCGACTTTAACGGGGGAATTACCGGCATCTCTTCGGACAACTCGAGACTCGCATCGCTCCTGTTCAAGGGAAAGGTCGACCAATACGGATTCAGCAAAGTTGAGGGCCGGTTGAACCCGTTTCTTCCTAAAAAGTTCACCGACATCACCGTATTGTTCCGTAATGTTCGAATGCAGCCCTTCAGCCCTTACACCGCCACGTTTGCAGGGCGTAAAATTTCATCCGGTACGCTCAACCTGAATCTGGAATACAAAATTAAGAACAGCGAACTCCTTGGAAACAACAGCGTGGTGCTGGACAAGTTTACACTCGGCGAACGCGTCAAATCACCCAACGCGATCAATCTGCCGCTGGATCTGGCCATCGCGCTGTTAACGGACGCAGATGGTAAAATCGATGTTGCCGTACCCGTCCGCGGTAATGTGGACGACCCGAAATTCAGTTACGGCCGTGTGATCTGGAAGGCGATCACCAACCTGATCACAAAAATTGCGACCGCACCTTTCCGGGCGCTGGGGCATCTTTTCGGCGGCAAAGGCGAGCAACTGGCTGCCATCGCTTTTGATCCCGGCAGCGCCCATCTGCTGCCGCCGGAAATGGAAAAGATAAAGAAAATATCGGAAGCCCTCAAAAAGCGTCCCCAACTGAAGCTGGTGGTGGCAGGTCGCTTCGACCCGCAATCGGATGGAAAAGCCCTGCGCACCGCGAGGGTAAAGCGTGCGCTTGCCGTGGAGACAGGCGTGAAGCTCGCACCCGGCGAAAAACCGGGTCCGATTTCTTTTGATACGGCAAAGATGCAGGGTGCTCTGGAAAAAATGTTAAAAAAACGCAATGGCGACGATGCCGTCTCCAAATTTGTGACCCAGTATGAAAAGGAAACCGGCAAAAAAGCCAAACCCATGAATTTTGCCATGGCGCTTGTCGGGTGGAAGAGTTCGGATACGGCTTTTTACAAGGCCATGTTCAATGAACTGGTCAAACTGGAACCGCTCACCGATAACGACCTCATTCAACTCGCCCGGAAGCGCGCGAAAGAAGTTGTGAATCAGGTCCGAGCCGCCGGCCAATTGGAAGACACCCGGGTGGTTGCCGGAAATCCCGGTCCGGTGAAAAAAGCCTCGGGGGAAGCCATCAACCTTGATCTCTCTCTGGAGGTTATCAAGCCCGCAGCTTGACATAATACCCGCATTATCCTACATTTCTTGAAAAAAGGAAGATATTATTATGATGCTCTCATCTTTAAGCGCGATTTCTCCTGTAGACGGTCGATATCGAAAACAGGTTGAACAACTGGC
>Ga0315556_1001863_pt1 | contig 12410 bp, 11 predicted proteins | sample SalMarSW160310MG_FD_202112 | JGI IMG/M metagenome (GOLD analysis project Ga0315556, IMG submission 202112) | Salt marsh sediment microbial communities from the Plum Island Ecosystem LTER, Massachusetts, United States - Salt Marsh Sediment SW1603-10 ...
AAAATTATCAGATTGAACATGGGCGCGGTCAGGCCAAGGATGACAGTCTCCCCTTTGAGCTTAATCAAGTCACTGATCAGTTCTGCAGCCGTGCTGGTAAACCCAATCAGGAACAGAAAGATCATGACGATCCCAAAGGTGATACCGGCGTTTATGCCATTTCGGATGTGGGTATTCATTACACCTTCTCCTCGCTCAGAACTTCGCCCAAGATGCCGGACGGGCGGAAGATCAGAATCAACACCAGGATACCGAAGGCAATCACATCTTTCAACTGGAAGTCAATGCCGAGGATAGGGGGGCCAACCGCTTCAACAATTCCCAGGAACATCCCCCCCAACATGGCTCCTGGAATGTTGCCGATTCCCCCCAGTACGGCGGCTGTAAAGGCCTTGATGCCTGGGACGAATCCAACAAAGTAATATACTAATCCTAGGTGGATGCCCCACATAACTCCAGCCGCTCCAGCCATCGCGCCGCTGATAATAAAAGTCAAGCTGATAACGCGATCAACGTTAATTCCCATTAATGCTGCCACGCTCTTGTTTTCAGCTACGGCGCGCATAGCGCGACCCAAGCGGGTGCGTTGGACCAGGATAAACAGCGTTAACATAATCAACACGGATAGGACGAAGGTCACAACGCCAGTGTAAGTCAAAATGACGTTGCTATCTCCAACCGGAATGGTCCAGCCTGAACCGCGTGTCAGTATAGCCGGGTTAGCATAATCGCGTCGTTGTGCGCCAAAGAGCAATTGCCCTGCGTTTTCCAGAAAAATGGAAGCGCCAATGGCTGAAATGAGCGGAACCAACCGTGGAGCACCACGAAGCGGTCGGTACGCGATTTTTTCAAGAAAATAGCCGCTAACGGCGGCGATAATCATCCCAATCACGAAGGCAAGAACAACAGAAAGGACTGGGTGTGCATTCAGGAAAGTGAGATCTGGGTTGGCCGGGGTAGGGGAGGGAATAGATTTGAATGCCTCGAAGATGAAGTAACCGCCAAAGGCCCCTAGCATCATGATGTCACCATGTGCGAAATTGATCATGAATAAAATACCATAGACCAATGTATAACCGATGGCAATAAGTGCATATACGCTTCCCAAGATCACTCCGGCGAGAGCAAAGCGTATCCACGTTTCCGGGCCGTAGATAGGGCTACCGATGAAGACCTTATAAAGACGCCATAAAAGATAGCCTCCAAACAAAACCCCCAGAATGGCTCGGATAATCCGATAGGTGCTGACTGGCATCCTTATGCGTTTTGAAGAAGTCTTTTCTGGCATGTGGTCTCCTCCACGATGACTTTGCTCGGGATTTTGCGAAGAGGTGAGGATAATATGAGGTTATTGAGAAGATGGCGGGGCAAGCGAGGGGCTTGCCCCGCCAAAGTGCATATAGCGAACAGTCGAATGAACGTACCTATTACTGGCTAACCTCGACCCACTTGCCATCCTTGACAATGTAGAAGGTCGGGCCAGAGGAGGCGCACTCACCCGTGTCGTTACAGGAGATTACGCCGGTAAGACCCTGGTAATCCTTTGTGCCGCGGACCGCATCAATCAGTGCACTGCGTGGGATGTAGAGGTTGCCGTCATCGCCTTTGATTGCGACGCTCTCGATTGCCTTGACCAAAACGGCGACGGCATCGTAAGCTGACCAGCTATAGGGTGAGAGTTTACCAGCTTCTGTGCCAAAGGCAGCCAGATAGGCAGCATCGAACTTAGCCTTGGCATCGGACTCCGGTGGGATTAGCGAGGCAGCGTAAGCACCTTCGCCATTCGCCCCGGCGCGGTCTAGAAAATCTTGACCAAATGTACCGTCGTCGCCGAAGAAGGTAACCCCGTCAAGACCGGATTGTTTCATCTGGTTGACGATCACGACTGCCTCAGCCGTGTAACCACCATAGAAGATGGCTTCCGGCTGCTTGGACGCAATGTCCGCCAGTACGGCGCTGTAGTCAGACTCGCCTGGGGTAATGGCCTGGAAGGCAACTACCTCGCCACCTAGACCAGTGAATGTGTCACGAACGACTGCGGCCAGACCTTGTCCGTAAGCCTGTCCGTCGTGCATGACGGCCAGCTTGGTGACCTTTAGCGTATTGAACAGGTACTCGCCGGCGAATTTGCCCTGCGTAGCATCGGTGAAGACTACGCGATTGAAGACCGTCGAACCTTGTTTGGTCAGATCGGGGTTCGTGGCAGACGGCGACATCATGGGGATGCCTGCCTTTTCATAGATTGGCATGGCAGCCAGGGTCGCGCCGGAGAAAATATGACCTGCGATGGCTACTACAGTCGGGTCAGAGGCTAATTTATTGGCCACGGCTGCGCCACCTTCAGGAGTGCCACCGTCGTCTTCTGCAACCAGTTCGAACTTGAAACCATCGAATTCACCGGCATCCTGAATGGCGATCTGTTCACCTTGCGAGATGTCGATACCGAAGGCGGCGTTGTCTCCGGTCATCGGAGCACCCATGCCAATCTTGATGGTTTCGCCGGGCTTGATCGTGGCGCAACCAATGGCGTCGGTGCAGGTAAAGGCAGCCGGAGCCTCGGTCATCGCTGGGGCTTCAGTCATGGCAGGTGCCTCAGTGGCGGGGGCTGCTGTCGGGGTTGCGGAAGGACCGCAGGCGGCCAACATCATGCTTGCAGCCAGTAATACCGTTAGCATTGCAAATAAGCGTTTAGTCATTTTTCTTACTCCTCCATATCTCTTTGACACTTTGGTCCGTAAAAACGGATTGAAACGAACTCGGCAGACAGAACTCTCTCATCAGTGTGTCGGCCATCACCTCCTTCCATAAGTCTTTATACACAATCAGGCCTGCGAAGTTGTATAAAATTAACGCTTTCGCGGGCCATACATCTCGAAAATACTATTATAAGTTGCCCAGAAAACTGGTAATCACAATCCTAATGATAATTGCAGGCAAGGTCAAGTGGTTTTATCGGATTATTTACGTTTTTTTTACTTCTATGTCTGATTGGTAAAGTTGCTGTCACGGACTGTCAGGTCGGTTGTGCAGATTTTCATCGAAAGATCTGCTGCCAGATTGTGAACCAGATAAATTCCAATTGCATCGGCGTAAACTGATAATAAATATCTGTTTGCTTTGGAAAGCTGAACAGCAAACCGATCCACAATCCTCATATTTTAAAAAGGTTAAGGCTGAACGTAGTGTAGCATATCTAAAAAGAGAAAACAACTTAGATGGCTAAGGGAAGGTCTCATTCAGCCAATCTAGCGGATCCACTTGTATACCGTTAACCCAAACTTCCCAATGGAGGTGCGGACCAGTTACACGACCGGTACCACCGACCAAGCCAATTACCTGACCCTGTTTAACCATGTCCCCAACCTTGACGTCAATCTCCGATTGATGCCAGAAGCCGCTATAGACTCCCCAACCGTGGTCGATAATGGTGGCATTGCCTCTTACAACCAGCGGACCGGCAAAGACAACCTTGCCGTCAGCTGGTGCCGTGATCGGCAAACCGGTTCCCCCGCCAAAGTCCAGACCAGTATGAAAGCCGTGGATCTCGACATTGGTTCCCTGGCCTAGGTAGGTGCGGCGGTTTCCGTAGCGAGAGGTATATCCATTTACTCCCGGGTAATTTGAGGCTGGGCTGATGAAACCTCCGTTCCAGAAACGCTGCGTCGTGGCGGCAGCAGTGATCGAAACAAGCTGCGCTTCCTCGGGTTTGGTGACAGTTGGGTCGATGGTATCCGGTTCCACGACCAACAACGGGTCATCGGGGTAGTTGCCTGAAACAATCAGCACGTTTTGTTCGAAAGTTTGCGTGCTGCCGTCCTCCAGCTTGGCTTCCAGCTTGAGCGGATATGCGCCTGGGGCGAGCAAGGCATGAATGCCCTGCAAGGCTACAAAGGAGCCGTCTTCCATCTGGAAGAAGTGCAGGGGGTAGTCCACCAGCGTACCGCTCAAGGTCGCTTTCTGTGCCAGCGTAATTCGAATTTCAGCGGTTCCCCCCTGTTTTAAGGGCAGATCCTTCAGTTCAGCAGATGAAAATACAGCCGGCAAACCATTGGCGGTCGAGTCAGTTTGGCCTGCTGGTGAATAAAGCACATCGCCCGGGAGCGCGTCCCAGGTTCCAGCTAATCCATTGATCCCAGCCAGGACCCAGGGATCGCTGCCCTGAGACACCGCCAGTTCCAGCAACGACTCTCCACTGGCAATTGTCGCCCGGCTGGAAAGGGCAAGTGCGCCTTCCTGGACCGGGACGATCAGGCTGGTACCCGCGTAAAGCTCGGTCGGGCTGATAAGACGATTCAATTTGCGCAGCATTGCATCTGAGACCTGCGTCCGGCGGGACAAACTGCGGAAAGTATCCCCGTAGGGGATTACCTCTGTATTCAATACACCGCTAACGCCTTCCAATCCGGGGATGACCAGTTTTTGACCGACTGCCAGCAAGGTTGGATCAACGTCCGGATTGGCAGTGGTCAGGTCGTCTACGGTGATATTGAAACGATTGGCAATACTCCACAGCGTATCACCAGATTGAATGATATAAACTGGCTCATTAGCAGGCGTAGGCGAGGGCTCAGGTGTTGTGGCCGGAGGCGTGGCGGTCTGGGCCAGAACGGGAGTGGCTGTAAACAGGATCAGGGCCACTAACAGAATAGATGAAATAGGTTTAGGCATCATTCCACTTTACCTTATGGCCGATTTCGAAATCGTCCAAGCGGTCTGGGTGAATTTCGAGAATATATTTGGCAGGTTGTTTAGGGACGTATGCGGGGTGCCAACGGCGTGCCAGCACTTTGTCTACCACAAGCATGTCGGAATTGATCCAGATCACAGCCAGATCGAACCAGACGAAGAGCATGTGAATGGCCGTATCGATGCGGCTATCATGTCCCTCGACGAGTAACAAGCCTTCATCTCGGTCGAGCTCGCGCCGGAAAGTCAACCCTCGCAGGCGGCACAAGAATGAATTGCAGTACTTGCCCCGGATGGGTGGGACATCCTTGTTTTGATTTTGAATAAGTATGGATAGTGGCATAGGTCAATGGCAAACGGGGCGACTCTCGCCGCCCCGTCAGGTCGTCTTTCGGTTTTCAGGATGCCGTTTTTGTCTTGTTTAAGACACGCTCAACACTGGTCAATAATTCCTGCGGACTGAATGGCTTGGAGATGTAGTCATCCACTTTGGCAATATGCAAACCCAAGACTTTGTCAATACTCTGGGCTTTGGCAGTGACAACAATCACTGGGATGGACCGGGTTTTGTCATCGGCCTTCATTTGCTGATATACTTCCCAGCCATCCATGTCTGGCATCATCAGGTCGAGCAGGACCAAGTCCGGCTGTTCCGTACGCACCATCTCCAGACCGTCAATTCCGCCGCCAGCACCTTTGACTTCGAATCCGCGCCGATTTAGAATCAGGCGAATCAAATCAATCATCTCTGGTTCATCGTCGATGCAAAGAATGCGCTTTTTACCCTTTTCATTCATGATTCACCTGTCTAATGGCTAGTTTACCATAAAATGTATATGTGACATGAAAATCATAACCTGGAACGTGAACGGCTTTCGCGCCGCCTATAAGAAGCAAGCCCTTGATTGGGCATTTACGGAATCACCGGATGTATTGTGTTTGCAGGAGATAAAAGTCCGCCCGGAGCAATTGACGGATGACCAGCGTGACAGACCTGGTTATCGCTCCATCTGGAATCCGGCTGAGAGGCCAGGTTATAGTGGTGTGGCGTCTATCCTGAAGGAAGAGCCGCAAGAAATACAGCTTGGTTTGGGAATTCCACAATTTGACGCGGAGGGACGCGTAATCCGCACCCGCCATGCTGACTTCCAACTGTATAACATTTATTTTCCAAACGGACAGCGCGGCAAAGAACGGGTAACTTTCAAGCTGGATTTTTATGCATCCCTCTTGGATATCTGCGACTCTCACCACGCTGCAGGCGAATCAGTGATTATTACCGGGGACTTTAACACCGCGCATCGACCGATTGATTTGCGCAATCCGAAGCAAAATGAAAGCACTTCCGGTTTCCTGCCCGAGGAGCGTGCCTGGGTTGAAAAGTTCATCGAACACGGCTTTGTAGACGCTTACCGGCAGCTATATCCCGAGCGAGTCCAATATACCTGGTGGACTTACCGCTTCAATGCCCGACAGCGTAATATCGGCTGGCGGCTAGATTATTTTCTGGTCTCGGAAAACCTAATACCCCGCGTCAGGGATGTCATCATCCACGATCAAGTACCCGGGTCCGATCATTGCCCGGTCAGTCTGCTGATTGATGAATAAAATCATACCTTGAATGGAATTCACAGCTAATCTGATGGCATTGGCTGGAAATTTAAATTTATAAGAGAATTATATAAAAGGTTTTTTTCCCGTCGAAACTCTCATTCGGTTGGTATAATCGCATTGTATTTGGAGGAACACGTGAATTCACGAAATCAATCTTATATGGTTTACTTCTTGATTTTCGTGGCGATCATTGCCATGGTCTACATGAGTGTGCGCCAAGATTCCGCTACTCAGCAGCCACTGACAATTAACGAAGTTGCACGAGATATTGAGCTCGGTAAAGTGTCCCGCATCGTTGTCGGAAATGATGACAGCTTGCAGGTAATTTACGGAACTGGCAACGATGCAGTCGAGCGTGAGTCGCATAAGGAACCGAACGCGACCCTTGTGGATCAGTTGATTAGTCTAGGTGTGACGCCCGCACAGTTATCCCCGGATAGCGTAAAAGTCGAAGTCAAGCCACCCAGCTCTTGGGCTGGCATTCTAACCAGCGCCCTGTATATCCTGCCGATCATCTTCATGGCTGGCGTACTGTGGTTTATTTTCCGTCAGGCACAAGGCAGCAATAATGCTGCCATGTCGTTTGGCAAGTCGCGTGCACGTATGTTCAGCGGCGATCATCCGACCGTTACGTTCGATGACGTAGCCGGTGTCGAGGAGGCAAAAGAAGAACTCGCCGAAGTGGTCGAGTTCTTGCGCGAGCCTCAGAAGTTTATCCAGTTGGGCGCTCGCATACCGAAGGGTGTGCTGCTGGTTGGTCCACCAGGAACGGGTAAGACTTTGATGGCTAAAGCCGTTTCAGGTGAAGCAGGCGTGCCGTTCTTCTCAATTTCCGGCTCGGAGTTTGTTGAGATGTTTGTCGGCGTAGGCGCCAGCCGGGTGCGTGACCTGTTTGAGCAGGCCAAGCGTCATTCGCCTTGTATTGTCTTTGTAGATGAAATCGATGCTGTCGGCCGTCAACGCGGGGCTGGTCTGGGCGGTTCGCACGACGAGCGCGAGCAGACCCTCAACCAGATGCTGGTCGAGATGGACGGTTTTGATACCGACACAAACGTGATCATTGTCGCAGCAACCAACCGCCCGGACATCCTCGACCCGGCCCTGTTACGCCCTGGCCGCTTTGACCGGCGCGTAACCCTCGATCGCCCGGATATGCGCGGGCGCGAGGCTATCCTGAAAGTTCACGTCAAGGGCAAGCCAATCGATCCGAACATTGACCTGGGCGTCTTGGCACGGGCTACCCCTGGCTTCGTCGGCGCGGACCTCGAGAATATGGTCAACGAGGCAGCGATCCTGGCAGCGCGACGCGATAAGCGTTCCGTCGGCCAGTCAGAGTTTGAGGAAGCTATCGAGCGTGTGATTGCCGGGCCGGAACGTAAATCCCGGTTGATCTCGGATGAAGAGAAGCGCATCGTAGCCTTCCACGAAGCTGGCCATGCAGTCGTGATGAACTCCATCCCTGAAGTCGATCCGGTACAAAAGGTTTCGATCATCGCTCGTGGCCAGGCTGGTGGTTTTACCCTGGCATTGCCCGAAGATGATCGCATGCTGACCTCGCGCAAGAAATTATTTGGTGAGATGGTCGGCCTTCTGGGCGGGCGTGCAGCCGAAGAACTGGTATTCAACGATATAACCTCCGGTGCATCCAATGATATCGAGCGTGTCACCCGCGTGGCGCGTATGATGGTCACCCGCTTGGGGATGAGCACCGAGCTGGGTCCGATGGTCTATGGCCAGAAGGAAGAGCTAATCTTCCTGGGCCGCGAGATATCAGAGCAGCGTGATTACTCCGAGTCGGTTGCGGAATTGATCGACAAGGAAGTCAGCAAAATAGTTGACCAGGCTTACAAGGAAGCGCGTCGTATATTGACCAAGTATCGTGATAAGCTGGACGCGGTTGCCAATCGTCTGCTGGAAGTTGAATCCATCAGCCGCGAGGAGTTCGAGCAGATATTCCCGCCACCGAATCCGAAATCCAGTGGCACCCCACAAATGGCTTGAAATACTGCAAAGCTACCCTGAAACAGCAAAAGAGGCTTTCTGAAAAAGAAAGCCTCTTTTGCTGTTTCGTATTTCCTTTTACCCGGCTTCTGATTCCTTGTGCTGCCGGACCAGTTCGCGGCGCAAAATCTTGCCGACGGTGGTCTTTGGCAGTTCGTCTCGGAATTCGTAATGGGTGGGGACTTTGTAGGCCGCGAGACGCTCCTTGCACCAGGCTTTAAGCTCCTCTTCAGTCAGAGAGGGATCCTTCTTGACGATCCAGGCTTTGACGGTCTCGCCGCGGTACGGATCGGGAATACCGGCTACACCGACTTCCATAACTTTCGGGTTTGCAGCGATTGCCTCCTCGACTTCACGTGGCCAAACCTGGTATCCGCCTGGTTTGATCAATTCTTTTTTGCGGTCGACGATGTAAAAATAGCCATCCTCGTCCATACGGGCGATGTCACCGGTGAAGAGCCAGGTTTTGCCATCCTTCAGCTTGCGCAAGGCATTGGCCGTCTCAGTCGGCATATTGTGGTAACCCTTCATCACCTGCGGGCCATTGACCACCAGTTCCCCGATTTCGCCAATTGGCAATTCGGTCTCACCGTCGTCGAGGCTGATGATCTTGCAGTCCACATCCGGCAGCGGCATACCAATCGAGCCGGTCTTGTTCACTCCTAAGAGCGGGTTGCAGTGCGTGGCAGTCGGTGCTTCCGATAGGCCATAGCCCTCGAAGACCACACCGCCGGTCAGGGACTCGAATTTTTCCTTGGTCTCTCGCATCAAAGGCGCAGACCCCGAAATGCAAGCCTTGATCGATGAAAGATCATATTTTCCAGCGATAACATCCGGATTGTTATTGATCGCGTTGTAGAGTGTTGGGACACCCGGGAAAATGCTGGGATGGTATTTGTTGATGTTCTCCAGCAAATCCTTCAAATCGCGTGGATTGGGGATCATCACCATGCTAGCGCCTGTAGCAAGCGAGAAATGCATCCCGGCCACCATGCCGTAAACATGGAAGAGCGGAATGGCCATTAGGGTAATTTCCTTGCCTTCTTCAAGGTTGGCCATCCAGCGCGCGATTTGTAATGTGTCGGCAACGACATTGTAATTTGTGGCGACTGCACCTTTGGAGACACCGGTGGTTCCGCCCGAGTACTGGAATAAAGCCGTATCAGCTGTACCCAGTTCGAGTTTGGGACGATCGGCTGGGGTGTACTTCGCAATCAGCTCCTTCATCCAGATGTCGCCTTCCGCTAATCCGCCTTCGATGCGATGTCCACCTTTCTTCTCCATCGCCAGTGTGAAGAGCACGCGCAGCAGCGGCGGCAGGGCTTCTTTCAGGTTGGTGACGATGATGGTCTTGATTTTGGTTTTGGGCTGGGCTTTTTTGATGGTTTGATAGAAATTGCTCATTACGAGCATAATCTCGATACCGGCATCATTGACCTGATGCTCGATTTCGTTTGGCGTGTAGAGTGGATTGGTCGCGACCACCACGCCGCCTGCCTTGAGAATGCCGAAATAAGCCATTACAAACTGAGGTGTATTGGGCATAAAGATTCCCACCCGGTCTCCCTTTTTGACGCCCAAACCCGCCAGCGCTCCCGCAAACTGGTCGGAGATTTCATTCATTTCCTTGAATGAAATCTCTGCTCCCTTGAAGATTGTGCAGGCCCGGTCCGGATATTTTCGTGCCGACTCCTCCAAAAAATAAGACAGCGGCACCTTGGGGTAATCGATGGTTTGTGGAACACCTGGATCGTAATGGGCTAACCAGGGATTGTCATTCATCGCGTATCTCCTCCTTTGGTCTTGTGTTAAACCACTTTTGGCTATCGGTATATGTAGTATAGCGACGAAAAAATTAAAAGTCAATTATGGTATGATTTTTTTATGATAATTTTTTGCATTTCATTGGCGCTTATTTATGATTTTTTAAATGGTTTCAATGACAGCGGTTCCCTGGTTGCGGCGGTGATTTCCTCCAGGGCTTTATCGCCGCGTTGGGCTTTGCGCGTTACGGCCCTGGGAGAGCTTCTTGGACCGTTTTTATTTGGTGTGGCTGTCGCTCGGACAATCGGTGGTGACCTGCTGGATACCAGCGCGATCAATTTGCAGGTGATCCTGGCCGGTTTAATTGCGGCGATTGGGTGGAATCTGATCACCTGGTATGGTGGTATTCCGTCATCTTCTTCTCATGCGTTGATTGGTGGATTGGTCGGGCCGGCAATCCTGGCTTACGGATTAGATGTAGTCAAGTGGGGCGGATTGCTAAAAATTGTACTGGCGTTGACGCTTTCGCCAATTTTTGGACTTCTGGCCGGGTACCTGTTCACAAAAATCATTTACCTGCTATCGAGTCGCGCTACACCGCGGGTCAATGATTTGTTTCGTGTGCTCCAATCTGTGACCTTGTTCGGTCTGGCTCTCAGCCACGGGGCGAACGATTCTCAGAAGACCATGGGTGTAATTACGCTGGTGTTATTGATCGGTGGAATCATTCCTTCTTTTTACGTACCGCAGTGGGTGATCGTGGCTGCCGCGCTGGCGATTGCTGCCGGCGCTTCCTTCGGCGGCTGGCGGCAAATCCGCACCTTGGGTGGGAAAGTGTTCCGCGTACGCCCCGTTCATGGCGTCTCGGCTCAATTGGCCAGCGCAGGCGTGATCGCCGCAGCGGCCCTCCTCGGTGGACCGGTCAGCACAACGCAGGTCATCAGCTCGGCCATCATCGGGGCGGGGGCAGCTGAGCGATTTGGGAAAGTCCGCTGGAGTGTCGGCCAGGATATGCTGACTGCCTGGCTGTTAACCATCCCGGTTACGGCAACTTTTTCTTCCCTGGTCTATTTGTTGGCTACCTGGCTGCTGCGCGTATTCTGATTTTTTCAACCACGAGTCGGGGGGTTACACGTTCTGGGAATGGTTGTGATTAAGCCATTTTCTGATTAATGCTAATATTCCTTGCTCAATACCCGCATTCCCGGCCTCGAACCAGTGGATATTTGGGTCATTTGCTTTGAACCAGTTGGCTTGCCTGCGGACGAAGACGCGCGTGGTGCGCTTGATTTGCGTTTTCGCATCTTCCAGACTCATCCTTCCACGCAGGACGGCCACACACTCACGGTACCCAATCGCAGACAGGGTTGGCAGATCGGGGGAATAGCCTGCACCTAGCAAGCGTTTGACTTCGTCCAGAAATCCGTTCGCAAACATGGATTCGATGCGTGCATCTACGCGCGCATATAGTTCCGGCCGCGGGCGTTGCAAACCGATGGTCAAGCAGCGGTAGGGAGATGCGCCGCGTCCGCGCTGCGCGGTGAAAGGTTGGCCGGTGCTGAAGATAACTTCGAGAGCGCGGATTGTGCGGCGCTGGTTGCGTGGGTCAATCTTGGCGGCGGCTTGGGGGTCGTTCCGCCTCAGGCCTTCGTGTAGCCAATATATGTCGTGTTTCTCCGCTAATTTTTCCAACACCCCGCGCAGACGCGGATCGGGCTGGACATCGGGCGGCGACCAGTCCTGGGTCACTGCACGGATGTATTGGCCCGTCCCGCCGACCAGAAATGGCAGTTTATCGCGCTGGCGGATCGCGGCGATTGCCTCGTGTGCCGCACGTTGGAAGACTGCCAGCGACCAGGTCTCGTCCGGGTTGGCTACATCGATCAGATGGTGGGGAACTCGTGCACGATCCTGTGGGGAAGGTTTGGCCGTTCCGATGTCCATGTCACGATAAAACAATCGCGAATCGGCTGAGACGATTTCACCATCAAGCTCTTCAGCCAAGCGGATGGAAAGTTCGGTTTTACCGACCGCGGTCGGCCCGACCAGCAGGATTAGCGGAGGCTTATATGACATTTTCGAATTGCGTGATGACTGGTTTGTAGCCCGGCTTTCCTGCCACAGCGAGAGCGCCTATGCGCCAGTCTCTCCCCAATTTGGCGTGTTCATGCGAGAGGTGTTCGACTGCAGCGTGCAGATGCCCCTGTTTGCGGCCGGCTTGCTGGTTGTGGCTCATAAGCGATAACGCTCCATCAAGCTGCGGAGTCGAACACTCCAGGATTTCTTGCGCGGATGCGCAGCAAATACCAATTGCTGGTAATGGTCGATCATAATCTGCGTAGTGC
>Ga0315556_1001865_pt1 | contig 12403 bp, 4 predicted proteins | sample SalMarSW160310MG_FD_202112 | JGI IMG/M metagenome (GOLD analysis project Ga0315556, IMG submission 202112) | Salt marsh sediment microbial communities from the Plum Island Ecosystem LTER, Massachusetts, United States - Salt Marsh Sediment SW1603-10 ...
GATTAATTAACTAAATTTTCCAATACTATTTATATAAAATTAATTTTATTTATTGTCATTTCGACCGAAGGGAGAAATCTTTTTCGACATATTTATCAAACGATATCTCCTTTCCCGACTTGTCGGGATCGTCGATATGACACTTTTTTCTTATTTCTTCCCTTCTAATTCCTTCTGCCAGTTTGTAACTAAAGTAACAGGCGGTTGAATAATTTGCCCGTTAGGAACTGTAGCAATAATTTTGGTTCCCGTTTTGTCTATAGCATAAATCCGTGAAATATTATTGTTGCCCGGCTTAAATATTTCATACGGTTTTCCGGGAGAAAGGGAATTTCCACTTTCATTTATGTCTACTGCCATAATTTTATTGTCGGGAGTGAAAAAGAAAATTTTCTTTCCGTTATCCATCCATTTGGGATATGTTCCGCCATCAACTGATACCTGCCATTTCCCGCTGGCCTTATCAGTAGAGCTAATCGCATTAAATGGGATAATATAGATTTGGAATTTGCCGGACTCATCCGATTGATACGCAATCCACTTCATATTAGGTGAGAAAGTCCCAAATTGTTCACTAAATTTTGTTGATAATATATCAATACGTTTTTTCTCTCCTTTCATTGGAAGTGCAAAAATATCCCATCCGCTTGAACCGTTTGTTACATTTACTTCGCTATAAAGCAAATAATTGCCATCGGGAGAAATGTCTGTAACAAGTTTACTATTCCCGGATTTATAAAGCAGGACAGCATCTCCTGATCCATCAGCATTTTTAATGTATGAATCATAAACTCCGCCTTTTGAGCTGGAACTGTAGGTCACCTGTTTCCCGTCAGGTGTCCAGGCCGGAAAGATATCCGCGTTTTTTTCGAATGTCAGTCTTGTTGAGACATTCCTGTTCAAATCCATAGTCCAGATGTCAACATTTTTTTGGCTTGCATCGTATAAACTATAAGCTATTTTATTTCCGTCCGGAGAGAAAGAAACTGAATAATTTGGTTTCTGATCCAGTAATTTTTTAATCTCATTCCCATTTTTATCAAGCAGCACAGTTTTTTCACTGCTTTGGTTTTGTTCCAGGTAAATTAAATTACCGTTTAATGAAGATGAAAATGTGCCGCTGATTCTTACATCGTAATATTGTACATTTTCCGAGAGCGGCATTGCTTCTCCCTCGAGTTTTAATTTGTCGGGATCAAATTTCTGCGCGAGAAGTATCCCCTGGCGGACAAATAATAAATAACCGTTAGCGTACTGGCAGTTGGATGAGGCACTGATCAGTTTTTCTGAAGCGGTATCACTTAATGAAGAGAGATAAATCCCGTCAATTGGTGATGAACCGCTTGCACTGCTTTGTGTTGAATAAAGGAAATGATCACCATCCGGCAGAAAGTGAGGCCATCTAAGACTTAGAATTTTATTTGATGTATCAGCTTTAATTATTTCTTCCGGCTTTCCTCCGGAAGAGGGGACTTTATAAAGACCTCCGGCAGGATTTGGTGAAATTACTATTGTTCCATTCGGACTCCAGCTTCCTCCTCTGCCTGAACTTACATCGCAAATAGGAAGGGAAGTGCCCGCATCAAGTGATACTTTCATTAATTGGGATTTGTCAAAATAAGCTATGGCTTTGCTGTCTGGCGACCAGAAAGGATATGCTTCAGTAGAAGCATTTGCTAGCGACCTTGCTGTTAATGAATTAACCGGCCTGACCCACAATTTTTCATTACCCGCGGAATCAACTCCAATAAATGATATGTATTTCCCGTCCGGTGAAATTGTTAAATTGCTTCCCCAATGATTATCGAAATTAACGCCGTGCGGAGGAAGAATTGTTGCTTTAATTTCCTGTACTTCCGTTGCCGAATTGTTTAATACAAAGAAAAACAACAATAGTATTATTCCAATTGTTAAAATTCCAGCCAGTGACCAGGATATGGACGGGTTATAAAAAATACTGCTGAAGAAATTCTTTATTGGAATATCTTTTAATGTCGTTGCACCCGATTTATTAATTGCAGATGCCTGCATTGTATTAACAGCCTGGGTATTAACATTATAAATTCTGCTTCCGGCTGAGCCGCGTTTAAGTTTTCTTAAACTTCTTGCAAGCTCTTTCGCTGATTGAAATCTTTCATCTTTATCTTTTTCAAGGCATTCAAGAATTAATTTATCCAGCTCCGGATCAATTCCTTCTTTTACTGTTGCGATAGGCGGCGGATCGATGTTTACTATCTCATACATTATTGCGGTTTCGTGCATTCCTTTGAAAGGAGATTCACCTGCTAACAATTCATAAAGAACAACACCAAGAGAAAAGATATCTGTTCTGTGATCTACATCCAGTCCCTGCACCTGCTCGGGAGACATGTATCCCATTGTTCCCATAGTTGTGCCGGCTTTTGTCAGTCTGCTAACATTACTCGATGAGTATAATTTTGCCAGCCCGAAATCCATAATCTGAACAATCCCGTCCTTCCTGATCATAATATTTTCAGGCTTTATGTCGCGATGAACAATTCCTTTCTCGTGCGCTGCGCCTAAACCATCTGCCGCTTGAGCTGCTATTTCAAGTATTTTCTTTTCTGAAAGTACCTGTTTATTATCTCTTAGAGTTGTTCCTTCAATATATTCCATAACAATGAAAAGCTGTCCATTGTATTCATCAATTGAATGAATAGTACAGACATTCGGGTGATTCATAGCAGAAGCGGCTTTTGCCTCCTGTATAAATCTTGCTTTATCATCTTCGGAAGAAGTAAGTTCAGAAGGTAGGAATTTTAGTGCAACAAAGCGGTCCAGTTTTGTATCCTGCGCCTTGAAGACTTCACCCATTCCGCCTTCGCCTAACTTCTCTAATATTTTGTAATGTAGAATTGTTTCACCATTCATTTTATCTTTCCTCAATTAAATAATTATTTTAAATACCCCATCCAGATATCAGACTCTTTTTCTTCTTTTATGTAGTAAATGGATTTATTATCAGGAGATATTGAAAAATAGTCTGAATAAGACATTGGTTGTTTGGTATCAGATATCATTTTGCTTATACCCGTTTTTGAATCCAGTACAAAAAATCTATTTTTATATGAATATAAAATTCTTTTACCATCGTTAAACCAGAGGGGTCCATCACCCGTATCCGAAAGTTTCTTATAACTCTTTGAATTAATAGAGTATATAATTATTCCATTATAATCTCCACTGGCATTATCGATTCGATCTCCTGCAATAAAATTTCCATCCGGAGATACAGAACATTCTGCAAATGATTTACCTTTTTCATCATATTCGGGTAAAGATATCGGTGTCTGGTCAATAGTTGAATCTAAATTATATAAGTACGTGATTGCACCATTACCACTAGTATAAAAAGTTATGATTTTTTCATTCGGGAACCAATTCGGATTATTAGCACCTGTGGTATTTGTCAATAATTTTGAGTTGCTTCCATCTGCATTAATTTGCCAAACTTCATATTTACCTGATCTGGTTGAATAAAAAATAAGACTTTTGCCGTCAGGGGACCATTTGGGACCCCGGTCTTTATAAATATCATTTGTTAATTTTAATAATCCGGATCCATCGGTGTTCATAGTATATAAGTCTTCCTGCTGACCGGAACTCGCTACGGCAATTTTTTTGTTATCCGGGGATATATCCAGGAAAAGAAATTGTTTTGAACCTTCTGTTACAGGTTCGGGATTGCCAATAGCTCTTTCTGTTATTGGATCAAAGTTTATTTTATAAATGTTTGCTCTCTTATCTTCTGAGACATAAATCAATTTATTTCCGTCATGAGAAATCTTAGTCATAGAACTGGAAATCGATGGGGTAGTTATTGGTTCAAAATCTCCTTCAGTTTCTCCTGAACTTTCATTTATCTTTACTTTCCATAAATTCATACTTCCACCACGGTTGCTTGAGAAATAAAGATATTTACCATCGGCAGACCATGTCGGGCTCCAATTTATGTAATCGTCATTTGTGATCTTATTTGGTTTACCGCCTGTTGCAGAAATTGTCCATATTGCCCTTTGACCGGTTCTCATAGGAAGTCCCCAATATGCAATCCATTTACCACCAGGTGACCAGCTTGGTTGTACCGCATCACCATCATAAAATTTTTGATTTTTGCCTGACTTCAGATCAGTTACCCATAAGGCGCTTGTTGAAACTCTTGAATATGGATTTTCGATTAATTCTGTTGCATAAATTATTTTTTCAGCATCCGGAGCCCAGGCAGGATTGTAACCCAAGTCTGTGAGTCTTCGTACAGATTCGCCGGTTGATCCCATTAAGAATAAGCCGCCACCATCTCTTTCCGATCGAAAAACGATTAACTGTCCATCAGGAGAAAATGCAGATTGATAATTGTCAACATTCGAATCGTTTGTTAAATCTATTGCATTTCCTCCGCCGATTCTCTGCAGAAAAATATGTTGAAAACCGTTAACCGATTTTGTGTATGTTATATAATTTCCATCGGGAGAGATATCAGGATATAATTCTTCACCGGATTGTTCGGTTAGCTGTTCAAACTTATTAAAACCGGTAACTTCAGGTTCACTTTTATAAAATTGTGAATAAGCAATGAACAATAGTGCTAATAAAAATAAAGCCCACGGAAGATTCTTTGGTCGGAATATCTTTCCTAATTCGAACCTGCGATTAAACATTTCGATTGAAACGGCGCCTGATGATTTTGAGATTTGCGAAGCTTCAGAACTTTTGTTTAATGAGTTCTGGTTTACAGTATAAATTCTACTTTTCCTGTCACCGGTAGATTTTTTTATTTTCCTTAAATCTTTTGCAAGTTCTTTCGCAGACTGGCAGCGTTCATCTTTATCCTTTTCCAGACATTCTAGGATTATTCTGTCCAGTTCAGGATCAATTTCTCTTTTTACGGTTGAAAGGGGAGGCGCTTCAACATTTACTATCTCGTACATTATGGCGGTCTCGTGCAATCCCTTAAAAGGGGATTCACCTGCAAACATTTCGTAAAGCACAACGCCAAGAGAAAAGATGTCTGTCCTGTGGTCTGCATCTAATCCTTGCACCTGCTCGGGCGACATATAACCTAGCGTTCCCATAGTTGTGCCGACTTTCGTAAGCCGCGAAGCATTTTTATCTGAGTATAATTTTGCAAGTCCGAAATCCATTATCTGTGCAATTCCGTCTTCACGTATCATAATGTTTTCAGGTTTAATATCCCGGTGAACAATTCCTTTTGAATGAGCAGCGGCCAAGCCTTCAGCAACCTGGACACCAATCTCAAGTTTTTGTTTTGCTGAAAGACTTTCCTTTTTATCCTTTAACGTTTTACCCTCAACAAACTCCATAGCAATAAAAAGCTGATCTTCAAACTCTTCAATTGAATAAATTGTACAGATATTCGGGTGATTCATTGCCGAAGCAGCTTTTGCTTCCTGTATGAATCTTGCCTTATCATCTTCGGATGATGTAAGTTCAGCAGGGAGGAATTTCAGGGCTACAAAGCGTTCGAGTTTTGTGTCCTGAGCTTTGAACACTTCACCCATTCCGCCTTCACCGAGTTTCTCTAAAATTTTGTATCGTAGGATTGTTTCGCCTATCATTTAGTTGCCTTTAGTTTCTCCAGTTTTTCCCTGGTAGCAGGATACTCTCTTAATGCCAGAGCTTTCTCATAGTATTTGATTGCTTTTTCTTTATTACTAATTGCGGAATAGTAATCACCTATACTATCATAAACGTTAAAGCTATTAGGATAATTCCTGATGTTCATTTCAAAAAGTGAGAGCGCTTTGGATAACATTTTATTGGCTAAAAAATTATATGCCAGCCCGTTTACCAAAGACTCCTGCGGCAATATTTTATACCCCATATTCTTTGATAATTTTTCGGAATATGCTGTGAGCACAGAATCTGTGTTAGTTAAGCTGTCAGAAAGCACAGCAAATGACGGCAACTTGTAAAAATTAAAGAAGAAATGTAATGCATCGTAGGTAGCTATTAAGGGTACTGAACCATGATTATCCTGATCGTAATATTTCCAATCAGAGAACAATCCATTTTTTGATTTATCTTTAAGCAAATCTGTAAATTCAAGAATTGAAACTGGATGACTTTTGGCTAATGACGTATCGGTTCTGATTTGTGAAGTATCCTCATTATTTGGTAAAGTATTTGCCATAGCAAGGTACAGCCTTTTACCATTCAGATCTTCTGTGTCTAAATTCTTTTGAGCCTGTTTTAGAATTGCCTGATCATCCCACCATAAACTTGGATCAATTGCCAGGTAAGAGTTAAACAAATTACTATGATTAAGCAAGGTATATACTACCATTAATCCCCCAAAAGAATGTCCTATAAGCATTCTATACGAAGCGGTCGGATATAAAGAATCGATATGAGGGATCAGTTCTTTTTCTATAAAGGAAATAAATTTTTCTCCGCCCCCGGAAGTCCTGACAAAATTGCTGTCAAACCGGGCGTTGGGATTCATATGAGTTGGTGTTAGATCCCGGGTCCTGTCTGTGTTTGGAATTCCAACGACTATCATTTCAGGACAAATTGTATTTCCATTAATCTGACTTAATTGATGCATCATACCAACTACGTAATCAAAATGGGCATCGCCATCGAGCAGATATATTACGGGATAACGTGTCGGGCTATAAATATTATTTTGGGCTGAGCCCGGTACGTGTATCCAGATTGCTCTATTTTCATTTAATATTGATGAATGAACGGTGTCAATAGTACCTATGACAATATTATTATTTTGATTTTGACAGCGCCCGGAACCAACGGCAAGAACCAAAATCATAATCGTAAGAGAAAAGAATTTAGTTTTCATAGAATCCTCCAATTGTAAATATCAATATTTATGTCAGCAGCATGCCCCAGATAAGGTATTCTGTAATGAACAATTGTTTCACCTATCATATCAAACCTCTAAAATCAAATAAGCGGCTACGGCGGGCAAGTCCGCCCCTGGCTGGCCGGTAGGCAGGGCAGGCAGGTTCGCCTAACTTTTCCAGTATTTTATAGCGGATCCGCCACAGGCGGATAGTTTCGCCTATCTTAGTTTTACCTCATTAATAGCCACGACCTTTAGGTCGTGGTGTTGGTATATAAAAATGTTCAGGGCTTTAGCCCCAAAGAAAGACGAATGTGGCTAAAGCCAAATTTCATTTTTTCTTTTAATCCCCGACCTAAAGGTCGGGGCTATTAAATTTCATTATTTTACATCCCCCAGCGCGCCGTCCAAAATGTACAAACTGCCGCTCCTGAATCTCGCGCTTACTATGAGTCCTTTTCCATCGCTAGAAATACTAGCAGTACTGGACTGTGAATTACTCTGACCGAAAATCACATCATACCCGTATTCAGCTATTTTTCTCGATTTACCGGTTTCCACATCGATAACATCAAGTCTCGCAATTTTTTCAACAGATGAACCAATGTAAATCTTTTTGCTGTCGCGTGACCATGCCAAACAATAATTCCACTGGGAAGGATTAACCGGCGGCAAAATAATTTTTGTTTTTTTACCATCAGGAGAAATCAATAACAATCTTTTGTTTTGTTTTAATGCAATCCACTTGCCATCAGGGGACCAGGATGGCAGGTCGTAGGACACTGTTGAATCCGGTAAATGGACAGTTTCACCATTACCTATAGGCACAATTTCCGCATAGGAAGTATCTCCATTATAAATATTAACATACAAGCTTTGACCATCGGGCGACCAGCAAGGGTTTCTTACCTGCAAGCTGTCCGCAAACATCAAAACGGGTTTTCCTCCTTCGGAGTTAGAAACCCAAAGTTGAGCAAAAGATTTTTTCCCTGAACGATTGTACGCTACTCGTCTGCCGTCCGGCGAAATGACAGCTACCCGAAATTCGCCGGAGTCGCCTGGAAAATCTTCGCTAGTAACAATTGGATGGGCATTACCATTTTCCTCTTCAAGCCAAATTTCTTCTTTACCTGTTTTTTCAGTAATGTAGGTCATCCGCTTTCCATCAGCAGAGACAGTTGCGGAGTATTCATTTACTGAAGTTGCAATGAGGGGTTTTAACGGCGATCCGTCAAAAGGGAGCTCTATAATATCAGAATTCGTATTAGATATTCCCATAAGAATTCGTTTACCATCAGGAGATATTGAGTTGAAATCTTCACCTTGCTGGGAAGATGTAATACGGGTAAGTGTTTCATCTTCAGTGTCGGCGATCCATATTCCATTATCATTGGAAAGTACAATCCTCCGGGAATCTGGAAGCCAATTGAAAAGGGGCGGCTGGGAAAAATTCTTTTTAGAAAATATTTTTCTTGGTTTTGCACCAGGTCCATCCGGCCAGGGAAGGATCCAGAATTCGACCAGGCTGGATGTAAATGTTGTTAACCCTATTTTTGAACCATCGGGTGAGAATTGCATATAAACCGGAGTATAGCCGCTGGCCATTTTAAAAGGAGCAGGTAAATACCTTCTTAGACCTTTGCCATCAATATTGGAAATAAATACAGTACTGGAGTCTCCAAAGGTAGAATCCACAAAGCTTGCTATAGTCCAATAAACTAATGTTTTATTATCCGGTGTAATGGCAGCTGAGATTATTCTAAATGGAAGAACACTTTTGGGATTACCTCCCGCAAGTCCTATTGACTTTAGCCAATAATTGGAATAAAAATATATATCTTTCCCGTCCGGCGACCAGAACGGTCTAAATAAATTTTCATCAGTAATTAATAAAGCGGAGCTGGGATTATCGATTGATCGGACCCGCAATTGATTTTTGCCATTAACAAATTTTACAAAAGCAATCGACCTCCCGTCCGGCGACCAACTGCCATCGTCTACTACACCTTCGGTTTCAAACGGTGTGTATTTATAATTTGAAAGATTTATTCCCGGTTTTGTGAGACTCTGGATAAAAAAGAAATAAACAATTGCTGCAACAAATAAAATCGCGAGGGATATAATCCCAATTTTTAATTTTTTATTTTCAAGAAGAATTTTTTGTTTGTTGTCTTTGCCGACAGGAACAGCCTGCTGAATTCTTGATGCAGTTCGTGAACCTGTTGATACTCTTTTCAGTCTTCTTAAATTCCTTGCAAGCTCCGCTGCAGACTGACACCTGTCCGGGGGATCTTTCTCAAGGCATTCCAGTATAAGCCTTTCAAGCTCAGGATCAAATTCAGGTTTTGCTTCAGAGATCGGCGGAACGTCTGTATTTACAATTTCATAAACCAGTGCGGCTTCGTGCATTCCCTTGAAAGGGGAGACACCGGCAAATAATTCATAAAGGACTACACCGAGAGAGAATATATCTGTCCTGTGATCGACATCCTGCCCCTGAACCTGTTCGGGTGACATATATCCCATTGTTCCTAATGTTGTGCCTGCTTTTGTAAGCCTGGAGATATTTCCTGAAGAATAAAGTTTTGCAAGTCCGAAATCCATTATCTGAACTCTGCCGTCTTTTCGGATCATTATGTTGTCAGGTTTTATGTCACGGTGCACAATTCCTTTTTCGTGGGCGGCAGCCAAACCTTCGGCAGACTGAATACCAATCTCTAATTTTTGTTTATCGGAGAGAGTTTCCTTTTTATCAGTTAATGTTTTCCCATCAACAAACTCCATTGCAATGAATAACTGCTTTTCGCCCTGCTTGTTCTCATATTCTTCAATAGAATAAATAGTACAAACATTAGGATGATTCATCGCCGAAGCAGTTTTTGCTTCCTGAATGAAGCGTGCTTTTTCATCTTCGGTTGCAGTTAGTTTTGATGGAAGAAATTTCAGCGCAACAAAGCGGTCGAGTTTTGTATCCTGCGCTTTGAAGACTTCGCCCATCCCGCCTTCGCCTAATTTTTCAAGTATTTTGTAGTGGAGTATTGTTTCACCAATCATAATTAATCCTGATTATTTTAATTTTGCTAATCTTACCTTCGCGTCATTTATTTCAGGTGAATTGAAATCCGCATCTTTCCAGATGTCCAGGAATTTTTTGTATTCGCTTATTGCTTTTTCTTTTTTACCCTGTTGCTCATACGCAACTCCCAGCCAGTAACGGGCCTTAACCGACTGAATGGGCCAATAAGTTATTTCACCCGGGATAATGCCTACCAGATAAATATCTGTACTTCCTGACCAATATAAGAGGCGGTTTAATTCTTTCTCAGCATCAGCGGTCTGACCGCTTTTAAGTAGAGAGATGGCATAGAATATATTAGGTTCATGGTTAGGAGGTAGTGCATTTACAACCTTTCTGAATTTTTGAAGTGACACATTATACTTTCCTTCTTCGACGGCTACCACAGCAGATGTGTAATCTGCCTGTAATTGAAACAAAGGGATGTTATTATTAACATCTCCATAAATCTTATCTATAAGATTATTGGCATCGGATGACTCGCCGTTTTTAACTAACGCCCAGGCAATATAATCACGCCCATAAATTTTATCAGTCGGATCTTTATGAAGTTCTGACGAAACTTCTTTTGCATATTTCAGCATTCCGGAATATTGCGATGATTCGTAACATAAATGTATCAATTGAAGCAGTACAAACTCTCTTTCTGCTGGTGAAAGTTTGGAATTCAAAAGATATATTAATTTGTTTTCAGCATTTTTAATTTGCCCTTTTTCAATTTCAATAAGCGGTAATGGAAATCTGCTAGTAACTCCGCCTGCACCCCCGAGGCCAATTGCATATCCGGACATTTGGAAATGCCTTTCTGCATCATTGTACCGTTGGTTAAGCAAATCATAAGACCCAATTTTATAAGCATCAAAATCATTCCGAAGTGAGGTTGAATACTCATATGCGGCGCGGCTTGAATCATAATCCATAAACCAGGCATAAATATCCCCTTTTGTATCGTATGGGTTAGGTTCGGCAGGGGCTAATTGTACATACTTATCTACGGCATTTATTGCATTCTGTTTATTGCCAAGATACGCATAAGAATATGATAAAACATTCCAGACCGTTTTTGCGTTTGGATTTGCTTTCACACCTTCACGCAGCACAGCTGTGCCTTTTTGATTATCAAAAAGAAAATGATCGTAATAACCAAAGCCAAGCGATATGTATGGGGTGGTTTCAAGAGGATATAACTTAATAATCTTGTTCAATGTTTCGATTTCTTTTTGATAATTGTTTTGAACTCCATAATGATCGGCAAGAATCTGCAGCCGTTCCCTTTCAGTCGTTTTATCTGACAGGTCAAATGCTTTTTGCAGCGATCTTTGTGAATCTTCCGTTTCACCAAGTGTACTTTGAGTGCCTGACAATCGATAATATGCCATTGCAAAATTCGGGTCGAGATTAACTGCCCTTTCAAATGCAGAGTTTGCCTCTTTCCAGAAAAGCTTGTCCCTAAGGTTAAGACCTTCTATATAGGCACGATATGCTTCCGGCGAGTTGGTAGTTACTTCAGCAACAGATTTAGTTTCAGACGAGGAAGGTGTTCCGGCTTCGAGATCATTTCTGATTAATAAAGAAAGACTGTCAACAAGATTAAATATCTGGCTTTCGGTAAAATTTGTTAATTGCTGCGAGCCAATTACTTTTCCGGTTTGAACGTTTACCAGGTTTGTTGTAACCGCAAGCTTCGGTTCCATCTGTAAAATATTTCCCGTTAGCATTGTGGTCACACCTGCCTGTTTGGCAATCTTAATTGAAAGGGAAGGAGAAAGTTCTTTTGTATTGGTTTGCCCCAAATCCTTTTCGATTTCCAGAAGCCTGTCCCTGCTTATTACATCAAGACCTTTCACCTGTGAAAGTGATGTAATTAATAAATTGGTCAGCATATCGCCGGTGTGGTTTTTATCTGCAGGGTCGGGGATATTCTGAAAATACATTACAGCAAGGGAATTTCCTGTTGAGGATGTTGCCATGTTTTGATTTTCATTTGTTTTGAACGGATTGGAAATGAAAAACGCTGCCACAAGTATTATAACTGCTAATGCAGGAAATAATATTTTCAAGGGAAGTTTTTTTATTTCGAATTTCTTTTGTAAAGAACCTGCTTCTTTATTTGATCCGGAAACTGCAGATTCAGCAGTTGTGGTTTTGACATAGCCTGACTTCGCATATTCAATATTCTTTTTTTCTCTTCTCAGGTCTGCCAACATATCGTCTATATGTTGATAGCGTTCATCTCTATCCTTTTCAAGTGATTTGAAAACAATGTCCTCAAGTTTTTGAGATACCTTGTCATTGAACCGTGCAATTGGCTGAGGATTTTCATTTACTAATGAATAAATCAATGCAGCCTGGTGTTCAGCATCAAAAGGAAGGCGGGTAGTTAGCATTTCGTATAAAACAACTCCGAAAGAAAAAATATCCGAACGGATATCAACATCTTCACCTTGTGCCTGTTCGGGGGACATATATGCAGCCGTTCCGACTGT
>Ga0315556_1001866_pt1 | contig 12403 bp, 10 predicted proteins | sample SalMarSW160310MG_FD_202112 | JGI IMG/M metagenome (GOLD analysis project Ga0315556, IMG submission 202112) | Salt marsh sediment microbial communities from the Plum Island Ecosystem LTER, Massachusetts, United States - Salt Marsh Sediment SW1603-10 ...
TGCGCACATTGAAGAACCGCCGGTTGCTGTTGGACCACAGGCCCTTGCCGGTCAGCAGGTTGGGCTGGCCGCTGCGGATCAGGGTTTTCTGCAGATCGGCCTGCTGGTAGAGCGGTGCAGCGACAAACTCGCTGACCGCATACAGGGCGGCCACGAGCATAACTGTGGGGATGGCTACCGCCAACAGGAAGCGTTTGACGGAGACGCCAGCCGCCCGGATGGCGATAATCTCGCTGTGCTTGTTCAGCCCGGCGAGCGCCAGGATGGAGCCCAGCAGAATAATCACCGGAGCCAGTTCCAGCGAGCGCTGCGGCAGGGTGTAGAGCACGAAACGCAGTGCATCCGTCACCTGGTACTTGTCAGTGATGCGCTCGATCTCGTCGACGAAGGCCAGCAGCCCGAAAATCGATGACATGACCAGCCAGACCAGCACCCACCCGGCCAGCAGCTTGCCCGCGATATAGCGATCCAGGAGGCTCATCTCAGCGCGGCCGCCACCTCAGCCTGGGTGCCCACGTGAGGCCGGCAAACAGCAGCAGCGGCAGGCCGTAGACCCACCAGATGCCCGGTATGGCTGGTATCTTGCCGTCACCGACCCAGTTGCGCGCGGCACTGGTAAGAACAAACAGGCCGGTATACGCGGCAATTGCAAGAATAAAGCTCATGTGCCGGCCCTGGCGGGGCGTACTGTGACTGAGCGGTACCGCGAGCAGCGCCAGGGCCAGCGTTGCCAGCGGTGTCGACAGACGCCACTGGTACTCGGCGATGTCCTTGGTGGCGTCCGAGCGGGCAAGCACCATGGTCGCTTCCGCCTTGCGCCGGTAGCTGGTGTCCTTTTCGATGCCCGGGATCGGAATACTAAGCTGCCTGAACTTAACCGTCGTATCCTGGCTGCCGCTTGGGTCGAGGGAATAACTGTAGCCGTCGCGGAACTCGAAGCTGCGGGCCTTGCCCAGCTGCACCGGCGGCATGTAGGCTTCGCGGGCGTAAATGACCTGCACCCTGGCCCGGGCACCGCTACCGCTTTCCGTCTGCAGAAACACCTCGGACAGTTTGCCCTTTTTCCGGTCCACGCCGCGAGCAAAAAGCACGTACTTGGCGTCCTGCAGTTCGATAAAGTGGCCCGGCTCGATTTTGCGGATATCGAACTCCGCCTGGGCGTCGGCCTCGATCTGGTAGCTCTGGCGGTATGCCCAGGGCCGGCCGTACAGGGAGATAACGCCAACCAGTGCGGCTACCAGCAGGCTCAACAGGGCCACGGTGCGGATCACCCGCGTTTCGTTGTAGCCCGCGGCATTCATGGCGGTCATTTCCGAATCCCGGTAGAAACGGCTGAGGGTGGAAATGATCGACAGATAGAGTGCCGTGGGTAGCAGTATCTCCATGGCAATTAGACTGTTCAGGCCGATCAGTCGGACCACCACCGGCAGCGGAAGCACGCCGTTTGCCGCCTGTGACAGTTTCACGGCGAAACTGTAGCCGGTGAACACCACGACCAGCAGGGCGATGCCCAGCAGCATCGGCTTGACGATTTCGGCGGTGATATGGCGGCTGAGGATCACGGCTTTGAGGGAATCCAACCTGATGCAGGCAAAGTCTCTGTCGGGGTGGGCTATTGTAACGAAATTTGCGCACGGCCGTCTCACGCTGCGGTCGCGCGACAAATTCTGTAAGCTCTCGACTTTTGAGCAGACTTGCAGCCGCAACGTGAACCAGCCAGGGAGCCACAACGCAGCCGTACCCGGCGTCTGGGTATTGACCGGCCACAAGGCCGGGGACAACGCCCAGGTGATTGCCCTGGCCGAGGCGTTGGGCTGGCCGTACGTCGTCAAGCGCTTTCGCTACCGGGGCTGGGAACTGCTCACCAACCGACTGCTGGGCGCGACCCTCGCCGGTATCGACCGGGACGCCTCCAGCGATCTGGCCCCGCCCTGGCCGGACCTGGTCATCACTGCCGGGCGCCGTAACGAGCCGGTTGCCCGCTGGATCAAGGGTCGCGCGGGCCGCGCCCGCCTCGTGCACGTCGGTCGGCCCTGGGCGCCGCTCGACAGCTTCGACCTCATCGTCACCACGCCACAGTATTTCCTGCCCGAGTGCGCCAACGTGCTGCACAACCACTTGCCGCTGCACGGGGTCAACCAGGACCGGTTGGCGCAGGCTGCCGACGAATGGCGCCCGCGCCTGGAACACCTGCCACGGCCCTGGACGGCGCTGCTGGTGGGCGGCGACAGCGGCCCCTTTGTGTTCACCCGCGCAAAAGGCCGGCGTCTCGGCCGACAGGCCAACGAGTTGGCGCAGCAAGGTGGCGGCTCATTGCTGGTAAGCAGCAGTGCCCGAACACCCGTGGCGGCCTTCACCGAACTTCAGGCGTACATCAGCGTGCCCGCACATATCCATGCGTGGCGGGCGGGACAGACCGAAAATCCCTATCTGGCCTACCTGGCGCTCGCCGACCGGCTGGTGGTGACCGGCGAAAGCATGTCCATGCTGACCGAGGCGGCGTACACCGGCAAACCGCTGTACATCTTCGACCCGGGCGATACCGGGTCCTGGTGGCGATACCGGCACAACTACCGCTTCAAGCCCCTCAGCCACCATTTCGCCATGCGCTTCGCGCCGCGGCGAATGCACCGCGATGTGGGAAGAATTCAGCAGCAGCTGGTGCAGGACGGTCGGGCGGTGTGGCTTGGTGAACCGTTTCCCGGAGGCGGGGGGCTGAAGCAGCCTGATGATGTCGAGCGGGCGGTGGAGCGGGTTCGTGCGTTGTTTGGCAGCGGATAAGCCTGGCTGTCGGCGCAGCCGCTCCTGCTCGCGATAAGCGTTACGCGGCGGACAGCTTCAGCGGCGGTTCGCCCGGTGGCGCCAAGTCGGGGGTGCGTTCCAGCACTTCGAAGGCATCGTGCCGCACGTGGTTCTGCTTCATTTCCTCGCGCAGCATGTCTTCGCTGATGATGCCCTTGTTGATGCATTCCTTCAGCAGCCCGAAGAACAGGTCGGTCTGGTTCCTGTCGGGGTGTTCCTTGTAGTTGCCGAGCAGGGCATATTCGCCGAACAGTTTGCGACGGGCGCGCATCGCCCAGGCCAGCGGCGGGAACAGGCGGAAGCGTTCGGCGGGCCGCCAGTCGATGGGCAGGCCCGCTTTCCACGGTTGGGTCTTGCGTCGGGTGACGTGCAGCATCTTGGTGTTGGCAGTGAGCTTGTCGAAATCGTTCCACTCGGGTTCGAAGAAACCGATGGTGTCGCGGTCTTCCATCTTCAGACAGATCCAGGGCATATAGTCCTGTTTGAACTCGAACATGGCGTTGAAGGTTTCCTCGACCTTCCAGTGTTTCAGCCTGGTGCAATCGAGCAGCATCACGCTACTGGCCATGCAGCGGTCGACCAGGCCCTTGGGCCCCGAGCGCATACGGCACAGGATGGCCTTGTCCTGCATGTCCCGTGTGAGCAGCTCCCAGATATCGGCAACGGCGAAAATGTCGGGATCGATGACCACGGCGCGGCCCTGGTAGCCCATCAGTTCGGGCGGCATGAAACGGGTCGGGGTGAACGACTGCAAATCATCGTTTAACCAGGTGCGTTTGACCCCGTCGCGCAAATACAACTGGCCTTCGTGCGCCGCGAAGAAGGGGTAATCGCGCGTGTCCATGATCTTGACGTCGAACTGGTCGGCGTGCGCTGAATTGCGTTTCAGCGCGTATTCGGCGACCAGGGCGCCGACGATCTGTTTGTGGTTGGTCTGGATGAAGATGCATTTGTCCATCAGCGCGGTGCCTTATTCGAATCCCTATCCATAGAATATTATACCAAAAATCCTTTTCATTTAAATACAAAAGGTTAAGCTTAATTGGCGGGTATGTCTGGTGAATTTGGTTGAGCGACTGCAACCAGGTGAGGGCGCTTTCTGTTTGGGCGTGTCAGGTAACGCATCTTCTTGCGAAGCCTCTTCCACCATCGCGCGCGCAATGGGTTATGCTTGCCCCGGATAATAAGCGATGCATCGAAATCCGTGGTGAATGTCCGGGTGGTACCGAACTGGCGGGCCGTCAGAAAGGACTTGATCGTGGTTTCCGACCAGCTTCTTACATGTTGCCAACGGTGAAAAAGTTTGCCGGACACCGGACACAGGATGTAACTCTCTGCCAGATCTTCCTCGTTTGGTGTGGTAAAAACGATGTGCGTACCGGAATTGGACAATTTACCGAGCGTTTCCAATAGACTGTTCAACTGGTCATCGTAGAGATGCTCGATCACTTCGGCGACAATAATGGCGTCGAATTTTAGCCCTGTTGTAATGACCTTATTTTGATCATAGGCACCAAGAAAATGCTCATGGTCACCGTATTTCGCAGAGACCAGGTCTCTCGCGGACGATGAGGTGTCCAGACCAGCGACATTGAATCCTGCATCGAGTAACGGCCCGATCAGGTTTCCGGGGCCGCAGCCATAATCCAATACGGAACAATTGGGCGGGAGATAGTGTTTGATTTGCCTTATGATCTCGTATCGACGGCTGTGCGTGAAAAAATTCTTGGGAAAATTAGCCTCATAGTCCCAGAAATTCTTGACCATCTCTGGTGTCCAGACCAGCAAATCGTAATCTTTCATGGTTGGTCGTTGGTCCCGGAATATTGGAAAGCGCATCCTATCACTCGCAGTATATCCGAGATGGTCCGGCCCGCTCAAATTGTTGTACTATGAACAGTCTTGGCTTATACCGGCGCAGGGTATAGTACTGAACCGGCCTTGACAGAGCGTCGCCGCGTTAACAGCGAGTCTACTGCGGGAAAACCTGCATCACCCTAACCTATACGAGAGTGGCGCGTCTTGTCCAACAATCGTGGAGTAGCGCATAGAATTGCAGTGTTTGTTCCGTCACTGGAGGGGGGAGGTGCGGAGCGTTCCATGTTGAACCTGGTTCGTGCGTTTCTCCAGTGCGGGCGTGAAGTCGATCTGGTTGTTTGTCGTCTGCAAGGTGCCTATGTCCAGAGTGTGCCGGAGGCAGCAAAACTTGTGGTGTTAGAATCCGCAGGCCAGTTGCCTGGCCGACTCGCGGCCTTGATGGCGAATCTGCGTTGGCCAAGTACAGTATTGCGTGCGGTGGTGTTGCCTTCGAAGACAGCGCCGGAAGTTGAGTATTTGGATTCCCTGAAACAATATTTTCGTGAGCGCAGGCCGGATATTGTTTTGTCTGCCATGACCTATGCTAATTTAGTAGCTTTGTGGGCGAGAAATGCAGTCGATGCAGCGATACCGGTCGCTGTCAGCGAGCGTATCGCACTGTCACAGCATTGCGATCGCGAATCGAGCTGGCGGAAATGGCGATGGCGGTATCTTCCGCCGCTGGTGAAGCGGAACTACCCGCATGCCGATGCGATTATCGCCGTTTCCCGCCAGGTCGCAGACGACCTTTCAACAATCACCGGCTTGCCAGAGGGGACTATCAGAACCATTTACAATCCGGTCGTCGATGATTCTTTAAGATCGCAGGCCGCTGAACCGCTGGTTCATCCGTGGTTCGTACCTCTGTCTGCGCCGGTTGTGCTGGGCGTAGGCCGATTAGTGGAGCAAAAGGATTTCTCTACGTTGATCAGGGCATTTGCGCGGGTCCGCGCCCGCAGAGAGGTGCGTTTGATGTTGCTCGGGGAGGGCAAACAGCGGGGCTTGCTTCAGGAACTGGTGGAGAGTCTCGGTTTGGCCGAGGATGTTGAGATGCCGGGTTTCGTCACGAACCCGTTTCAGTACATGGCCAGGGCGTCGGCACTTGTCTTGTCTTCCGAGTATGAAGGGTTGCCAGGTGTCATTATCCAGGCGCTCGCTTGCGGTTGCCCGGTCGTTAGTACCGATTGTCCAGGAGGCTCTGCAGAAATACTGGACGGCGGCAAGTACGGCCCCTTAGTAAAGGTGGGGGACGAGGTTGCGCTTTCAGAGGCCATCGAATCTGTCCTTGATCATCCCATTGATAAGCGTGTTCTGGTTGCAAGAGCTGAAGAGTTTTCTGTGGATCGCGCTGCCGAGCGTTATTTGAGCGTGCTCGATGGGCTGGTGGCACGCAGGTTAGACGATATAAGAGACACTTAACGCATTATGTGTGGTATTACAGGGTTCCTGCAACCGGGCACTGCAGACGTCGGCGAGCTGGCAGCAACGTGTACCCGGATGACAAATGCTATCATCCATCGTGGTCCGGATGCTGGCGGCGTGTGGGTGGAGCCAAATTTCTCACTGGCCTTAGGCCATCGGCGGCTTTCGATTATCGACCTGTCCGAAGCAGGGGCCCAGCCTATGGTGTCTGCATCCGGGCGATATGTCGTGTCGTTTAACGGTGAGATCTACAATTTCATCCGCCTGCGCAAAGAACTCGAGGCTTCCCGCTATCCCTACAAAGGCCATTCCGATACCGAAGTCATACTAGCGGCCATCGAATATCTAGGCACGAGGAAAGCCATCAGTAAGCTGGAAGGCATGTTCTCGCTTGCAATCTGGGATAAAAAAGAAGCTTTACTCACGTTGGCGCGGGATCGTGCAGGAAAGAAGCCTCTTTACTACGGATGGTGTGGAAAAACTTTTCTGTTCGGTTCGGAGTTAAAGGCATTACGACAGCATCCTGACTTTGACTCGACGTTGGATCGCGACGCTCTCGGGCAATACCTCCAGTACGGGTGGGTTTCCCAACCCCACTCGATATACCAGCGCATCAGAAAGCTGCCGCCGGGGAGTTTGCTCGAGATTCACGCCAGAAGTAACCAGTATTCCGGCGAACCAGTCAGTTTTTGGTCCGCTGGTAGCGTGTTGGAACAAGGGCAATCTCATCGATTCGAGGGCAGCTATAGCGATGCAATAGGTGGGTTGGATGCGATACTCCATGAGGCGGTAGCGGACCGGATGGTCGCGGATGTCGATCTTGGTGCCCTTCTTTCCGGCGGGATTGATTCCTCCATGGTGGTCGCCCTGATGCAGCGGTCTTCCGGTCGGCCAGTGAAGACATTCAGTATCGGTTTCTGGGAAGAGAAGTATAACGAGGCTGAGTATGCTGCCAGCGTGGCCAAGTATCTCGGTACGGAACACCACGAATTGTATATTACGCCAGAGCAGGCGCTGGATGTGATTGATCTGCTTCCGGCGATGTATGATGAGCCGTTCGCCGATTCGTCGCAGATTCCGACCTACCTGGTGTGTAAACTTGCCCACCAGCATGTCAAGGTGGTGCTGACCGGTGATGGGGGTGACGAGCAGTTCGCCGGGTACCGGCGCTACAAAAATTGTTTGAAACACTGGCAGGATGTGAGTCGATTGCCCGGTTCCGTCAGGAGAGTTCTGGCGGATATTACTCAGTATATGGGCGAAAAAAGCTGGGAATACGCGGCACACAGTGCGAACCAGGATCAGGCCGTGCCCAATTGGACGCGTAAGATGGGGAAGGTCGGTCAGCGATCCTGTAACTGGCGAGCACGTAGCCCGCAAGACATTTTATCCAACAAGTTCAGCAAATGTTTGCCGATCGACCGATTTGTCAGCGGGGCAAGAGAGCTTGATACACCACTCGTCGATTCGTCCTATTGGACAAATTTGGACGACCCATTGTTTGCCATGCTCCACTACGACTATGTTGGGTATCTGCCCGACGATATTCTAGTTAAGGTTGACCGTGCCAGCATGGCTGTCAGTCTGGAGTCCCGCAGCCCGCTTCTTGACCATCGTGTGCTGGAGTTTGCCTGGTCGCTGCCCAAGGAATACCTGTTTGATGGTAGGAACGGCAAACTGATTCTAAGGGATTTGCTGAGTCGCTATGTGCCTCGAGAGCTTATCGACCGGCCGAAGCGTGGATTCAGTGTACCAGTCAAGGAATGGCTCGTGGGCCCGCTTCGTGACTGGGTCGAAGCGCTGATTTCCGAGCAGGCCCTGGCGGATCAAGGCGTATTCGATGTCCACGCGGTTCGACGTGCGTGGATGCAGCACCTGCGCGGCTGGGCCAATCATTCAGAACTAATGTGGGCGATTTTGATGTTTCAAACTTGGTGGAAGTCGCAGCATTGAAGGGTGAGTTCGCTGGCAGCGGCTACGGGCCATTTTTTTCGAAGCGATATTCGGCGCATCCGCTGCCAAATAGACCAAATTCAGGGTCAGTCTTGTTTGAATAGGCTAGCTTGAAGCCACTTTTTTCAACTAAGATTTTTATTTCAGTGGCTGTTGCTGATTCATAAGGATAGCCGCCTAACCAGTCTATGGCATCCGACTTCCAATGCATTCCTCGCGTGCCGTACTTGTAGCTCGAGATCTTCTTTAGCGGATTTTTTAGCCGAACTACGTCGCGCATGATTTTCAGAAACATGAAGATAGTTGTTAGTACTCGTCGGCTGGGTTCGCCGCTTCTGGTGTATAGTTTCTTTTCCCAGCCCCAAAACTTGCACAGCGGGGTTTTCCGATAGATCGCTATCACAAACAGCCCCCCCGGTTTGACAAGTGACGCCCCATTGAGGATCGCGTTCCACATGTCGCCGGTATGATGCAATACGCCCCAGCTGTAAACGATGTCTGAAATCGGCAGGTTTTCGTCAGAAGCCTCGAAAATATTCGCTTCTTTTATCGTAAAATTGTTTTTGCTCCAGTTGCTTCGGATAACGGAACTCGTGGTTGCGACGGAATCAGGATCTATGTCGATTGCATACACAGATTTGGCTCCGAGTAGCAGTGCTGCCAGCGAATGAATGCCTGATCCGCAGCCGATATCCAGAAAAGTCTTCCCTTCGAGCGAATCGACGCCGAGTAGGCGAGCCAGCTCAATTTTTGCGTCAGATATTTCATCTGCAGTAATCGACTTACTGTAGTCAGCCCAGTTCCTGCCAAATTCAAAATGGGTGCTTTGGTCACATTTGAGTGAAACATCCAGACGGTTGGACATAAGAGAGTGCTCCGGCCGCATGCTTTAGAGTGTTTTCAGGAGGTTCCTGAGTGTTTTCAATGGGCGCACGCGCTCGACAACTACAATGAAGACCTTCCGGTAACTCCCTTCCGGACACTCAACCGCTTTGACGCCGTGCCAGGAGTGCGGCGTCCGTTTGAATATAAGGCTGCGATTGCCGATGGAGTCGGCGACGACTGCTTCGTCGAAAGCGTCGAATTCGGGTGCGTTCTTGCAGTCCATACGTCCATGGTCGTCGAGTACGATGGTCTGACCGCCCCATTCCGGTTTCCAGTCCTGTGCTGTGTTCAGGTAGAAAATATGCGATCCGATCTTGACGCGACTGTCGCAGTGCGGTGAAACAGCGCCGCCGGTTTGCGTGTAATGCCAGTGGAAGGACAATTTCATCGGACGCAAGCCATAAGCCGCTCGCAGGAACCGGCGATAGGGCGCGTCGTGCAGTTCTTTCACAAATTCGTGCCAGGACGGGTCAATGGGCAGGTCGGGGTCATATTCGAGCGAGTAGCGGTCATGCCCTTTCTGTCCATAGCTGCGTGTATAGCCGAAACGCTTCTCGAACAGAGAGATGTCCGGAAGCCGGTTGATCAGGTTCTGAAAGGCGTCTTCCGTCAGAAAGCCTTGCGGGTTGGCCCACGGATAGGGCTTGCGGTGTCTGAAATCCCGCCCCTGGAAGCTCGCCAGTTTTTCGTAATCGAGGTAACTCATTGCCCTTCAGAGGTTTGACTGACCGGACCGTATTGTAGCAGTTTTCGTTGGTTTTTCATGCGCCACGTTATATTCTGGACGCGGGCATCCGGATAAAATACTGTATCAATGTTGGGCAAAAGTCTGGGAGAACGATGGCGGACAGGGCTCGGCCCTGCCATGATCGCGAGTAGCTTATGACTGAACCGGAACAGCCTGCCCGCATCGCATTCCTGCTCGACAATCTCTCGGGCGGCGGCGCCGAAAAAGTGGTGCTGAACCTCGCCGCCGGCTTTGCCGGACTGGGACATCCCGTCGATCTCATGGTATGCAGGGCAGAGGGGGTGCTGCGGAATCATATTCCCGCCGGTGTCAAACTGGTTCCGCTGAAGCCCGTGTCTGTCTTGCGCGGGGTCACGGCTGCTCTGACGGCCGATCCGTCTGGCTGGCGCGAGATTCTCGGCCTGCTGGTCGCTCGCCGCAAACTGCCCAAAGCATTTCGCTACATCCCGGCTATCGCCCGACATTTTAAGCGGAGCAGGCTTTCACTGATAGTTTCCGCGCTGCCGAAATCCAATATCAATGCCGTTCTCGCCAGGCGCCTGAGCGGTGTCGACACCCGTGTGGTGGTCGGCGCGCACATCCATTTGTCGGCTCAGGAGTCTGCGTGTGCCGGCGAAGGGAAATCCAGGATCACGGAACTGCGTCCGCTGATGCGGCGCTGTTACCGCCAGGCCGACGCGGTGGTTGCGGTCTCCAACGGCGTTGCGCGGGACACCGTGCATTACCTTGGGTTGCCGGAAACGCTGGTGGAAACGATCTACAATCCGGTTGCGACGCGGGGGATCATCAGTCTTAGCGAGGAATCGTCAGACCACCAGTGGTTTGAGCGGGAGGGGATCCCGGTAGTGCTGGGCATCGGGCGTTTTGTGCCGCAGAAGGATTTCCCGCTGTTACTGCGGGCCTTCGCCGAGTTGCGCAAACGGCGTCCGGTCTGCCTGGTGCTGTTGGGGGGCGATCCGTCATCGGGCGACCAAGTTCGGCACAGGGACGAGCTGCACAAGCTTGCCTCGGACCTGGGCGTTGCGGAAGATTTTGATATGCCCGGCTACAAGGAAAACCCTTACCCCTATCTGCGTCGGGCTTCTGTGTTCGTGCTTTCCTCGCGTTTCGAAGGTTTCGGCAACGTGCTGGTCGAGGCATTGTTCTGCGGCTGTCCGGTGGTCAGTACCGACTGCCCGAGCGGCCCGGCCGAGATACTTCGCGGCGGAGAGTTTGGGCACCTGGTCCCGGTGGGCGACAGGCAGGCGATGACCGAGGCGCTGGAAACGGCCCTGGATGCGCCGGTGGATAGCCGTACCCTGCGCGCACGCGGCGAAGAATTTTCCGTCGACCGCGCTGTCAGTCAATACCACGAGCTATTCGACCGACTCGTTTCCTGATGCTGCCTGCAGGCGCTGGCGGTTTACCCGCCAGGCGATCATCACCGCCAGTGGCAACCAGAAGATAATCCATAGCTCCCGCGGCCGCGTTACGAGCTGGTCGGTATCCGCTAGCATGCAGATAAACCCGAACAGCAGGTAGGCGAGAAAGGCCGGGTCCGCGGCCTCGCGGAAACAGCGCGCGGCGGTACCGAGGGCGATGCCTAGCACCAGTAGATGCAGGCTAACACCAACCAGCCCGCCGTCGCGAAAGCTGGCGAGCAGCGCGCAGTGTGCATAGTTGGCGACATCGGCAGAGCCGTCGGCATAGAGCAACAGATGTTTCTGGTAGCCGTTGCCGATCAACGGCGCCCGTTCGATCTGTCCGATTACGGTTTCCCAGATAGGGATGCGCTGGCTGAGACCGCTGTCCATGGGCGAGTCGAGGATGCCGACCGAGTAGGCCAGGAAAATTACGGCGCCGCAAGCGACCAGTGCCCCGCTAACCAGGAGCAGCACTCTGCCCCGATGGTGAAGCAGTAGCAGCAGCGCGATGGACAAAATCGTGGCGAGTATGCCGGTGTTGCTCCGTGTCAGGACGACAAAACCGCCCAGCACCAGCGTGGCGAGAATAAACAGCCTCCGCCCTGGTGCTGTGTCGTTGGTGAGCGCCAGCTGACAGCTCAGCAGGGCAAAAAAGCCATATGCGAAGGAACTGGGATTGGGGTTGTCCAGCGTGCCCATGCCGATGATTCTCGAATCCGCGAAAGCGTGATCGGCGTACCACAGCGGCATCGAAATAATGGCCGCCACTGCGGCCGCCAGCGACAGCGCCCCGGTTCCCCGTGCAAACAATACCGGGTCCCGGTTCGCCGCGTACGCGGTCAACAAAACAAACACCACCAAATAGGCCACCAGCCGCAGCGTCTTGAAAAAATCCTCGGCGACAAAGGTCTCGCTCCAGAATGACGACAGCAGCATCCACAGCAGGTAAGCCAGGATCGCCAGCAGCAGCCGGTCGGCCCCGATGCGCCTGGCCATTCGGGGCAACAACGCCAGGGCGGGAATGAATACGGCCACGCTGTATAATTTGTACTGATCGACGGCATTGGGAATGAAGAAGAAGCCCAGCATGAAGACAAAATAGGCCGCGAAGGTTACCTTGCCGAGGATGTCCAGTGTCGCGTGGGTTGATATTTTCAAGCTGATTGTCTGGGTGGCGTCTAGTAGTGATTTTTCCGATAGCCGAATACACCGCCGATAAAGCCGATGTTTTCGGCGACCGCCAGCAGGCTCAGCGCCAGCCTGTCGCGGCGACGTTTTCCTCCCGCGAGGTAAAGGCAGGCGCGGGCGCTGTGCCCGATGATAGCGGACAGCG
>Ga0315556_1001867_pt1 | contig 12397 bp, 8 predicted proteins | sample SalMarSW160310MG_FD_202112 | JGI IMG/M metagenome (GOLD analysis project Ga0315556, IMG submission 202112) | Salt marsh sediment microbial communities from the Plum Island Ecosystem LTER, Massachusetts, United States - Salt Marsh Sediment SW1603-10 ...
GATGTTACATTGAGGAGTCCCACCTTTGTATTTAGTTACCGCGCTGTTAAATTTCCGTGGAAAACAGAATTAATAACTCCGTATAAAAGTTTGCTGGAATTTTCCAAAGGTTCAAAGAGTCCAATAACGGAGAATTTTAAGATTCAGAACAAAGGGAATGTTCAGCTGAACATAGCGGGAGTTTATATCAAAGATTCCCGTTTCCAGGCTCCGGGTTCATTCCCTGTAAAATTTGAACCGGGATCTGAAGCAACCCTCCAGATAACATTCACTACTGAAGATACAATGAGTGTAATAGATACAGCCTATGTAGTAATAAGGAATAACGATTCGACAATGATGGTCAACCTGCCGATAATATTGAACGGCAATTCAAGTACCACCCCAATTGAAGGAAATAAATCAAGTTTGCCAAAAATGTTTACTTTATCGCAGAACTACCCGAACCCGTTTAATCCCTCAACAATTATTGAGTATTCCATTCCTTCAAACCAGTTCGTTACAATAAAAATTTACGATATACTCGGGCGATTGGTCAAAACACTGGTAAGCGAAGAAAAACCTGCTGGAAATTACCGCGTGAAATTTAACTCCTCAAATTTTTCAAATGGAGTATATTTTTATAAATTAACCGCGGGCAATTTTACAAGTGTGAGAAAAATGATTCTGCTAAAATAAAACCGGAGCCAAAAGCATGAAAAACTTTACAATTATAATTTTACTGATTTTATCAGCCACGATGATTTCCTATGCTCAATCTGGCGAATACAATACCGGCAAATTCCAGTACCTGATGCCGAAACCGGGTTCACAATTTATAAATCCCGGAAATAACATTGTAATTAGGCAAGGGGTCATATTGCAGGACACAGATTTTTCAGGAGGAAATTTCCTCGAAGTTACGGGAAGTTTAAGCGGAAAACATGAAGGACGATGTTATCTTTCCGATGACCATAAATCACTTGTCTATCTCCCCTCAGTTCCATTCTCGCTCGGAGAAAAGGTTACCGTTAAGCTAAAGGAAGGAATAAGAACAGCCGCCGGTGAGAACATTGGCTCTCTCGAATTTAATTTCTACATAACTAAAACAGAACCACTTGGCTCCACAGAAAAAAGTGAAAATATTTCAGGAAAGACTGCATCGCATGCTGCCCCTTTAACCGTAATGTCTGCAAAAGACCTGCCGGCCGATTTTCCGGAATTTAAAATAGATACTGTAAACAACCCCGCACCCGGCAATATATTTTTCGCTAATAAGTCGGCAGCATTTGGCCTCACATACGGAAATTACTTGATAATAGCGGACAATAGTGGTAATGTAGTAAAGACGGCCAAGTTCGATTCGCCTGAATCAAATTTCAGGGTACTGCCAAACGGCGAGTTAATGACTTCCGAAAACGGCAGGCATTTAATTCTTGATGCAAACCTTGCACCCGTCGATACATTCAAATGTGGCAATGGATATACAGCGGATTCACATGATTTCCTCCTTCTCCCGAACGGGCACGCTCTTCTTTTTGCAAAAGATCCCCAACCGGTTGATATGAGCAAAATTGTACCGGGCGGTAGACCCGACGCGATTGTCACAGGTGCAGTAGTCCAGGAACTTGACGCTTCGAAAAACGTTATATTCCAGTGGAGAACATTCGACTATATACCCATTACAAATTCATATTACGACCTTACTCAGAATTCAATTCCTTACGTCCACGGTAATGCTCTGGATGTGGATAATGACGGTAATATTCTCTTCTCCCTAAGATATTGCTCTGCCATTGTAAAAATTAACCGGAAAACAGGTAACCTGGACTGGACTCTCGGAGGGAAAGGCAACCAGTTTACATTTTACGGCGAACATTCGGAAAACCAACCGACATATTTTTCAAACCAGCATAATATTCTGGTGCTGCCACACGAGCACATACTTATGTTTGATAACGGTGATCAGCACCCTGACCACTATTCGCGCGGAGTCGAATACGTTCTGGATGAAGCAAATAAAAAGGCAACGATGGTATGGGAATTTGATCACGGCCGGAGCATTTATACCAGTTCAGGAGGATCAATACAGAGACTGCCTGGCGGCAATACACTAATCGGATGGAGCAGACCCCCGTCTGACACAACTAAATATCACCCGATATTTACTGAAGTTAATGACACGACAATTGTTCAGGAATATTCTTTCAAGGCTACTAACAAGCTGTTCTCTTACAGGGTTTATAAATACCCATGGCCAGTGCTGCAGCCGGAATATTCTTACATTTTATATTCACCGTTACAGGGCAATACCTATCCCAATCCCACAAATGTTAATGATACTGCGAAAATCGGTATCCATACAAATTTTGAAACCCTTACACCGGGCGGTTATGCTGAATATTATGTTAAACGATATAATTATTCACCAATGAATCCAACGTTTGCGACTGACGCTCCGGTTGTATTTCCATATTATTTTAACATAGACCATGACGGGGGTATCACTTACTATAAAGGCAAGATTATTGTTGAATTGAAATATTTCCCGGGCATTACTGACTCAAGCGATGTTAAAATCTATGCAAGGCCGAAAAATGGAGGTGATTTTGTTCCTCTCAGCACAAGTTTCGATGGAAATTACCCTAATCTTGGCCGGGTATTAAAAGCTGATGTAGACAATAATTCCGGAGATTTCCTCTTTGCTCTTCCAAGATCTGTTGATTCAGCTTATGCGCCTGCTCCTTTTTCTCCTGCTGACAGTATGTACGTAGATGGTACAAAGCCAGTGGAGTTCAGCTGGGGCGTTAAGGGAATCGCGCAAAGTTTCCGAATTCAAATCGCAACTGACGGTGCGTTTACAAGCCTGGTAAAGGATACAACCATGATTGGAGCAACCAGATTTACCGACAGCACGTTGAGCAACAACAAACATTATTTCTGGCGTGTCAGCATGTCAAATTCAAAAGGAACGAGTGATTGGTCGCCAATTTTTAATGTATTCACAGCCTCCCCCTTCCTTAATATGAAATACCCTGATGGTGGTGAAACGGTTCTGACAGATACTACTTTAATTATCAGGTGGGATGATAATATTTCGGATAAAGTTAGTATTCAATTGTATTATAAGGACACGCTTTTTACCACTATTGACTCGTCAATAGTATCCGCAACAAATGCATACGCATGGTTCGTTCCCAATTCCCTGAAGGAAGGTGATGGGTATAAAATAAAGGTCAGCAGTATATCTGACACGAGCCTCCATTCAATGAGCGCAGCTTCATTTTCAATTGATAATCCAACAGGTTTGGAAAACTCGAACAGCACAATTCCGGCCGAGTATAGTCTGAGACAAAACTACCCTAACCCGTTTAACCCCTCAACAACAATTGAATTTTCGATTCCGAACAGGTCCATGGTTACATTGAAGGTTTATGATCTGCTGGGCAGAGAAGTTCAGACACTTGTGAATGAAGAAAAACCGGTTGGTAATTACAGGGTGAATTTTAACGCGTCAAACCTGGCCAGCGGTGTGTATTTTTACAGGATAACGGCGGGAAGTTTTAATATGACGAGGAAATTAATAGTTCTGAAATAATACGAATTTATTTTTTCTTATTGAGTTTCAGCACTATGCGCTGATTTTCTTTCTTTGTAATAAATTCCTTTAAAGGAGTCGGGGTTTTAAATATATCCGCGAATTCGGTTTTTTCTTTTGTGGTGGATTTTTCCTCCTTCGGGGTTTTCTTTTTGAGGAATTCACTGAATTCGCTTCTCCTTTTTTCTTCCAGTAATTGTTCGCGGGTTGTGGTCCTTTCAGAGCTGTCTGCCATAGTTTTGGGACGCGAATTCATCCGGAGGATCTGCTTGTAATCAAAATCCCTGTCTTCCGCAACATCATGCGAGATTAACCTGAAGCTCTCGTTTTGTTCGGAGGTTTTCTCCTTTCCCCCAGAATTGTTTTTCTCCGGCTCTTTCACCTTATCAGCGAAGGATATTTTACCCTGCCCACCGGGCTGCCTGTCGCGTCTGCCGCCCCCTTTCACGGTTTCTCTTTTTCCCGCGTCTTTAAATGGCGTACCAAGCGAAACAATTGCTTCCGCAAACACCTTATCATTTTGAAATTTCGATTCCATCGCCTCAAGATCGACCGAGTAAATCTCGGCATAATTAGGAAGATTGCCTTTCCTGTTGAGAGTGGTAAGTCCGACCTGCTGAATCCTGAAACGCAGATTATGAGTATCCGCCAATTCGGTGTATTCTTCAAGTTCCTTAACGGCGAAGACAGGATCAAAATAAATTAGTTCTGTATTCCCGTTTATATTAAGAAGGAATCCATACCGGGAAAGCTGTATCTTGAAATCTTTAATATTTGTGAGCAGCCTATAGACTATTAAATTTTTGGGCACATACTGATTGACAAACCTGCAAACGTCGGAATAATTAATCTTCCGGGCTAGCCTGTCAGGATCATCTTTAAATATTATCTTAAAGTTTTTTTCAATATTAAAAAGATTCTGTGAATATATTATCACATCATTCTTTTTAACATCCAGAGTTTCAAGTAGCATATTCTACAAATTTTATTAAAAAGTTAATATCAAGTTATAAAATAAACTGATTATTAGGAATGAAATTCGGATCAATATTATATTATTCTGCCCAATAAACTACTCCTAACTCAAAAGGGCTGAACAATAATGGATTCTTTGGCAAGATACGTATTGTAAAGCCTTGCTGTCCGCTCATTTCGCAGGTAATATTACCTGAGTATATGCAAACACCGCTTTTCGATTTAGCAGTACTTGTTTTCATAATTTCTGTATTATTCAATTGCGGATAATCTTTGTTTTCAAGGGGACCGTAGTAAATCTGAACCTCTACATCATTTGGTGTAAGGCTACCAAGATCAATTTCAGCCTTTACAGGAAATTCCTGCCCTACAAATACCTTCCCATTATTACCATTTGCTTCAATCTTTTTAACACTAACTTTGGACCAATCGTTCAAAATAGTCTGTTTCCAGTTTGCCAGATCTTTAGCCTTTTTCCATTTATTGTCCTGTAACTCTACACGTTTATCGAAACCAGCTTGGTAATATTTTGAAAAATATTCTTCAATCATTCTATGTGTATTGAATGCCGGACCAAGTTTTTTCATGGAATTTTTTACTCTTTCTATCCACTTCCTAGGAAGCATATCTTCACCTCGTGAATAGAAAAGAGGAATTATCTGAGTTTCAAGAGTACTATAAAACTGACGTGCTTCCACTTCATCCTGGTAATCGTGATCCTGGTATTCTTCCCCGTTTCCAATTTTCCAGCCAACTTCCGGATCAAATCCTTCGTCCCACCATCCGTCAAGCACACTAAAATTTAATCCACCGTTTGCTATTACTTTCATTCCTGATGTCCCGCTAGCTTCCAGAGGTCTCCTCGGTGTATTCAGCCAGATATCGCAGCCCTCAACAAGATAACGCGCAACATTCATATCATAATTTTCGATAAAAACTATTTTTCTCCTGAATTTTTCATCCTTTGCAACCTGGAAGATTAGCTGAATTAATTTCTTTCCAGCTTCGTCCTGTGGATGAGCTTTACCTGCCATAATAATCTGTACGGGATAATCCTTGTTGCTGAGAATATCATACAATCGTTCTATATCCTTCAATATCAGTGTGGCTCTTTTATAAGTAGCAAAACGTCTCGCAAAACCGATTGTAAGAGCTGTCGGATCCAGGACTTCAGCAGCTGCAGCAACATCGCTCTGGCTTCCGCCCCTGCTTTTAATTTGTTTAATTAATCTTCTTCTTGCAAATGCAACCAGGCGTTCTCTTCTTCTCTCGTGAGTTCTCCAAAGCTCTTCGTCCGGAATCTTGTCAATTCTTTTATAAAGCTCTTCTGATGCCGGATTATCTACCCATTTTTGTCCAAGATACTGAAGCATTAAAGTTTCCATTTCGTTTGAAATGTGAGAACGCGTATGAACTCCATTAGTAATATATCCTATTGGAATTTCATTGAATGGAACATTCTTGTACCCGGATACCCACATTTTTTTAGAAACTTCTCCGTGTAACCTGCTGACTCCATTTACAAATCCGGCTGTATTCATCGCAAGGTGAGCCATATTAAATGAGCTGGAATTTTTATCATTATAAATATTTCCCAAACCATAAAATTCTTTATCAGAAATATTTAATTCTTTACGGTAGTAATCTCCAAAGTACTTTTCAACAAGTACATTCGGGAAAACATCTATTCCGGCAGGAACCGGTGTGTGTGTTGTAAATACATTAGAATAAAACCCGATTTCTTTAGCCTCAGCAAAACTTAAACCTTCATTTTTTATAAGGTACTTAATTCTTTCAAGAGACATAAAAGCTGAATGTCCTTCATTCATATGGCAAACCATTGGTTTAACACCCAAAGCATGCATTGCTCTTATTCCGCCAACACCAAGTATTATTTCCTGTTGAATTCTTGTTTCATTGTTTCCGCCATATAACGTCTCGGTAATTTTTTTATCCGCATCTGAATTTTGAGATATATTAGTATCAAGTAAATACAAAGGGACCCTACCTACCTGTATTTTCCAAACCTGAAAGAAAACGTTACGATTCATCATTCTCACAGAAACTGTAAGAGTGTCACCACCTTCATTTCTTACAAGCTGCATAGGCAGGTTTTCAAAATCATTCATCTCATATCTTTCTTGTTGCCATCCGTCGGAGGTAAGATATTGCTGAAAATATCCCTCTTTATACAAAAGCCCTATACCAATCAACGGAATTCCAAGATCGCTGCAGGCCTTTAAATGATCGCCTGAAAGTATTCCCAGTCCACCGGAATAAGTCTGCAAGCATTCAGCCAGACCGAATTCGGCCGAGAAATACACTATGTTATTATCTTCATACTGTGGATAGTTCTTTTGGAACCAGGTTTTTTCTTTCAAATAATCTGATAGTTTTTGATGTACCCTGGAAAGATGCGATTTAAATCCATCATCTTTTGAAAGTTCCTCAAGGCGCTCCTGACTAGCCCTTCCAAGGATCAAAACAGGATTATGATTGGTATCTTCCCACAATTCCTGATCCAGTCTTCTGAACAATTCCCTCGCATCCGGATTCCAGCTCCAGTGAATATTATATGCTACCTCACGAAGCTTCTCAAGGTTTTTAGGTAAAGAAGGAACGACCTGGTAAGTGCCAAGAAATTTATACATTAATTCTCCGTAGACTTTTTTTATCAATGTTAGGCAGATATGTTACTTTTTGAATATAAAATATAGCAATTCTAAAATTAGCATAAAATATAAATAATACCTTGTTTTAAGTAGTTTCTTTAGAATGATTATATAAATACTACCTAATCAGGTAGGTCAATTGACTTATCCCTGAGAAAGTCTTAATATTATGTGCGGCACAGGGATATAAAAATCAGTAAATTTAGTCTGAAAAATATCACCAACATTCAGAAGGGAAATCAATCGCATTTGAATTTACATTTAACGACACACCTCAGAATTTAGTTACTAAAATTGAAAAAGCAATAACTGACCGGGACGGCAAATTTAATGGCAATGAGAAAGAAGGGACAATAGAAATATCGACACCGGTTGGCAATGTTTCAGTGGGATATAAAATAGACGTGCAAAAAGTAAATGTTGATATAATTGAAAAACCAATGTTTATTCCGGAAGAAATGATTAAAAGCGAAATATTAAAAATGATTTAATAATTATTCACTATTATCAAGTTTTTCAGTTATTAAGTTTGGGTGGTTGAACTTATTAATATTTTTTTATCAATATTATTGTTGCATCATCATCAGGTTCAGAGATATATGTTTTAAAATCATCTTTTATTCCCTGGAATATTTTGGCTGATGAAAGATGTTTCGTAGAGATTAATTGTTGTTCGAGCCTATCGATAGTATAATTCAACTCACCATTACATTGCTCCGAAAATCCATCGGTATAAAGAATAAGTATGTCTCCCTGCCCCATTACATTCAAAGTGTTAATTGAATATTTTTTTTTGAACCCTAGGATTCCTCCGCCGACTTTACCATCAATATCAGATTCCGAAGGAAGTGTGCCAATGGGTGGATAATTTACCAAGTTGAGATTATCTATTTTAACTATTTTATTAAATTTATTGGAAAATATTAATGGTAGTGGATGTCCCGCTGATATAAATCTGAAATCACCATTGTTATTTATTTCACCGTATATCATTGTGATATACTTTTCAATACTGGAAGAATCATAAAATCTCTGGTTGATAGTTTCAAAAAGATCCACCGTGATTTCACCATAATGCGAAAGTTCATAGCTGGCTCCCACAAGAAAAGCCTGATGCAGCATAGCATTCAATAATGAATCTGTAATACTGTGGCCGCTAACATCCGAGAGAAGGATCCCTGATTTATTTTTTAATTCCTTCAACCTATCCCTGACCCAGGTTTTACCAGCATAATCGGCCTGGGATATTCTTTCATCAAGATTGAAGCGTTTCGCAAAATCCACATAAATAATATGGTCACCGCATACATCGCCTAAAAGAGAAATTGTCTCACCATATATATCCAGTCCGTGTACGGATGGAATCTCACCCGGATTTGGTTTAATATTTTTAGCTATTTGTTGAAAATTTATAATTTCATTTGTGTCATTTACCATTTGCATTTAATTACCTTAATTTTTAGTACACTAACATAGCACTTAAATTTAACGTTACCATATTAAAGGGATTAAGAAATCGTTAAGTTACATAAACGGTGGGTATAAGGGATAGATTTGAAATTTGAAGTTGCTATTTGCAACATTTTAATCATAAACAAAAGAAATTTTAGAGACGCGATATAGCATCTCTAATGAAAAGTCCTACTACTTTGTCTTATAAACGCTTAACAACCACTTGGCAACAGCTTTAGCCTGATCCGGTCTTAAACCAGGATTAGGCATAGGTGGATAACCAGGGTTATTTTGTGTCGGATTTAAAATAAATTTAACCAGCTGTCCTTCTTTACCTTCATATTTTGGCAGAGTCTGTTTATAAGGAGGCCCTACAACCTTATGATCGAATGAATGACAAGATGAACAAATATTATTAAAAATCTCTTCCCCACTAATTTCAGGAGCTTTATTAGCACCGGTTAACTGTGCCATCATTTCATCATATTTATTACTCAAAACCACTGATTGCATATCCGTAGCATTATCAACTGCAGTTTGATCTTTAATGACAACTGCCATTACAACAAGAATCAAAACGATATACAAAATTCCTGTGTATTTAACATTAGCATTTCTCAACATTGCATACAACAAATGATAGCTGAGGAACATCAGCAAAAGGGCTATTGTAGCATAACCAAAAATAGTACCTGAAATAGCTGTATCGGGCAATGAGAATAAAGTTAGTGCAAGTAATACAGGTAAAAATAATCCTGCGAATAAAGCATAATGGATGCCTGTTTTCCGAACAAATTCTTTATACTCTTCATTCTTTTCAGGAATACCCCCTTCCCAGTAAAAATATCTGAAAAGTATTGTACCACCTGTAAAAGTAAAAGCTAGTGCAATGAAGAAAAGAAATCTTGAAATAGTAACCCATGAAAATAAAATTGCGAAGAAACTACTTCCGGTACTCCAGTCCTTAGGAAAAGTTGCAATTGATATACCGGAAACAAACATCCAGATTGAAACAAGCAGTAGAGCTAAGCCGTAATAACCGGTACGCATGCTCATATGTTTGCTGGAATCCCTCAGGTCCGATATATCTTTAGCTAGTTCCTGATCTCTTGTTTTTGAATCATCAAGCGAACTGAAAATCATACTGAACTTTACAGAATACCTATAAGTATAAATGAAAATCAGAGCAAGTATAATTACAAAAAAAGAAATCGTAAGGTAAAGTACAGATAAAGTACTACCTAAATGGAGCAATTGAGCGTAAACCAAAGTTGCGGTAAGTACAGGTACCGCACCAAGGATAATACCAACACCTTTATTAACAGTAACAATTTCAATTATTTCTCTGGCAAAACGAAGATAATTGGGATTATTCTCCTTATTCCCTTTATGTTTATAAAATAAAGAGAGGAAAGTTCCCCCGAGTATCATACTTATAAAGGGCACAAAAAGAAACATTACAAGCATCACAAGGTAATGCAATAATTGCAAGTGTTCCGAAGATTGAGGTATTACAAATTTTTCTAAAAACTCCATCGTTTAATGCTCTCTTTTTTCAGTTAAAATAATAATACTAGTTTATCAATAGAGATCAGTAATACAACCAGTAACGCAAAAATATTTATCTCTCTAAAAGCGAATCCGAAATATTTTTTCTCTTTTGTCGATTTCAATAATTTAACCGCGCCCCATATCATCCATAAGCCTGCGGCTAAAAGTCCAAAATTTATTAATTGTGATCTCACTACTCCAAATACGGGCAGCAACAACCCGATTACTACAGTGGAAGCTATCCAGATAAACGTAATTCTTCCAAGTTGATCTGCATTAAATATTTGGGTTAATGTTGGAAAGCCAGCTTGTTTATAATCATCACCATAAATTAACAGTAGTAGCCAAAAATGTGGTATCTGCCAGATAAAAAAGAAAAGTGCAATTATGCCAATCTGTGGATCAAGAATACTTCCCCCACCAGCAACCCAGCCAACTGCTGGAGGTATTGCACCTACCATTGAGCCCGGAATAATAGCAAAAGCGTTTTTCTTTTTAAGAGGTGTATATATTGCATTATACCACGCCAGATTTAATAGTCCGAGTCCAAGAGCTATCAATCCAGAGCCCAAATAAAGTATAACCGAGCCAACTATTACCAGCAACAAAGCCAGATTTAACGCATCCTGTGCAGAAATTTTTCCCGATGGGATGGGTCTGTTCTTTGTTCTTCCCATCATTCCGTCAGTATTTCTTTCCTGGTAATGATTTAAGACTGCCGCACCACACGCAAGCAAAAGTATACCTAAAATCGGAGCAATCATATTTAACGAGAACCCACCTGCGGCGCACAAATACCCGAATATAGTGGTGATAGTTACAAAGGAAGTAATCCTTATCTTGGTTAGTTCCATGATAAGATCAGCCTTTTGTCTAAGACTAAGTGCTATTACCGGACTACTAATGTTTTCGTTTATCATTATTGATTACTTATTTCCTTAGAATCACTGCTTGTTGCAGCTTCGGTTTTAGGCGCTTTACTGTCCAACCATTTATTAAATTGCTTTTCAGGAATAACTTTTACAGCAGAATACATATAAGAATGATTCAATCCACAGTACTCTGCACAAAAGACCTGGTAAGTTCCTAACTCTTCTGCCCTGAACCACGCAACGTTTGTTCTGCTAGGGATACAATCCTTTTTAACCCGGAAAGCCGGTACATAAAAAGAATGGTCAACATCAATAGAATGCAGATTGACTTTCACATTCTTATTTAATGGCACATACAAAGTATCACTTTTTACCCCATTCGCATATTTAAATGTCCACTTCCACATTTGCGCTGTTACATCTACAACCATCGAATCTTTAGGAGGAGTTGAGAGATCTTTATATCCAACCCATCCAAGCCAGAACATAACCAACGCTATTAATGTAGGAATTACAGTCCAGGTAACTTCCAGTGCTGTACTACCGTGAATATTGACTGCCTTTTTGTTTTTCTTCCTGTTATATTTTACTACAAACACAACCATCAAAGTAGTAATTAATAGTAAAAAGAATACACATATTGCTACTATAATAAAAAAGGTTGTATCAGTTTCTCGTACAAAATTTGATGCTTCTGCAATCATTGTCATTGTTTTTTAGACCTTACATATTAGAAAAATCAGAGAATAATAATACTATTGATACTATTAGAAAAAATAATGCGACCAGTACGAATATTTTAAATGGTTTTGACTCAACATTGAGGTGCATAAAAACAGTTAAAACCAGGTAAGATTTAACCGAGGCTATTATTAACGCCACCGCAATTGTTACCTCTCCCAGATTTACTCCGGCGACTACAGCTGTTATAGCAGTAAGAGTTAAAAGCGCCAACCATACAACTATATACTTACCGTAACTATGTCCTGGTTTTTCTATGTGTTGTGCTATTTGTTTTTCCATAAAAAGTACCTCAGGTTATAAGATAGAATAATGGGAAGAGGAAAATCCAGATAATATCTACAAGGTGCCAGTATAACCCGGCTGCTTCAAGCTTTACAGTCTGATCTGGTGTTATTACATCCTTCATAGTAAACCGCATCATAAACATAATTATTACCATTCCGATAATAACGTGTAATCCGTGTAATCCAGTCATAACATAATAAAGACCAAAGAATAAAATATGTCCCGGTGGCTGGCTCAATAATTCAGGAGAGCCCGGGAAATTACCGTGA
>Ga0315556_1001868_pt1 | contig 12396 bp, 12 predicted proteins | sample SalMarSW160310MG_FD_202112 | JGI IMG/M metagenome (GOLD analysis project Ga0315556, IMG submission 202112) | Salt marsh sediment microbial communities from the Plum Island Ecosystem LTER, Massachusetts, United States - Salt Marsh Sediment SW1603-10 ...
CCTGATGTAATCGACAAAATTGAAATTGCCGGACCGGGATTTATTAATTTCTTTTTTAAGCCGGCATTTATCGCCGGATTAATAAAAGTAATAAGAAGAGAAGATAGTAATTTCGGTAAATCAGAAATATTTAAGGGTAAAAAAGCGAATGTTGAATTTGTATCTGCAAATCCAACAGGACCACTAACAGTCGGGCATGGAAGAAATGCTGTATGTGGAGACACCATAGCAAATCTTTTAGAATGGATTGGATACGATGTTGACAGAGAATATTATTTTAATAATGCCGGAAGGCAAATGAGAGTTCTGGGTGATTCGGTAAAATACAGATACTTAGAATTGCTTGGTGAAAAAATTTCTTTCCCCGACGACTATTACCAGGGAGAATACATAAAAGAAATTGCAAAAAAATTATATGATGAACATAACGATAAATTAAAAGAAGAATCAGCTGAGGGAATATTTAAAGCAGCTGCTGAAAAGGAAATATTTGAAGATATTAAAAGAACTCTTCACTCTCTGAAAATAAATCATAAAATCTTCTTTAATGAAAACTCTTTGTATGAAGAAGGAAGGATTCAAAAACTAATAGAAGTATTTAAAGATAAAAATCTCTCTTATGAAAAAGACGGTGCTGTTTGGTTAAAGTTTAGTGAGATGGGTGAGGATAAATCTTCTGCAGATAAACAGGATAAAGTAATTGTAAAATCAACGGGAGAACCAACTTACCGACTTCCTGATATTGCCTACCATGTTACCAAATTTGAAAGAAATTACGATCTCATAATTGATCTTTTCGGCTCTGATCATAATGCAACTTATCCCGATGTTATGGCCGGAATTTCATCACTGGGTTATGATCCGGAAAAAGTAAAAGTCCTGATTCACCAGTTTGTTACCATTCTTGAAAACGGGGAAGTGGTAAAAATGTCAACTAGGAAAGCAAACTATGTTACCCTGGATCAACTGGTTGAGGAAGTGGGAAGTGATGTAGTTAGATATTTTTTCAATATGAGAAATATTACAACTCATATGAATTTTGACCTGGCAGTTGCAAAAAAACAAAATGATGAAAATCCTGTATTTTATTTGCAGTATGCCCACGCAAGAATTTGCTCAATTCTTACAATGACGGAAAAAGAGAAATTACAGGCCTCTGTTGAGCATCTCAGTCTTTTAACAATGGATGAAGAACAGCAATTGCTGAAAAAGCTTCATCAATTTAGAAATGAGGTGCTGCTCAGCGCTCAGTTTTATGAGACACACAGAGTATGCAGTTATCTTGAGGAACTTGCAGCCGCATTTCATAAATTCTACACTTTCTGCAGGATTATAAGAACAGAAAAGAAACTGGCTGAAGCCAGGATAGCATTAGCTGAAGCAACAAAAATTGTATTAAAAAATGGTTTGTCTATACTGGGTGTTAATGCACCGGAAAGAATGTAACATTACCAAAATTAATCAGCAAGAGCTATTGAACCGGCAAAAACTTTATTAGCTCCCCCTTCAAGAAGAGTTCTTCCGCATTCGTTTATTGTAGCACCGGTTGTGATCACATCATCTACAAGAAATATGTTTTTCCCCTCCACATTTGCATATTTTCGTTTATGAAAAGCATTTCTAACATTTTCTTCACGTTCAGTCAGGCTGAGTTTTGTTTGAGTTTGAGTAAATCTTTTCCTTTTTAATATTTTCTCCTTATGAGGGATTTTTGTATAACTGCTTATTCCCTTCGCAATATAACATGCCTGGTTGTAACCTCTTTCGGCCTTTTTGAGTTGATGCAAGGGAACCGGTACGATAAGATCAATCTTTCTGCTTCTGAAAAAATCTGAATTTGCTTCTGCTAAAATCTTTCCCAGGTAAACGCCAATTCTAAATTTGTTGTTATATTTTAATGAATGGATTAAGGATTGCAATTCGCGGTCTCTTTCAAATATGAAGTGCGTAATAAATTCAAAAACGATATTTTTATCCTTGAATTTTCTTTCAAATTCCGATTTTATCTTTCCTATATCTGCGACATCTATTCTTTGTAAACACTCAGCACAAATAAAGTTATCAGCGGTTTTTAATTTAGTGCGGCAGTGTGAGCAAAATGATGGAAGAAAAAAATCCAAAAAATTATTAACAAAATGAAACATATCTCCGAATTATTTTTTACAACATGCCAAATCTTTTTCTGAAAAACCACTCAATAGCAAATAATAAAATTATAATTGCCATCAGCCTTTCGTTAGACCATAGATTAAATTCACTTGTCTTAATTTTAGTTCTGGCAGAATTCTTTGTTATTTTATTGAGAATATTAAATAGATCATTCTGATTGGAGGGAAGGAAAAATTTGCCACCGGTTGTATTGGAAAGTGAGCTCAGGAAATCATAATTCATACTGGTGTTCACAAATTCAATATCAACTTCACCGATGTTAAATCTGTCGGAATCTTTCCCGATTATTTTTCCGTTTAGTCGGGCTGTTCCGGTAAATATATAGTCTCCCGACTGATTTGTCTCAAGGAATCCTTCGTAAAGTCCATTGCCAAGCGAGTTCATTGTTACATTATAATTCTCTTTGCCGCTATTTATAATGATATTTACTTCAGCATCAGAAACCGGGTTGAAAGATTCATCATAAACTTGTCCCGTAAATTCAATTCTTTCTCCAGTGGAGTATATTTTTTTTGTCGTTTTGATAGCAACCTGTTTTTGTTCTTCTTTATTATTTAGCCACTTAACACTATTTAAAATAAATCTTTCGAAGAGGTCAGAATTCTTTGTGGCAGTCTGGAGTTTCCAGCGCCAGATATTATCTGCAAGCACGGCAATAGATCTTTTCCTTCCGAGTTTTCTGGAAAGTAGCAACGGTCGATTTACTGGGACATTATTTATAACAATATTCGAAATTATTTCACTTTCAGGTTTTGCAGTTAATAGTACGTCCGGTTGTAAAACCGGTGGTAGATTATTCCACGCGGCAATTATGTTGGATGAATTGTTTTGAATAATCGGGTTACTAATTTCTAATGTCAGTAAATTTGGCTGAACTTCATAGGGGGTGGAAATTGTTTTTTGAAATGTAAAAGGGAGCACCTGCTCTAAGGTATGTAATTTTTGAAAATCCGTTCCCACACTTACTTTGAAGAAATATGGCTTGTCTTGTTTTGTAATCAAATCCTTAATCCTCGCTAATAGATTTGAGGGAGAGTTGGTAGCGGGAAAATCTATTAGAAATAAAACGTCTGCGCTGTCAAGTAAAGCTTTTTGGTTATTATTTTCTAAAAACTTATTCCGGGTAGTCTGAGTTATAGAATTAACTTGTAGATTTTTATCATGCGACAATGCATCTTTGATAAATGATAAATCCGGCGATGGAGAACCTGCAATAGACAGAACCTTAACTTTATTACTCAAAACTTTTACGTAAAATATCTTTTTATTATTTGCTTTGGAAAATTCACCATCAATACTACTAACAGAAAAAGTTAGTTTTTTATCTCCACTCGAAACAGGTGTATAATTCATTTTTACACTTTGAATGCCTTCCTGTGAGAGGTTGAGTTTCTTTTGATCAACTGATTTTCCATTTTCTTGCAAAGAAACAGTTACATTTTTGTTACCAAAACCATTATTTGTTATTGTTCCGAGAATTGTTGTTGGTGTTTGGGAATAAATAAATTCATTATATAGTGCAGATTTTACAGAAATATCATTCTTTTTAGCTGAGTCGCCAATTCCTACTGTATAAACCGGGATATTTAATTTTTCGGCTAGAAACGAAGGATTTATGCCTTCCGTGATTTCGCCATCGCTAACAATTGTAATTGATGCTGCATCTCTGTCTGAATTTTTTAGGGAGGTAAATATGTTTGAAAAGTTTGTGCTGCTCTCCGAAAAATCAAAAAGTGTTAAACTATCCTGGCTTATTTTTTTTACATTATTGCCAAATGAATACAACTCAGCCGATTTTGATATTTCATTGGTTCCCAGGTTCTTTAAAAAATTCCTAATTGTCTCTTCTCTTTCAGTTCCGTCTTTTATTTTCATAGATTTTGAGTTATCAATAAAAAATAGATTTTGCGGTTTTAATTCTATCTTTTTACTAAAGGTTAGAATCGGTTCAAAAAAAACAAAAAGCAGTAAAAATATTGCGGCAGAACGCAGGACTATTAAAAAAGTTTTTTTAGAATTGCTAATTGATGGAACAGTAAAACGGTAAACATAAAGTGCGTAAGCTACCAGGATTATTAATATTAAGGCAAAGAATACTGGATTGGAAGAAAGTACAATGTTAATTTTTTCAAAATCAAACATTAAAAAGCCATTTCTGCTTTAAAGATAGTTACAGCGTTTCCGGAAATATATAAGTCTTTTTGACCGCTGTTATATCTAACTCCAACTCTGCCTTTTCTTCCAAGAACATCGCCCTGTTCAAAGGAATAATTAAGCCATTCACCATTGTCTTTAATATGCCCGGCCTTAATCAGAGCTTGTACTAGTGGTCCATTCATAGATCCGGTTACGGGGTCCTCATCAATGCCATAAAAAGGTGCAAAAAATCTGGAATGTGCAAAGTTGTCTTTGTCCACTGTTTCCAGGGTATAAATAGCGGCTGCTTCAAATTCCTTTTTAGTGTTATTAATGTGATTAAGGGCTTTGAAATCGGGTTTTAGACTGTGCAAAGCCTTCAAAGATTCGATATTTATATAAAGATATTTATTCCCTGCAAGTACAAAAGGAATTTTATCATCAACATCGTGACGATCAATACCGAGGCAGTCTAGTATTTCTTCCTTACAGCCTTTGAATTCTTCCATTGAATAGACAGGTATTTGCATAAAATATTTGCCGTTTTCAAATCTACACTTTAGTGTACCCGATAAAGTTTCAAATGAAATTTCCTGTTCGTCTTTTATGAAATTATTTTCATTTAAAAAATGCAGCGATGCTATTGTAGCGTGCCCACAAAGTTCAACTTCTACTGTCGGAGTAAACCATCGCAAATGATAATCAGCTTTATCAGATTTTGAAAGAAATGCTGTCTCGGCAAGATTCATTTCTTTAGCAATTAATTGCATCTCATTTTTATCTAAATCTTCTCCGAAGGTTACACCTGCAGGATTTCCAGCAAATGGTTGATTTGCAAATGCATCAATTTGGAAAATATTAATCTTTTTTGCCATTGAAAATTTCCTCAATTCCCCAATTTTTCATTTTATTATATGTCTCATAATCCGTCAGATCGAAATGAACAGGAGTAACTGAAACATAATTCTTCTTAATTGCTGCCTGATCAGTATCCATATCCGTATCAACTTCAAGCAGATTACCGGTTAACCAGTAATAATCTTTTCCGTAAGGATCCTGTCTTCTTTCATAAATATCATCCCATTTGGATTTTCCCTGTTTCGTAAGAATTATTCCTTTTATTTCCTCTTCTGGTATATCCGGTACGTTTACGTTTAGCAAAGTTCCGAGTGGAATGTCTTTCCCGACCAGTTCCTTCGCTAATAGTTTTGCTACTTTCCCGGCATATTTAAAATCTTTTACAGAATGATTTGTAACTGAAATTGCTATTGAGGGAATATCCATTATTGCTGCTTCCCGTGCTGCCGAAACTGTTCCGGAATAAATTATATTAATGGCTGTATTTGAACCATGATTAATCCCGGATACAACCAGATCAGGGGGTTCTTTCATTAAATTTCGTACTCCTATTTTCACGCAATCTGCGGGCGTTCCGTCAACAGCATATCCAAAGAATTTGCCATTTTTTAAGTTTTCCGTTACGCGCAGGGGGTAATGCATCGTTATTGCGTGCCCTATTGCACTTTGTTCATTCAGAGGTGCTATAACTATTACTTCAGCTAATTCCCGTAATGATTCAGCAAGAACCTGTATTCCGGGCGAATCAATTCCATCATCGTTGCAGACCAATATTTTCAACTTTTTTGCCTTTATTTTATCTTAAATGAGCACATAATATAACACTAAAAGCGTATACTCTCAATTGAGCTTTTGGGTACATAGTGTTCAAATTAATAACCGGGTTAATTTCTCTTGTTAAATAAAAAATTGCTAAATTGAAGCCTATTCAATTAAAAAAAATGGTCCGATGCAAATAATCCGTTCTGAAATTTTCAGCAAATATCCTGAAATTATATTTGGTTTTAGCACAAAAATAGGCATGGAAAGACCTGCCCCATATTTCTTTAATCTTTCTCTTTCAGTTGGTGATAATAAAGAAATTGTTAATAAGAACAGGGAAATATTTTTCAAAGAAATAGGTCTGAATACTGACAAAGTAGTTTTACAAAAACAAACTCATAGTGATATTGTAAGATATATTGATAAACCGATGCCTCCTGAAGAAAGTGATGCAATGATTACTGATAAGCGTGATCTTGGGCTTGCAATTGGCGTAGCTGATTGTACACCTGTTTTTATCTATGATAGAAAGACTAAAATTATTTCAGGCGTGCATTCCGGATGGCGGGGCACGGAGAAAAAAATATTATTAAAAACATTATTCATGTTGAATGCGAAGTTTAATTCTGATAAAAAAAATCTCATCGCTTATATTGGTCCCTCAATTTGCCAGAATGATTATGAGGTTGGAGAAGAGGTTGCTTCACTTTTTGATGAAAAATTCAGAGTTAAAAATAATAATAAATATTTGCTGGACGTTGCTTCTGTAAATTACCAGATGCTGCTGGATTACGGTCTGAAAAAGGAACAAGTGGAAATTTCGGAGTTGTGTACTATGGAAGAAAAAAATCTTCTTCATTCGTACAGAAGAGATGGGAAAATGTCAGGCAGATCGCTGGGAGTAATTGCCCTTAGGGAAAATTAATGCAGAAGACTATTGTTAAAATCATTCTTGTTTATGCGATTGCTTGTATTATCTGGGGCTCTACCTGGATGGCTATTAGAATCAGTCTTGACTCCTTCACTCCTTTTCTGTCAGCAGGATTCAGATTTCTGCTGGCATCAGTCTTTATTTATTCCTTGATGAAATTTAAAGGAATAAAAATTCAAACTGATAAACTCTCAATAACTCTTTATTTGTTAATGGGTTTCTTTTCTTTTGTTATTCCGTTTGGCCTGGTTTATTGGGGCGAACAATTTGTCCCCTCCGGACTTGCTTCAGTGCTTTTTGCAGTAAACCCGTTTTTCGTAGCAATATTCTCCTATTATTTTATTGCCAGTGAAAAAGTTGGAGCACATAAAATTTTAGGGATTGTTTTAGGCTTTGCAGGTTTACTTGTTATATTTTCTGAAAATTTGATCGGAGATATCCCGATATATTTACCAGGGATGCTTGCAGTAGTGATAAGCGCGATAATGCAGGGAGGATTGCAGGTTACTATCAAGAAATATGGTGGAAATCTTCACCCGCTCTCTATGAATCTTGTCCCGATGATAATTGCAGGTGTGGTAATGACATTAATTGGATATTTCTTTGAAGATATGAGTAAAGTGGCATTTACATCCTCAGGCTATTTGTCAGTTGCTTACCTGGCACTTTTTGGGAGTCTTGTAACTTTTACTTCGTATTATTGGCTTCTGAAAAGGGTAAGTGTAATTGTTTTGTCATTAATAGCTTTTATTACCCCAATAATTGCATTAATTTTAGGATGGTTATTTCTTAGTGAAGAATTATCCACAAGACATTTAGTCGGAAGTTTCATGGTTCTGCTTGGAGTTCTTTCAGCTACGCTGGGTAATTTCAGGTCGATGAAGAAAATCAGCTTATTAAAGAAACAACAGCTCTATAATTAAAACATTTTTTGGAAAAACGATGCAAAATATAATCAGAATTAAGAATGCTAGCTTTTACGGCTACCACGGAGTCCTTTCAGAGGAACAAAGCGTAGGAGGAAAATTTGAAGCAGATGTTGATATCTATACAGACTTTACTGAAGCTGCTAATAAAGATAGCTTAAAACAAACGATAGATTATCAGAAAGTTTATGAGTTTATGTACAGGCTGGCTCTTGAGAAAAAATATTATTTGATTGAGGCATTAGCAACTACAATTGCCAATGAATTACTTGAAAATTTTCCACAAATTGAAAAGGTAGCTGTCCGTGTCAGAAAACATAACCCGCCAATGGGTGGAGTTGTGGATTGCGTGGAAGTGGAAATAGTGAAATCAAAAGATGAATTGTGAGAAAGGGAAATTAAATCGAAAATACTGCTTATATAGCGTTTGGTTCAAATAAAGGAGATAAGTTAGAGTATTTAGAAAATGCTGTGAAAGGAATGCAAATTAGCCCGGACTTTAAAATACTAAAAGCATCATCAATATATGAAACAAAACCTTTTGGTGTCAAAAATCAGGATAATTTTATAAATGCGGTTATTAAAGTTGAGACTAATTTAGACCTGCATAGCCTGTTAAAATTAGCAAAAAATATTGAAGTAGAAACCGGAAGAAAGGAAACTTTCAAATGGGGCCCCAGGGAAATCGATATTGATATCCTTTTTTTCAACGATCTGATCTATTCTGATGAAGAAATTACCGTTCCCCACAAGGGAATACCGGAAAGAGACTTTGTATTAACGCCCCTTTGCGAGATTGAGCCCGGCTTAATACATCCTGTTTTAAAGCAAAAAATTTCGGATATTTGTATATCCGGATCTGAAAGGAGTATTATCAGAATATTGCACAAGAAAATTCTTAAATAATTCCAGGCTGTAAATTGGACGAAAAAAAACAAGTAAATTTTATTGCAATTGAAGGAGTAATTGGTGCCGGTAAAACATCGCTGGCCAGGAAGATAAAAGAACGGCTTAATGCTGAACTGGTGCTGGAGCAATTTGAAGCAAATCCTTTTCTTGAAAAGTTTTATACGGACAGGAAACGCTACGCATTCCAGACACAGATGTTTTTTTTGATTAATCGTTATAAACAGCAGCAGGAACTTAACCAGGAAAACCTGTTCACAGAATTTCATGTCAGTGATTATGTGTTTGAAAAAGACCGGATTTTTGCTTACCTAAACCTGAACGGAGAAGAATTAAAACTTTATGAGAGCATTTTCCCGCTTTTATCAAGGAACCTTCGCAAACCCGATCTTGTTATTTATTTGCAGTCAGGTGTTGAAAGGTTGATGTATAATATAAAGAAAAGAAGCAGGAAAATTGAAAGAAACCTGACACGAAGTTACATTGAAGAATTAAGTGAAGCTTATAATCATTTCTTTTTCCGCTACACAGCAACTCCTTTACTGATTGTTAATTCTACGGAGATTGATTTTGTCAGAAGTGAAGCTGATTTTGAAGAACTTTATAAGCAGATTATCAGAGAAGACAGGGGAATGACAGAATATTTTAAGCCTGAGTCAAAAAGAGTAAGTAATGATATTTGAATTTATTTTTTATTCGATAATTTTCTGGGTAGTAATCAAAATTCTCAACGCTGTTTCCCGGTGGTGGAGAAGGCCTGTTGAACATAAAGATAACGTGCATAGGAATAGCAATACAAATAACTACCGATCAAAATTTCAGGATGTTGAAGAAGCTGAATTTACAGAAATAGAATCGAATCCCAAGAAAGAAAAGGCGCAAGAATAAATTTAATGAGTTTTGAAAAATATTTATCCAAACTAGTTTGCGTAGCCTTTGAAAAAACAATGTCACTTGAGGAAAATAAAAACTTTGACCTAGGTGATCCTAAAAATTTTCTAATAATTCGTCAGCATAATCAACTTGGAGATCTTCTCTCCGGAGTGTCTTTATTCAGAGCAATAAAGGAAACCTATCCCGAAAGTAAAATCACACTAATTGTCAGTCCCTCTAACTATCCCGGACTGATGAAAAATAAATTTATAGACCAGATTTTTATTTTTGATAAAAAGAAAATTTATAATCCTTTTTATTTTTCAAAATTTATTAAACTACTCAGAAAAGGATATGATGTTGCCGTTGTTCCTGTTGTAGTATCAATATCTTTTACAAGCAATCTGCTTGCTAGAATATCAAAAGCCAAAATCAGAATTGGTCCCCAAATGCTGGATGGAAAAATAAATGGAAGCCGGTTTTTCTTTGATAGAAGAGTTGTACTGGACTGGAGACAAAATCCGGATTCCAATGTTTCGGAAAGATCTCTTGATATTCTTCGCCCGTTTGGAATAAACACAAATAACTATCATTCTGAAATATCTTTTGATAAAAGTGATGAAAAAGTGGCCGAGGATTTTATCAGTTCAATTGATTCTAAAGAAAAGAATAAACTGATAGGGCTTCATGTGGGTGCCGGAAAAATTCCCAATATGTGGTCGCTTTATAAATACCTGGAATTAACTGAAAAACTTAATAAAGAGTTTAATGCAAAAGTTTATTTAACAGGGAGCAAAGCTGATACCGAAGTAATTAACTTTATGGTGGAAAAAGCGAAAATTAAATTGGGACTTTTTATTGATAGAAAAATTCCCGAAGTAGCAGCACTTATTTCAAAATCTGACCTTTTTATTTCCAATGATACAGGTATTATGCACGTTGCCGGAACCACAAATACTCCACAAATAACAATATTTGGTCCAACTAATCCATTTAACTGGGCTCCCATCGGTGTAAATAAATTGTTCATAAGGAAGTCAGAATTAATAGATGATGTAGAAGTTGAAGATGTATATGCTATGTGTAAAAATATTTTGTCAAAAAAATCTGCTAAATAATGAGTTACAGTTATTTATCTGCAATTGATATGGGGACAAATTCGTTTCGGCTTGTAGTGGCGCGGATAAAAGAAGATGGTACATTCAAAATTATTGCAAAGGAAAAAGAACTCATCAGGTTGGCTTCTCATAAAGGTAAGGGGCTGAGCATTATAACTGATGAAGAAATTAATACTGCCATAAAAGCCCTCAAAAAATTCAAAAAAATATCGGGTTTTTATAACGCTCCTGTCAGGGCTGTGGCTACAAGTGCTGTGCGCGAAGCAAAAAACAGGCATGAGTTCATCGAACAAGTTAAAGAAAAGACGGGTATAGAGGTTGAAGTTATTGAAGGACATCATGAGGCAAAATTGATATTCATGGGAGTGCAGTCTGCAGTTTCTGTTAAAAATAAACGCGCTGTTTGTTTTGATATTGGTGGCGGTAGTACTGAATTTATTTTTGCAGAAAATAATAGCCCGGTTTATGCTGAAAGTATTAAAATTGGTGCCGTCCGGCTTACTAAAAGATTTTTTCCTGATTTTACGGTTGATAAGAAATCAATTGAAAAATGTGAACAATATGTAGAAGAGCATATCCGGTTAAATAAAAACATTAATACGAATGAAAAATATGATATTGCTATTGGCTCGTCCGGAACCATACTTGCTACTGCGTCGCTGATTTATTTTATGAAAAACAAAAAACAAAAAAAAACGATAAACGGTCTGAGATTTTCCAGGCAAAAATTATTGGAAGCTACAGACTATGTCCTGTCAAAAAAAACATTGAAAGAAAGACTTAAGATAAAGGGGCTCGAAAAAAAGCGGGCTGATATTATTCCCGCCGGTCTGATTATACTGAGAAAAATCTTTCAATTATATGATATTGAATGTATGACAGTTTCAGAATATGCACTGCGCTCGGGAATAATTATAGAAATGCTAAAAAGACAGGCCAGTTATAATGGCTAAATTTCTTTCAAAAACCACGAAAAGTGTAAGTTATTACCTCTAAATACCTTTAATAAGTCTTTTACCCTGCGTATATTTGCTAATTAAATTCCGGATAAAAATTAATGCTCAAAATCAGAAATTTCTGCATAATTGCACATATTGATCATGGTAAATCGACCATAGCCGACTGCCTGCTTGAAAACACCGGCACAGTTACAGAGAGGGAAGCGAAGTCTCAGGTACTTGATGATCTCGATTTGGAACGAGAGCGTGGGATAACTATAAAATCTCATGCAATCAAAATGAAGTATAAAGCAAAGGACAACGAAAACTATATCCTCAATTTAATTGATACACCGGGACACGTTGATTTTTCCTACGAAGTTTCTCGATCACTCGCCGCATGTGAAGGCGCAGTGCTTGTTGTGGATGCGTCGCAGGGAGTTGAGGCTCAGACTATCAGCAATTTGTACATGGCGATTGATTCCGGACTTGAAATCATTCCTGTAATAAATAAAATTGATCTTCCGAGTGCTGAAATTGATAAAGTTAAAAGTCAGATTATCGACCTGATAGGTTGTGAAGAAGAAGAAATTTTGCTGGTTAGTGCGAAATCAAAAATTGGTATAAATGAATTACTTGAGGAGATTGTAAAAAAAATTCCGGCTCCGGCCGGAGACCCGGATGCACCACTACAAGCCCTGATATTCGATTCGGTTTTTGATCCATACCGTGGAGCAATTGCTTTTGTTCGTGTTGTTAACGGAACGGTTCGTACCGGC
>Ga0315556_1001869_pt1 | contig 12390 bp, 12 predicted proteins | sample SalMarSW160310MG_FD_202112 | JGI IMG/M metagenome (GOLD analysis project Ga0315556, IMG submission 202112) | Salt marsh sediment microbial communities from the Plum Island Ecosystem LTER, Massachusetts, United States - Salt Marsh Sediment SW1603-10 ...
CCCAATACTCCGATCAAGGCACCGAGAGTCTCTGCGTAGATATCGTTCTGGGACACCGTCCTCGGCGGAAAGAACAGCTGCACGAACTCTATGAGCACGCTCAGGGCGGCGCAGATCAACAAGACCGCCGTGGCAGCGGCGAGGCGCGGTGAAAAACGCCTGGGCGCCAGAGCTTCGAGCCACAGGAAGCTCAGGGGTATGAACAGCAGGACATTGGCCACCCAGTCGGCCCGCTGACCGATCCCCAGATGCAAGAACGGGATCTTGCGGAACGACTGCCAGGCTTCCGCCAGAGGCATCGGTCGGAAATCCAGGGGCACGAGGCTGCCGTACAGCACGAACAGCGCGTATGCTAAGCAGCCGACGAGCACGACTCGGCCTGCCCACGCAGCGTCCCGCTGTCGTTGGTCATCGGGATCGGCAGTATGCGGTAGGCGGGTCGTCATGGGGTCCTGGGAAGGTGATCCGGGGCCGGGTGGGCCGCTCACAGGATAGCCAAAAACCCCCTCGAGGCGAGCAGATCCATGTATAGACTGGCGTTGGCCTTGGTGATCTGGGTGACCGCCCAGGGGTCCTGCCTGGCCGAGGGGCTGCCCGACACGGTGGCCCGGATCAAAGCGAGCGTCGTGGCAGTCGGCACCGAGCTGCCGATACGCTCTCCGCCGGCGGATTTCCGGGGTACCGGCTTCGTCGTCGCCGACGGCACGCTGGTGGTCACCAACCTGCATGTGATCTCCGAGTTGCTCGACCGCGAGCACCGCGAATCCCATGCCGTCTTTTTCCGCTCTGGGGGCAGGATCGAGCTGCGCACTGCAGAGATCGTTGCAAGAGACCCGGTGCATGATCTCTGTCTGCTCAAGGTTTCCGGCGCTCCGCTCAAGCCCATGCAGTTGGCGACCGGCGAGGTGCGGGAGGGAGCCCGGTATGCCTTCACCGGCTTCCCGATCGGCATGATCCTCGGCCTGACGCCGGTGACCCACCGTGGGATCGTTTCGGCGATCACCCCGATCGTGATCCCCACAACGAGCCCGGAGCGTCTCACCGCCAAGATGATTCGCCAGATGCGTGCGCCCTACGATGTCTACCAGCTGGACGCCACCGCCTACCCGGGCAACAGCGGGAGCCCGCTCTACGAGATCGACACCGGCAAGGTCGTCGGGGTCATCAACAGCGTGCTGGTCAAAGAAAGCAAGGAATCGGCCCTCACCCGGCCGACCGGCATCAGCTACGCGATCCCGGGGCGCTACGTGCGCGAGCTGATCGACTCATACCGCAAAGCGCATTGACCGGCCCGGGGATGCGCCAGGGACTTGGCGCTCGGCGGTTATTCACCGCACCGGTCTCGCAGCCAGCCTTCTCTCCCAGGCGAGCGAGGTGCGCACGATCGCATCCAAATCGTCGAGCTCGGGATGCCAGCGGAGCACCTCGCGGATCCGAGTGGCCTCGGCGACCAGGCTGGGAGGATCACCCGCGCGCCGCGGTGCTTCCCGGACCCTGAGAGGCCGTCCATCATTGGCGCGCCCCACCGCATCCAGGACTTCGCGCACGCTGTAGCCGTGGCCGTAGCCGCAGTTGAGAGTGGCCGAGGGATCGCCCGCACGCAAGTAGTGCAGCGCCTGGACGTGGGCCTTTGCCAAGTCATGGACGTGGATGTAATCCCGGATGCCCGTCCCGTCGGGGGTCGGATAGTCGGTACCGAAGATGGATACCGCCTCGCGTTTGCCCACGGCCGCCTCGCACGCCACCTTGGTCAGCAGGGTGGCGCTGCGCGTGGACTGGCCGACGCGGCCTTCCGGATCGGAGCCGGCGACATTGAAGTAGCGCAGGATGACGTGACGCATCGGCTCCGCCCGGCACAGGTCCCGGAGCATCCACTCGGCCATCAGCTTCGAGGTCCCGTAGGGGTTGATGGGGACGGTTGGGGAGTCCTCTGATGCCCGACCCTCGAGCGGTATGCCGTAGACTGCCGCGGTCGAAGAGAACACGAAGTGGTCCACGCCTGCCTCGGCACAGCAGCGCAACAGCCGCTGGGTGGCGCAGGTATTGTTGGCGTAATACTTGAGCGGGTCTGCGACGGACTCGGGCACCACGGTATGGGCGGCGAAGTGCATCACCGTGTCCACGTCATGCTCCCGAAGGATGCGGGCAACGGTCGCGGAATCACCCGTATCGCCCACCACGAGCTCCCCATGAAGCACTGCCTCGGCAAATCCGGTGCTGAGATTGTCCAGCGTCACCACGGCCTCGCCGGCCAGGCCGAGCTGCAGCACCACGTGACTGCCGATGTAGCCGGCCCCGCCGGTGACCAGAATACCCTTACTCATCAGCGACTCCGTTTCTTGAAGCTCGGGAGAGCCCGCGGGCATCGTTGCGCCGTCTCTGGCACTGAGATGCTTCTGCGCGCCATTCCCCCGGGTGAGGAGGAAACGCGAACGTTCGCCAAGCGGCAAGGGCGGGCAGGGGTCCAACCGAGGCCAGCGCTGCCCGCCAGCCCGGGCGGGGGACGAAGTTCAGGCAGTCGAGCGCGGCGCCGGGGGCATCGAAGACACTGCCTCCCAAGGCCTTGGTGCGTGCCTCCATGCGTGCCCAGTGCTCGAAGAACAGCTCGGTCCGCCTTGGCTCGGGCAACAGCGACAGCTCGCGCTCCGCTTGGGGTCCGAGCTGTCGGCGGGCGATCTGCAGCGTCCGCTCGAAGGGCCTCACCCGCTCCAGATCGATCCCCAGCTCGCCTTCGGAGCGGATTGCCAGCAGTCCATGCCCGTGGGAATGGGCCAGGTTGAAAGCAAGCGAGGGGAACGGCGAACGCAGCTGTGGCTTGCCGTGTGGCCCATACGCGAAGCACAGGTCCTCGGGCTCGGCGTCCAGATAGAAGGCGAGCAGCGCGCGCAGGGCGCAGCGGAAATAGGCGAAGCGCGGACCGTCACACTGGCGCAGCGCTCGGGCCCGCTCGTCGGCTGACAGCCATTCCGGCAGGTCCCAGGCGCAGCGCTCCGCATCGATCCACCAGAGGTGGATCTCATCCGCGGCAAGGGTTGGGACCTGGGGGGGCAATGACCAGGTCAGCGGAAAAGACATGAGGCGGCAAATGGGGACACGAGGCGGGTAATCCTATCAGCCTCTTGCGGAAGGCTCCACCGAGCCGGACAACACAACAGGTTGAACGGGCGCAGCCGGCTGCCTAAGATCGAGGGCGCCTCGATCAGGGGGGCGAGGGAGACCAGGGTTTGGCCAGATCTGCGCAGCTCAACGGCAGGAGAATCCTGCGCCGCTCCGCCCGGGGCGGCCAGGGTCTGCCCCGGACCCTGCATCCGGTGCTGCGGCGGGTGTATTCGGCGCGCGGCCTGGACTCGGCCCAGGAGCTTGACCTCGCCCTCGGGGATTTGCTCCCGGTCTCATCCCTTGGCGGCGCAATCGAGGCCGCGGCGCTGCTTAGCGACCGTATCGAGCGAGGCGGCCGCATCCTGCTGGCGGGAGACTTCGACGCGGATGGGGCGACCGGCTGCACCCTTGGCGTACTGGCCTTGCGTGCCCTGGGTGCGCGCGATCCCGGCTACCTAGTCCCCGACCGTTTCCGTCACGGCTATGGTCTCACGCCGGCACTCGTGGAGGAGGGCCTGCGGCGGCGGCCGGATCTCATCGTCACCGTGGACAACGGGATCTCGAGCCTCGCCGGGGTCGCCGCCGCCAAGGCGGCGGGCGTCCCCGTGATCGTCACCGATCACCATCTGCCCGGGGACTGCCTGCCGGATGCGGCCGTCATCGTCAATCCAAACCTGCCGGGCAACGGCTTCGCCAGCAAGCATCTGGCCGGGGTCGGAGTCATCTTCTATGTGATGGCCGCGCTGCGGGCGAGGCTTCGGGAGAGCGGCTGGCATGCGACAAGCGCCGAGCCGCAGCCCGCGCTGACGGACTTGCTCGACCTGGTTGCGCTCGGCTCGGTCGCGGATCTGGTCTGCCTGGACCCCAATAACCGCATCCTCGTCGAGCAGGGCCTGCGCAGGATCCGGGCCGGGCGGGCCCGACCCGGCGTGCTGGCGTTGCTCGCCGTCGGCGGGCGCGAGCCTTGCCGTGCCACCGCCACCGATCTCGGTTTCGTGGTCGGGCCGCGCCTCAACGCCGCGGGCCGGATCGAAGACATGTCCCTGGGCATCGAATGCCTGTTGGCCGAAGACCCCGCCCGGGCCCACGCGCTCGCCCTCCGCCTCGATGCGCTCAACCGCGAAAGACGCGGTATCGAGGCCCGAATGCGTGCCCAGGCCGAGGAGTCCCTGACGCGACTGCGCCTCGAGGAGGACGGTGAGCTGCCTTTCGGCCTGTGCGTCTATCAGGAGGACTGGCACCAGGGTGTGATCGGCATCCTCGCCGCACGCATCCGGGAGCAGTTTCAGAGGCCCACCGTCGCCTTCGCTCCGGCCGGAGGCGGTCTGCTCAGGGGCTCCGCCCGCTCGATCGATGCCCTGCACATCCGGGATGCGCTGGCAGGGGTGGACAGCCATCATCCGGGATTGATCCAACGTTTCGGCGGTCACGCCCGCGCCGCCGGTCTGACCTTGCGTGCCAGCGATCTCAGGGTGTTCCAGCGGGCCTTCGATGCCCAGGTGAGGGCCCGGGTCGGGGCGGACGACTTGGAGGGCGTGCTGCAATCCGACGGTCCCCTGGAGCCGGAAGACTTCTCCCTGGACCTGGCCCGCCAGCTCGCCGACGGGGGACCTTGGGGCCAGGGATTCCCCGAGCCGCTGTTCGACAACGCGCTGATCATCGCCGCGCGGCGCGTCGTAGGTGAGGACCATCTCAAGCTCAGGCTCCGCGTCCCCGACACGAAGATCCTGGTGGACGGCATCGCGTTCGGGCAAGCGGAGCGACTCGGACCGGGCGATCTAACCGATCGACCCGTCCGCGCCGCGTTTCGTTTAGCCGTCAACGCATACCGGGGGATCGAGACCCCCCAGCTGGTGGTCGAGTACCTGGAGCCGACGGGGCCTTAGCCCGCATTTCCCAACGACGCTCGGCGTGAGAGCTCCGAGATGCGCGGGGATACGAGGCGCGCGGCAGACCGGGCGCCGCAGCAAGCGATTGGTGAGAAATGCGGCCTGGAACCCTGGCCGATCACGGGGCCAGCCCTTACCATCCGCTCATGAGCCATGGCACGGACCTGAAGGAGCGCCCGAACAAGTCGCAGCTCAAACGCGATATGCTGGCGCTGCAGCGTACCGCAGAGCGCTTGGTGGCCCTCGGTGGAGGCGTGCTGGCACGGCTGGAGATAGACGCCAGGCTGCGCTCGGCCATCGCGGAGTACGGTCGCGTCAGGGGAAAGCCGGCGCAGCGACGTCACCTGCGTTACCTGACCCGGCTGCTGATCGAGACCCCGGACAGCCTGCGGGCGATCGAAGATCTGATCGGGGAAGAGGACCGCCAGAGCGCGTCAGAGCGGGCGCGCTTCAAGGTGTTGGAGCGTTGGCGTGACCGCCTGCTCGCCGAGGGGGACGTCGCCCTGGCAGCGCTGATCCGGGAATATCCCGGGGCCGACGCCCAGCAAATCCGGCAGCTTGCGCGCGCTGCCCAGCGGGAGCAGGCGCAGGACAGCGCGCCGGCGTCGGCCCGCCGCCTGTTCCGACACTTGCGCAGCCTGGCCGAAAGGGGGCATCAAGGCCCCAGCGAGGCTGTGGCCGAGGCTGCCGATGGGCCGACCCCTGCCACCGCTGGCCGCGATACCGATATGGAACGGCTCCGCTGGCAGTGCCGGCGCGGGCTGCTGGAGCTCGATCTTATCTTGGAAGCGTTTCTGGACGGCGGCTACGCCGGTCTTCCGGTCGAGGACCAAGCGATATTCGTCCGTCTTCTGGACACCCCGGATCAGGTCCTGCTCGATTGGTTTATGGGGCAGGGCAGCCCCGAGAACCCGGGGCTTAGGCATGGCGTCGATCTCGTCAGAAGCTGGCTTGCTACTCGTTGAGCCGGGCCGCTCGGCCAGCTTGGCCGCCGCGGTCTCCACGGTGCATGGACTGGCCATGGTCGCTGCGGTGGTGGCACCGCTGGACTCTGGCGGCCGCGTCCTGCTGGGGGCTCTGATCGCCCTGGGGCTGGCGGACACGGTGCGGGTGCATGTGCTGCGCAGGGGCCGTGCGGCCGTGCGCGCGGCCCGCTGGCTGGGCGGCGCGGACTGGACCCTGACGCTGGGAAACGGGCACCGCACCGAGGCCTGCCTGGCGCCGGGCTGCCTGGTCATTCCGGCGCTCGTCGTTCTGCGCTTCTCGCTCGGGCGGTGGCGACGGCGCACCCTGATCCTACCGGCGGACGCGTTGCCGTCCGACATCCACCGCCGTCTGCGCACACTGTTGCTGCGCGGCGGTAGTCCCGCCTGCGGTCAGGGCGCACGCGGGGAGTAGTTGTCCGGGATCAGCACCGTGGGCTTGCGCTGGAAGGCATCGTCGGTCTTGGGAAAATCGAGGTTGTAATGCAGCCCGCGGCTCTCGCGGCGACTCTGGGCCGAAAGAATGATCAGGTCGGCCACCTCGACCAGGTTGCGCAGCTCCAGTAGGTCATTGCTCACCCGGAAGCTGCTGTAATACTCGCGGATCTCGTAGCGCAGGAGGTCGACGCGTCGCTTGGCCCGCTCCAGACGCTTGTTGCTCCGCACTATGCCCACGTAGTCCCACATGAAGCGTCGCAGCTCGTCCCAGTTGTGGGCAACCACCACCTCCTCGTCGGAGTCGGTTACTCGACTCTCGTCCCAAGGCCGGGCCGCGGGCGGCGGTGGGACCTGCGGGGCGATCCGTCGAATGTGGGCTGCGGCCAGCTCGGCGAACACCAGACACTCCAGCAGCGAATTGCTGGCCATGCGGTTGGCACCGTGCAACCCTGTGTAGGCCGTCTCACCGATGGCGTAAAGCCCGGGCAGGTCGGTCTGGGCGTTGAGGTCGCACAGGACTCCTCCGCAGGTGTAGTGCGCCGCCGGCACCACGGGGATCGGCTCGCGGGTCATATCGATCCCGAAGTCCAGACAGCGGGCATAGACGGTGGGGAAGTGCTCCTTGATGAAGGCGGGATCCTTGTGGCTGATGTCGAGGTACACGCACTCCGCCCCGAGGCGCTTCATCTCGTGGTCGATGGCCCTGGCCACTACGTCCCGGGGGGCCAGCTCGGCGCGCTCATCGAATCTGGGCATGAATCGACTGCCGTCGGGCAACAGCAAGCGCGCGCCTTCGCCGCGCAGCGCCTCGGTGATCAGGAACGATTTCGCCTCGGGGTGATAGAGACAGGTGGGGTGGAATTGGATGAACTCCATGTTCGCCACTCGGCAGCCGGACCTCCAGGCCATCGCAATGCCGTCCCCAGTGGACACATCGGGGTTGGTGGTGAACAGATAGACCTTACTGGCCCCTCCGGTGGCCAACACCACGAAACGGGCCCGGCAGGCCCTGACGCGCTGGGCGTCGAGGTCCAGCACATAGGCCCCAAGGCATCGGTTATCCGCCGCACCGAGCTTGGCTGCGGTGATCAGGTCGACGGCGATGTGCCGCTCGAAGATCTCGACGTTGGGGCGTGCGCGTACCATCTCCCCCAGGGTGGTCTCCACCTCCCGACCGGTGGCGTCTGCGGCGTGGACCACACGTCGGTGAGAATGCCCCCCCTCGCGCGTGAGGTGGTAGGCCAGCGCGCCCCCGGCCTCCCTCTCCCGGGTGAACTGCACACCCTGCTCGAGCAGCCAGCGCACGTTATCGGGCCCCCGCTCGACCACGACCTTCACCACATCGGGGTCACAGAGCCCCGCGCCGGCGTCCAGGGTGTCCTCGATGTGGGAGGTGATCGAGTCGGTCTCGTGCAGGACCGCCGATATGCCACCCTGGGCGTACAACGTGTTGCCCTCGGTCAGCTCGCGCTTGGAGACCACCGCCACGCGAAGGTCCGAAGGCAGGCGAAGCGCCAGGCTCAGTCCGGCCGCACCGCTGCCCAGGATAAGGACGTCGTGGTCCAGCTCCTCCCCGGTCCGCCCGGCCGATTTGCCGCCCTTCGGCTTTGTCGTCATAATCTCGTCCGACATTGGCGCTGAGCTCTTCGCGTCGCAATGACCTTGAACCCGATGCGTGGGCACCCGAATCCTAACCGAAATTCTCCAAGCCGAGAACCAGACGGCCATCCGTCGGCCGATCAGCGATTGTCCGAACTATTCCGGGCCTGGGTTGTCCATTCAGCCAGAGCGGGATCGATGCCTCTCGCTGTCGTCCTCGGGTGAGGCGTAGCAGTGGGCGAGCGGGTAGTAGATCAAGAGTTGGTCGCGCGTGCCAAGCGCGGAGACAAGAGGGCGTTCGACTTGCTGGTACTCAAGTATCAGCACAAGGTGACGAACCTGGTATCGCGTTACGTACGGGACCCCACGGAGGCTCTCGACGTGACCCAGGAGGCGTTCATCAAGGCATACCGCGCGCTGGACAATTTCCGCGGTGACAGCGCCTTCTACACTTGGCTGTACCGAATCGCGATCAACACGGCTAAGAATTTCCTGGTGGCCCAGAACCGACGCCCACCGGACGCAGATCTGGACTCGGAGGTGGCCGAGCAGCTCGATGTGGGCGTGCGCCTCAAGGAGCACGCCACACCCGAGAGTCATCTCTTCGAGCACGAGATCGCCCTCGCGGTCCAGGAGGCCCTGGATGAGCTCCCCGAGGACCTGCGCACGGCGATCACGCTCAGGGAGCTCGAGGGGCTGAGCTATGAGGAGATCGCCAACGCGATGTCCTGTCCGATCGGGACGGTGCGCTCGCGCATCTTTCGTGCGCGCGAAGCCATCGACGCCAAGCTGCAACCGCTGTTACGCAACGATTAGGAGCACGTGCGATGAATGCGGACGACAAGAAGCAGAAGATCTCGGCGCTCGCGGACGGCGATTTGTCTGGCACGGGCTCTTGGCAGACGATCAAGCACCTGACAGAAGACTCGGAGCTGCGCGGTGTGTGGGAGCGCTATCACCTGATCGGAGATGCGATTCGCGGAGAAGCGACCCGTTTCGCCGGCCGTAGCGTCGCCCAGGAGGTATCGCGGCGGCTCTCCGCCGAGCCTACCGTTCTCGTCCCCGATCACGGACATCGCCTGAGGAGAGCCGTGTATTGGGCTCGCCCCGCGGCGGGCGGGGCCTTGGCGGCAGGTGTCGCCATCCTGGCGGTGCTGGCCGTCCCGCGCTTCCTTGGGTTGGAACGCCCGATCCAGGGCTCCGTGGCCGTCAACCTCTCCGGTGCCCACGGCGGCGTCTTCAGCGGCGGTTGGCGGCATGTGGACCCCCTGGTGGAGGCGAAGCTCAACCGCTTTCTCGTCGACCACGGCGAGTACGTCACACCGGCGTCGGTCCCGCGGGTGCTCCCCTATGTCAGTCTCGTGAGCTACGACGCGACACGGTGAGTGGAATGGTGGGCGCCGTTCCCCTGCTGGTGGGTGTTCTCCTTTTCTGGATGGCGACGCCGCAGCTCAGAGCTGATGAAGGGAGCCAGCAGATCCTCCAATGGATGGGGAAGATGGGTCATGCCATCCGGGCGCTCAGCTACGAAGGCACGCTCGTCTATCTCCATGGCAATCAGCTGGAGGCCATGCAGGTCGTCCACACGATAGCGGGTAACCAGGAGCGAGAGCGACTGAGCTCCCTCAATGGCGATCCCCGGGAAGTCGTGCTCGACAGTAACAGCATCACCTGCGTGTCCCCCCATAGCAGATTCGTCTCAGTGGACAAGCGCCCAGCGCACCTCGGCATACCGAGCCTGCTGCCCGGTCGGGCCGACGAGCTGGGCCACTACTATGAGTTCCGGGCGGAAGCCGACGGGAGAGTCGCCGATCGCCCGACCAAGGTGATTTCCATCGCGCCGAGGGACCCGTTCCGCTACGGCTATCGGATCCAGCTGGACAAGGAGAGCGGGCTACCGCTCAAGACCGACACCCTGACCCCGGATGGCACGCCGATCGCGCAGATCATGTACACGCACCTGCAGATCGATCCGAGCCTGGCGCATTCGGCGTCGGCTCCGCGCATCAACGCCGAGGGGTTCACCGAGCGGCGGCCGCCCGTGCCGACGATACGGCCTATGCAGCATGGCGCGGACCGTTGGGTCTTCGCCGACCTGCCGGCGGGGTTTCGCCCCAGCATCCACGACGTGCGCGAGCAGGCCGACGGCTCCGCGTTGGAGCACTTCGTTCTGAGCGACGGGCTGGCGAGCATCTCGGTCTACATCGAGGATGCCGACGAGCCCGAAGAGGCGAAGGACGACCACGATCTGCAGGGGCCCGCAGCGATCGGCGCTGTCAACGCTTTCGGTCATCAGCTGTCCGGGCATCAGGTAACGGTCGTCGGCGAGGTCCCGGCGGCAACAGTCCAGCGCGTGGCCGAAGGGATGCGGCTTGGCAACGAGAAAGGACAGCCGTGATAGAGGAAACCGGTGTCGTCGTGGCTCGGGAGGGCGACTCGGTCTGGGTAGAGACGGAGCGTCGCAGCGCTTGCGGCGGCTGCGAGTCCGAGAAGGGCTGTGGTACCGGCCTGCTCGCACAGGTTTTCGGCAGCCGCCCGGTCAGGGTCCGCGCCAAGAACCCCGTAGGCGCGGACACCGGCGAGCTGGTCGTTATTGGTCTCGAGGAAGCGGCCTTTCTGCAAAGCTCCGTCGTTCTGTACCTGATACCGATCCTTGGCCTGCTGCTCGGCGCAGCCCTGGGTGCCAAAGGCCCGGGCGGGCATGCAGAGCTCTCCAGCATCGTTGCCGGCGCATTGGGGCTCGTCGGGGGCCTGCTCTGGGCACGGAGGTTCAGCACCCGGGCTCAACGCAATCCGCGTTTTCAGGCCACCGTTATTCGCAACCTGAGCATCGGGCACGCGTCCCGGCCGATCCAATTTCCGAGCCGTTCGAACCGAGCTGTTTCCTGAGGAGTCATTCGATGCCAAATCCGGTCAACCATTGGCACCGTCGGTTGCTATTCGCAGCGGCGTTGGTCACCCTCAACTTCGGCTTCGCCGCCCAGGGTAGCTGCTCTACGGTCACGCTCCCGGATTTCACGACGCTCGTCAAGCAGGTCAGCCCCGCCGTAGTGAACATCAGCACGGAGCAGCGAACGAAGGCCCTGGGGCGGATCCACGGGTTCTCGATGCCCGACCTGCCGCAAAACAGCCCATTCCATGATTTCTTCCGCCGCTTCCTCGAAGAGCAGGAGCAGGGCGGGGCAGAGATCGATACCCAGTCTCTGGGATCGGGCTTCATCATCTCCTCGGATGGCTATATCGTTACCAATCACCACGTGGTCAACAAAGCGGACCAGATCATGGTGCGTCTGTCGGACCGGCGGGAATTCGTCGCCGAGGTTGTCGGCAGCGACGAGCAGAGCGACATCGCGCTGCTCAAGATCGACGCGAAAGATCTACCGACCGTGCGCATTGCGCCTCCCGACAAACGGGTCGAAGTCGGCGAATGGGTCCTGGCGATCGGCTCGCCCTTCGGCTTCGATCATTCGGCGACCGCCGGCATCGTAAGCGCCAAGGGGCGCAGCCTCCCCAGCGAGAACTACATCCCTTTCATACAGACCGATGTCGCCATCAACCCGGGCAACTCCGGTGGCCCGCTGTTCAACCTCGACGGCGAGGTGATCGGAGTGAACTCCCAGATCTATAGCCGAACCGGGGGGTTCATGGGCCTGTCGTTCGCCATTCCCATCGAGATGGCGATGAACGTGGTGCAGCAGCTGCGCACCAAAGGGCATGTGGTGCGCGGGTGGCTGGGCGTGCTGATTCAGGACGTGACCCGGGATCTGGCGGATTCCTTTGGCATGACGCGCCCGCGCGGCGCCCTGGTCTCCCAGGTGCTGCCCGGAAGCCCGGCCCAGAAGGCGGGCCTTCAGCCCGGTGACGTCATTCTGCGCTTCAACGGTACCGAAATTGCCAACTCTGCCGCTCTGCCGCCGCTGGTGGGTACGAGTACCGTCGACGAGCCCGCGAAGCTGGATGTGCTGCGCGCCGGCGAGCGCAAGCAGATCCAGGTCCTGATAGGGGAGCTTCCGGAAAATGCCGAGGAAAGCCTGGCGAGCGGACCCCAGTCTCCGATCGAGCAGAAGCGAGCGGACCGCCTGGGGCTCGTGGTGACCGATATCAGCGAAGACCAGCGCGCAGCCTTGGGGCTCGAGTCCACTAAAGGCGTGCTCGTCACCGAGGTGGCGCGCGGGGTCGCGCGAACAGCGGGCGTGCGCGAGCAGGACGTGATCCTGATGATCAACAATCACAAGGTCGAGAACGCCGATCAGTTCCGGCAGCTCGTAGGGGAGCTGCCTGCGGGCAAGAGTGTGGCGGTCTTGCTTCGGCGCAGCACTGGACCGATCTTCGTGGCGATGCGGGTTCCTGAGTGAGCACCGGCCTGCGACGGCTACAGCTCT
>Ga0315556_1001870_pt1 | contig 12385 bp, 10 predicted proteins | sample SalMarSW160310MG_FD_202112 | JGI IMG/M metagenome (GOLD analysis project Ga0315556, IMG submission 202112) | Salt marsh sediment microbial communities from the Plum Island Ecosystem LTER, Massachusetts, United States - Salt Marsh Sediment SW1603-10 ...
TTGGGGGGGGGCCGCGGCCGCTCTCATGTCGGGGCGCCGAAGTGCGTCTCGATCTCCACGCCCGAGGCGCGCAGGAACGCCGTCGGCAGCTCGCCCCCGATGAAGACGAAGACCTGATTGGCCGGTACCTCCACCCCGCCACGCTGCTCGTGGGCTAGGCGAACGCGGTCCCGCACGATCTCCGTGGGCGTGGTCTCCCACAGGATCTCCAGCGCGCGGCGCGCCAGCGCATCCTGCACCCGCTCGTGGTTGGCCGGCTTGATGCGGGAGAACGACTGTCCGCGGTACGACATGCGCACCTCGTTGCCGGGCTGCTCGGCCAGAGCGAGGGCCGCCTCCACCGCGGAGTCGCCGCCGCCCACGACCAGGATGCGGTCCCCGGTGTAGGCCTCCGGCTCCCTGAGGGAGTACGACACGTGGGCGGCGCCGTCCTCCCCCGGCACCCCCAGCTTTCGCGGCACGCCCCTGCGGCCGATGGCCAGAATCACCCGATGCGCCTCGTACGCTCCTGTTGCGGTGCGCACGCGGAAGTGGTCGGCTCCGACCCGATCGACCGCCGTGACCGTCTCGCCCGTGTTCACCCGGAGCCCTGCCTTTCCGGCGATCTCCTCCCACAGGTCGATCAGCTCCTCCTTCTCGATGTCCCGGATCGGCAGCTTGCCGTAGCCGGGAACCTGCACGGGCCGGGTGAGCACCAGCTTCTTGCGGGGATAGTGCCGCACGGTGCCGCCCATGTCCTCCTTGTCGACCGTCACGAAGCGCAGCCCCCTGTCCTGCGCGGTCAGCGAGGCCGACAGGCCGGCGGGCCCGCATCCGACGATCACCAGGTCCAGCATGCCGTTCGAGCTGCGATCGGGCTCGGACGCGATGCCCTCCACGCACTGGCGGCCCTGCTCGAAGGCGTTGGCGACCAGACCCATGCCGCCCAGCTCGCCCACGATATAGAGGCCCGGGACGTTCGTTTCGAAGTTGCCCTTCACCCGTGGCAGGTCGACGCCGCGCTTCTCGGTGCCGAAGACGAGCTGGATGGCCTCCATCGGACAGGCCCGCTCGCAGAGCCCGTGGCCGATACATCGTGCGGGCGTGACTGCCACGGCCTGCCCGGCTCGGATTCCGAGCACGCCTTCCGGGCAGACGGTCACGCAGCTCGACGTGCCGATGCAGAGGTCGGGATCCACGACGGGGTGCAGCGACAACGGCTCGTGCAGACCGTAGCGCAGCGCCTCGAGATGCGCGGCCTCCGTGACCCGTTCCTTGTGGCGGAGGCGGAGCAACACGGGAACCGTCGTCACCAGGGTCAGGACGAGGGCGGTAGCCAATATGACGTCACTGTCACTCATGATCTCAGAAGATCCGGTAGAGGCTGAGGTCGAAGGATTGGCCCACGAGCTTGCCGCCCCACTGGACGCGCATGCGTCCCGAGGCGCGCAGGCCCGAACCGAAGGGAACGTCGAGCGAGGACTCGACGGAGTGGCTCTCGAGGAGACGGTCCAGGTAGTCGGACCGGTAGTAACGGTATCCGAAGCGGAGCCAGGCCGGGTTCAGCTGCAGGGAGACGGCAGGCGCAGCCATGAGCGTGTTGCCGAACGACCCCGACCAGCGTGCGACCATGCCCGACAGGCCCGCCCCCGAGTACCCGCCGACCTGGAAGGAGCCGGTCGCGCCCCAGGTGGGCTCCCCCGCGGCATCCTTGCCGCGGGAGCCGTCGAGGGCCACGTAGCCGCTCCCTCCGCGTAGCGCCAGGCCCGCGTCCACGCGGTCGCGCCGCGGCGCGAAGAACGCCAGGGTCGCGCCCTGCACCCACGTCTCCCGGCGCGAGAACGCGCCGCGCAGCTGAACGCCCGGGCCCAGGTCGAGCGATCCGTTCACGCGCAGGCGCGACACCCTCCACCCGCCTCGATCCACGTCACGATCGACCTGCACGTCGTGGCCCAGATGGAGCGGGCCAGCGCTGAGGCGCTGCGAGGCCCCGAAGAAGGTGTGTTCGGGCAGGCTGTCGTTCGGCCGGACGGCGTGGGCCGAGAAGTCCCCGGCCCATCGCCACCCCCGACCCGACCCACGCCCATCGAGGAAGACCGTGGCCTTCGGGAGGTTGGTGGACGGCCGCTCGTTCCAGCGGTCGGGCTCGAAGCCGATCATGGCGCCGAGACCGACGCGCCCGCCGTAGCGGAGGAACGCACCGTCCCAGAAACCGCTGTACGACTCCACGGGGCTGTGGAACCGTCCCAGCGCGATCCGGAGGGGCACCGACGTGAACTCGCGTTCCAGTGCGGCGGCGTAGACCCGCGCGGACGCGGGGGGCTGGATCAGCTCCTCGCTGCTGTAGCGGTACGCCAGGCGCATGCTCGTGCGGAGCTGGAACCCGCCCATCACGCCTGGCACCGTCGCATCGAGGCGGAAGGCGGGCGTGGCGAACGTGCGATCGATGCTGGTGGCGTCGACGGTACCGACCTGCGTGGTCGAGCGGTCCGCCGACAGGTCGAGGCCGATGCGGCCGTGGGGCCTCGGGCCCTCGGCGAGCCTTCGGCTCTGGGCCATCGCCGATCGGGAGGGGGCAGCGGCCCGCGCGGGGCGGGCCACCGGCGCGGCCGGCGGAGGCGCGACGGGCGCGGCCGGCTCGGGGACCGCCTCGGCCGGCTCGCGTAGAAGATGGAGGGTGAGGGCTTCCCCCCGCGTCACGGCGAAGGGCTCACCTGCGAACGCGAGCACCGAGCGCGTTTCGGTGCTCGCGGTCACGGTCAGGCGTCCAGCGGGCGCCTGCAAGCTGTCGCGCGACACCTCGAGCGTGTCGCCCGTGGCGAGGCCGTGGCGTGTCCCGATGTCCAGGTAGATCGAGCTGCCCGCAACCTGACGGACGCGGACCGTCACGTGTGGATCCGCGGGCTGCGCCTCGGTCGTCGGCTGCTGCGCCCTGGCCGAGGGCGCCGAGGCGGCGAAGGCGATCGAGAGGAGGCCCGACAGATAGACGCGTTTCATCTCAGTCGCCCCTCCCCCGCGGATGGCAGGACAGGCATGCGCCGTCCTCGTACGCGTAGTCCCGCACGCCACCGTGGTGGCCGTCGGTCTCGCTCTTCCCGTGACACCCGGTGGTGCACGTGAACGAGGAGACGTTGCCGCCGAGGTGACAGTCGTTGCACGAGTTCCACCTGCCGCGGTGCGAACCCGAGTAGATCGGGAAGTACTGGCTATCGTGGTCGAAGGTGGACGGCTGCCAGGCGTTCACGGTGTGACACGCAGCGCAGTCGGTCGGGTAGCCGGCGCCTCCGTGGGCGCCGTCGTAGGCCGTCTGGTGGCACGCCACGCAGTCGTTCTGCCCCGTGGGCGTCGGGAACAGGAGCCCGTAGTCGGGAATCGAGTGGCACGCCGTGCACGTTGCCGTGGCGTGGGCGCCGAGGAGCTCGAACCCGCCGGAGATCGCGACATGGTCCACCGTGGCCCCCGACCAGGTGTCCGACGCGTGACAGTCGAGGCACGTGGTGGGGAAGTCCGAGCCCGCGTGCTCCCGGTCGTAGTCCGCCTGGTGACAGGCTACGCAGTCGTTCTGATCCGACGGCGTGGGAAAGAGCAGCGCGTAGTCGGGAACCGAGTGGCACGTCTTGCAGGCCGCCGTGGCGTGGGGTCCTACGAGGTCGAAGCCGCCCGACACCGCGACGTGGTCCACCGTCGCGCCCGACCATGTGTTCGACGCGTGACAGTCGAGGCAGGTGGTCGGGAAGTCCGAGCCGGCGTGCTCCCGGTCGTAGTCCGCCTGGTGGCACGACGCGCAGTCGTCTTGCCCCGAGGGGCTCGGGAACAGCAGCCCGTAGTCGGGAATCGAGTGACACGACGTGCACGCCGCCGTGGCATGGGGCCCCACGAGGTCGAAGCCGCCCGACACCGCGACGTGGTCCACCGTCGCGCCCGACCATGTGTTCGACGCGTGGCAGTCGAGGCACGTGGTCGGGAAACCCGAGCCGGCGTGCTCCCGGTCGTAGTCCGCCTGATGGCACGACGCACAGTCGTCTTGCCCCGACGGCTCCGGGAAGAGCAGCCCGTAGTCCGGGATCGAGTGGCACGACGTGCACGTGGCCGTGGCATGGGGTCCGTCGAGCGCGAAGCCGTTCGAGATGGCGACGTGGTCCACCGCGGCGCCCGACCACGAGCTCTGGGTGTGGCACTCCAGGCAGGCGGTCGGGATGCCCGAGCCCGCGTGCTCGCCGTCGTAGTCCACCTGGTGGCATGCGACGCAGTCGTCGGGGCTGGAAGGCAGATCCCACAGGTGCGCGGCCGCCGTTCCATGGCACGCGGCGCACGGAGCGGGAGCGTGCGCACCGACCAAAGAGAAGCTTGTCGTGCCGTGGTCGAACGTCGCGCCGTCCCACCGGTCCGGGGCGTGACAGTCGAGGCAGGTCATCGGGTAGCCCGAGCCCGCGTGCTGCTGGTCGTAGTCGGCTTGGTGGCAGACCGCGCAATCGTCCGTCCCGGATGGTTTCGGGAACAGCAGCCCGTAGTCGGGAACCGAGTGGCACGACGCGCACTCGGCCGTGGCGTGCGGCCCATCGAGGGAGAACCCGGTGGTCGCGTGGTCGAAGGTGGCACCCTCCCAGGACGCCTGGGTGTGGCACGCCATGCACGTCACCGGGAAGTCGGAGCCGCCGTGGGCTCCGTCGTAGTCCGGCCGGTGGCAGGCAACGCAGTCCTCGGGTCCCGAGACGGCCGCGGCGAGGTGATCCGGTGCGCCGTGGCAGTCGGCGCACGGTGTGGGCTCGTGGGCGCCGACCAGCGCGAAGCCGGTCGTCGAGTGATCGAAGGACGCCCCCTCCCAACGCTGCTGGTTGTGGCACGACAGACACGTGGTCGGGAAGCCGGAGCCCGCGTGCTCGTGGTCGTAGTCGGCCTGGTGGCACACCACGCAGTCGCCCTGCCCCGATGGAGCCGGGAAGCGGAGATCCCGCGTTCCCTGGGCGTGACACGCCGCACATTCGAGCGTCGCGTGCCTCCCCTGGAGCTGGAAGCCGGTCAGGGCGTGGTCGAAGTCGGCGTCGGACCAGGTGTCGAGGGTGTGGCAGGAGAGGCACGTCGTCGGGAACGCGGAGCCACCGTGCTCCCGGTCGTAGTCGGCCTGGTGACATGCCACGCAGTCGTCCTGGGTCGCTGCCGGAAAGAGCGGCTCCATGCCCGGCGTGGCGTGACAGCTGGCACAGCGCAGTCCGGTGTGCGCACCGAGGAGCGTGAACCCCCCCGAGGCGGCGGCGTGGTCGAACGCCGGCGCGTCCCCCCATCCGAGGGTGCTGTGGCAGCGTGTGCAGTCGGTCGGATATCCCGCGCTCACGTGGTCGATCGTCTGGGCGCCCGAATAGTCGGTCTGGTGGCACGCCACGCAGTCCGTCTGCAGCGGGGTGAACGCGCCGCCGACGTCGTCGACGTGGCAGCTCTCGCACGTCACCTGCTGGTGGGCACCCGTGAGCGGGAACGACGTGCGCGCATGGATCGCCCCTCCGTCCACCTGGTCGAAGGAGCGGGTGGTGTGGCACGTCGTGCACGTCTGCGTCATGTGCCCTTCGTGGACGTCCGCGTGGCAAGCCGAGCAGTCGTCCGCCTTCACCTTCGGCCCGTCGAAGTGGAGGTCCATGTGGCAGCCGGCACAGGGGACCTGCTGGTGGGCGCCGCTCAGGACGAAGCCGCTGCGCGCGCCGTGCTCGAAGCGAAGGGTGGCACGCAGGGGCACCCAGCCCTCGTCCGTGTGGCACGCCGAGCATTCGAGGCTGTCGGGCAGTGTCCCGTGCGGGTTGACCTTCGCCTGCCGGCCCAGGGCCGGCCGGGCACCCAGGCCGAGCAGGAACACCCAAGCCAGGAGCGGCAACGCTCTCCGCCTCACGACGCACCTCCGTGGCAGTCCCGGCAGTCGGTGCCGAGCGGTCGATAGACGATCACGGAGGCGCCCTTGGCGTCGGTCGCGGGACGGTGGCACGCCGAGCAGGGCGCACCCCGATGCGCGCCGCCCAGGGGGAAGCGCGTCGCGTCGTGGTCGAAGGATTCGATGTGGAACGACTCGACGGTGTGGCAGGTCTCGCACGCGCGCCCCGCGAACTGGTCACCGTGGGGGCTGGTCGCGGCGTGACAATCCGCGCACGACGAAGCCTCGATCTCGAACGTGGGCACGTCCCCGGTCTTCGCGTGACAGGACTCGCAGGCCACGGCCAGGTGCGCACCCTCGAGGGGGAACGAGGTGTCCCGGTTGTGACGCGCGACGTCGAAGCGCGCGGGGAGCCACTTGTCCTGGCCGTGGCACGCTTTGCAGTCCCCGCCGCCTTCCTGGTTCGCGAACACGCCCGCGTGCCGGTCTTCGTGGCAAGACAGGCACGTCCCCGACTTCACTTCGGGACGGGGGAACGACCTGGATTGCGTACCGGCCTGGAATCGGATGCGGATGCCCTCGGGCGCGGAGCCGCCACCAGCCTGGTGGCAGGAGGCGCACGGCGCCGAGGCATGACTCCCCTCGAGGAGGAATCCGGTGGTCTTGTGATCGAAAGTGCTCTCCACCCGGCTCCGGTCGACCCGGCGCCATCCGGCGGTGGAGTGACAGCTCTCGCAGCGCCCGACCATGGCCCCGTGGTGCTGATCCTCGTGGCAGTCGGTGCACCGTGCCGCCCGCACGCCCACGTAGCGGACGCTGGGTGGTGCCTCACCGGGGCGCGATGTCGTCTCGTGACAGTCGGCACACTTCACGTCACGGTGGCGTCCGGTCAGGCGGAACGGCGCACGGTCGTGGTCGAACCCCTTCGCGCCCTTCCACCCCCCGGTGTCGTGGCAGTCCGTGCACGCGTGCCGGGCGAACTGCGTCCCGTGGGGCGAGTCGCTCTCGTGGCAGGAGGAGCACGCCGACGGCAGGCCGAGGAACGTCCGGTCCAGCGCCCCCTGCTCCGCCTTCGCGTCGCGGACTCGCGCGTCCGCGACATGGTCCGGCGTGTGGCAGCTGCGGCACTCGGCTTCCGCGTGGCGGCCCTGGAGCGCGTATCCCGTCAGGGCATGGTCGAAGCGGGCCGTGTCGAGACGGACCAGGTCGAAGTCGGCCCCCAGATGCTCTTTGTGACAGGTCGCGCAGGCCCGGTTCGGGAGGGATCCGTGGAAGCCCTTGCCCGCTTCGATTCGCTGGGCGAGCGGCGTGTGGCACTTCAGGCAGAGCGCTTCCGAGATGCCGGCCTTGCGGAGCTCGTGGCACTGGGTGCAGTTGCGGATACCCTCGATCTTCGCGTGCGCGGCGGACAGCTTTCCGGGGGAGATGAGCTGGGCCGAAACCGCCCGCGGCCAGGATGCGCACGACAGCACGACGCACCCTACGAACCAGAACGAGGCGGTACGGCGCGGCATCGGGCTCAGCGTCCCTTCAACCGGGCGAGGGCGTCGGAAATCCGCGCCAGGAGCGCCCCGTCCGTGGTGGTCGCGCGCGCCTCCTCGAAGATGCGCGCGGCTTCCTGGGTGCGACCCTCGTTCGCGCGGACGGCCGCGAGGTCGTAACGCGCCACCGCGTCGCCCGGATCCTGGTCGAGGCGGTCCTGGAGCACGTCGGCGGCCTGGTCCCACTCCCCGAGCTCGGCGTGGGCCGAAGCCAGGTCGTAGTAGGCCTGAGCCTCGCCCGGGTCCAACTCGATGGCCTTCTGGTAGTACGGCACTGCGTCGGCCGTGCGGTGTCCGTCGTGAAGGAGGCGAGCGAGCTCGACCACTCCCTCGCGTCGATCGGGCTGCGCCGAGACCTGCGCACGCACCGCGTGCACGCGGTCCTCGAAAGCCTGCGTGGCGCCCCCCTGAGGGAGGACGATACCGGCCGCAGCATGGGCGGCCGCGGCGGCATCCTCCGCCGGCTGCCCCATGGCCGCGGGCGCGTCCTGCGTCCGTTGTCCGAGCGCGAACAGCAGGACCGAAACGCCCACGCCGGCGAGCAGGAGCGCGGGCGCCGCCACGCGCGCGTCGGTCAAGAGGCGGAACCGGCTCATCGGAAGATCCACGTGTAGCCGAAGAGGATCGACACCGCGACGTGGATGCCTAGGACGAGGAACATCACCGTCGCCAGAGGGAGGTGGATCACGTGCCAGTAACGGAACAGTCGCTGGAACGGACGCAGCATGAGTGTCTGCTGCACGAGTCGGCGTTGCTCCATCGCCAGGTCCATGACCGGTGCTCGTAGCGCCGGGGGTACGCCCCGACCGCGCAAGAAGCTGCGCACACCGCGCAGATGTTTGCGCTGGCGGAGGTCCTCGCGGAAGGCGAACGCCAGGGCGCCCACGAGCCCGCCCCCGGAGGGAGTCGCCACGGCGGGCACGAGCAGATCGTCGAGGTCGGACGCGGGCAGCCCGGTGCTGTCCGCGATCACCCGCGACAGCTCGCGCACCTGCTCGCTCACCGCATCGAGGCTCAGGAAGCGGCCGTTGATCGTCTTGGGGATACGGACGTAGACGTAGCGGCCGAAGACTCCGCTCGCGACGACGATCGCCATGCTCCAGAACGCGATCGAGACGATGCCCCCGAATTTGAACGTCGTGTGGAGCAGGACGAGGAACGGCCCGAGCGTGCACAGGAAGATGTGCACCTGCAGCCAGTACTTCAGCGCCCCGAAGCGGGCCAGGAAGTGGAACCGCTTACGGGCGCTGTACCCGACCACGCCGATGAGGATGAGCGAGGCGCCGACGATCCCGAACCCCTGGCCCACGAGCCCCGTGGGCGCGAAGAGGGGAGCCAGATCGGAGAACGCCCGCTGATCCAGGGGCAGCAGGTAGTAGTCCAGCCCGGCAACGAGTGCCGATCCGGCCACGGCCAACCAGATCACGGTCAGGACGAATGACAGCAAGCGCGCGCCTCCACGAACGAAAGTTCTGCGTTCGCCTTCGCAAGACCCGCGCCATGGGCCGTGAGTCATAAAGAAAAACGCCCGGCGCAGATCCATGCGTCAGGCGATCGGCCGGGCGATCTCGAGGACCCCCGGTCCTGGCAGCTGGGCTATCCGGCGTTGGCCGGACCCCTGGCTTTGCGCCCCGTCGTTGCCGACGGTTTGCCTTGGGCAGGATATTCATACGTTATGCACGGCCGAGCCGGGGCCGCAAGCGTTTTCCACCACGCTGTCGGCAGCGCCGGTCGCGGGACGGCCGGGGGACGCTTGCCGCGTGGGGAAGCGCGTCGTAGCGTAGGAGCAGCCATTCCTTCCTCGCTTTCGCAGCCTCGGGAGGAGGCGACCCATCGCCGGCCGATATCGCAACGGCTTCACCGTGGTCGAGCTGATCCTCGTCGTCGTCCTGATCGGGATCCTGGCCGGCATCGCACTCCCCACGCTGGGCCGCATTCGCACGAGCGCCGCCCTACGTAACGGCAGGGCCGCGCTCACCTCCGCGCTCGCCACCGCCCGCTCCGCCGCGACGCGCTGGGGACGCACGAGCGTGCTGCGCATCGACGCGGATGCCGACGCCCTCTGGGTGGTCGTCGACACCAGCGACACGGGAAGCGGCGCCGACACGGTGGTTCTGACGCGCTTCGACCTCCGCTCCGACATGGGCCTCGACCTGCGCTCCGACCGCGCGGCGCTCTGCTTCGACAGCCGCGGCGTCGGCACGACCGCCGCCGCGTGCCCGGCTACCGGCGCACGGCTGATCCTCGTGTATGGCGCCGTCGCCGATACCCTCCTCGTGAACGTCGCGGGGCGGTTGTGGTGATGCGCCGTCGCCGCCACGACCACGGGCTTCCCCGGGGCTTCACGCTCATCGAGATCATGGTCGCGCTCGTCTTCCTGTCCGTGGTGGCAATTTCCCTCGGCACCGCCGCCCAGCAGGCCACCCGGACGCTGAGGCGTTCCCGCCTGGAGCTGAGAGCCGCTCTGTTCCTGGATGCCGAGGTCGAACGCCTGCGCATCCTGGATTACGACTCCCTGGTCGACGGGGTGCGCACGCGAGGCGAAGGGACCGCCACCTGGAACGTGACCGACTCGACGACGTTCCGTCGGGTGCTGCTCGAAACCCGTTACGGCTCCCCGGCCGCCGGGCTCGTCGTGGACTCGGTCACCCTCTTCCGGACAAGACCGTGAGCACGCGATCGAAGGCCGGCTTCACGCTCGTCGAGCTTCTCGTGGTCGCGGTGCTCGGAAGCCTGGTGGTCACGGCGCTCTACGAGGCCCATATCCAGCAGCAGCGGTTCTCCTCCTGGGAGAGCCGGGTGGTGCAGGACCACGACGCGTTCCGCGTCGCCGGCTCCATCCTGGCTGGGGACCTCCGCGAAACGGTTGCCTCCGAGGGGGATGTCGTCCTGCACGCGACGGACTCGCTCTCCGTGCGTGCGCCTGTAGGCTTCGCCCTCGTGTGCTCCGTGAGGGCCAATCCCGCTTCCATCGGAGTGACTCGTTCCCAGGGTCGTATGTGGACGGACGCCGCGGACAGCCTGCTGGTCTATACGACCGGGAGGTGGCGCGTTCTCGAGCCTACCGACGAGCCGACGTCGATTCCGTCCGGCATGGACTGTCCGTTCGGTGAGCCGCGCCCCGACCACCTCTATAGGCTGGAGCGCGGCACCGCGGACTCCATCCCGGTTGGCGCGCCGGTGCGGGTCTTCCGGCGCCATACGTACCACGTGGGCTCACACCGCGGCGATCGCTGGCTGGCACGGACGGACGCGGACGGGACCGAGATGCTGGTCGGGCCGATCGCGGAGAACGGACTGCGCTTCCGGATGCTGGACCAAAGGGGCCTCGAGACAGCCACGCCGGCCGACGTCACCGGCGTGGAGCTGCAGCTCGTCCTTCCCCTCGCGCCGCTGTCCGCCGGGTCGAGGGCCACGGCGGACACGCTCGTCGTGGCCTTCCAGGAGAGGAACCGGTGAAGCGCAACGGCTTCGCGCTGCCTCTGGCCATCGCGATCATGGTGGCCGTCTCCATCATCGCGGTGACGGCCCTCCAGGTCGCCACGAGCGACTTCCAGGCGAACCGGGCCACGAGGCTGGCAACGCAGGCCCTGTTCGCCGCCGACGCCGGCGCGGAGCGGACGGTGGCACGCTGGGGCAGCGGTCCCTTCGGCACGCTGGCCCCGGGCGACTCCGTAAGCACTGGATGGATCTCCCTGCCGGACGGATCGAGCTACTTGAGCGTGATCCTCCGGGTGGACGACGGCATGGGGGCGGTGCCGCTCTACAGGGTGGTCACGGAGGGCCGTCCGAGCCGGCGCTCGCAGGCGCGGCGGCGGATCATCACGATGGTGACCGGGGGCGTCGGAGGAGCCGCGTGCTGTGGTGCCGCGGTCAAGATCGTGGGCGACCTCACGATTCGCTCCTCGGGCCGTGGGGGAGGCAGGAGGGGTCGGGGAACCCCCGACCCGCAGGCGGACGGACGCGACCAGGCCCCCACAGCGTGGTCGAGCTACTGCCCCACGCCTTCGCCCTCCCTCCCGGGCGTCGCCATCGACCGCAGTGAGCACCTCGACCTCCAGCACGGAGCGACCGTCGACGGGTCACCTCCCGTCCTCGAGGACGGGAGCCTCGACGCAACGCTCACGGACGCCATCGGCGGCACCACGTACGACGCCCTCGCCGCCGACGCGGACATCGAGCTCGGGTGGCGGGACCGCACGCTCCGCGGGTCCGTCGGCCCTTCGGCCCGCCACGGTGAATGCGACACCTCGGACAACCAGAACTGGGGAGCCCCGCTGGACCCCGTGTCGGCGTGCTGGGACTACCTGCCCGTCATCCACGCCACGGGAGACCTGGAGATCGACGCCCACGGCGAAGGGCAAGGGACCCTGCTCGTCGACGGCGACCTGACCATCACCGGTGCCTTCGATTTCTACGGGATCGTAGTGGTGAAGGGCGAGCTGGTGATGGAAGGGAGCGCGACCATCACCGGCACCCTCCTGGTCGGGAATGGACCGTCGGGCAGTGGGAGCTCGGAGATCCGCGACGACGCAGCCGTTCAATACAGCTCCTGCGCCACGGCCCGCGTCGCCGGGCGCGCGGGCGGTGCCCGATTTCTTGCCGGCCGGCACTGGTTCGAGGTGCCCTGACGATGTCATCCACGAGAGCGCCCAAGGTGCTGCGACCATGAGCGGATTTCGCTTTCGGGCCCACAACGCGGAAGGCAAGACGTATCGTGGCGTCATCCAGGCGCATTCGATCCTGGAAGCAGAGCGCGCCCTCGCCAAGCAGAAGCTCATCCCGGATCACGTGCATCCAGAGCCTCTGGATCGAAGCCTTCGGCTCCGGCGCACGCCCTCTCCGCGCGCGATGGTCCAGTTCGCCCGGCAGTTCGCCACGCTCATCGAAGCGGCCGTTCCGCTGATCCTCAGCCTGGAGATCCTGCAGGGCCTCACGGACGACCGTCCCCTCAGGTCGGCGATCGCCTCGACGACGAGCGACGTCCAGTCGGGATCGACGCTCGCGG